>Ga0181595_10003017_pt1 | contig 16401 bp, 10 predicted proteins | sample 041ome_7_FD_145604 | JGI IMG/M metagenome (GOLD analysis project Ga0181595, IMG submission 145604) | Coastal salt marsh microbial communities from the Groves Creek Marsh, Skidaway Island, Georgia - 041401AS metaG (spades assembly) | ecosystem: Environmental > Aquatic > Marine > Intertidal zone...
TACTAGCCAGATGCTTTGATGTCATAGATGAATTGATGGAAGGCATTGATGTCTTCGAGCGACTCCGACAGCATACTTTGGAGTATGCTGTTCGGTGGGAGCCTTAAAATCGTGGGGATCTATCAGGGTCTGAGCTCTTACCGGTACCGGAGTGCTGTGGATAACTGTTTGATGCAGCGCAGGTCGATGACTGCCTTTTTCTGGCATACTGGGTGTAGTTGGTGAAAAAAGGAACAACGTTATGGCCACCGGTAAGCCAAAAACGGCAGCACCTGTTAACGCTCACAGCCTGAGCGCTAATCAGGTGCTGGCGACGCTTAATAGCGCTGAGCAGGGTTTAACCGCGGCGCAAGCACAGCACCGGGCAGCGCAATACGGCTCTAACCTGCTGCCACAGGCGGCTGGCCCCTCACTGTGGTATCGCTTTTTTAAACACTTTCATGACACCCTGATCTACGTACTGTTATTTTCGGCTGCGGTTACGGGCCTGCTCGGCCACTGGCTGGACACCGCAGTGATTCTGGCGGTGGTGATTATTAATGCCATTATCGGCTTTATTCAGGAAGGTAAGGCCGAACAGGCTTTGGCCGGGATCCGCCAGATGTTGTCGGTGCATGCCAATGTCTGTCGCGATGGCCAGTGGCAGCAAGTGCCGGCCGAGCAGCTGGTGCCGGGCGATGTGGTAAAAATCCGCTCTGGGGATCGGGTTCCGGCCGACTTACGCTTATTAGATACCACTGAGTTGCGGATTGAAGAGTCGGCGCTCACCGGTGAGTCGCAGCCGGTAGCCAAACAAACCGAACCTGTTGCGCCGGATGCGGCACTTGGCGATCGCAGCTGTCTGGCGTTTTCCGGCACCCTGGTGACGTCAGGGCGCGGTATCGCCGTGGTGACCGCCATCGGCGCGGCAACGGAAATTGGTCAAATCAACCAGCTGTTATCCGACGTACAGGGTATTACCACGCCGCTAACCCGGCAAATGAACCAGTTTGGCCGCTATCTGGCGCTGGTGATTGCATTACTGGCGCTGTTAATGCTGGCTGTCGGCATGTTGCTACACGACTATAGCCATGCCGAGGTGTTTCTGGCGGCGATTGGTTTTGCAGTAGCGGCGATTCCTGAGGGACTGCCGGCAATCCTCACCATTACCCTGGCGCTGGGGGTAAAACAAATGGCCGATCGTAACGCCATTACCCGGCGCTTAAATGCAGTAGAAACCCTGGGCGCGGTAACGGTGATTTGTTCGGATAAAACCGGCACCCTGACCCGCAATGAAATGACGGCTACCGAAGTAGTTACAGTGCAAGGCCAATATCAGGTTAGCGGCGTGGGGTACCAGCCGCAGGGTGAGCTGCGCTTGGCAGAAAAACCGATAAACCTGGCAGCACACCCGGCGCTGGCGGCGTTAATTGAAGTGATCGCCGTAGCCAACGATAGTCAGCTGGTGGAAAAAAACGGTCAGTGGCTGGTACATGGCGAGCCTACCGAGGGCGCCCTGCTCTGTCTGGCAGAAAAAGCCGGCTTTGAGCGGGAACAACATCAGCGCTTAGCGGTGATCCCGTTTGAGTCGGAAAATAAATTTATGGCCAGTCTGGAGCAACACCGCAGCGGCAGCCGGCAATTGCTGGTAAAAGGTGCACCAGATCGCTTATTACCGCGCTGTTCAGTACAGCTGAATGCCCAGGGGCAAGCCGAGCCATTAAATGAGGCATTCTGGCAGCAGCAACTTAACCTGTTAAGTTCGCAAGGGCTAAGGGTGCTGGCCGCTGCGGGCCGTGATACCGAACAAACCGAACTGGGGCTTAGCGACCTAACCGGGCTTTGTTTTTATGGCCTGATTGGTATTATCGATCCGCCGCGCCCGGAAGCCATTAGCGCCATTGTCGCCTGTCGGGCCGCCGGGATCCGGGTAAAGATGATCACCGGCGATCATGCCGGTACGGCAGAAGCCATTGGCCAGGAGATGGGTTTAGCGGCCGATGCCACGCTTAAGGTCTATACCGGGCAACAGCTGGAGCAAGCCAGTAGCGAACAATTACAGCAGATGGCGTTGGCCGGCGATATTTTTGCCCGTACCAGCCCGGAGCATAAATTGCGGCTGGTACAGGCGCTGCAGCAACAGGGCGAAGTGGTGGCGATGACCGGCGATGGTGTCAATGATGCGCCGGCATTAAAACAGGCTGATGTTGGCGTGGCGATGGGCATTAAGGGCTCGGAGGCCAGTAAAGAAGCCGCGGATATTGTGCTGGCTGACGATAACTTTAGCACTATCGCAGCAGCGGTGGCCGAAGGGCGCACCATTTACGATAACCTGCGTAAAGCCATTTTGTTTATTCTGCCAACCAACGGCGCTCAGGGTTTAGTGATGCTTTATGCAGTATTATTTGGCCTGACGCTGCCGCTGACACCCGTACAAATTTTATGGGTGAATATGGTGGTCGCGATTACGTTGGCGTTAGCACTGGCGTTTGAGCCGGCCGAACCCGGTGTGATGCAGCGCCCGCCAAGAAAAAGCAGTCAGGCTCTGCTCAACAGCGCCTTTCTGCGCCGAATTACGCTGGTATCTTTATTGATAGGTGGCAGTGCCATGGCACTATTTCAGCTGGCATTAGCACAGGGCCTGGATCTGGCCACCGCCCACACCCTTACCGTAACGGCGCTGGTGGTCGCCCAGGCTGGTTATTTGCTAAATAGCCGGCATTTAAACAGTTTTAGCCTGAAACCCGCACTACTATTTACCAACTGGATTGCCTGGTTGGCGATTGGCATCCTGCTCCTATTACAGTTAGCCTTTGTCTATAGCCCACTGCTGCAATTGTGGTTTGGCACCCAACCCCTTAGCCTGCAACACTGGCTCTGGTCGCTGGCCGCCGCTGTGCTGATTATGTTATTGGTAGAAGTGGAGAAAAAGCTGCTCTGGTAAGGCTGTCGAAAGTTAGCTATGCTGCCTGATGTCGTAATAGGTAGTACGAGGCAGTATCTGTGATTACTGAGCTTTTCCGCATTCCTGCCGACAGTATTTTGCTGGACGGCAGTTACAATCTGGCACTGGTACTGCTGTCATTATTGATCGCCATCTTGTCTTCGGCAGCTGCCCTGGTTTCAGTAGAGCTGAGCCGGCAAAACCCATTACGCTGGCAACAACAGCTGGGGCTGTTGGCTGGCAGTATCAGCCTGGGTATCGGCATCTGGTCAATGCATTTTATCGGGATGCTGGCGTTTCGTTTATGCACGCCGGTTGACTACGCCGCGAATATAACCTTGTTATCTTTACTGCCCAGTGTGCTGGCATCCTGGGTGGCGTTGAATTTATTGCAACGCGAGCAAATTAAAGCGCTGCAACTGATTAGCGGCGGCGTACTGGTCGGCGCTGGTATTGGCGCCATGCACTATTCCGGCATGGCGGCGATGCAAATGGCGGTGCAGTTACGCTACGATCCCGGCTACTTTGCGTTATCTATCGTGGTCGCCATCATCATGGCTACGCTGGCACTGTGGATCCGCTTTGGGGTGCGGAGTTGGCAAAACCGCCTGCCAAGCTGGCAACTTAATCTACTCAGCGGCATCGTCATGGGCCTGGCAATCAGTGCTATGCACTACACTGGCATGCTGGCCGCGCGCTTTGTCGCACCGGTCGGCTTTACCGCCGTCGTTGAGGTAGCAAACAGTCAGCAAATGGCTCTGATTGTTACCAGTGTTAGTGTTCTGGTGACCTTGCTGGTGTTATTGCTGCAAGCGGTGATGAAGTTTTATCATGCCAAGCATAGCTCAGAGAATAGTGCTGCCAGACTCAGCGCCATTATGGATACAGCGCTGGATGCTATTCTTACTGTCGACCAAAGTGGCCATATTGTTGATTACAACAAAGCCGCCAGCCTGCTATTTCGCTGCAGCGAACATAGCCTGGCGGGAAGGCATTTTTCTACCCTGGTGCCGCCGGAAATTGCTGCCGATTATCAAGCGATACTGGCACAAAGCCAGTCAACCAGCTCTTCCGGGCTGCTTGGTACTGAGCGGAAACTGAGTATCCTGACCGACGATGGCGAGCAGCGCCCGGTGCGACTGGCATTAAATCGCACCGAACTGAATGGTCAACGGCTGTATGTCGCCTGTTTAAGCGATATTTCGGCCCAGTTAAAGGCAGAGCAATCACTGCAACTCAGTGAACAGAAATTCCGCTCGCTGATCCAGAATATTCCGGGCGCCGCCTACCGCTGCTTACCTGACCAATATTGGAGTATGCTCTTTATCAGTGATGCAGTTGAAAGCCTGTGTGGTTATCCGGCGCATGACTTTCTGCTGCCAACCCCACGGCTTAGCTGGGCTGATTTGATCGTAGACGAAGACAATACGCTGGTGAATGCTATCAGCCACGATAGCAGCTTTCAGTTGGAATACCGTATTCGTCATCGGGATGGCAGTGTGCGCTGGATGCTGGAGCACGGCGATGCACTGCGCGATGAACAGGGCAACCTGATCGCGCTGGATGGCTTTATTATGGATATTACTGAACGTCGGGAAATGGAAGAACAGTTACGTCTGGCGAAGCAACAAGCTGAACAGGCGGCAGAAGTAAAAACCACCTTCCTGGCAAATATGAGCCATGAGATCCGTACCCCACTCAATGCAGTGATAGGTTTTACTGAGCTGCTGCGGGAAAATCCTAATACGTCGGAGGCACCGCGTTATTTGGCCACGGTGCAACAATCGGCAAAGTCGCTGCTGGTGTTGTTAAACGATATTCTGGATAGCGCTAAACTGGAAAAAGGTAAGCTGGAGCTGGAGCAGACTGACTTTAACCTGACTGAGTTACTGGATAACGTGGTTTCCACACTGTGGGTCGAAGCGCGTAAAAAGCAACTCGAGCTAAAGTTAATCCTTGATCCTAAGCTCAAACCCTATTACTTCGGTGCCGCCGACCGGTTGCGTCAGGTACTGTTAAACTTACTGGGTAATGCCATTAAATTTACCGAGCGTGGCACTGTGACAATGGAGGTCAGTACGTCAGCTAACGGCGTACAAATTGCGATCCGCGATACCGGTATCGGTATTGCTCCGGAGCGTCTGTCGCGTATTTTTGACCCCTTCACTCAGGCAGATGCCAGCATGAGCCGACGCTTTGGCGGCACAGGCCTGGGTACAACCATCAGCAAACAACTGGTCGAATTAATGGGCGGCGCTCTGACAGCCAGCAGTGTGCAAGGCGAAGGTTCCTGCTTTACAGTTAGCCTACCACTGACCGCAGGCAAAGCGAATACTCAGGTCAGCAGCCCGCAACAGCTGCCGCCGTTACAGCTGATTATTGCCGATGATATCGAGCAAAATCTTGACTTACTAACCGCCATTCTTGAGCGTGATCAGCATCAGGTGCGTCGCGCCCGCAATGGTGCTGAGGTACTGCAGTTACTGACCGAGCAAACACCGGATCTGGTGCTAATGGATATTCAGATGCCGGTAATGGATGGCCTGACCGCCTGTAAACAGCGACGGGCGAACGAGCAACAACAGGGCCTGGCCAAAGTACCGATTATTGCGCTGACCGCCAGTGCGTTGGCAGAAGATCGTGCGGCCGTATTCGCTGCCGGTATGGATGGCTTTGCCACTAAACCTATTGATATCAGTCTGCTGTTTGCCGAAATTGCCCGTGTGCTGCAACTTCCTCTTAGCCCCCGTGCTGCGACGCCGGCTGCAGCCAGTGCGCCAAGCAAGTTGTTGGACAGCGACCATGGTAGTGCCCTGTGGGGCAGTACAGCGGCCCATCGGCGCGAATTACAGCGCTTCGCCGCCGGCCCGTTACAGCATCTGTGCGAAGATTTACTGACAGCGGAGAGCGAACAGAACTTCAGCCGGCTATTACAGCAAAGCCATGCTTACAAAGGGATCTGCGGTAATCTGGCGCTACCGGCCCTGAGTACGGCCTGTGCCAACCTCGAGCATGTATTGCAGCAACAGCAACCACAATTAATCCAACCCCGCCTGCGGCAACTGTGTGAAGTCGCCAGCCAAACCCGCAAGGCTATTAGCGCGCTGCAAAGCGATATCGAACCAGCCACAGCTGAGGTGCCAACGCAATCATTGGCAACCCTGCTGCAAGTACTCGATCAGCAGCTACAGAACTTTGGCTATCAGGATGCGCTACTGGCACAACTGGCGCCCTTCGCCACTGGCCGCTGGCACCTTGCCGTCAGCGCCATAGTGCAGCACACTGAAGACTTTGACTTTAACAACGCGCGCAAACAGATTGCGACCCTGTTACCCCAACTGCGAGAGCAAGATGATTAGTATGCCCAGCAATCAGCCCTGCTTGCTTATGGTCGATGACGAACCGGTCAATTTGCGGGTACTGAAGCAGATTTTGCAACAGGACTATCAATTAATGTTCGCCACCAGTGGCGAGCAGGCATTGCAACTGGTCGCCCAACAACGACCGGATCTGATCTTGTCGGATGTGATGATGCCGCAGCTAACCGGTTTCGATTTGTGCCAGCGACTCAAAGCCGATCCAGCGCTAAGTGCTATTCCGCTGATCTTTGTCACCGCCCTGAAAGAAGAAGTTGATGAAGCCAAAGGCTTTGCGCTCGGCGCCGTTGACTACATCACCAAACCGGTCAGCCCCGCCATTGTCAGAGCCAGGGTAAAAACGCATTTATCGCTGGTACAGGCCGACGAATTAAAACGTACCCGCTTACAGGTTATTGAATCGCTTGGTCGTGCCGCCGAGTACAAAGACAATGAAACCGGCATGCATGTCAAACGGATGAGCCACTATGCGCAGCTAATCGCACTGGCTGCCGGCTTACCGGCTGAGTGGGCGGAAGAACTGCTGCATGCAGCACCAATGCATGATATCGGTAAGATTGGCACACCGGACCATATTCTGCTGAAACCCGGCCGGCTAACCGATGACGAGATGGCAATTATGCGCCAGCATGCCGAAATAGGCGCCGAGATCCTTGGTCAATGTGACTCCAGTCTGATGCAAATGGCCGCTAAAGTCGCGCGCTATCATCATGAAAAATGGGATGGCAGCGGCTACCCGCATGGTCTGGCCGGCAACGCGATTCCGCTGGAGGCCCGCATAGTGGCATTAACCGATGTGTTTGATGCGCTAACCAGCGCACGGCCATACAAAGCGGCCTGGAGCGTAGAACAGGCGCTGGAGTTTATTCAGCAACAAGCCGGTAAACACTTTGATCCGGCTCTGGTGCCCCTGCTGCTGCAGGAGCTACCCAAAATCCTCGACATTAAAGCGCGTTGGGCGGATTAACCGCCTTGCATGTTACAGCTCGATTCGAAAGGCGCTGAGTAACGCCGGGATCCCCGGAAACATTCCGATCGCCGCCATCACTGCGCAAAGCACCACAAAAACCACACCGGGTACGATCCAACGTCCCAGATGTCCCAGATCTTTCCCGCGCTCTTTACAACCGATAATACCGAGGTTATCCAGCAATACGGTAAGCGACCAACCAAATACCGGGTTGACCAGCGCGGATGAAAAGATCACGATCGCCGCAGACTGCGTGGTTTTACCTTCACGGGTCATTTGCATGCCAGCTTCTAATAAGGGAATGAAAACACCCACCATCAACGCCACACTTAATACCGGCGGCCAAACCGCCAAATCCATCGGATAACCCCAAAAGGCGGCGACAATACACAATAGCCCGGTTAACACTGCGCCGGCGGGGATCGGTCTTTTAGCTATCGCTGCCGGGATAATATAAGTGCCCCAGGATGAGGCGATATTGCCACCGCCAAGCAAACTTCCGGTAACCTGACGTGTCGCCGCAGCACACATAGTATCGTCAATATTCATCAACGCCTTTTCGGATTTTGCGGGATAATTTAACTGTTGGAACACCCGATGCCCCAGGAAATCCGGTGACCACATGGCTACAGCCAGAATAGCAAAAGGGGCAACGGCCAGGAAATGTTGCAAATTCGGCAACCCAAGCTGCCAACCGGTCTCCTCACCCCACCAAAATGCCGGGTTAAGATTGGGGATGCCGGGTTCTGTCTGAAACGCAAAAGGCGCACCAAAAGCCCAGGCCAGTAAAGCTGCAAGGGCGGCTCCCAGCGGGATGGCCAGCCAACGCTTTTGCAGATGTTCCAGATAGGCATACAGTATAATGACCGCCAAAATGATCACAAAAGCCAGATAGCCCATATCAAATCCATTGGCCCAACTAAACAAATGCTTGATTTGCGCCTGCAGCCCGATAAATCCTAAATAAAGTAACAAGCCGCCACAGACACCATTACTGGTGAGCTTAGCCAGTAGCGAGCCCCCCTTGGTGATCCCCAATAGAAACCCGAGCACCCCTATCATAATTCCCAGCGCCATCGGATGGCCGCCGGCGGCAACGATGAGCGGGATTAATGGGATCAGCGGGCCATGGGTCCCGGCCAGGTTAGCAACCGGATTTAAAAAGCCGGAAACTAAGATCACGAACAGCACTGCGGCGATTAGCATTTCGAAGCGCACGTTTTCAATAACAAAGGCTTCCGATAAGCCCAAAGGTCCGGCAAAGGCAGCGACAATTGCCGCCACCATCACAATCTTGCCAATGGTGGCTGCTGTTGCCGGTACCAAGTCTTCCCACTCAAAGCGGTAATCCCGCAATGGCAGATTCGGCCGCCAGCGTCTGGGCGCCATAGCCTGCAGCTCGTGTTCTAAATAAGCGTTGCGATCGGAAAACTGCTGACGCGGCCGGTGTTGTCGTTGATAGGGAGAATTGTGCTGTACGGACATAGAAACCACCAAAAAAACCAATGGGCGCATCCTAGGAACAACAGCAGGCGTGGTCAATGTGGCTAAAGTCGAATAGCTATTTAACGTTAACTGGTTAACCAGCGTGGGGGTTAGCTGCCAACACGGCCAAGGGTAGCGTGTTAAAGCCAGTCACCAGATGACACTACAGCACAGTAGCTGCGCGGCTTAGCACTGAGCAGTACTAAGGCTGTAAACTTGGCTTTTTTACTGCAGCAGACTATATTCAACAGGTGGTTTTTGCACCCCTGTTCAGGAGTATAAACAGCGATGATACCCGCTATAAGCAATACTCAATATCCGGTGAATCAGCTGTTGCGTCAGCAAACGGAGCGTCAGGCGCAGCAAGCTGAGCAACAAGCGCAAGCGCTGGAACAACAAGCAGCGGCTAAACGACGTGAAGCGCGTCAGGCGCAGCAAATGGCGCGTGAACTCGATACAGAAGCCACAGAAGCTGCCAACCGAGCCAACGCGTTACAACAAAATCTGGCTGCAGCGGACCAGCTTAGTATCAATCAGCAACAACTGACTGAGCGGTTAAATACAGCGCTGCAGCCTGAGCAGCAGTCACGCCGCAATGCCGATGACTCTGCCAGCGCCAGCAATAGCACCAACATTGTTAATGCGGATAGCACTCGGGCGCAGAATCTTAACGCCAGTGCCTTGTTTAATGCGATTGCCAAACCGGCAGGCTCCGTTAGTGGCTTGGCTATTAATTTGCAGATTTAGTCTCCAGCTGCAGCCGATCAAGCTGCCCCAATGTTGCCTTTAAGCCAGCTTCTGCCGCACCACCAATCACATAGATTTGCTCGTCTATTACCACAGCGCCATGACCATGCCGGGCTATGGGTAACACCGTTAGGGCCTGCCAGCGGTCCTCAGCGGGCAGATATTGCCAAACCTGGTCAAATACGCCACCGCCATCAACAAAGTGCTCACCGCCAAAGACTAACAAACTGTTGTTCACCACTACTGCAGCCAAACCTGCCTGAGCTTGGGGTAAAGGCGCCAGGGTGCTCCAGCTATTATCCTTTGGGTCATAGACTTCATGTACCGCAAGATTACCGGTCGTGACGGTACGGCCGCCAACCAGATGCCAACGACCGTTAAGCATCGCACCAGCTGCACTATTACGGGCAGTCGGTACCGCAGCAGCCTTAGTGAAACTAAGTGTTACCGGATCGAAAACCCAATGCTCAGCGGTATCGAAACTATCACGCCATTGACCATTGGCAGGTTCGTTAACGGTGCGCCCGGATGCCAGATGGATATTGCCGGCAATCACGGTGGCGACAGTTTCACTTAACGCAGCAGGTAACTTCGCAACCCGTTGCCAGCTATTGCTTGCCGCATCGAAACGCAATACATCCCGGCTATTGGTCCACCAGCCTTGTTCAGAAACGACAAAACCGCAAAACAAATACAGCTTATCCGCAACTGAGACCAAATAACCATGATGCCGCGGCTCCGGCAAGGCCACACCATCCAGCCATTGCTGGGATACCGGCAAAAACCGCTGGACTCGTGCGGTAACCGGTGGTTGCTCGCCAGATAACTCGCTGCTTAAACCGCCGGCAACCACCAGCTCCTGCTGATGCAATACCGGATAGATTTCCTGTACCGGTAGCGGCATCGGCGTCAGACGTTGCCAGCTGGCGGCAGTCACACCCGCGCTTAGCGCTAACCAAAGCAATGTGCAACTCACAGACACGGTTTTATTCATGCTTTCACTCCGGGCGGGCTGAGATCGGTTTTATGTCGCAACAAAACCTGAAATTAACATTGCAAAACAAATAAATAGCAAAGCTATTGTACTTCAAAGCGGCTTTGCTATAACTTAAGTGGCAGGTGCAATGTAGCACGCTTTAGCTAAACGGAAAATTTCTCCCGCCAACCGTCTGACCGTGTTTTTTGTGCGTATGACTATTTAACACAGCGGCTACGGGAGCCATCAAAGGATGCTAATGCCGAAACTTATCCGCTTAATGCAAAATCATAATCTGGCCGCTGGCTTTCTGCTATTGGCGCTGTGTGCCATCTTACTGGCTGATAGTCTGACCCAGCTGGGTTTTGCCCATGGTGTACTCTACACCCCGCTGGTCGCGCTGGCTGGACTAAGTTACCGGCGTAAACTGCTTACTCTGACCGCCAGTGTCTCACTGATCGCCATTTGGCTGGGATTCTTTATCGCACCGGCTGCCCCGGCAGACTTTTCCTTGTTTTACGTGTTGGCAAACCGCAGTATCTCATGCTTAGCCATTGTCTTAATGTGGTGGTTTGGCGACCAGGCCATCACATTACGCCAAAGCCAACATGACCAGCATGTGCTGGCCAGTCAAACCCGGCTCGATTTGCAACTGGCTAATCAGGTAGCCGGCATCAGCCATTGGTGGTTGGATGATCATCTGAAGATGGTGCAACTGGATGAAGGTAGCGCTCGCTTGCTCGGCCTTAACGTACGGCAATTAACGCTGGAGCAATTTGCTTGTTGCTTTGAACAACAAGCCGGGCCAGAGCTTAAATTACAGCTGGAGCAAACGCTGGAGGCCAGCAGTCCGCTGAGTTTGGAGCTTAGGCTGCATCAGGAAAGCTCCCAGCCAGTATGGGTGAAACTTACCGCCTATGCCGATCCGGCCAGCCCGGGGGTATTACGGGGTATTTTACAAGATATCCAGCAACACTATGATGAAGCCCGACGTTTACAAATCCAGCAACGACGCTTTCAGCAGCTGGCTGACAGTTTACCGGTGAAAGTATGGACCGCCACCGCAGACGGTAGAATCGATTATGTCTCAGAAACCTTTGCCAGTTTCAGTGGCCGGGATGCCGCCAGTATCGTTGCCGACTGGCTGCAGTTACTGCATCCGGATGAGCAGGCTCCTGTACTCAGCCACTGGCAACACTGTGTCAGCGCAAAAGTACCTTACAATATTGAGTTTCGGATTTTAAGCGCTGACGGTAGCTATGTCTGGCATTTAACCTCAGCCTTACCGATATTTAATGAACAGGGCGACGTAATGTATTGGTTTGGTTCGGCGATGGATATCAGTCAACAGAAGGCGTTATGGCAAAACACCGATAATCTGCGCTTATCCTTATATCAAACACTAAACGAGACCACCGATGCCTTCTTTGCGCTGGATACCCAGCTGACGTTTACTTTTATAAACCAGAAAGCGCTGGAATTGTTAACCGATCCTAAAATCCCGGCGCTGGGTAAGTCTATTACCGAGGTATTGTACCGGCCAGGTAAGGACTACAGCGCTTTAACAACAGCAATTCAGCGTTGCTATGCCAAACAAAGCACCGAGACCCTTAGTCTGACTTTGCCTGATCAGGAGCGCCCCGCTACCGTGCGGCTCTATCCAACGGTCAGCGGCATTAATGTGTTGTTGCAGCTGGCTGGTTAGAACGAGGCCGAAGCGTTAAAGGTTAAAACTTTAGACGTCAGCGGATGCTGACAACTAAGCTGGGCGGCGTGCAATAGTAAGCGTGGTGACGCTTCGGCCAGCGCTGGCGGCGCATAAAAAGGATCACCGATGATCGGATGGCCAATCGCCGCCAGATGCAGCCTGAGCTGGTGTGAACGGCCAGTTACCGGCTCTAACTCAAGCAATGAACTGTTATCTGCCGCCCGGTATGACAATACGCGATAGCGGGTTAACGAAGCTTTACCGCTGTGCTGACATATCTTATACAGTGGCCGTCGTTGTTGATCCGCGGCAATTGGCAGGTTGATCTCGCCCTGTCCGTTTGCCAGCTGCCCGCCTACCCGGGCTTGATAAAACTTACGGATAGTGCGCGCCTGAAATTGCTTACTCAGCTCTGACAATGCCCGTTTTGTCAGCGGTAATAAAATGATGCCCGAGGTATCATAATCCAGCCGATGCACCACCTGAGCCCCCGGAAACTCGCGCTGCACCCGGCTAATCAGACAATCACGATTTTCCGGATGCCGGCCAGGTACTGTCAACAGCTGGCAGGGTTTATTCACCACCAGCAACACATCGTCCTGATACAGAATTTCATAGGCTTCCGGACTGGCCGCTAACACCGCCAAATGTTCTAACTCGGCACTCATACTGGGTCTCATTGTTCTCTGTTGGCGCTATTATGCCGTAAAAAGGCCTTGCAGGCAGCGTCAAAACCATTAAGCTGCCGCTAAATGCCGCAGTTGAGCCTTGTTATGTCTGAATTTTCATTTTATCAGCCACCGAGTTGTCCGTTACAGATCCTGTTTCAGGATAAAGACTTACTGGTGGTTAATAAACCCAGTGGTTTGCTGACTAACCCCGGACGGGCTGACCAACTGGCGGACTCCCTGTTAAGCCGGGTGCAGGCCATCTACCCAACCGCCCTGCTGGTACACCGGCTTGATTTAGGCACCTCGGGGGTGGTTGTTTTTGCCTTGCGGCGCAATGCTGAACGTGAGTTAAAGCGCCAGTTTGCTGAACGCCTGGTGAAAAAACGCTATCTGGCGGTCGTTGTCGGTAAGATGACACCAGCTCATGGAGAAATTACCCTGGCACTTAGTGCTGATCCGCTCAAGCCACCCCGGCAAAAAGTCGATGCCGCAGGTAAACCCGCGCAAACCTTTTATCAGGTGCTGGCGATTCGCGATAACACTAGCTTAGTTGAACTCAGACCGGTAACGGGCAGATCGCACCAACTACGGGTACATTTAGCAGCCCTCGGGCATCCGATTTTGGGGGATAATTTTTATGCCTCGCCGGCGCAAGCGGCTGCGGCACCGCGCTTATTGCTGCATGCAGCAGAGCTGCAGCTATTGCAGCCCTACAGTAAACAACCACTCTGCTTTAAAGCCGACACCGATTTTGTCAGTGCCGACGGCAACTGGTCAGACCGCACTCCGGTACCGGTATGACCTCTGAGGTCTGGCCGGTACCGGAGTGCTGTGGATAACGGTTGTAGAGATTAAAGGTTTTGTTCGAACAGTTTGTGGATGCGGCGATATTCGTCTAACCAACTGCTTGGTTGCCGGAAACCGTGTGGTTCAACCGGATAGATCGCCGTTTCAAAGTGGATAATTTCCTGCTCAATTAAACGTTGCACTAACCGCACCACATCCTGGAAGAACACGTTGTCATCAACCATTGGTGCATTGATTAACAAAGGTTTTTTTAAGCCCTGGGTGAAGTAGATCGGTGAGCTGCGTTCATAAGCAATAGGATCAATATCCGGTGTATTCAGAATGTTCGACGTGTACGGGTGGTTATAATAGGCCCAGTCACTCACCGGTCGCAGCGCGGCACCGGCCTGGAACAGCTCTGGTTCTTTAAACAGCGCCATAAAGGTCATAAAACCACCGTAGGAGCCGCCATAAGTGCCAATGCGCTTGCGATCAACATTGGCATTTTTCACCAGCCACTCAACCCCATCGACCAGATCCTGAATTTCCGGTGTGCCCATCTGCCGGTAAATCGCCGTACGCCAGTCACGGCCATAACCTTTTGAGGCGCGGAAATCCATATCCATTACCACGTAACCTTGTTGTACTAGCAGGTTATGGAAGAAGAATTCACGGAAGTAGCCTGACCAACCCAGATCACTGTTTTGCAGATAACCGGCACCATGATTAAAGATCACAGCACGACGTGGCTCACCCTGCTGATAATCGGCCGGCAGATAAACCTTACTAAATACCGGATGCTGACCATGGCTGGACGGTACCGCCACCACCTGAGGCGCGACCAGCGGCAGCTTACGGAACTCCTCTGACACGGTATTAGTCAGTTGTTTCAGCGCTGCGCCCGGCTGCGCGTCGGCGACGTAAAGCTCTGGCGGCAGTAAGTTCGTCGAATGGCGCAGCAACAGCTTTTGCTCATCCGGAGATAAGGTAAACTCAGTGCTACCCAGTAAGTTAGTCAGTTGTTCCGTTTTACCTGACGCCAGTGCTAACCGGTAAACGTTATAAATCCCCGGATGACTGACGTTGGCGGTGTAGTACAGGTATTGGTCGTTATGGGTTAATACCGGATTGCTAACTTCAAAAGTACCAGCCGTCAGCTTTTTCGCATTGCGATCTGTCAAACCCTTAGTATAAAGATGTGAATAGCCACTCTCTTCCGACAAGAAATACAGTGTTTCGCTGTTATTGAGCCAGCCGAAGTCATTAAAGGCATAATTTACCCAGGCTTTGTCATGTAAGCGGTGCTGAGGTTGTAACTTTTTGCCTGCCAGATCAACAGTCGCGATCCAGCGATCTTTGTTATCAAAAGCCTTTAACATTACCGCCAGCTGCTGGCCGTTCGGATGCCAGCGCAGCGCACTCTGACTCCAGTACCAGTCGGTCATTAAGCCGATATCGCGGATCACTTTGGCGATTTTATAGGTTTCACCACGTGCCTTGGCGTTCTCTGCTTTGACATCAGCCAGCACGTCTTCATTGTAACCCGGTAAGCTGGTATAGCTAAGCTCATGCTGACTGCCATCGCGCAAATCGACCAGAATCAGTTTCTGTGGCTCGGGTTTAAAATCATTCACCCTTGGCCGTACCGGCTGCGCCAGAATATCGCCGCTCGCCGAGATGTAATTCGGCATTATATCTTTTTCATTACGGCTGCTTTGTTTGCGGGTTGCCAGAACCAGGTGAGTACCGGCCGGTGATAAACTGGCATCAACAATTTGCCGGCCTTTGCCGACATAAATAGCCGCAGCAGCCAGGCTGGCATTTTCCTGCCGTAATTGCTGCTCTGCCTGATAGCGTTCGCTCTGATTACGCTGTTGTAGAGCAACAAACTCAATCAGTTTGTGCTGTTCCTGTGCCAGGTAGCCTTTCGGCACTGCAGGCGCTTTTGGCGCATCCTCTGTTTTCAGGCTGGCAATCTCGCTGTGGCTGCCGTTCGCGAAATCATAAGCGATAAAATCCCAGCCTTGCTGATACACCAGGCGACCATCCAGTAAAAACTGTGGCCGGCTGTGGCTATTATTGCTGCGCGTTAGCTGCAATAACTCGCCGTTTTGCAACACAAAGACATTACCTTCAAACACATAAGCTGCTTTACTGCGGTCGGTGTTATAAACCAGCTGCGCCGCACCCATCTGATGCCAATGCGCCAGTTTTACCAGTTCGCCATTACCTTCTGCCTGCAGCGGGCGGCTAAACCAGTCGCGCAATTCACTGCCTTCACGTTTGCGTTGGTAGTAAACAGCGCTGCTATCCGGTGCCCAAAACGCCGTTTCCGGTTGCCGGCCAAGCCAGTCCGGATCGGCCATAATTTGTTCCATCGTTAAACGGATGCCAGGATCAGCAGTAAATACCTGCTCAACGCTGACGGTATTGGTATTCCAGGTTTGTACTTCAGCTTTCGCCTGAACAGCAGTGCTATGCCAGCACAATGCACTCAGACTCAGTGAGAGTAAGGCTTTGCGGAAAGTTTTCATTGTTCTCATTCTTACTTTGTGACAGGACCGCACAGTTATACAAAGGCTACCAACAGAACGCAACCTTATGCGGCTGAATGCAAAACAGATACGCCAAAATCGGCATAGGGGAGATCATATTATCTGATCTACCCCTGCCACACCACCCGGCATGCGGGTCCGCACCGGGCGGTTCGAGAAGTTGAGGTCATGAGAGTCTTATAAGTCCTTGTTTGTCAAAGTAG
>Ga0181595_10003019_pt1 | contig 16400 bp, 23 predicted proteins | sample 041ome_7_FD_145604 | JGI IMG/M metagenome (GOLD analysis project Ga0181595, IMG submission 145604) | Coastal salt marsh microbial communities from the Groves Creek Marsh, Skidaway Island, Georgia - 041401AS metaG (spades assembly) | ecosystem: Environmental > Aquatic > Marine > Intertidal zone...
GTATTTGAGATTGCAAATAGTTTTGGAGACATTCGTTTTAGAACGTCTAGTTCTATTGGAGGTGACACAGAAGCCGCCAGAATCGATAGCTCAGGTAACTTGCTAGTTGGTACGACTGACAATATTGCACACGTAGGTTCCTCTAGCGGAGAAGGTATCTCATTATCAGCAGGTTCCTATGGTGGGTTCATAGGAGCCTCCAGAAGCGACAATGTTGTCACAGTGCTAAACAGACAAACATCTGACGGCACTATCGCAGAGTTCCGTAAAGACGGTAGCACCGTAGGGTCTATTGGTGCTAAAAGCGGAGATTTATACATAGGTACTGGCGATGTTGGTCTTAAATTCAGCGATCAGTACGATACCATTCACTCTGTTCGTGGCGACACTGGTGCTGATTTAAATGGTGCTGTTGACTTAGGACGTAGTAATGTTCGTTGGCGTAACCTCTACCTCTCAGGCGGTGTCTACCTAGGCGGCACTGGTTCAGCCAATCTGTTGAACGATTACGAGGAGGGTACGTGGACTCCTGTGCTTACTATGACAACATCAGGAGATATGACTGCAAGCGTAGGTGGGGCTAATTATACTAAAATTGGGCGGATGGTTCATTTTACTTGTTACGTGTATGGGATTGATACAACATCCCCGACTCCATCAGGCGAGCCTCGATTAACTGGGTTGCCTTTTGCAAGTAAGGGTTCAAATACGTTTACTCCGATTAACATAACTTATGCTAGTTTTTTAGCAAATTCGTATGACAAATCCTACGGTGGTTATGTTCAATCGGGAGAATCGTATATTAGATTTAATGAAGGAAATACTTCAATTCTAAGCGAAGCTGATTTGGAATCAGGAACTAATCGTCAAATAATGATTAGCGGTGTGTATCAAACAGCTTAATTATCTAATGTGGATTCATTAGACGGACAGGAGAAAACAATGGCATTAACAAAACAAATCGTACAAGACAAGATTGAAACAGTCGCAGTCGGTGACCACTACGTCATTCAAGTGCGTACTGCTACCAAGATCGTTGAAGATGGTGAGGTGATTTCATCGTCCTATCATCGACACGTACTAACACCTGATGCAGACTTAACCAATGAGTCAGCAGAGGTAACAGCAATCGCAACAGCAGTGTTTACCGACACTGTGAAAGCAAACTACCAGACGTTCTTGGAGAATCAAGAATGAGTATCAAAGCCAACTATCCTGATATAAGGCCAACGCTAAATCTGGACTTTGCAAACACAAAGCGTCTTGACCCACGTATTACCTTTACTCGCACGACAACAGGCACATACGTTGGCTCTGACGGATTGATTAAGACTGCGGCAATCGATGAAGCTCGTTTTGACCATGACCCTGCGACAGGTGAAAGCCTTGGGTTGCTGATTGAAGAGGCGAGGACGAATCTGATTCCATATTCCGAAAATTTTGACCAAGCGGCTTGGTTTAAAAATAATTTAACAGTTAGTGCTAACTCTGCAACTGCCCCAGATGGAACTTCTAATGCTGACAAAATAATCAGTGATAGCGAATTAAGCGGCTACATTTTTGAAGGCGTAAGCATAACAAGCGGCAATGATTATACGCACACTGTTTTTGCTAAATCTGGAGAGTTCACGTCATTAAGAGTGTTGGGTCAAGCAAATGCATTTGGCGGAAACATTTATGCTGATTTTGATTTGAGCGCAGGGACAGTTGGATCTGTTATTGGAGGATCTGGCACGGCTTCTATTGAAGATTTTGGCAGTGGGTGGTATCGATGTGTTTTAACTTTAGCCGCAACAGCCACGGTGACTAGCGGATTTCAAATAAGACCTGTTGGAACTGGTGACGGTAGTTCTGGCGTATATGTATTCGGCGCTCAGCTAGAAGAAGCCTCCTTCCCCACCTCCTACATCCCCACCTCCGGCTCCACCGTCACACGCTCTGTGGATGTGGCGAGCATTGCCACGAGTGCGTTTGGGTTTAACGAAGATGAGGGGACTGTGTTTGCTAAAGGCAGAACATCGTCTTCATTGATTTCGGCTTTGTTTACAATTAACGATAACTCAATTAACAACAGAATTTCTCAAAGATTAACTGGTTCAAATGTACAGGCTCTTATTGTTGATGGGAGTACAACTCAAGCCAATATAAATGTTTCCAATCACATAATTGGAAGTTTTTCCAAATCGGCCCTAGCCTATCAAGAAAATAATTTTAATAATGCGTCACAAGGTACGTTAGGCACAGCAGATACATCGGGGACTGTCGCATCGTCACTAACTCAGATTGAACTAGGAACATCAAGATCGCCATCCAATATGCTCAACGGCCACATCAAGAAACTGCAATACTTCCCACGCAGACTATCAGACACGGTTTTACAGGGAATCACATCATGATCTATTACTATTTAAAAACCAGTGACGAAGCATCGATGTGGACTGCGTTATCAGATGCAGGATTGGCTGTTCAAGAAAATGGAGAGTGGCAGTTTACAGGTGACTCTTTAGATATGATTGGGTCAATCTATGCACCAACAGGTAATACATTGACCGATCAAGAAGGTAATGAGTATCCTGAAATGCAAGCATTGGATGGCTATCATGCCAACCTTATCTCAAGAATTGAATTAACTAACTTACCAACAATCAACGCCCCTGCGACTCCGTATCGCAAATGGGCAGGACAGGAGTAATCATGGAACTCACTATTGCACAACTTGAGCGCACACTACCATCTGGAGTCGTGTACAACATCCACTACCGTTTTGATCTAGTCGATGGTGACTACTCAAAGGGAGCCTATGGAACTGTATCGGTCACTGGCGATCCTGCGGCTGATGGCTTCATTGCCTTTGACAGCCTCACTGAAGAAACAGTCAAGACTTGGGTAATCAACGCCCTAGGTGGTCAGGAGAAAGTCGATGAGATTGAGGCGGCACTGCAAGCCAAGATCGAGGAAGACAAGAATCCGACATCTGCTGTTGGTACACCGTGGTCTGACGAACAATAAGGAAACAGGATGGACAATATGGCAACAGAAAGCACTAAGCAAGTAGTAGACGCAGTTAGTGTATTCACAGTAGTAGGAACTCTGGGTGAACTGTTGCCTCCAATGGCGGCGTTGTTTACATTGGTATGGACAGTAATCAGGATCTACGAGACTAAAACAGTACAGAGGTTATTGGGGAAGGAACCCCCAGATGATAGCTGAACTAGTTGCCGCTAATGCGGCCTTTGGCGTTATTAAGGAAACCATCGCCAATGGTAAAGAACTGTATGAAGCAGGGCAAGCACTAGCAGACTACTTTGGCCTTAAGGCTGAGATACAAAAAAAAGCACATGAACACGGATATAAGTCTGACCTTGAAGCGTTCATGGCCACAGAGCAACTTAAAGAATATGAGGAGGCTCTGAAACAAATGATGATCTGGCAAGGGCGAGCCGGGTTATGGACAGATTGGTTAGACTACCAAAGGAAGATGAAGGAAAGCCGTGAAGCCGCAGAGAAAGCTGAGAAAGCCAAGAAAGTTAAACGTAAAAAACAAATTGTTGATATTTGTATTAGCATCTGTTTGGGCGTTAGCGTTCTCTCAGCCATTGGCTTGGTAATATATATCTTCTATTGGCTCAGTAAACAGTAGGTCACTTATGTGGATCATCTATGGAATTATTACTATTGCTTTACAACCCGGTGTGTTACAGATAGTAGAGCGAAAAGAGTACAACGATCCTCAAGATTGTTTTAAGGACGCTATGGTAATCATGGCAGATGCAGAAGACCCCAGAGGCATGGCCTGTGTACCAATACCACAACAAGGAAAATGACAGATGCTTGGATTAGTCACAGCTATTACGGACTTGGCAGGTACATGGGTCAGTGCCAAGGCGGAATCAACCAAGGCCACCGCAGAGGCCAAAGCCACCGCACTGAAAACAGCGGCACAGTCCACAGCGGATTGGGAACGCATCATGGCAGAGGCTTCCAAGAACTCGTGGAAAGACGAGTGGTTAACGATAGTGTTCAGCATACCCCTAATACTTGTCTTTATACCAAGCATGGTAGAACATATTCAGGCGGGGTTTAACGCATTGGCAACTTTGCCGATTTGGTATCATGAGATTCTCATGGTGATTGTTCTTGCTAGCTTTGGTGTCAAGGCAGGTAAGGGAATTGTAGAAATGATAGGAAAGAAATAACATGCGTGATCCGGGGCAAGTCCAACGTGACATGAAGAAAGAAGCAGAAGAGCGTAAGAAAGACGAAGCATTCATTAAGAAGAATCGTCTTGACAAGCCTATGCCTAAGAAGAAAAAGAAACAACCATCTGCGTGTGGTCAAGATTCATGCACTCATCAAAACATTAGGAGCTACAAATAATGATGTACGGTAAAAAGAAAACTACTGCAAAGAAAGCATTCAAGACTTGTGCAGGTTGTAAGACTAAGGCTAAGTGTAAAGCCGCAGGTAAATGCTTGGGTAAGGCTAAGAAGTAATGCCGTTTCCTAAAGGCAAAACAAGTTATTCTGCAAAGCAAAAGAAACTTGCAAGAGTAGCTCCTCCAAGGGACAAGATCACAGCGGCTGATCTTAAGAAGGTAAAACGTGGCAAAAAGTCCAGAACCAACAAATAAAGCACTGTACAACCGTGTGAAGGCTGAGGCAAAGAAAAAGTATAAAGTCTGGCCTTCTGCGTATGCAAGTGGATGGTTAACCAAGGAGTACAAGAAACGTGGCGGGAAGTACAAGTAAGCCAAAGGGTGGGTTAACCAAGTGGTTCAAGGAAGAGTGGGTAGACCTGAAGACGGGCAAAGAGTGTGGGCGCAAAAGCGCAAAAGGAAGTTCCAAACGCCCTTACCCGTCATGCCGTCCAAAAGCAGTAGCCAAGAAGATGACAGCGGCAGAAAAGAAGTCAAGCACAACACGCAAGACTGGACCCGCAAAAATCAAACATAAAGTAACAGCATCAGGCAAACGGAGAAAGACCAATGCCAAGTAAGAAAGACTCAAGGCTTGAGAGAGCAGGTGTCAGTGGTTACAACAAACCTAAGCGTACACCGAATCATCCAAAGAAGTCACACGTTGTTGTGGCTAAGCAGGGTGATCAAGTAAAGACTATTCGGTTTGGTGAGCAAGGTGCTAAGACTGCAGGAAAGCCTAAAGCAGGGGAGTCTGAAGCAATGCGTAAGAAACGTGCATCATTTAAAGCTCGTCATGGACGCAACATCAGTAAAGGTAAAATGTCAGCGGCTTATTGGGCTGATAAAGTTAAGTGGTAGGGGTTGACAAAATAGCAAAAGTGTGCTATAATATTAATCTCTTAAGTAGGAAACGCAAATGACGTATCTTGAAATAGTAAATAACATTCTTAGACGCTTAAGAGAGCGTACTGTCTCTACAGTTAATGAAACAGTGTATTCAACGCTGATTGGTGTGTTAGTCAATGATGCTAAGTCTGAAGTTGAAAACGCTTGGAACTGGAGTGCGTTGCGTAATACCTTGACGCTTACTACGTCTTCAGGTATTTTTAACTATGAGCTTAACGGAACTGGTAACAACTTCAGTGTCATGGATGTTGTGAGTGAAGACGGTAACTTCTTTATGCAATATCGTACTCAGCATGACTTCAACCAGTTTTATTTAAATCAAACACCTGCAACTGGTATCCCACGTTATTACAACTTTAACGGTGTGTCAGATGATGGCGACACTCTTGTTGATTTATACCCTAAGCCAAACGGTGAATACACAATTTACTTTAATATCATTCAACGTACTCTTGATCTAGTAACAGATTCAGATAAATTAGTTGTTCCATCACAGCCTGTTCTTTTGTTGGCGTATGCTAAAGCAATTGAAGAGCGAGGTGAAGATGGAGGTATGTCAGGAACATCAGCCTACGCAACAGCGGCTCGTATGTTAAACGATGCAATTTCTCAGGATGCACAACGACATTCTGAAGAACTTGAATGGACAGTGTAAATGACTAAGCCCTTACAATCCGCTAGTATTGCCGCACCGGGCTTCTTTGGATTAAACACTCAAGAGTCTGGGATTACGCTTGAGTCTGGTTTTGCACTACAAGCTACTAACTGCGTGATTGATAAGTTTGGACGCTTAGGTGCTAGAAAAGGTTGGACATTTTTAGACGAGTCTACAGGTGTTGGTCTTCAAGGTATGCATCGGTTTATTGACATTGATGCAACTGAATACTTTGGTGCATGGTCAAATACAAACTTTTACATTTACTCTGCAGGAACACTTTCAGCAATTACATACTCAGGATCACAATCGATTACTGAAGGTAACTGGCAAGCTGTTACACTAAACGATGCGGCATACTTGTTCCAAAAGAACTATGAGCCATTATACTTTGATACTACCACTGGAACTATCTTAGATATTTCTGCATCTCCTTCAGCATCTGGTACACCAATTGAAGGTAACTGTGCATTGTCTGCGTATGGTCGAGTATGGACAGCAGACACAGTAACAAATACTACAACAATTTATTGGACTGACTTACTTGATCCTACTCGTTGGAACTCAGGCACAGCAGGTAGCTTAGACCTGTCAAGTATTCTTGTCAATGGTAATGATGAGATTATTGCCCTAGGCGCGCACAACGGCTTCTTGATTGTCTTCTGTAAGAACAACATTATTATCTTTGGTGACAGCGATACTGCTCAAACCTATCTTGATCCTACGACACTACAACTGGTAGAAGTTATTAATGGTGTTGGATGTATTGCAAGAGACAGTTTACAAAACACAGGTACAGATATTTTATTCCTGTCTGACTCAGGGTTGATGTCGTTAGGTCGAGTCATTCAAGAGAAGTCAACACCGATGCGTGACTTGTCAAAAAACGTGCGTGATGATCTTGTACAGTTAATTGAGTCTGAGACACCTGCTAACATTAAGTCAGCATACTCATCAACAAATGCGTTTTACTTATTAGCATTCCCAACAACCAAGCAAGTGTATTGTTTTGATATGCGTGCGCCATTACAAGATGGATCTGCTCGTGTAACCATTTGGAACAACATGGAGTTTACAGACTGGCTTGGGTTTGATGGTGAAATATACATGACTCATGCGGATGGCCTTGCTAGATATATAGGCTATCAAGACAACGGTCAACCCTATCGCATGGTGTACTTTACAAACTACTTTGATCTTGGCTCACCATCGCAAACAAAGATCCTCAAGCGTTTGTCTATGACCGTCATTGGAGCCACAGGACAGGACTTTGTTGTTAAGTCTGGGTTTGACTACAGTGACCAGTACAACTCTTATCCTTTGACAGTACGTGTGGGTACAGTGTATGAGTACAATATAGCTGAGTACAATGAATCAGAATACTCAGGCGGTACATTAGTTGACACAGTACGTGCGCCGGGGTCAGGTAGTGGATCAGTATTACAATTAGGATTTGAAGCAGACCTTAATGGTGGTGCTTTGTCAATTCAAAAGATGGATGTCTATGTTAAACAAGGTAGGACAATCTAATGAGTTCATATACTAAATCAACAGACTTTGCTTCTAAGGATGCACTGCTTACAGGTAACCCTCTTAAGGTTGTCAAGGGTACAGAGATTGACGATGAGTTCAACGCAATCCAAACAGCAGTTAACTCTAAAGCAGACACTAACTCTCCTGCATTAGCAGGCACACCAACAGCACCTACAGCATCAGCGGCTACAGATACAACACAGATTGCAAGCACTGCATTTGTACAATCACAGAAGGCTTCTCCTGCGTTTACAGGTACACCTACGGCTCCTACGGCAACAACGGGTACAGACACAACGCAGATTGCTACCACTGAGTTTGTACAACAAGAAATTACTGCAAATGAGTTTACGTTGCAGGGAGCTACAGCCTCGACATTAGGTGGTGTAAAAATGTCATTATCCGGTCAAACACTAACTATTGAGACAAGCTAATGGCAATTGTTTTTGACGGGACAACACTCGAATGGTATACACATACGATTACATTTGATGGCAGTACCGTTAGTAGTCCTAATGATCCCGGCACAGTTACTTTTGACGGTACAACGGTACATGGGCTAACAGGCTTTAGCTCTGAGACAACTTTGTTCTCTGGTGGGTTGGCTCCTGATTCTTCAAACTTTGAGAATAACATTGTTCCTCAATTTCAAACAACTTATGCAGAAGCATTTCACTCTCAAGCTTACACCCAAGGGCCGGGGCAAGACTCTACGTATAGAGTGTATGTAAAAGAAGGATATAGAGTTGTGTCATCAGACGGTACGTTTACAGGCTCTGCGTCACCCGGCACTGAAGTTAGATTTTTTGAAGGTCGAACTGTAACTGGGATTAACACATCTCATAATGGCGGAACAAGTTTTAGTATTCGTAGAGACAATGGCGTTTGATTAAGACACCAGTAGCAATACAGCCTGCATACACGATTTACTTTGAACGATTTGCAGATAGAACTTGGACTCACGCAGATGTACACAAGTGGACACCAAGTATTAAAAAAGAATTTGAACAAGTACATGGATTGCTAAGCATGATGCACAGTGAACCATTCTTTTGTTTGACTGACAACCCCAAGTTGGAGAAGTTCGTGCAGTCAATTGGATATGAATATATACAAACCCTGTCATGTGATGATGGAATAGATAGACCTATGTGGAGATTTAAACAATGGGTGGCATAGTAAGTGGACTGTTCGGCAAGGGCGGTTCTGGGACCGCAGGAGAAGCCGTAGCACGAGCTAGAGAACTTGCTCCGGGTGCTAGGTTTAATCCGTATACTGTAACAACAACAGCAGGAACGGCAGGGTATCGAGGAGACGGTGACTTTTATTCAACCCTGTCTGATCCTTATCAACAGATTCTTGGCACTGCTCTTGGTGGTGCGGGTAGTTTGTTTGAGCAAGCGGCGGCGTTTGATCCATCTGCACGAGCGCAACAAGTGTTTGGTGAACAAGCGGCGTTGTTACAGCCACAGTTTGAACAACAGGCTACGGCATTGCAGTCACGGTTGTTTGGTGGTGGTCGCTTAGGGCTACGCCTTGCAGGAGAATCTCAAGGACTTGGTGCAGGCTCTGGTATGGTACAGCCTGATGCACTAGGACTTGGACAAGCACAACAACAGACTCTTGCACAGTTAGCGGCTCAGTCTCGTCAACAAGCATTCGGAGAGCAACAACAGCTACAACAACTGGCAGGTGGTATGTTGCAGGGTGCTATGGGTATCTCTGGGCTTGAGCAAGCTCTTATGGCTCAAGGATTGGATGCTGAGACAGCTCGTGCGGCGGCGGCATATGGTGCAGGTCAAATGGAATTATCCCCATACACTACAAAAGCGCAGATGGAACAGCAACAACAAAAAGCAGGTGCAGGTTTCTTTGGTGGGGCAGTGGGTGGATTGTTAAGTAACCCGGCACTGTTTACATCTGATGTTCGTCTTAAAGAAAACATTACTAAAGTTGCTGAACTTGCAAACGGTATTAACATTTACGAATGGGATTGGATTAATGAAAACTCTGATCCAACTCGCGGTGTTATCGCACAAGAAATTATGGAGACAATCCCAGAAGCGGTTGTTGAAGGAAGTGATGGTTACTTAAAAGTTAACTATGCACATCCAGAGCTACAAGGAGTTCACTAATGCTTAGACCTAGACGACAAAGTGATGTTCGTTCGCTGTTCGGAGCAACTCCTGAGCAAGTAAGGCAACGTCAATTAGAAGGTGAGCGTGAGTTCTTAGCTCAAATGCAAAGTGATCCTTACCAATCTGCAGGGGCGGCAATAGGTGTGGGACTAGGCCGTCTATTTGGTGGTAAGTCAAAAGCAGAAACTGAAGCTGAGCAAAGAGAAGAAGCCGTCAAAGGTATTGATGAGCTTGGTGCTATGGCTGAGGCAGAAGCGGCACAGCGTGGTATGGCTCCGTTAGCAATGACTGAGCCTGATGTACTTGCTCGTGAAGCTAATCGGTTAGAGTCTGTGTCTGCGGCATTCCGTAATATGGGTCAAGATACTGGTGAACTTGACAACGAAGTGTTGCGTTTGCGTGTTGAAGCAAATAAAGCAAAGCGTGCGATTGAGTTAGAAGATTTACAAAGACAAAATATTGGTCTTCAAATGGAGAAAACTCAGTTTGATTTAGATGAAGCATGGGAAAACCAACCAGAAAACAAACGAGCGTTGGCATTAGCTAATCAATTGCGTGATCTTCAAATTCAAACAGCAGAAACAAATTTAACTAACACGCAAGAAGCAACGAAGTTAAAAGAAAAAGGTCGTAAGCAAGCTGAAACATTCTTTAAAGGTAAAAAAGGATTTGAATATCTTGCTCCATTAGTAGCAACAGGGGCGATTGAACCTGCGAAAGCTATGGACGCTTTTATAGAATTATCAAAACAGCCTAGTCTTGACTTAATAGAAATTGGTAACTATACCACGACAGATGGTTCAGTGGTTTTGGGAGCGTTTGATAAGAATAGTAACAAGTTTTTACAGTACACTGATTCAGGATGGTTAGCTGTACCTGCGGGAACACTAGAGCAAGGACGTAGACCTGAAGGTAGTGTCGAAACAATAACTCCAATGGTATCAAGTGCAAAAGAAATGGAGACTGAATTAGTTGCAAGTCCAGATATTTTAAAAGCAACTGAAGCCTTATCTCAAGTTCCTCAAAATGAACTTTTAGCGTTGTTGCCGGGAGTAGGTCTCACAACTACAGATGAAGAAACTTTAATTTCAGTTCAAAATGAACTCATTCGTCGAGCTAGAGAGATTCAAAAAAATGTTCCAGAAGGAGCAAAGCAGGGTATTAGTGCAAAGGACGCATTGACGCAAGCTCTTAATGAAGTAAGGCAAAAAACAACTAGCGGAAGCTCGGCAATTAAGTTAGGGCCAGACGGTAAACTAGGACGGTAATACATGGTTGATGTTAGGGGACCTGTGAGTCCTGAACAAATTGATCCTCTTGTTGATCTAGTTCGTACTCTTCCTGAGAATGAAATTGCTAGACGCAATACTGATGCAATTATTCAAGTAGCAGAAACAGTCGGAGATGTTGAGTCTGCACAAAAGCTAACACGTATTAAAGAAAGTTTACCTGAAGATGATGTGATTGAGCTAAGTGAAGAGGATATTCTACAATCTCTTGACTTACAGAAACTTGGCGCATTGCCGGGAGATAAAATTGTTAACGGTAACTTGCGTCGTTTAGTATCAAGCGAACCTCGTGGTGAAATTATTACTCAGCTTGATATTGCAGTATCTCCTGATTTACAACGCCTTGGGGCAGAACCCGGTGATATGATTGAGGACGGAAACTTAATCAAGTCCGGTGAGAATGATCCATTCCGTAACATTATGTATGATGTTGAGAAAGCTCGTAGCTTGGTTGGGTATGCAGGAGACTATTTACAATCGCAATATCCACTACCTGAGTTTAGTGTAAACTTTGACGATCCTTTAAACTTTATTGAATTTGACTTTTCTATCCCCGAACAAATGAGGGACATGACTCCGCAAGAGCGGAGAGATAATATGATTGAAAGGCGTACTGCGCGTTTAGAAGAGATGCGTCAAGACTTTGAGCCTTCAGGTAGTATGCTTGGAACATTCTTAGGAACACTTGATCCAACCGTTGCAGTATCCTTTGGCCCTACGCTACTACGAAACATTGTTGGGGGAGCGGCCTATGGTTCAGGGTATGAGATTGCCTCACAGCTTTCACAATCAGGCGAAGTTACTGATCCATTGGCGGTTGCGGGTACTGGTGCGTTCGGTGCGGCGGCTGTACCTGTTCTTGTAGGGGGTGTTAAAAGCGGGCAAGCTCTTTACAGTAAGTTAACTCAGCCAATGCGAAAGAAAGGAGCAAGTAAAGCGGTAGACAGTGTTAATAAAATTGTTGCATTGGAAACTTCAGCAGGTAAAACAACTGAAGAAGCTCTTGAAATTGCTAAGTCACGGTTAAATTTATCTGATAGAAAACTTGCAGAATACGTTTCATTGTCAGGGAAACCAATTGGTCCTAAACCTGCTTCACAAAAAACAGATGAAATTATTTCAGATCAAATGGCTAATGACTCAGTAGCACTTGCCGCTAAGTCTAAAGCATTTAGAGATTTTGCTTCAGTATTGTCAACAGAAGTCTCTGCTGTTAGTAAAACTTTAGGAGCAAAATTAAAAAGATTTGAAACAGACGTTCACGTGCAAACAGGAAATGCATTAAATCGTGCTAAGCCTTTCTTTGAAGAGATGCGTGCGGTTAGTCAAGAAGTGCGTGAGCAAATTACAATGCACTTAAGTAACAGAAACAAAGATGCGGCAAAGGCTATTGCAAGTAAGTATAGCTCCCGTTTAGAAAATTCTATTGATGATATAGAAAATATATATCTTGAATACGCTGATCGGCTTGAGAATACATTTGGGATGAAAGTCAATCGCCAAGATTTTTTCTCGCGTAGTGTAAAAGATGTTGATGGGTTACAAGCTAAGTTCGGACAAGAAGATCAAACAGCTATTACACAAGCATTGAGCGCATTTGCAAAAAGCAGGAAGAAAACAATTGACCAGTTAACAGAAGCTGAGCGCGCTAATATAATTAATAGTGTCGTACAAGGGTACAAAATTAGTTACTCGAAAGGTAAGCTGACTGTTATTTCTCCTGCAACTAAACCTGTGGGGAAAGGCAAAAGCGCACTAAAGAAACGAGCGATTGATGAAGTCACTCCAGATATGATGCAATACTACCATACAGCAGACGAAGCCCTAGCCCAATACATACGCCGTACTACTGATGCACTTGAAAAGCAAAAGTTCTTAGGTAAGGGGGTTTTGCAAACTGATGAATTAGGTAATGTAGACGTTCCAGAAAGTATCGGTGCGTTTCTTGAGAAAGAACTCGCTGATGGTACTATTTCTGCGGCAGATGTTGATCGTTTAACTTACTTATTGAACGCTCGTTTTGGGGCAGGTGAGCAGGGATTAAGCGGTACTTTTGCAACCATCAGAGATCTTGGATACTTAGGTACTATTGCTGATCCTTTATCTGCTCTAGTACAGCTTACTGACCTTGCGGCATCAGGCGCGATGTATGGATTTAAGAATACATTAAAAAGTATGTTTGGTAAGAAGCGGATTCAAATTTCTGATGCGGCATTAGAGCGTATATCTGTTGAGTTTGATAATCCAAATGCAACGGCAAAGATTCTTGACACAGCATTCGGAGCTGTAGGTTTTAAAGCTATCGACCGACTAGGTAAAGAAACAATCATGAACTCTGCCTTGCGTCGTTTTGAGGTAATGGCGAGATCGCCTAAAGGACAAGCCAAACTACGTGAAGAGTATGCTGATTTTTTAGGAAAAGATTTAGAGCCAACTCTTGCTAATCTTCAGCGTGGTATCATTGACGATAACGTCAAGGCTATGGCGATTAACGAGTTATCAAACTTGCAACCAATTACAAAGAGTGAGCAAGCTGTTACGTTTCTTGCTAACGCGAATCCTCAAACCCGTTTGTTATATATGCTCAAGTCATTTACGATCAAGCAGTATGATCTTGTACGCCGAGAAATATATGACAAAATACGTAAAGGTGAATACTACGAAGCGGCAAGGACGGCTGTTGCGTTAGGTTCTATGTGGGCTTTAGCAGGAGCGTCAGTTAGTACCGTTAAAGATTTATTACTGAACCGTGAAGTAAATCCTGATGAGATTCCAAATCGTGCCTTGTGGTCTTTGATTGGTATCTTTGGTGTGAGTAAGTACATGACTGAGCGATACCTCCAACAAGGAAAGCCTCTGGAAGCCGCTGTAAACTATGTTGTACCTGCTACACCATTAATTGAAGGAGCTTTAACTGTTGGTACAGAGGCCGTCAAAGGAGTTTTTGGTGACGGTGCTGACGCAGATAAAATTGCCCAACAAGTAAAAGTCTTGCCCGGTGGTGACCTTTTCTACAACTGGCTACTAGGGGGTGCTGAAAAGTACAACGAACGTGAGCGTCAGAAGCGGACTACTGAAAGGAATAAACGAAGAGAAGAATTACTTGGGCGATAAAAAGAAGGGGACTCAATAGTCCCCCTAAGCCCACTGGAGGGTGGTTCAGTCGTCAGCAAGTCCCCAGACATCGCCTAACATAATCTTAATAAAAGGGATGTTGATGATATAACCATCAAAGAAGAATACTTGTTCGTTCCCTTCATCCCCTGTCTTGTGTCCATAGATAGGCTGAGCCTCAACAGACTCAACAGACAATCCAAAGACGTGCCAGAAGCGTACAGATACTACCATCCCCAATCATCTCCTTCCAAACCATGTGCGTTGTAATCAGTGACTCGCTTCTCAAAGAAGTTACTCATTGACGATCCGCCTAGTAACTCTTCCATCCACGGCAGAGGATTCTCCTTAACCTTCCAGTTCGTCTTGAGACCAAGTTGCAGTAGTCTTCTGTCTGCGAGGTAGCGAATGTACTGCTTGACATCTGCCGACGACAGACCTTCCAAGTCACCCATCTCATACGCCAGATCAATAACCTTGTCTTCAAGTTTGACTGCAGTACGGAACATCTCGTAGATATCTTTCTTGAAATCGTCATTAACGATTCGTGGATGTTCATTACAATACTCCCTGAATAACTTAGCCATCCCCTCTGCGTGTTGTGACTCATCACGTACTGACCACTCAACAACAGTACACATACCCGGCATCTTACCGTAGCGTTGGTAGTTGAGGAGCATCGCAAATGCTGAGAACAAACTCATACCTTCATTCAATACTGAGCGTGCAATTGCAAGTGCTGTACCATGTACACTATTTACGTCAATATCGGACATGAACTCCAGTTTTGCAGACATTTGCGTATACTCTAAGAACGCTGTGAACTCCTCTTCCGGAAGTCCGAGAGTGTCATTGAGTAAGGCGTATGCTCGTTGATGGATGAACTCACGAGAAGCAAAGGCTGTGAGCATGGCTCTAATCTCATTGTTCTTGAACTTGGGAATATAATACTCAAGATAGTTTGTTCCAACCGCCACGTCTGTCTGCGTAAATAACCGCAAGATTTGGGTGATATGGTTCTTCTCGCTCTCCGATAGTGCGCCTGACTTCCAATGTGATACATCTGTTTGTAACTCTAACTCATCCTCAATCCAGTGGATACGCTCATGCTCTGTGGCATACGTAACAGCCCAAGGGTAGTTGAATGGTTTATAACTTTTGCTCTGTTCCTGCAAGCTCATATAGTTGTCTCTCCAGTGTGTCCAGTTTATTGGACAGTTCTATGATTGTGTCGTATGCGTCATTTAATAATTGTTTATTGAAAGGGTCTATGTCTTTGACCAGTTCAATTCTCTCTAGTATATTGGTTTGCATAGTTCCTTATCCCTGACAACTCACACAGACATCATCGTCTTCAAAGTCTTTCAACGCATTACGGTCCACTTTAGTCCCAACCTTCTCCGCTGTAACACCTGCAGTCGTGCGTAGATAATATAATCCTTTAAGCCCTTCCTTCCACGCCTTGAGGTGTACCTGATTGACAATAGCCTTGTCAGTACCCGATGGGAAGAACACGTTAACACTCTGCCCCTGACATATAAACTCTTGTCTTTTAGCTGAGTGCTCAACGACCCATCCCTGATCGAGTTCAAATGCTGTCTTAAATGTAGCCTTCTCGTCGTCGGATAGGAACTCCAAGTGCTGTACAGAGCCTTCATTTTCAAGAATACTTTGCCATACCTTCTTGGTATTCTTTCCTTTGTCATCTAAGAGTTCCTCCAAGTACGGATTACGAACCGTGTGAGATCCTGCTCGCGTCCTATGAACAAAACAATTAGATATACGAGGCTCAATAGAGGCAGAGCAACCGCATAGGATACTACTGTTAGCGTTAGGAGCGACAGCCAGAAGATGCATATTCCTAACACCCGTACCCCTACCATCAGGACATTCTCCACGCTCGATAGCCAACTGGTATGTTGAATACTCTGCCTGTTGTTTGATCTCTTGAAACATCTGATAGTTTTCACTAGCGGCCTGCCAAGATTCCCAAGCTATCCCTTTGCTTTGGAGGTAGCCGTGGAAGCCCATTGCTCCGAGGCCAACTGAGCGTTCTCTGTAAGCTGAGTAAACAGCTTTTGATAATTGTTCTGGTGCGTTGTCAATAAAGAATTGAAGCACGTTGTCCAAGAATCTGATAAGGTCTCCAACCATTCCACTTGATTTCCAGTCGTCGTATCTTTCGAGGTTGACTGATGAGAGGCAACAGACTGCTGTGCGCTCTTCATTTGTTGCGAGATGGATTTCATTGCAGAGGTTGCTACCCATAATTGAGAGTCCAAGCCGTCTCTGAGCTTCTGGTAAACCTCGTCTGGCTGTGTCGATAAAGTTAAGGTAAGGACTGCCAG
>Ga0181595_10003031_pt1 | contig 16370 bp, 16 predicted proteins | sample 041ome_7_FD_145604 | JGI IMG/M metagenome (GOLD analysis project Ga0181595, IMG submission 145604) | Coastal salt marsh microbial communities from the Groves Creek Marsh, Skidaway Island, Georgia - 041401AS metaG (spades assembly) | ecosystem: Environmental > Aquatic > Marine > Intertidal zone...
AAGATACAAAACAAACCGGCAAGGCCTCGGTCAAGGTATTGTGGCAAGGATGGTTCAAACTACAAACCATCCTTGAAGGTTATGACCTAGCAAAGTCTCTTGAGGCTGACTTGTGATCAAGAGACAGGCCTAAGTGCCGGGTTTTTCTATTGGCCCGGACGTTTCGGTGATTGATCTCTTAGCGCGTTCTTCTACAATAGCGCGCATTCAATTTGGAGGCGCTATGACAGAGATAACCGGCACAGTAGAGCGAAGCTTGCAGCAACAGGTGGCAACCTGGTTACAAAAAAACTGGGTACAGCGCAGCTTATTAAGCCTGATTTTAATTAATGCGGTGATTCTGGGGCTGGAGACGGCACCGGGTGTGATGGCGGTGGCCGGCGGGCCGTTAATGCTGTTGGATAAACTGATCCTGGCGGTATTTGTGCTGGAGATTGCACTGCGTATCTTTGCCTATCGCGGCGCCTTTTTTAAAGATGCCTGGAGCCTGTTCGACTTTACCGTGGTTGCCATAGCGCTGGTACCGGCCAGCGGACCTTTTGCGGTGCTGCGTGCGCTACGGGTACTGCGGGTGTTGCGGGTACTGACCTTTGTACCCTCGATGAAAAAAATCGTTGGTGCGCTGGTGCAGTCGTTAAACGGTATGCTGTCCATTGCCATGGTACTGGGCCTGGTGTATTACGTGTCGGCCGTAATGGCGACTAAGCTGTTTGGCGAAGCCTTTCCGGAGTGGTTTGGTAATATTGGCCGCACCCTGTATACGCTGTTCCAGATCATGACGCTGGAGAGCTGGTCGATGGGTATTTCACGGCCGGTGATGGAGCAATTCCCGTATGCCTGGGCGTTCTTTGTGCCCTTTATCCTTATCGCCACCTTTACCATGTTAAACCTGTTTATTGCGGTGATCGTGAATGCGGTGCAAAGCATGCATGACGAAGAGCATAAAGAAGAAATCGATGCCAAACAGCAGCTGCAGCATGACTTAGTCAGCCAGATGCAACAGCTGCAGGCCGAGCTGGCAGCACTGCGGGCGCAGCTGCCGCCAAATAACAAAACGGACTAGATTCAAGGTGTTCTAGAGCACCATCTGGTGCTCTACGGCTGGTTTAAAAAGCTATCCAGCTCGCGGCCGGTCAGCTTGCTAATACTGCTGAAAATAAACCAGATAGCAAAGAACAACACCAGCATACTGGGCAGGACAATCACCGGGTAACTTAGCCAGGTCATTCTGCCCAGCTCTTCATTAAAGGCGGTGGTGCCTGGCGGACTGACCAAAATCACCTTAGCCAGAATATAATTCAACGCCGATGACAGGAAAAACGAAGCGGCGACCAGATAGCCGGCCTGCGCCAGTTTGCGTTCAAACATCGCGGTACTTTGTCGCTCTGCCAGCGCTTGATACAGCTTGTCGGTGTCGAGGATATCGCCATTCAGAATAAATTTTTGCACCAAAGGGTAGGGCGTATACTGGCTGATTAATACCGCCAGACCAATGGCACCGGGAATGGCCGCCTCTTTAATCGCAATATAGCCTGCATCCAGCTGCAACAGCGCGATACCGCCGGTCAGCAGCACACTGATCACCCCCAGCACCGAGAAAAAATTCACCTTGCCGGCCTGTTTTAAATCCCAGACGCCATACAGCACCGGAAATGCCAGCGCGACCACTAAACCCCAGACCGGCCCCAGATGCTGCTCGCCGGAGAATTTACTCAAAATAATCGCCGGAATGGCCACGTTAATCAGTAGATTAGGTAGCAAGCCGCCACCTTTTTTCGGTTTGGTTTGACTGGCTGAATCACTCATAGCAGCTCCTGTTCACAAAGTACTGGCGCAGTATAAACGCAAATTCTTTCCGGTGCAGCGCGCGCGACGTGCTGAAAAAACTGTTGCTCATTTGGTAAGCAATCATGGTTGAGTACCAAAGCAGAACGCGCTAGGGTGTATTTTATCAATAAGCAGTGGAGCACGGTTATGGATCAATATGCGGCTCTCAGAGCCAATGTCGGGTTACTGGGTACCGAGCTGGGTGAAACACTGCGTCAGCATCTGGGTGATGCGGTGTTACAACGGGTGGAGCAAATTCGTCAGCTGTCAAAAGCGGCGCGGCAAGGTGATAATCAGCAGGCCGAGCAGCTACGGCAGGTGCTGACGGCACTGTCTGATGATGAGTTACTGCCGGTGGCCCGCGCCTTTGCGCAGTTTCTGAATCTGGCCAATCTGGCCGAACAGCAATTTAGTGTCAGCGCTTCCGGGCGCAGCAGTATTGAAAAGCCGGAACCACTCACCGAACTGTTTCAGCGCTTACAACAGCAGGCCATTGCTAAAGCCGATATCCGCCAGGCGCTGCATGATTTGTCGATTGAGCTGGTATTAACCGCACACCCGACCGAGGTAGCGCGCCGCACCCTGATCCACAAACTCACCGAAATTGCCGGCTGTCTGGCTGCGCTGGAACAGCCGCAAACGCCGTGGCAGCGCCAGCAAACCGAGCTCAGGCTCACCGAACTGATTAGCCAGGCCTGGCATACCAATGAAATCCGCGAACAGCGGCCAACGCCGGTAGATGAAGCAAAATCCGGTTTTGCTGTGATTGAAAGCTCACTCTGGCAGGCGGTGCCGGATTTTTTGCGCGAGCTGGATACCGATTTACAACGCGCACTGGGCGAAGGTTTACCGCTGGACGCAGCGCCGGTGCGCTTTTCGTCCTGGATGGGTGGCGACCGTGACGGTAATCCTTTCGTTACTGCCAAGGTAACCCGTCAGGTGCTATTACTAAGCCGCTGGAAGGCGGCAGATTTATTTATTAAAGATTTAGACTTGCTGTCGACCGAACTATCGATGAACCAGACCTCGGCAGAGCTGCAAGCCGCCAGTGAACAGGCATCCGAGCCATATCGCGCCGTGTTAAATAAGTTACGCCAGCAACTGATTTATACCCGCGACTGGTTAACCGAAGCATTAAAACATGACCGGCTGCAGCGCCCGGCCGATCTGATTTGGCATAATCAGCAGCTGCTAGAACCCTTGCTGCTGTGCTATCAGTCACTGCAGCAAAGCGGCATGACCCGCATTGCCCAGGGCCGGCTCACTGACACGCTGCGCCGCGGCTATGCCTTTGGTTTAACCCTGCTAAAACTGGATATCCGCCAGGATGCCGGCCGCCATGCTCAGGTGTTCTCAGAGTTAACCCGTTATCTGGGGCTGGGCGATTATGCTGCCTGGAGCGAAGCCGACCGTCAGGCCTTTTTACTGCGCGAACTGCCAAACAAAAGACCGCTGTTCCCGAAGCAATGGCAGCCATCGGCTGAAGTACAGGAAGTACTGGATACCTGCGATATCGTAGCGCGCCATGGCAGTGAAGCCTTAAGTACCTATGTCATTTCGATGGCTGGTAAGCCGTCAGATGTGCTGGCGGTGCAACTATTGTTAAAAGAAGCCGGTATCAGTTTCCCAATGCCGGTAGCACCGTTGTTCGAAACCCTGGGCGATTTGCAAAACGCACCGGACTGTATGCAGCAGCTGCTTAGCATCGACTGGTACCGTGGCTATATTAATGGCCGCCAGGAAGTGATGATTGGCTACTCTGACTCAGCCAAAGATGCCGGCGTGCTGGCCGCGGCCTGGGCGCAATATAGCGCCCAGGAAGCCTTGGTTCAGTTGAGCCGTGATTATGGTGTGAAACTGACTTTATTCCATGGCCGCGGCGGTACCATTGGCCGTGGTGGTGGCCCGGCGCATGCGGCGATCTTATCGCAGCCGCCGGGTTCGTTAGTCGGCGGTTTGCGGGTGACCGAGCAGGGCGAGATGATCCGTTTTAAATTCGGCTTGCCACAATTAGCGGTGCGCAGCCTGGCGCTGTATGCCAGTGCGGTACTGGAAGGGCTGTTATTGCCGCCGCCGGTACCCAAAGCCAGCTGGCGCCAGCTGATGAGCACACTGGCCAGCGATTCCTGCGACGCTTATCGTGCGGTGGTGCGGCATAATCCGGAATTTGTGCCTTATTTCCGTGCCGCCACGCCGGAGCAGGAACTGGGTAAATTGCCACTGGGTAGCCGGCCGGCGAAGCGTAACCCGACCGGTGGCGTCGAAAGTTTAAGGGCTATCCCCTGGATCTTCGCCTGGTCGCAAAACCGTTTAATGCTGCCCGCCTGGCTCGGTGCCGGCAGTGCGCTGGCTAAAGCAGTTGATGCTGGTCACAGCGCGCTGTTGGATGAAATGCAGCAGCAGTGGCCGTTCTTTGCTACCCGGCTGTCGATGCTGGAAATGGTATTCTTAAAAGCCGATGCTAAGATCGCGGCTTACTATGACAAGGTGCTGGTACCGGCCGCCCTGCAACCGTTGGGCGAACAACTGCGGCAGCAACTGGCAGCCGATCGCCAGCTATTACTGCAGTTAATTCACAGCGATACGCTGATGGCAAAAGAAGGCTGGATCCGCGAGTCGATTATGCTGCGCAATACCTATGTCGATCCGCTGCATATCCTGCAGGTCGAGCTGTTAAAGCGCGCCCGTCAGGCACCGGATGACTTAACCGCACAAAGCAACCGCGCGCTGATGGTCACCATTGCCGGTATCGCTGCCGGTATGCGGAACTCGGGTTAATGGAAAAAGCCGGGCGTCAAAGCGCTGTTTGCAATGGTACAACGGCGGCCCGGCTAACCAGCTATGGATCGACGAGTGTCTCAGACTCTAATATCAGCGGGTTGTTGTGTTTAACTCCCGCTGTTATGGGTTTTTAGCCAGGCAATGGTTAAAACTATAAGGTCTTGCGCTTGTTCTAAGCATTCTTTTACTGCAGCGTCTTCGACTAAATCACCGGAGTAATCCGTCACGTTGCGTTGCTTACGCAGAGCATCAAGCACAATCATGCGGTCTGTCTCTATACCAACAGTTTTCACCAGGGACTGGATCAACGTTTGATGGTGGCCTGGCTTGCTGGTTAAGGTGCGAAAGCCAGATGCCTGCAGTGCTGCATTGGCCAATTGCATAATGGCTTTGTAGCCGGTATCAAAGCGGGTTTCATTGCTAAGTCCTTCCAGTTGGGCATCTCTAATATTGCGTTGTGCCGCCTCAACCAGACGTTGAATTGCGTACTGATCTGGCTCAATACGCTCCAGCAGTTTCCCTATCAGATTGTCTAATGTCATTCATATCTCCATATAGTATTAGCATGGGGCTGGCCAAAAGCTGCCTGACAAAACCGGATTGTGCCGCAACGGCTGTGTGCCATTCCTCAGGTGAGTAGAGTTTAGGATTAACTTCACGGCCTAGCTGCCGCTGCGCCGGATACAGGTTTTTAATTGCGTCTGCATACGTAACATCACCTACCAGCAACACGTCGACATCACTGCCGGTATGGGCTTTACCGCTGGCAACAGAGCCAAACACTGCTGCGAAGCTTAGCTTCGAACACAAAGGCTGTAGCGCCAATTGCAACACCTCAGTCAAGCCGCTGGTTTTGCGCATAATGCTGGCCAGCTCTTCAAAAACAATACAGTCATTATTGGCCTGATAATAGGTTTGGTTGCCTTGCTGGGTCTTTCGCAAAATACCGGCCTCAGCCAGCTTTGCCAGTTCTTTGTGCAAGGTGCCTGCTTGAGTACCAGTTAAACGAGCGATTTCCCGAACGTGATAGCCTTGCTCTGGGTGCAAAAGCAGCAAGCCCAGCACCTGACGGCGATATTCTTTAAACAACAAAGAGGCAAGGGTAGACATAGTAACACCAAATGAAGTCAATTAAGCTACAATTGTAGCCTTTTCGGCTTCATTTATCAATGCACAATCTTTAGTGAACTACGAATAGCACTTGTTTGCGGGTAGCTCTATTTTCCTGCTTGTGTCAATGCCAGAAGGTGAGAGATCTGAGAATCTTAAACGCGTACCCAGCACTCAGGGCGCTCGAAAATCCCGTTGAAAACAGGCATACTTTTACCGAGTAGGCCGGTTTTGTTATTTGAGGTAAGCCATGGGGTTTTATATGCTGCTGGCGCTGGTGTCGGCAGTAGCGATGGCCAGTAGCGGGGTGATTGCCAGACTAAGTGGCCTGGCCGCCGCTGAGCTGACATTTTATCGTTTGGCGGTGGGCGCACTCTGCCTATTGCTATTATTACTGGCCAGCGGCCGGCTGGCACTGCTAAAGACCAAACCCGACTGGCGCATTGCGCTAAACGGCGTGCTTCTGGCCAGCTTTATGCTGTGCTTTCTTAGTGCCATTCAGTATATCAGCCTGGCCAATGCGATAATGCTGGTGTATCTGGCACCGCCGCTATCAGCCGTCGTCGCGCACTGGCTGCTGCAGGAAAAGCTGGATTTACCCGATACCGGCCTGATTGCCTTATCTTTTTTAGGTTTTGCCATGCTACAGCAGTTCCAGTTTCAACTGGTGCTGGATGCCGCACAGTTGCCCGGCTTACTGTTTGGCCTGTTATCACTGCTGGCCTACAGTGGATTTTTGCTGTTAAACCGCCGGCCGCAGCCTGGCCACTCGCAGTTACAACGTACCTTTTATCAGCTACTGATTGGCGCCTGCTGCGTATTGCCATTTTTAGGCGGTATGGCGCCGCCAACCAGTGACAGCCTGGTCTGGATTGCGTTGGCCGGTATTTTCCCCGGCTTTCTGGCGATCTACTGCGCCATTGTCGCCTTACAGCATTTACCGACCCGGGTGTACGCTACCCTGGCTTATCTGGAGCCGGTAACCGTTATTCTGGCCGGTTGGTTGCTGTTTGCCGAGCAGTTAAGTCTGTTGCAGGGCGCCGGCGTGCTGCTTATTATGCTAACCGGACTGATGCTGGCACTGCGGCATAAGCCGGCTAAAGTGGTGGCGCAGGCACTAACAAAAGTCGAGCAGCAATTAGCGCCGCAGGCAGTGAATACTGAGCCCGCACAAGCTACTGAACTTCGGATTTTTCTGTCGGATAAACGTTAGGTGAGCTCATCGCCGCTGCAGGCATTAATACTCAAAAGATACCAATACTAACCATGATTAAACGATATCTACCAATCAATGTACTACTCCTTTCCATACCATTCTGGCTCCTTGCCGCCTGGAACTATCCCGGTGGCACCAGCTGGGATGCCACTACCGATGGTTTTAGTTTTACTGCCAATTATGTCTCGGCATTATTTCAGTCGCAGGCATTAAACGGCATGGCTAACACCGCCCGTAGCTTCGCCTTTGTTGCCATGTTGCTTTACTCAACCAGCCTTAGCGTAATGTTCTGGCTTATTTCCACTTCGTATCCAAAATCCATCGCCAGCAAGACGGTGCAGATATTTGGGGTGGGTGCTATGGTCTATGCCTTTATTGCGGTGACCACACCAATGCATAATTTGCTAACTATTATCTCGGCCAGCTTTTTAGCGATCGCCATCGTAGGTATGTTAGTTCTGTTGCAGCGGGCAGCTGAGTATAAACAGGTGTTACTGGGCAGCTTTAACCTGCTGTTGCTGGCCATGCTTTCGGCGACAACTAAAGGTAATGTTTTCGTCGAACTGAGCCCGGCAATCGAGTGGTTACTTTTTCTAAGCGGCGCTGTATGGGTGGCGCTGGTCTATATTGGGGTAAGCTCTGTTAAGATAAGCATACCGAAGTAATCTTAACGAGACGCGTGATAATAAAAGCTAAGATATTTTTGGCGCTTGCATTATAAACCTCGCTATAGTCCTGCCTGAAAACCAAACTTGCGCACAATGCTATTGTGCAGTATGCTTTAGATATTTATGCACAGTCAGACAGTGCAAGTTTCGATGGCATTAGAATTTAAAGATAAGTGGTTAGAGCAGTTTTATGAAGACGATAAACGACATCGCTTGATTCCGGTCAGTATAGAAAATGCTCTATTTCGAAAATTAGAAATCTTAGATGCAGCCCAGGCCGAGTCTGATTTAAGAGTTCCACCAGGCAACAGGTTTGAGCATCTGGAAGGGAGCCTTAAAGGCTGGTGTTCAATTAGGGTAAATAAGCAATATCGTTTGATTTTCAAGTGGGTTGATGGTGTCGCATTAAACACTTACCTGGACCCGCACAAGTATTGAGGTATCGGCTATGCGTCAGACAAAACGTCGCCCGGTTAATGTTGGAGAAATGTTAAAAATAGAATTTCTTGAACCAATGGGCATTACATCGAAAACGCTCGCTGAAGCAATGGGCGTGCACAGAAACACGGTAAGCAATTTGCTTAATGGCGGTGTATTAACCGCCCCGATAGCCATAAAGTTAGCTGCGGCATTAGGTAACACACCAGAGTTTTGGCTCAATATTCAACATGCAGTTGACCTTTGGGATACCAGAAATCGTTATCAGGAAGAAGCGAAGTTTGTAAAACCACTGTTCCCGAATGTTGAACATGGTGCACATCTCTAAGCTGATGCTGTCACCTCGATAAAGTTAACTAACGATTCATTACCTACCATTGCAGATTGCGACTCCGGTACGGCAAGCATACCGGAGTCGGGGTTTGGTTTAGTGTTTGGGCTGTTGCTCTATTGCTCGGCAGTTAAATGACTAGACTTGATATAACTCCAGCGGTAAGCCATCCGGATCCTGAAAAAACGTAAAGCGCTTGCCGGTATATTCGTCTACCCGTACTGGCTCGGTGGTAACACCTTGCTGCTGTAAATAAGCCAGCCAGGCATCCAGATCGGTTACGGCAAAAGCCAAATGGCGTAGCCCCTGTGCTTCCGGGCGGCTGGGGCGGGGTGGCGCGCCGACAAAGCTAAATAACTCCAGCTGACTGCCATCTGGCAGCTGTAAATCCAGTTTCCAGGACTGGCGTGCTGCGCGATAGTGCTCGGCCAGGATCGGCAGGCCGAGGGTTTCGCTATAAAACCGCTTACTGCGTTTATAATCGCTGCAAATCAGCGCCACATGGTGAATGCCTTGCATGGCCGGTGGCCGCATTACAGTACCTTTTTAATTTCAGTTTTCAGGTTATCGTCCTTGGTGCTGGCTTGCAGAGGCCGTAACAGCGCTTCGGCGTCCGGGCGTTGTTCGTTAGCCAGATAGAGCTGAGCTAAGCGAAACTGTGCCCATTCCTGAAATTCGGGTAATTGCCCCTGACTTTGGGTAATAAACTGCTGCAAAGCGTTGATTCCCTGTCCGGTGGCGGTTTTCGCCAGCACCGCGGCGCGGCCCAACTGATATAGCGCCAGCAATCTGCTGCGTTGTGCGTCACGATCGGTGACCTGCTGCTCGCTGGCCAGCTGGAACTGCCGGATTGCCGCCTGATAGTCGCGTTTTGCTGCCTGCTCTACGCCGATTAAAAAGTAGGCTTCAGGTCTTTGCTGTAATAGTTCAGACTGCGCCAGCATGGCTTCGGCCTGCGCTAAATCTTCACGCAGTAGCAATTCCAGCTGCAGCAGTTGGCCTTTTAGCGGGTTGATTGTTGTTAGTTGCTCTGCCAGCGTCTTGGCTTTGGCTTTATCGCCGCCGGCAATACCCGGCGCCTGGGCGTAATACTGCGCCAGCGCCTGCAAATATTTTGGCTCAGCCGGCGCCAGGCTATGTGCCGTTTCATAGGCTTTTACACAGCGTTTGGCATGCGCCAGCGCGCTCAACATAATGGCTTTTTGGGCATGGTTACAACTGGCATTGCCGTATAAGAACTGATATTCCGCATTAGTCATATCCAGTTTGATGGCTTTTTCCAACCAGTCGGCAGCCGCTTCGGTTTCCCCCAGAGCCAGCTCTGTACGCCCCAAAGCGGCCAGTAAAAACGCATCTTTGGTCTTTTTGTTTACCTGGGGTGCCAGCAGGGTTTTTGCTTCAGCATAGGCGCCTTGCTGCCATAAGGTCTCCAGTTGTTGTTGTAGTGGCAGCTGTGCCTGAGCCGGCAGACTGCAGGCAAATAATAGGGTGAGTGTAAGGTGTCGTGGCATAGTAACAATCCTTGGTTACAGGTCGTATTCAGTTAACCATTCGCGAAAGCGCCTGGCATGCGGATAACCGGCTTGCTCTGCCCGTTGTAACATCGCTAACGCCTCGGTTTTGCGTTCTTCATTGTACAAACGGACGGCGTACCACGCCATAATGAGTGGGTCTTTACCCTGCTCGGCGATATAGTGTTCCCAGGTATTCAGGCGCAGTGCCAGTTCACGTTGGGCCGGTTCAAAACCACTTTCTGCAGCCCGCTTTAACCAGAAGTTGGCGCTTAAGCCAAGCGGGACAGTAATTTGCCATTCAATAACGGCATTTTTTGATTTCAAGCCAAGATTTTGCGAATAAACCCGATAGCGGCCGGCGGGTGCGTCTTCGCCAAGCTCTTTTTTAACTAATGCCAAAGTTGCGGTATCCAGAGTTTCTGACACTAATTCACCTTGCTCAGTTTTGGTAAAGCTGGCATTGATGGGGTTAGCGAAGTAGGTCCAGACGTCGTAGCGTTGATTATACAGCTCAAATCTGGGAAGTTCCTGACTAGGTAAGATTGGTTCAAAATTCAGGCGGCTTTTACTGACCTGAATTTCGGCTAAATCTAACAGCAGTGCCAATTGATATTGGGCTTCGGCTTCACCCGCTGTCGCCCGCTGCCATAACTTATGCTCAGAGATCAGTTGAGTGAGCATTTTGGTGTGCACGGCATTGCCTTGTGGAATATCCGCTACCAAGCGGGCAATTTGCTTGGTGCCGGCAGGTTCATAGCGACGGCGTTGCATAAATTTAGTGGTTGAGGGCACGAAATGCCCGGCTGGGTTAGCGGATACGGCTTCGGTAAACAACACCTCTCCCCGCTCATTGACCAGAGACAGTACGGTAGCGCTGCCAAAAAATGCCTTACTCCGTTCCCGGCGGTTGAAAACCAGACCATTTTTGGGATCGGGTATCAACACAGGCTGAGCTCTGGGCTGATATTCCCAAGGCCGAATGTGCATACCAGCAATAAGCTGATCAGTGCGTTCAGTGGCGGCCTGAATTTGTACCGGAGTCAGTTGTTTGACTAGAGCCAGTTGCGCGGGCTGCGGTGTACCGTCCTGGATTTTGGCGGCCAGCTGGTAATAAGCCAGAGCGGTAACCGGATCTGCCGGCTGACCCAGACCCTGCTCTGCCATCACAGCCAGCAACACAGCCGCCCACTCATTGCCGAATGTTAATAGTTGTTGTAGCTGACTAAGCGCTGCCGTAAATTCACCGCGTTCAAGTAGTGGATTAACGTGCCACCAGTTAACACCGGTGTCGGTACCGGTGACTTCGGGTAAGCCATCAACCAGAAAGGCATAGTAAGTAGTGCTAACCGCGTTATCAGCGGCATCCTTCAAACGCGTCATGTCACGGAACTGAAAGCCGGTTGGCATACCGGTGCCTAAAGGTTGACTGCTTGGCATTTGCTCAGACATCGGCCGTTGTTGTGCTAATACTGCACCGCAGCTAAAGACTATAAAGACAAAAATAGCGAAACGCATATCACTCCCGGTGAGTTGTTATTATTATTATCGCCATGCCACTCCTGGCTGGCTGTTCACCAGTCTACAATTAGCTTGCGGGGTACGCCAGCACCCAGTTAATAAACATTTCAGTACCGGTTTTTAGCGCTTTCTCGTCGGCATAAAAATGCGGTGAATGGTTGGCGGGTGCTTTAGCCGGATCCTGGCCCTCCGGGGTGATACCCAAAAATACAAACAGGCCCGGCGTTTCCAGCGCATAGTAGGAGAAATCTTCGGCGCCGGTGACCAACTGACCTTCCTGCACCTTATCCTGACCGGCGACCTGCTGCAGAATAGGCAGCGAGCGGCTGGTTAGCTCCGGATCATTTAATGTTACCGGGTAACCCTCTTCAATTTTAACTTCGGCCGTGGCGCCGGTTGCGGCGGCACTGGCTTCGGCTGCCTGCTTTAACAGGCCAAAAATTTGCTGGCGAATGCCTAAATCAAAGTTACGGATAGTGCCTTCCAGATAAACCTCATCCGGAATAATATTATTGCGCACCCCGCCTTCAACAATACCAAAGCTTAGTACGGCCGGGGCGCGGGTAATATTAATCTGCCGGCTGACAATGGTTTGTACGTTATTGATAATCTGCGCTGCCGCGACGATAGGATCCACGCCACCCCAGGGCGCTGAGCCATGGGTTTGTTTTCCCTTAACGCGGATTTCAAAGCGATCCGACGAGGCCATTAGCGGCCCTTTACGATACTGCACCACACCGGTATTGGCCGCTGACCAGACATGAATACCAAAGATCGCCTCCGGCTTATGTTTGGCAAACAGGCCCTGCTTTAACATCAGTGCCGCGCCACCTTCTTCACCGGCTGGTGCGCCTTCTTCGGCTGGCTGGAAAATAAACATCACCTTGCCAGTAAGCTGCGCTTTCTGCTGTACCAGGTATTCGGCGGCGCCCATCAACATGGCGACATGTAAGTCATGGCCGCAGGCATGCATCACGCCCACTTCTTTGCCGCGATATTCGCCTTTTGCGGTCGAGCGAAACGGCAGATCAGTTAGTTCCGTGACTGGCAGCGCATCCATATCGGCGCGTAGTGCCAGCAGCGGACCCGGTTTACCACTATCCAAAATGGCTACGACACCGGTATGAGCAATACCGGTTTGTACTTCCAGCCCCAGTTTACGTAAATGATCTTCGACCACCTTAGCAGTGCGGAACTCGCGGTTACTCAGTTCCGGATGCTGGTGCAGATCGCGCCGCCAACTGATCACCTGTTGCTCCAGTTGCGGACTGATGCGCAGCACCTCGGCGGCATGGCTGTTATTCAGGCTTAACAGGCTACCGGCAAATAAGGCAGCAGCAATAAAGGTCAGTTTCATGGTCAGGCTCCGCGGCAAGGCTGGCAAAATAGTTAAGCTTCACTATGCGCAAACCTGGCTAATAAATCCAGTGTCTGCTCAATATCGCCGCGGCTGATATCCAAATGACACACCCAGCGCATGCGTTTGAACTGACTGCTGGCATTAGCGTAGTTACTGGCGGTTAGCTGAACCTGATGCTGCGCCAAAAAGTGCTGTAACGCATCGGCCAGCGCCAGCGGCAGTTCAGTAAACAGGATATTGGTTTGTACCGGCAATACCCTGAGCTGGCCGGCAAAGCGGCCTTGCTGGCTTAACGCCTGTAAGCCTTCCGCCAGCAAGCGGGCATTGGCATGATCCTCAGCCAGCCGCTCGATATTATGTTGCAGCGCATACAGGCCGGCTGCGGTAATCACGCCGGTCTGGCGCATGCCGCCGCCCAGCATTTTGCGAATGCGCCGTGCACGCTGAATAAAGTCGGCAGAGCCTAATAACAAGGAGCCAACCGGTGCGCCCAGACCTTTGGATAAACAAATGGAGACTGAGTCATAACCCTGGCAAAGCGCGCGGGCCATCGCCTGCGGGCTAAGCTGATGATTGGGCGCGAGCGCAACCGCCGCATTAAATAGCCGTGCGCCATCAATATGACATTGTAAATTATTCGCTTTGGCTAAGGCGGCGACCTGTTGCATATAACTAAGCGGCAGCACTTTGCCACCGACGGTATTCTCAATCACAATCAGCCGGGTACGGGCAAAATGCGGGTCGTCTGGTTTAATCGCATCCTGAATATCCTGTAATGCCAGGGTGCCATCATCCTGCAGCGCCAACGGTTGCGGTTGAATCGATCCCAGCACTGCCATACCGCCACCTTCCCATTTATAGGTATGCCACTGCTGGCCGACAATGGCTTCATCACCGCGCTGGCAATGGCTCATCAGCGCAATCAGATTGGTCTGGGTGCCGCTCGGTGCAAACAGCGCTGCGTCAAAACCCAGCATCTTAGCGGCATAGTCTTGTAGGGCTTGCGTCGTGGGGTCGTCATTAAATACATCATCGCCCAGTGCGGCGTGAAACATCGCCTCTTTCATGGCGTGGCTGGGGCGGGTTACGGTATCACTGCGAAAATCAGGCATGGGCACGGCTCTCAATCGAACAACACTGGCACTTAAGCTAATTTACTGGCAGGCTAAACACAAGCAGGCTGCGGCCATCAGTAGTAGGCTAACGGCAAAGGTGGAGAAGGAGTAAGATAAGCGTGCATTTTTATCAGCCGGTACAGGGCCATGGCCTGGCCCATGATCCGCTAAACAGCATTATTGCGCCACGGCCGATTGGCTGGATTTCCAGTATCAGCGCCGCAGGGCAGGTTAATCTGGCGCCGTACAGCTTTTTTAATTTGTTTAATTACAGCCCACCGATTATTGGCTTTGCCAGCACCGGCTGGAAAGATTCGGTACAGAATATCCAGCAAAGCGGCGAGTTTTGCTGGAATCTGGTCAGCCGGCCGCTGGCGGCGGCGATGAATCAAACCAGTGCGACAGTGCCGGCTGAGGTCAACGAGTTTGAACTGGCTGGCCTGACGATGGCTGCGTCGCGTTTAGTCCGGCCGCCGCAGGTCGCAGAAAGCCTGGTACGCTTTGAATGTAAACTCAGCCAGTTGTTGCCACTCAAGGCCGCCGATGGTCGCGAGTTGCCCACCTGGCTGGTGTTAGGCGAAGTGATAGGGGTGCATATCGCACCGCAACTGCTGGTCAATGGCGTCTTTGATACGCTGGCGGCCGATCCATTGTTGCGCGGCGGTGGCCCGGGCGAGTACTTTACGCTCAGTGCCAGCCAGAAAATGACCTTGCTCAGACCACAAGTTTAAAGGAGAGCAGAATGACAATACGCTATTTGCTTTGTGTACTTGGTTTTGCCGGCAGTGTTGGCGTTTGGGCCAATACCAACCCGCCAGCCGTGCTGCCAGATCTGGCGCAGCTGGTGCCGGCGGCGTTGCAGCAGTTTGATACACCCGGTATGGCCATCGCGGTGGTAAAGGATGGTCAGGTGTTGCATCTGGCGGGCTTCGGTGAGCGCGATCTGGCAACGGGCGCCCTGGTCGATAGTGACACCTATTTTCGGCTGGCGTCGGTCAGTAAGGCCTTTACTGCTGCTTCAGTGGCGATTCTGGTCGATGAGGGCAAGCTGAGCTGGGATGATAAGGTGGTGCAGTATTTACCGCAGTTTCGGCTACAGGATCCCTGGGTAACAGCTGAATTTACCATTCGTGATCTGTTAAGTCAGCGCAGCGGCCTGGCCGGGGCTGCCGGCGACAGCATGATTTGGCCTGAGCCCAGTGGCTTTAGCCGCGACGAGGTGGTGCATAATCTGCGTTACCTGACGCCGATCAGCAGCTTCCGGACGCAGTATGCGTACAGCAATGTGCTCTATATTACGGCTGCCGAGCTGGTGGCGAAAGTGGCAGGCGAACCCTGGCAGGATTTTGTCGCTAAACGCATTTTTGCGCCGTTAAATATGCAGTGTTTTGCCGGAGATCAGCCGGCTGATGCCTTGCAAAATGCCGCCCAACCCTATCGCTTTAGTGCCGAAGAAGGCTTTGTGGCCATTCCGCGTAATGCCATTGACGGCAAGATGCTGATGTCGGCCGCCGCCGGCGGTATTGTCTGCCGCGCCAGCGATCTGGTGCCCTGGATGCAGTTCTTACTGGCGCAGTATCAGGGTAAGGCCGCTGCGAACGCGCCCTTTAGTCAGACGCAGTTACTGCAAATGTGGGCGCCGCAAACCCTGATGGCGGTGGGCAGCAATGACCGCGAGCTGGATCAGGTTAATTTTGCCGCCTATGGCCTGGGCTGGCGCATGGCTGATATGCATGGCGTTAAAGTGGTGCATCATACCGGCACCTTGTCTGGTTTTCAGGCGCATCTGGTATTGGTGCCCGAGCAGCAACTGGGTTTTGTGGTGCTGAACAATGGTTCGAATAGTGGTGCCCGTCAGGCGGTGGTGCAAAGCCTGTTAAAGCATTACCTGGCACCTGACCAGCAACAGGATTGGGTGGCGTTTTATGCCGCGCAGCAACAGCGGGCGGCGGGTCGGCCGGCCGCGGCACAACCTGTTGGTACCGGCGAGGTACTGCTGGCGCTGCAGGAGTATGCTGGCAACTATAACGATAACTGGTTTGGTGGCATGCTGATAGCTCAGGATGAGCAGGGGTTAAGCCTGCAATCGGCGCGGATGATTAATCTGCAAGGTCGGCTGGAACCTTTTGCCGATCATAGCTTTATCGTGCGATGGACTGATCCTAATGTCGCCGGGCCGGCGTTAATCCACTTTCAGTTGAATAACCGCCGTCAGGTTACCGGCTTTACGCTGGAACCCTATGCGGCTGAGCCGGGTGAGCGGCATAGCTATCGTGATATGCGCTTTCGGCGGCAGTAAAACCGGCCATAAAAAAGGGCAGCCATCGCTGCCCTCTCGTCATGTGCGCCCAGCATGGGCGCATTCTTGGAGGTGCAAGTCCTCCCATAAGCTGGCTACAGCGAATGAAGTGAAGCGCAACTGCAGAACGGCGACGGACTGTGGGGAGGAAGCGTGGAGCGAAACTGCGAGCCGATGAACAAGAATCGGATAT
>Ga0181595_10003046_pt1 | contig 16322 bp, 17 predicted proteins | sample 041ome_7_FD_145604 | JGI IMG/M metagenome (GOLD analysis project Ga0181595, IMG submission 145604) | Coastal salt marsh microbial communities from the Groves Creek Marsh, Skidaway Island, Georgia - 041401AS metaG (spades assembly) | ecosystem: Environmental > Aquatic > Marine > Intertidal zone...
AGGAACGGCATCGCGCGCTGCTGCTGCTGCTGCTGCTGCTGACTTCGTGAAGAAGAAGAAGCCATCTCTTTCTCTGCGTCTCACCTCCGATTCTTCTTCTTCTTTTTGTTTGTTTGTTGTGCGTGTGAGTGAAAAGAAACGTTTTGAAGAAAGAAGAGAAAAAAAAGGGACGCGAAAATAATAAATCCTTCTCCATCGGCAAAGAACGCACACATCTTCGTTCCCTCCTCTGGGAAGCTTTTGGGAACGTAAATCGTCTCGATCATAAAGCATAAGAAAGGCTACGTGCGTACACGGTGGTGTCATTAAAAAAAAGTTTTTGTTTTCTCTCTCTCTCTCTCTCTCTAAGTATATCGATACAAGTTGTTGTTGTTGTTCTCCTCTTCCTCCAAATTCTCTTCTCTCTGTGCTATATACGAAATTGATTTTTATTTTTAAGACTTGCCCCCGCGCAGGGCCGCTACTACACTCGCCGCGGAAGGTGGCCTCGTCGGTTCCGCGTCGCTTCTAAACATATTCCTAATCGGTGGCACGCACACCGGTAGCGCCGCACCAATGGCGCCTAAAGCGCACGACCAAACGACGATCGGCTCGCGTTGCAAGAAAGTCGTCCAAAACCCAGCCATGTGTTCGGGGGGAGATGTTTCGCGAAATGAAGAGTGAGGAACGCGAGGTGGCGATCAAAAAAAACAAGAGAAAGAAAACGAAAAAAAAAAAGGAAAAAAAAGGAAAGAGAGAAATCCCACCGCGTTCGCGCGAAATAAAGAGAGAGAGAGAAGAAAAAAAAAATTCGGAATCGCCACTTTAACAAACACGTTTGCCCCTCTTTTGTTGGCTAAGGCATATCTATTGCAGCTTCGAGTTTTTAACGCACACCAAACTTACGTTTAAACAAAATGAAATACGTCGCCGCGTTCTTGTTGGTACGTTCAAAGCGTAGATTTTCACCAGCCCTCTTTTTTTTTGTCTCTCTTTTTTGTGTGTGCTTTTGGTGGGGGAGAGAGCCCTATAAATGAAAAATGTCGCGCGTTGCGGATGCCGTTTAGCCGTACTCGCGAGCGTTTCTTTCGTCAAATTCGCTCGTATTCCTGTGGAGATGGATTTGGTGCACTCGAATGAGACGCGCGTTGACGCAGAGTCCGTTGTCTCGATCGGAGAGAATGGACTTTTCTCTCCTCGCGTCGGCATCAAAATCCTCTCTTTCGCGTGAAAGAAGGGCTCGAGGGAGAAGAGAGAGCTCACAAAGACTCTCTCTCTCTCTCGCTTTTCTCTCTCTCTCTCTCTCTTTCTTTCCTTCGTGAGAAAATGAAAAGAACTAACCGCTCTTCTTTCTCTTTATTTTACTACAGGCGCAACTCTCCGGTAAGGAATCTCCGTCTGCCGATGACGTCAAGGCTGTTTTGGCTGGCGCGTCTGCAGAAGTTGACGATGCCAAGCTCTCTCAATTCATGGCTGAAGTCGAAGGCAAGGACATCGCGGCTTTGATTGAAGAAGGCAACGCAAAGCTCGCGTCCGTGCCGTCCGGCGGCGGCGGCGGCGGCGGCGGCGGCGGCGGTGGCGGCGACGGTGGCGGTGCTGCTGCTGAGGAGAAGAAGGAAGAAGTTGTCGAGGAGGAAGAGGAAGACATGGGCTTTGATCTCTTCGATTAAGAGAACCAAAACGCCGCCCGGAAAACAGAACCGACGTGGGCAAACAAAAAGGTTTCCTACTAGTCTAGACTTTCTCGCGCCGGTTAGTTTATACGGAAAGTGTGGTTATAAAAGTAGAATATATAATAACTATATAACTAGAGTTCTTAAACAAAATACAAACGCCCACCCACGCGTGATTAAAGTGAGTATTAGTATGCGCGAGCGCCTTGTTTTTCGTTAAATATTGATATGCGGGAAAAAAAGCAGAAGCTCGTACCTATTACATTTTTTCTAAGTCGATAAGAATATCTTTAATCTCGTATTATTCATCCACGGAGGAAGAGACTTCAGGCGACGATGGAAGCATATAGCTCGCCGCGACGCCTCCAGTCAACATAGTCGCGACCACGGCTAAACTGGCCTCCGTGGACATGGAGTAGCCGGCGTAATCCGCAATCATCTTCACGCCGATGAAACCCAAAACCACCGCCACGGAGGTTTCTAAATACTCCAACTCCGATACGAACGCGGAAACAAATCCAAACAGCGATCGTAAGCCACAAATTGCGAATATGTTCGACGTGTACACGATGAATGGATCTTTTGTGACACCGAATACCGCCGGGATTGAGTCCACGGCGAACACCACGTCCGAAAGCTCAATCACCGCCACCACCAGCAACAAAGGCGTCGCCATTTTCGTCACTCCATCCTTTGCCGTCGTCCAAAACTTGTCCCCGTCGTACTCGTCCGACACCGGAATCATGCTCGAACAAAATTTTACGATGGCGGAATCTTTCAAGTCTTCCTCTTCCTCCTCTTCGTTGTTAGCGAGTAACTTGTAACTCGAGAAAATCAAGATGCCCGCAAAGACTAGCAACACCGGCTCAAAGTCCTCGATAGCAGTCACGCCGGCGATAATCATCGCGGCTCTCATGATCATCGCCCCAATAATCCCATAGCTCAAAACTTTGGGTTGCGTCGCTTCCGGAACCTTAAAGTAATCAAACACCAAAATAAAAACGAAGAGATTATCCACCGATAAACTTTGCTCTAACAAATACCCGGCGAAATACTCCGAGGCTTTATCCACGCCTTGGACGAAGCCGATCCCAGCGCCAAAGAGGCACGCAGCGCCGACCCACAAAGCCACTTCTGTCATGCTCGACTTTTCATCATCATTATCATCACCCGTTGTTGCATTCTCTTTTACTTCTGTCGTTGTCGTCGTCGTCGTCGAAGGGGACGAGACCGGAGACGAAGCCGGAGACGACGATTCCGCCTGGATCTTCTCCCCGACGTTTTCGTCGAACGACGAGGACGCTCTTTTTATCGTCGACTTTCTTCTCTTATTAGCCGTTGCATCGCTCGCGAACAAGAACGCGGACGAACCGAAAGAACTACTTTTATCGTTGTTGCTATTATCAGCGCTCATCTTCATCGACATCATCGTCGTCGTCGCGCTCTTTCCTCCTCTGTTTCTTCTTCGTCTCGCTGCTGCTGCCGTGCCTGACCCATTCTGTCTTCCAAAAGAAGAAGAAGAAGACGTCGTCGCGAGCGGATTGACGTTCGTCGCGAACGCGCGGTCGACGAAAGCGAACATGCTCTTTTTCTTTCTGCCTTCTTATCGCAATGCTTGTGCGCGCGCGCGTGTGTGTATATCTAGAGACGCTCTTCTTTTAAATGAGGCAGAGATTACGTCGACGTCTCTTTTTTTCTTTCTTTCTTTTTTGACCACAAGAACGAAAAAGGGTGAAAGAGCGAGAGAAAATCACAAGAGAAGAAAAGCGCGTTGTTTGCGTTACGATGAATATTTATCATAAAGCTTTTAAACCAGTCAATCAATATATAACACGCGCACATCGACTACACTTTTTGCACGAATCCACGTTCCTGCCTTGGTCTTCGCGTGGTCATTCACTCGTTATTTTTACTCGTGAGCTGGAAGAGTGCGATGGCAGTGGCGACGCTGACGTTCAAAGACTCTACGCTGGTGGTTTTGCCGCTGTTGTTGTTCTCGTCGCCGCCTTCAATTTTAGCAATCCTCGAGCACGCCCTCCGAACGTTCGTTCGTAAACCAGAACCTTCGTTTCCTACGACTAAAACTGTTGGTTGATTCAAAGATAAGTCGGAGACGCTGTCTGCGCCGCTTTGGTTGGCTAAACCGATGACGTTGAAACCGTCGTCGACGCACTTGGCAAGAAATTTGTGCATTGCATTCGTTTGGTACACTTTAATCGTTTCCATTGCCCCAGAAGAGGCTTTGGAGACAACTGGCGAGAGAGGCGCGGAATTCTTAGCGCACACGACGACGCCGTCGATGTTTAAAAAGTGCGCCGTTCGAAGAATGGCACCGAAATTTTGCGGGTCGATGATTTCGTCGAGCGCGAGCCAGAGAGGATGTTGGCGGTTCCTTTGGATCTCTGCGGCGTTCTTTCCGCCGCTGTTTTCTTCCAACAAACTCTCGATGCTATCCATTTCCAAAGGCGTGCAGTCTAAAGCGACGCCTTGGTGCGGTCTCGATTCCGTCAGCATGTTCAAATCGTGTTTCGAGGCATACGAAATTGTACATCCCAACTCTTTCGCTCTCGCAATCATCTTCTCGTCGGACGAATAGCTTCCCCCGTCGCCTTCTTGGATCCACAGCCTGTAAAACTCGTCTCTTTTATTTTGCAGCAATGCTTCTTTCACTGGATTCTGTCCAAAAATAACTTCACCGAGAGCCATCTCTCGCAACGTTGGTTGTTCTCTCGTCGCTTTCCGCTCCTCTTTTCTCTGTAAATACGCCGGCTTGTTGTTATCGTTGTAGTACCCTCCTCCTCCTCCTCCTCCTCCTCCTTGCCGGTTGCGACTGCTGTTGCCGTAGGAGTTATTCTCGTACTCGTCGTTTCCGTAATAGCTGTTGTTGTTGTTATTGTTATAATTATTCTCGTAATACGTATTCCTCTGCGCGCGTCCTCCTCCTCCTCCTCCTCCTCCTCCTCTTCCTCGTTCTCGTCGACCGCCGCCAGAGTTGTTATTTCTCCTTCCTCGTCCTTGTCCTCCTCTTCTGCTGTCGTCCCTATAGTCGTCGTCGTCGTCATCGTCGTCGCTGCCGCCGCCGCGATACTCTCTTCGGTTACCGTTTAATCCTCTGGAGAAAGATGCTGATGACGACGACGACGACGACGCGGTTCTTCCCGAGCTCGTCCTCCGCTGTCGTTGTTGTCGTTGATGTTGCGTTGAATCGTCCTCGACGACGTCGTCCATCCGCCAATTCGCTCGCACAGACGACATCAGTCGCTTGTTCCTAACAATACTACTAGTAGTAGTGGTACTATTATTATCACTCGCTCGCAAACAGAACATGGTCAGAGAGGTGGTAGAAGAAGACGTTTTCGTCGTCGTCCTCAGACCGCACGCGGACAGAGACGAAGAGGCTACCAGGCGCAACATAATTTGTGATTTGTGGTGTACTTTGATGGTGTGTGAACTTTTTTTTTTCTTTTTTTTGGTCCCCACACGCGTGGGCTCTCGTCGTCGCGTCCAAAACGTGCAGAGAGAGAGAGAGAGAGAGAGAGAGAGAGAGCAAAGAGCGAATCTCTCTTCGCATCTCTCACATCACACGTAGCACTGTTACAGTAGGGAGACTTTTTCCCTTTTTGATATCTTTTCTCCACGCCATCAAAATCATCTGCAACGTCACACGAAGATACACAACCGCGCGCGCGCTGCTACTTTTTAATACCACGCTGCTGCTGCTACTGCTGATAATAATAACCGCAACAACAACATCATAACAACAACAACAACGGCGATATATAACCACATAATAAACAATAACATGTTGACATCTTGTTCTTCTCTTTCTTCTGCCGTTTGCACGAAAAATCATCGCAACTGCCTCGTCAGCAAAAAGAAAACTTTGACGACGATAACGAAAACGACGGCGTCGAGATCGAGGTCTCTTCGAGTTTCCGCGTCTTCCGCGGTTACCAGCGGTCCAAAAGTTGTTCAGCAATACGGAGACAAAGTTTTCGACGAAGAGACGAGGAAAGGGTTCAACTCCGGAGAGCTGTACGTGGCAAACTTCGAGCAAGGGAGGGTTTTATGGGACGACGGGTGGGTTTTTCTCGATATCAGAAACGACCAGGAGAGGGAATTTTTCGGGAAGCTTCCTAATCCACCAAAAGGAACCATTGGAGGAGTGTCCGAAGTTGTCGTCGTTTCCGGTCCCGAGTGCGAGGCGGATATTCCGTTGGTCACGTCCACGGGTTATAGGTTCGATTCAGCCGCGGGCGGGAAGGTGTTCCAGAACCAACGCGTCAACGAAAACTTCCTCAGCGAGGTGGAGAAGAGATTCCCGGATAAAAAAGCAGCCAAGATTGTTGTGGTGTGCTCTGATGGAAGGCAGAGATCGGTGCACGCGTTAGATATGTTGGATGAAGCTGGATACGAGAAACTCGTCTTGTTGAAAGGAGGATTTAATTTGTACAACAGAGGTTGGGATGGGAAGTTGAAACGCCGAATGCCGCACGGCGAGTTTTGTAGCGATTACGGCAAACCCGGGGATGTGCAACAGTTTTCTCGAGGCGATAAAGCCGGGAACGCGAACGATGCCATCGATTTTGGCCCGTGGCAAGATCCCACGGATTGGAAGCCAGTTCTTGAGGGTCGCAGCGGTAGCCACATACACGGGCACCACGAAGAGCCGCTCAAGGAAATGGTCTTACACGACGCCGCAAATACCGAACACGACTCGTTCGACGAAGACGATGAAACCGTGGAGAAAGAGGCGAGATTGAAGGCGGAGGCGGAAGCGGCGGCAAGAGCTAAAGCCGAAGCCGAAGCCAAAGCTAAAGCCGAAGCCGAAGCCAAAGCTAAAGCCGAAGCCGAAGCCAAAGCTAAAGCCGAAGCCGAAGCCAAAGCTAAAGCCGAAGCCGAAGCCAAAGCCAAGGCTGAAGCCGAGGCTAAAGCCAAGGCTGAAGCCGAGGCTAAAGCTAAAGCCGAAGCCGAGGCTAAAGCTAAAGCCGAAGCCGAGGCTAAAGCTAAAGCCGAAGCCGAGGCTAAAGCTAAAGCCGAAGCCGAAGCGGAAGCGGCGCGCATAGCGGAAGAAGAACGCCTCGGAGGCAAAAAGCTTTCCTGCGGAGCGCGTTTGTACACCTTTGATTAATAGGAAGCACGCGAGAGTGTAATAACAAAAAAAACGAGCCCAGCTACGTAGCTAGTGGTAGATCCTCATCATCCTCATCCTCATCATAGTCGTCAAGTCTTTCGTCCCCTTCCTCTCTTTTTTTTTTTCTTGCGTTCGAAACTCTTCTTTTTTTTTTAAAAACGCGCGCAAAAAATCATCTTTACTTCTTCACACTCCGACGCGAAGAAGAAGCTTGGGCGCGCACAAACACCACTCACGCGCACACACACACTCTCTCTCATACACACAGACACAACCTCAGCGTACATCCATCACAATGTCCACGAGAAGAGCGAGAGAGAACGACGACGGCGGCGGCGGGGACACCGTCGGTCCGTCCGACCCGAGAAAACGATCTCGCGCTGCGACGACGACGACGACTACAGAACAACAACAAGTGGTGAATAATGGTGCCGCCGCACCGCCACCGCCGGTGGCGGTGATTCCGTCCACGGAAGCGTTGCAGTCACTGTTGCAATCCGTGAACGCGAATAAAGTGACGACGACGACGACGACGACGGCGGCTCCTGGACCGCCGTCAATTGTAGACTCGCGCAATCAAAATGCAAACGCGACGACGACGACGACGACGACGGCGACGGCGCCGAGAGACCCGAGGAGTCGCAGCAGCTCGCGCGCTGCGGCGGCGGCAGTAGCAGCGGCAGCATCGCAGCAGCAGCAACACGTAGTCATGCCGCAATACGGCGGCGTAGCGGCAGCACCTTCTGCGAACGTGTACGGAGGCGCGATTCCTGGATTACACCAGTCCACGCAAAGAGTGCCTCCGCCTCCGCCCGCGCAACATCAAGTCGTGCACACGCAACAGCAGACCGTTTACTTGCAACAACCACAAACAACCACGACAACAATAGTTGGTGCCCCGCCTGGCACCGTTCAATACGCGTATCCACCGCCACCCCCAGGGCAAACCACGACGACGACGGGCGCGGTGCTTTCCATGCAGCCGCCTCCGGGACAATTAGCGGGAACGGCGGGGACCGTTCCGGTTTCGATTTTGCGGCCGGGGATGATTTTACCGGCAAACATGCCGAAAGAGTTACCGATTGGGCACATCATCGAGCAAATTCCGTGCCCATCCGAGAACGCGGGGAAAGTTATCGGACACGGCGGCGAGAAAATTAATCAGCTCCAACAAGCGACGAAAGCAATCGTGAAAATACAGTCCTCTGCGGATGTCCCCAAAGGCGCGCCTAGATTAATCACCATAGCTGGCGCTCCAGAGTGCGTGCGACACGCCATCGAACAGTTGTTGCCTGTAGTAAACACGACTAAAGCGCCAGCAGGTGGTGTTCCGGTGTACCAAGCGAACATGGGAGCGCCGCAGCAACAGGTGCTCGAAATCAGAATCGCCGTTCCAGATAACATGATTGGAAGAGTCATAGGACGCGGAGGGGAAACAATCAAACGCATCTCGGACGAATCCGGGGCTAGATTACAGATTGAGCGCGAATCAAACGAAGTATCCGCGAAAGGCGACGCGTCGCAACTAGAAATTGCTCGAATGCTCATCCACGATATTGTCACCGCGCCGGTTCGACAAACGCTGGCTGCGGGTGCGGCGGGAGCTTCGGGAGAAGCGAAACCAGAATATGTCGTCATCGAAATCGATTCGCAAGGACAGGAAGGTCGCATCATTGGAAGAGGAGGCGAGAACATCCGAAGTATGGCAATGACATCTGGAGCGAAGATCCAAATCGACAAAGAAACGAAAATGATTAAAATTAGCGGTTTCAAAGATAAAGTCGAAACCGCCAAACACATGTTAGAAGCGTTTATGGCGGATTACGTCCCTCGAGATCAACAATACCAAAAGTCCGACGATGCTGCGGCGGCCGGTGCTACTGGTGCGCCAATCTTCGGACAAACTTTAGAGCAACAAAATGCCGCCGCCGCGCACGAAGCTTCGTTGAAAAAAGAAGAGGAAGAAAAGCCGTTGTGGGAGACGCACCAAAGCCCAGAAGGGTACACGTATTATTACAACACGACGACGGGTGAAACGCAATGGGAGATGCCCGACGATTACGACGGTTTTAGTTAAAAATGTAGCAGAGAGAGAGAGAGAGAGAGAGGGGGGGGGGAGAGAGAGAGAGAGTTTACTAATGTATATAGATTTAATTCAAGCGCGTGCGCAGTACGCACATATTAGATTGAGAGAGCTGCGCTTCATGACGTACTTTTACTCTTCAAACTTGGGAGTTCGTTACTGTAAACTTTTTCTCTTTGAGATGTGTGCTACACAAATTCAATCGTGACCGACTCACGAAAAACACACGCGAAATGAAACAATAACAAACAAACACACACACACGCGCGCGCGATAGAAATCCTTCCGCAATCATCATGTCGCAGCCGCACCACATGAAGCGCTTCGGCAGCGAGAGCCAAAGACGAGAGGGAGAGAAAACAAAGACGAAGAAAACTCTTCTCACGAAACGCCAACGAGAAAAAGAATTTTCTGAAAGAGGAAGGAAAGAACGAGCAGCAGCAGCAGCAGTAGACGACGACGACGACGACGACGACGACGATGAGAACGACGATAACGACCAGAACGAGAGTTTGCGTTTCAAATACTCCATGTCTCAGTTTGCGTCGCAAAACCAGCAGAGAAGCGTGGAAGTCGTTTGCGAGATGTGCGGAAACGCCGGCCTTGAGAATTTCGAGGAAGACCAGCAAACTGGCAGTTATTTCTGTAAAAGATGCAACACAAAGACGGATGCGTTGGTCGTCGCGCCAGACGCAGAAGCTTTGGCGAGAGCGTTGCCTGGTTTTGGCGGAGAATCAGGACCGATGTCTTTCCACGGCGCAAGAAGGAGAAGAGTCGGTTTTGGTCAGCGAGTGCAGGACTATTCGCAACAGTTTACGAAAGAGGAAAGGATGGTGCAAGAAAAGAGAGTGCTGAGAATCGAAGAGAGAAAGTTTACGAAGATGGTGGATTTGCATTGCGAATCGATGACGAAATTACTCAGAGCGCAATGTGAGTATTGCGTGGAGAGGTACGTGCAATCTTCGAACGGCAACAAGGACGAAAAAGAAAGAGAGAAGAGACGAAGAGAGAAACGCGCAAACGAGTTTCGAAAGGCGTGTCGGTCGGTATGGTTTGCACTATTAGCAACCAAAGATGAACTTTTCTCGATAGATATGGACGACATCGATAGTGTGAATGATGCGCTTCGGACGTCCACGTTCGTTACAAACGCAAGAAAGCTACTGAATGAAAAGAGAAAAGCCATTGCCAAAGCGAAACAACAAAAGGAAATGTTGGCGTATTCAGACGAAGGTGAGGATGACGACGACAACGTCGAAGAAGAAGAAGTAGTAGTAGAAGAAGAAGACGGAGAGAATATCGAAGAGGAAGATGATGATGAAGGTGACGAGGATGATGAAGCCGAGGATATCGCCGGCGGAAAAGTCAAAAATGCAAACGAGAAAAATGGAAAAAGCTTGAAGATGGAGATTGAAGAAGAGAGGAAACATCTCAACGCTGTGCACTCACTCATCATGGCGCACTTACCGCTGAAACTGACGCTCGGTGTATTATTCGTTGCCGCGCGAATGTGTTTTTCAGGTGAAGAATCGTTTGGATTCACCTTTGCGAGAGATATTTCAACTTTAGCATCAACGGGAAAGTTGCCGTACATGCGGCCGACGACAAATATCTACAACTTGCGGGCATGGGGAAAGGACTTGTTGAGACCGAGAACCATGCCAACGAGCACGGATGTGATCCAAATGGCAGAATATATCGTCGCTAAAACTGGTCTAGATGAGGCTGTAATTTTTGCACGAGATGTTTTCAATCATACCAGGGAATTAGTACGCAGAGCGTTCCAGTCTTCGTTTCCGGCTGTTTTGAAGCAACATCAGCATAACCCCACTGAGGCTGTTGTTGTGGCTAAAAACGACGAGAACATAAACACCAACAGTAACGATGATAACATCGAAAACAATGCTGTAAAGAATACGGTACCATCGACGCTTCTGTCTCGCGTGGCGGATGCTTATTGCGAGAGCGCCGAAAACTTGATGCAATTCTTGGGTTACGATTTTCTCCTCGACGAGGAGAATCACAAATCCGAGGGAGGTCGAATGCCGCAGATTAGTAGAATGAAAGAAGGGGACGCACGTAAGATGTTGAGCACATATCCAGCTGAAGTGCACGCGGCTGCAATCGTAGTGGTAACGCTCAAACTCTTATTTGGTCTAGACGGAAGAGTCAAGTCTCTTCAACGTAAACGATCGTCGTTAGATCACCTTCCCGATTGCTTCCCGGTTGACGATAGGGTAAATAGCGCGCTAAAAGTTCCTGCGGAAGGGTGGCTCGTATGGGCAACGAATGCTCGAAAAGCGTTTCAAGAAGAGATGCTTCGCAAACGTCGAGTTCTTCCACCAACTTTGCCGAAAGATAAACAGAAAGATGGTACGAAGGATATCAACGCATACATCGATTGGTGCGAGGCGAATGTATTTGACGATGCGACGAAGAAACTTTCGGGCCGGTTCAATATAATTCGCAATAAATTGTGCAAGATGGCGACGGGAGACTCGGTGGGAAAGACGGGAAAAGGTAAGGATGATGACGACGTCGACGACGATGGAGCACCCACATCACTTTCTCAGTTGCTCAAAGAAGAGAAGAAAAGAAGTGAGAGTGATGCAGATGATGAGACCAAAGATGGTGCAAAATTTTACGAAGTTGCCGTAAACGTTCCGTTTACCAAAGACAAAAGCAGTAGTGCTTCAGCAGCAACGGTAGCTCACACACTCGATAACGACGACTTCAAATACGCTGGATCGTTCGTGCATACGTATTCACGAATCGATTTAAACGCACCGGAATTTATTGCCGTATTGAATTGGGCATCGGAAGTGTGCGGCGCAAACTTCAAAACCACGCACCACTGCATCATGATTATAGAAACGCTGCTGCAATTAGAGGATAATAAGTTTTCGAGGCAGATTAAAAGCGCGAGGAAACTTGCACCACCACGCTCTGTATTGAAGTAAAAGGAAGAGACGACGACGACAAAAGAGAGAGAGAGAGTGAGAGGAGAAGGAGGAAGAGAGTGCGCGGAGTTCGAAGCTCCGTCACCGAAGAAGTCACTTGGTCCAAGAACGAGCTCAAAGTAACTAGTACATAGAAATCGTGCGCGTGCGCGTAACGATATTGCATTTCCAATAGACACGAATTAGATAGAATACATACTAGAAGTGATATAGAGATTACATAAAAAAATACATCCTGCTAGGATGACGTTGTTTCGTTATCGGAGAGGTTGCTCTTTCTCTTCGTATGTTGTCCCCCGCTATTTGCTATCCCGGGTCCTCCTTCGCCTCCTCTTCTCGAGCTCGCGCTCGATCCTGCTACTCCTACTGTCCCAGCTCCTATTCCTAATCCATCGTTTCCTTCTTTCGCTGCTTTCGCCGCTCTGTTCATATCTCGTATATGTCTCCTCGCGATGGCCAGTTCTTTCTTCTCTCTCTCCATAGTTGCCAAAGTATCAGCAATCACGTCTAACTTCTCGCACTCCGAAAGCGTCCTCTGCTTCGCTCTCTCTCGCTTAATCCTTTGTAATCGCGCGTATTCCGAGGTCATCATCGCTCGCTCAAACTCATCGTCTTCTTCCTCTTCTTCCTCTTCTTTTCTGTTCTTCTTCATCGTCTTCTTTTTGTTCTTCTCGATGCCGTCCGGCGACGGCGATGAAAAGCACGCACCCATCGTTTCGCGCGCGTAAAAGTTTCCTCTTCCACCACCAAAGTCTCAATCAAACGACACGCACAAAATAAAGACGACGACGAAGAAGAAAAAGATCTCTCTCTCTCTCTCTCTCTCTTTTGTTCGCGTAACTATTAGCGGCGCTATTTTGCGGCGAGAAGCGTTTGATGTTTTGTGTTACCTATATATTTATTCCAAAGCAGAGCACGAGGCGGTGGTATCTTTTTTGGCGCTCCTTTACGTACTGCCGACAGCCACACGAAAAAGTGCTGAATGAAGAGAGAGAAAAAAAAAACGAGAACGTCGCGAACTCCTCACTCTGTTTTCTCGCCTTTTTACGTACCCGCGAAGCCGAAGAAGAAGAAGAAGGAAGGAGAGAGAGAGAGAGAGAAAATAATAAGAAAGATGGGTTCTTCTCCTCCGCAATCCGAATCACCTTCTCCTCCTCAATCAGGAAGAGGGAGTCGATCGTACACTCCCGCTCTGTTAGACATGTTCAACAACAACAGTAACGGAGGAGGAGGAGGAGAGAGCGGTGAGACGCCAAAGAGCGGCGGAAGTAAAAATGATGGGGAAAACAACACCTTTTCTTCGAGCGGGAGCAGACCAAACTCGGATTCAAAACCACCGAGACACGCGAGCTTCAACTTTCAAATCCAGAGCAAAAATAACAACAGCATCAACGGCGAGAGTACGTTGCAACCGTTGCCGCTGATTAAAGATCAGCTGCAAGTGGTTGAAGTCACTCGGAACGGGAGAGCGAGAAAGGTTAGTACGCGTAGTAGAAGTGGATTTTTGTTCTCTTTTTTACTCGATGTGTTTCTTTTAAAAACTTTAAATAAAGTGCGCGCGAACAAGCGCAGCGAAGGCTAACACTAACATTGCTCTTTCTCTCTCTCTCTCTCTACCACACACACATCTCTAACTACTCTTTAACCGATATCATCGCAGGAAATCAAACGATTTGAAACGCAAGTTTCGTTCGATAAAGGGTTTTACTTGACCATTAGAGCGATACAGTTGTTGAAACAGGAAATTAAAGGGGGGTTGATTGTCGTCGGCATTGCGGGGCCGAGCGGCGCCGGGAAGACGGTATTTAGCAAGAAAATATTAGAATTTATGCCAGGTATTGAACACATATCGATGGATATGTATAACGATGCGAGCGTTTTGTTGGAAGATAACTTTGACGACCCGAGATTGACGGATTACGCGACGTTGTTGGACAACATTCAAAGTTTGAAAGACGGGAAATCTGCGGAAGTTCCAATTTACGATTTCAAGTCTAGTAAACGGGTCGGGTATCGACACGTCGAGGTACCGAAAGCGAGAGTAGTTATCATCGAAGGTATTTATGCCTTGAGCGAACGTTTGAGACCGTTGCTGGATTTGAGAGTTTCCGTGACTGGAGGGGTGCACTTTGATTTGTTGAAACGCGTGATGCGAGACATTCATCGATCTGGACAAGCGCCAGAAAGTATCATCCATCAGATTTCGGAAACCGTGTACCCGATGTATAAAGCATACATCGAACCAGATTTAAGGACGGCGCACTTGCGGATCGTCAATAGCTTCAATCCATTCGCTGGTTTCCAAGATCCAACGTACATTTTGAAATCGGATAAAGTCCCCACGGACGAGGAAATCGAAAGCGTCTTGGACCACTCCAATCCTGAATCTCCGGTGACGAGAACGGACGAAGTTGAAACCGCGGATATTTATCTGTTACCTCCGAACGAAGATCCCGAACAGTGTACGAGTTGGTTGCGTTTAAGAAATCGCGACGGACACTATTCGCTCATGTTTGAGGAAACGGTCACGGACGGTCCCATTATGATCTCACCTCGCATTAAATTTGGCGTCGGTGTTCGTATATTAGGTGGGTTGATGGCATTAGGTTACGAAGTTGGGGCGATTTTAAAACGTCGCGGTCGCGAGTGGTCGGATGATTTGCTCACGATTAAAGTTGATTGGATCGAAAGTTTAGAACGAGCGTACGTGCAGATTCAATCGAAATCTCGCGTAGCGGCTGAAGAAGCGGGTGAAAAGTTAGGATTGGAAGGCACGTACATTCCAACGAGTTTTATCGAGCAAGTGCAAATGGAAAAATTGACTCTAGAGTTACGCGAACAGATGACGGACGAGATCAAACACAAGTTTAGCGGATTGTTGTCGATAAATCGTCCGAACGGTATTGGCGGCAGCGGCGGATACGACATCGAAACGAATCACATCGTACCACCAGTCATGGGAAGCAACGTTTCTTCCAGAGCGAATTCAGTGCACTCTGGAAGTTTGAAAACGTACGAGGACGGAAGTGGTAGGCATCCTTTACAGGCTGAACTCGAGACGAGTGCGGAGAGAATGAATGAAATGAACGCGTTGAATCGCGCCGGAAGTGACGGCGAGGGCCGTCATCACAACGAGACGAGCAGTCCGCGCCACAACTACGGAGAGAGCACGCCTTTTGGTCTCAGCAATAATAACAACAGTAACAACAACAACGGCAATAACAACAACGGTGGGTACTCGAGCGAGAAAGAGCAGCGCACTCCAGATAGAAGACGTCCGCAAACTCCGTTTCGACAGCCGAAACCGGATCAGATTCCAGGCCTCCACCAGCGCGACCTTTCCGGACTCTCCGAAGATTTCGGAGGAAACGGAGGACGCAACACTCCCACGCAGCAGTACTACAGAGAAGGTGGCTCGTCGAGTAGTCTTGAGCAAAAATTCGATTGGATGTCGAGGAAACTCGAGGATGTCGTCACCGCAGTTTCCCACATCCAGCAGCAACAACAAATCCAGCAGCTGCATTACTATCAACAACAGCAGCAGCAGCAACAATCTTCTCCTTTAGCTTGGACGACACCGCGTGAGGGATTCTCGCAGCCAACGCCTCCTCCTTCAACTTCCTCCTCCATGAGCGACGTTTTGCGAACGATCGAATCAAAGCTGGCGAACTTAGAAGAAAACGAGAGAAAACTCGCGGCGAGAAATTCGGCGCTTAGTTTAGGATTAGCAACTTTCGTAGGCGCGGCAACCGTGCTCGGTTTGTTTGCGAATTCGAGGAAGTAGATATATATAACTTGTTGATACACACGTAATAATTATATAAGCGCAGAGAATTATATTACACGATGCAAATTTGCGCACACATCAATCACACAAACTTGTAATTTTTCGAGATGTCTTCTAAGACGTTCCACGTGCACGACAAGCCTTTTTGCATCTCGGCCCAATCGCCCGCTTCAAGAGTCACCGCTTCCTCGGGATTCTCATCCGGCGTCACTATAACTTTCCCTTTCAAAATGTAGCACTGTTCTGTGCTTCCGTACGTCCACGGAAACGTGCTCGCTTCGCATCCCCACACCGGCCAGTTTGAAAACTCTTCTTTTTTTCTATTCTTTTCGACTCGAATCTGCTTCGTCGTCGTCGTTTGTTCTTGTTGTTGTTGACTTTTGCTTCTGGTGACGATGTTTCTGTCGCTTCTCCCTCTCGCTCTTCTCCCGCCGCGAGCGTTAGCAGCGGCAGCAGCGGTGGTGGTGGTAACGCTCGTCGCGACCCGCATGGTTGTTCTATTTTACGCTTTCTTTCTGTTTGTCTCTCTCTGAGTGACGACGTTTCGTGTAAGTGTGTTGTTTTTTTTGTTGTTTTGGAGCGAGAGAAAGAGGCAAAATGCGAAGGAATCATAGAAGCGAGAGAGGGAGCCGACGGACGAGATGAGACGACGCACGAAGTTGAGGTTTTCTATCCTCTTTTACCGCATAAAAAAAAAAATAGCAAC
>Ga0181595_10003051_pt1 | contig 16305 bp, 15 predicted proteins | sample 041ome_7_FD_145604 | JGI IMG/M metagenome (GOLD analysis project Ga0181595, IMG submission 145604) | Coastal salt marsh microbial communities from the Groves Creek Marsh, Skidaway Island, Georgia - 041401AS metaG (spades assembly) | ecosystem: Environmental > Aquatic > Marine > Intertidal zone...
CCCTTGCCGTTCGGCTAACACTTCCCCTTGCCGGGTGTGTAGAGGACTTTCACCTCCGAGTCATCTACTAACCACCACAGTCAGCAGATAGCGCCGGTCAAGGCGCTGCGCGCCATGCCCGGCGCACAGATATAAAAATCCGGCTGCGGCCGGATTTTTATTTTAAGCCGAGTACTCAATGCGATATCAGGGTTTGACCAGCGGCAAATTGCGCTGCTGCCACTCGCGGTAACCGCCAGCTAAGCTTAATACCTGCTGATACCCCATTTGCTGTAAGGTTTGTGCAGATAAGGCTGAGCGATAGCCACCGCCGCAGTACAACACAATCTTTTGCTTCTTATCCGGTACGGTTTGCTCGATATCGCGTTCAATAATACCCTTACCCAGATGCATCGCCTCTGGCAAGTGCCCGGCTAACCATTCATGATCTTCACGGATATCCAGTAACACATAGGGTTCCTGATGGCTCAGCAGCTCATCAATGGATATTTCCTTAATCTGTGCTTTGGCCGCTTCAACTAAGGCCAGAAAACCTGGTGCATGTTGTTTACTCACGCCTTACTCCATAAAAAATGCCAGTCATTGACTGGCATTTTTAGCACAACTCGTACCAAATTACATTAGCGGCTCAGTACCCTCACCTTCTTTTTCCGGCGGTGGCGGCGGTAGCATATCTTCGCGATTCAGCCCCAGTTGCACAGCGATACCGCTGGCAACGAAAATCGACGAATAAGTACCAATCGCAATACCAAATAACAGTGCCGTCGCAAAGTTATGAATTAAGGCACCGCCCATGTAAAACAGCACGACTAATACTACTATAGTGGTTAATGAGGTCACCACAGTCCGGTTTAGCGTTGACGTCACGGCATCGTTCACGGTTTCCTCGGCAGTGGCATCACGCAACTTACGGAAGCTTTCGCGAATACGGTCAAATACCACGATAGTATCGTTAATCGAATAACCGATTAACGCCAGGATCGCCGCCAGTACCGTCAGGTCGAATTCCAGTTGCAGTAACGAGAATAAGCCAAGCGTAATAATGACGTCGTGGGCCAATGCCAGTACCGCACCTACCGACAAACGCCATTCAAAGCGCATACCAACGTACAGTAAGATGCCCAGCAGGGCAACCAACATGGCTAAGCCACCTTGCTCGCGCAGTTCACCGCCAACGGAAGGCCCGACAAATTCAATACGGCGCATTTCAATGTCTGCACCAGAAGCTTGCCTTAATGCCGACATAATATCATTGGAAATGCTGCTCTGTTCAACGCCTTCGCGTGGCGCAATCCGGATTGAAATATCCTGGCTTGAGCCAAAATATTGCACAATCGCATCCGGATAACCGCGCTCCGTCAACACGCTACGGATCTGGGTTAAATCGGCATCCTGCTGAAAACCAACTTCCAGCACAGTACCACCGGTAAAATCCAGCCCCCAGTTAATGCCTTTTACCGCTAACAAGCCGAGCGAGCCAAGCACCAGCAACGCTGACAACATCAGCGCCGGCCATTTAAAGCGCATAAAGTTTATTGCTTCAGAAAAACTAAAAATTCTCACTGTGCCTCCTTACATTGGCAGCGACTGTACACGACGGCCGCCCCAGAACAGATTCACCAGTAAGCGGGTACCCACTACCGCAGTGAAAATCGAGGTTAAAATACCAATCGCCAGCGTAATAGCAAAGCCTTTAACCGGGCCGGTACCAATACCAAACAGGATGAGTGCCACCAATAAGGTCGTAATATTAGAGTCGGCAATGGTAGCAAAGGCGCGATCATAACCCTGATGGATGGCCTGCTGTACCGAGCGGCCCTCAGCCAACTCTTCGCGGATCCGCTCAAAGATCAGTACGTTGGCATCAACCGCCATCCCCACTGTCAGAACGATACCTGCCATACCCGGTAAGGTGAGGGTGGCGCCCGGAATCATCGACATCACACCCACTATCAGCACCAGGTTTGCCACCAGCGCCACGTTAGCAATCAGACCAAAGGCTTTATAGTAAATAGCCATAAAGATCAGTACAACCACCATACCCCACATTATCGCCGTCATACCCAGATCAATGTTCTCCTGACCTAAGCTTGGACCGATAGTGCGTTCTTCGATAATTTGGGTCGGGGCAATCAGCGCACCGGCACGTAACAGCAGTGCCAGGTTTTGTGCTTCGGCCGGGTTACCGATACCGGTAATGCGGAAGCTGCGGCCAAGTCGCGCCTGAATGGTAGCAGCATTAATCACTTCTTCATGCTTGACCAAAACCGGGGTCCCGTCTGCCTGTAACTCTTCACCCGGCTTGTATTCGATAAAGACGGTGGCCATGCGACGACCAATTGAGTCGCGCGTTGCGGTAGACAGTAAATTACCACCTTGCGCATCCAGCGAGATATTAACTTGTGGCTGACCATATTCATCATAGCTTGAGCTGGCATTGGTAATATGCTCACCGGTTAACATCACCCGGTTTTCCAGCAGATAAGGCTGACCGCTGCGGTCATAATATAAACCGGTACCTGGCGGTAAACGACCATTTAAGGCCGCGGCTAAGTCACCCTGCTCATCGACCAGACGGAATTCCAAGGTTGCCGTGGCACCCAGAATTTCTTTCGCTTGCGCTGGATCCTGCACGCCCGGCAGCTGTACAATAATCCGGTCAGCACCCTGACGTTGCACCAGAGGCTCAGCAACGCCAATTTCGTTTACCCGGTTGCGGATAATAGTAATGTTTTGATTTAGCGCATATTCCCGGATTTCACGTAAACGGGTTTCGCTGAGGGTGACATTCAAACTAAACTCTGCCGCGCCCTCGCTAAACACATATTCACGATCCAGCTTACTCAGTGCACTGCGTGCCGCCGCAACATCCTCGGCAGACCGCAACAGGATCTGTACCTGACTACGTTCCAGGTCAGCTGAGACAGAACGGTAACGCACCTTAGCTTCACGCAAGTCAGCACGGAAAGCCTGTACCAGATCATTGATATTCTTATCCATAGCGGCTTTCATATCGACCGCCATCAGGAAATGCACACCACCGCGTAAGTCCAGACCTAATTTCATTGGGCTGGCGCCAATTGAGGCCAACCAGTCCGGTGTGGTCGGTACCAGGTTTAACGCCGTAACATAGTTAACGTTACCCAGTAACTCGGTGGCAACCTGCCTTGCCCGTAACTGCTCTTCCGCCGATTGAAAACGGGCCAATACCTGCCCGGCTTCCAGCGTGACCGCTTTAGGGGTAATACCGGCGCTGGTGAAAGCCTGTTCCAGCTGTTGCCTTGTGGTTTCTGATACCGCGCCACCGCGGGTAGCGTTAATATTTAGTGCCGGATCTTCCGGATATAAATTGGGCATGGCATACACCAATGCCAGCAGCAGTACCCCTATTACCACGAAGTACCGCCAGAGCGGATTTTGGTTTAACACTCAGAGTTCCTTTTATATCAGTACCGCTTACCAGAGAGGGTAGCGCCGTTCAGCCAGCGCTATCCTTACTGCATTACAGTGACTTTAAGGTGCCTTTTGGCAACACAGCGCTTACCGCACCTTTTTGTACCGTGACTTCAGTGTTATCGTTTAACGCGATAACAATAAAATCTTTATCTTCAGCAATTTTGCTAATCCGACCTACCAGGCCGCCCTGGGTCAGTACTTCGTCACCTTTGCCTAAAGCGGCCATCAGATTACGGTGCTCTTTCACGCGTTTCGCTTGTGGCCGGTAGATCAGAAAATAGAAAATCAGACCAAAAGCCAGCAGCATAATAATCAGATCCCAACCACCACCTTGCGGTGCAGCGGCAGTATCAGCGTAGGCTTGGTTAATAAATAAACTCATATGTATCCCCTTTAAGTATTGTAATGCGTTATTCGTTTGTAGCGGCGCTCAGCGCTGGTACCGGCAGGCCACGTTTGGCATAGAAATCTGCCACAAAGTCGTCCAACTTACCAGCGGCAATAGCTGCCCGCAATCCTTGCATCAGTTTCTGATAATGATGCAGGTTATGAATCGTATTCAGCCGCGCCCCCAGGATCTCGTTGCAACGGTCGAGATGGTGTAAATATGCACGGGAATAATTTTTACAAGTGTAGCAATCACATTCTTTATCCAGTGGCGCCGTATCATCCTTATGTTTGGCGTTACGGATCTTCACCACCCCGTCCGACACAAACAAATGGCCGTTACGGGCATTACGGGTTGGCATCACACAATCAAACATATCGACGCCGCGGCGCACCGCCTCAACAATATCTTCTGGCTTACCGACACCCATCAGATAGCGCGGCTTCTGTGCCGGCATCTTATCGGTGGTGTGATTCAGGATATTGATCATATCGGCTTTCGGTTCACCTACTGACAGCCCGCCGATGGCGTAGCCATCAAAGCCAATCTCTTCCAGACCTTGCAGCGAAATATCACGCAGGTGCGGATACATGCCGCCCTGAATAATACCAAACAAGGCGGAGGGGTTATCGCCATGGGCGTCTTTCGAACGTTTAGCCCAGCGTAGTGATAACTCCATAGATTTGCGCGCCTGGGGTTCAGTCGCAGGATAAGGCGTGCACTCATCGAAAATCATCACGATATCCGAACCCAGGTCACGCTGCACCTCCATTGAGCGCTCCGGTGTCAGCATAATTTTCTCGCCATTGAGCGGCGAGCGGAATTTCACGCCCTCTTCGGTAATCTTACGCAGCTCACCGAGGCTAAACACCTGAAAACCACCCGAATCGGTCAGAATCGGTTTATGCCAGTGCATAAAGTCATGCAGATCACCGTGCTTACGGATAATCTCCGTACCAGGACGCAGCATTAAATGAAAGGTATTGCCCAGGCAGATTTGCGCGCCGGTGGCGTCCAGCTCTTCTGGCGTCATGCCTTTTACCGTACCGTAAGTACCTACCGGCATAAAAGCGGGTGTATCTACCACACCGCGCTGAAAAATCAATTGCCCGCGACGGGCTTTGCCGTCGGTGGCCAGTAGTTCAAATTTCACGTTGTAACCTCATCTGGCCGGAAAAACAGTCCGGCACTTTTGTCATTGCAAAGCACGTAGCGGGTTGCCACGGCTGTGTGCAGCAGTATATCAGAAGACCGTCTCTAACTGATAAACATGGCGTCGCCATAGGAATAAAAACGATATTTTTCCGCAATCGCTGTCTGGTATGCCGCCATAATATGCTCGCGACTACTCAGCGCTGATACCAGCATAATCAGTGTCGACTCGGGTAAATGGAAGTTGGTGATTAGGGCATCTATCACCTTAAACTGATAACCGGGGTAGATAAAGATCGCGGTATCACCGCTAAAAGGCGCCAGTACTCCACCGTGCTGCATCGCAGCTGATTCCAGCGAACGTACCGAAGTGGTGCCTACCGCAACGACTCGGTTACCGCGGGCTTTACAGGCGGTAATGGCATCTACAACCTGTTGTTCAACTTCAAAATACTCGCTGTGCATTTTATGAGCGCTGATTTCGTCTACCCGCACCGGTTGAAAGGTGCCGGCACCCACATGCAGTGTTACGTATGCGAATTCGATGCCCTTTTGCTGTAACGCAGCCATTAGCGGCTCGTCAAAATGTAAACCCGCTGTCGGTGCCGCGACAGCGCCGGGTTTCTGGTTATACACGGTTTGATAGCGCGCCTTGTCCGCTTCGGTATCCGGACGGGCAATATAGGGCGGTAATGGCATATGCCCCAACCGCTCGAGCATACTCAGCACCGGCTCTGTTGCGAGGTATTCCAGCTCAAACAGACTGTCATGTCGTGCCACCATCCGCAACCGGGCTTCCTGCTCTAGTAGCAGCTCAGTGCCCACTTTAGGGGCCTTGCTGGCCCGGATATGGGCTAGAAAGCGCTGTTCGTTGAGTAAGCGCTCCACCAATACTTCGACTTTACCACCGGAGTCTTTCTGCCCGAATAGCCGCGCCGGAATGACCCGGGTATTGTTAAATACCAACAGATCACCCGGGTTAAGCAGCTGCAGAATGTCTTTGAAAATATAATGGGAAAGTGTGCCGTTTTGTTTGTTCATACAAAGCAAACGGCTGGCCGAACGTTCGGCTTGGGGTTCACTGGCAATGAGCTGCTCGGGCAGCTCAAAACTAAAGTCTTTAACTAACATAATGCACTCTCTGGCTTTACCGGCCAATCCGGCGGGCGCTATGTTAGCAGATTTCGCGCTGCGCTAGCCGTTACCACGACACCTTTTTTGCAGCACTTCAGCGATTAATGCCGTCATCAGCTGATAGCTGCGAGCTTTACTGGATGTGGGCCGCCAGGCAACACCAATATCACGATAGGCGTTACCCGTAGCGGCCGGCTGACTAATCAGTTCGGTGCCTTCCAACACGCCACTGTTGATCGCCATTTGCGGCATAAAGGTCACACCCAGTTTGTTGTTAACCATTTGCGTCAGGGTATGCAGGCTGGTGGCGAAAAACGGGTTGACCTTACGGCTATCCTCCAGCTCACAGGCTTTTACCGCATGACCGCTCAGACAATGCTCGCGTTCAAGCAAAAAGATACTTTCATCCGGCCACTGGTTAATATCCTGATTAAAACCGCGATCCTGCCAGTCCCTGTGCAACACCAGATTAAACTGGTCCTGTGCCAGAATTTCGGTATGCAGGGCACCGGTTTCATAAGGAAGTGCCAGTAATACCATATCCAGCCGGCCTTCACCCAAGGCATGCAAAGAATTATCTGACGTATCCTCGCGGAGCAATAACTGTAAATCTGGATAACGTTCGCGGCAAAGTGTCATCACATCGCCCAGTACAAAGGGCGCAATAGTCGGGATACAACCGAGGCGGAATGGCCCGGTCATCGGCTTACCCTGCGATTTGGCAAAGTCGGTCAATTCTTCACATTGTTCAATAATATGCCGCGCCTGGCGCACCACATCTTCACCCAGAGGGGTAAAAATAAAGGTTTTGTGATCACGCTCTAGCAACTGCGCGTCCATGGTTTCTTCCAGATTGGCAATTGCCGCGCTTAGTGTCGACTGCCCGATATAACAAGCATCGGCGGCACGACCAAAATGCTGATGCTCGTGCAGCGCCAGTAAGTACTGTAATTGTTTAATGCTGGGTAAACGTTTCATTCTTTTTTCCGATTAAAAACTTCTAAATAGCAAAGGCGCATGGATTAAAGTACGCGTCTGTGCGACGGAATGCAAGTTACAAAGGAAGCAGCCGAAAAAATCTGGCGCCGACAGTCGCAGTTGCCGGACGGATCGCATATGCTTGTTTATCGGATAGGTGCCTTACTTAAACTTAATGAAAATTAATAGTTTTTATTTACGTCTTACCGCTTACTTCGCTGCCTTAGTGCTGCTTTGCTGTTTGCTTTTGGCGTTCCATTTCGATCGGCTCGCGACCCTGGCACTCACCGAAGCCGCTGCCCGTAACCTATTTAATACTACCCGTTCCGCCGCCATGCAGATCACTGTCAATAGGCAGGAATTGCAGGACTTTCAGACCGAGTCATCACTGACTGAAATCCGTGAATTAGCCAACGCCCTACATACTATGCTGCAATCGTTACAGCACAAACAGCAGCAACTGACCGAGGCAAATAATACGCTGGAGCAGCAAGTTGCGGAGCGCACTCTGGAATTACAACACGCGAATCAGGTACTGCAGCAATTATCCCTGACCGATCCCTTAACCGGGGTGGCAAACCGTCGCCGGGCCGAACAGCAGCTGCAACTGGCGATAGCTCAATTTCAACGCTACCAAACCCCGGCTACTGTTTTACTGTTGGATATCGACCACTTTAAGCGGATTAACGACAACTTTGGTCATGATATCGGCGATCTGGTATTAAAACAGTTGGCGCAAGCCTGGCAAGCCGAACTGCGCAGTAGTGATCTGTTGGCGCGTTTAGGTGGCGAAGAGTTTCTGGTACTCGCCACCCAAACCAACCTGAACGACGCAGTTTTGCTGGCCGAAAAGTTACGGGCCAGCACTGCAGCTTTGCGTATTCCGCAAGTCGGCAAGATCACTGTCAGTATTCGGGTTGCTCCGTTCACCTCAGACAATCTGGAACACGAGCTGTTTTTAAAGCAGGCGGATGAAGCGCTGTATCGCGCCAAACAAACCGGTCGCAATCAGGTTCGTCTGGCGCTAAGTTAACCCCTTAAATAGCAAAAGGCCAGCTAACGCTGGCCTCTGATTTAACTAAAAATTGCTCTTAGCAGATAGAAGAAGATAACCGCTAAACCGGCACCTACCGGTAAGGTGATGACCCAGGAGATAAAGATATTCCGCACCACACCCAGATTTAGTGCCGCTATGCCGCGAGCTAAACCCACACCCAGTACCGCACCCACCAGCGTTTGCGTGGTAGAGATAGGTAAGCCAGCACCTGATGCGATAACCACCGTAGAAGCCGCTGATAATTCAGCAGCAAAACCCCGGCTTGGCGTTAAATGCGTGATAGCAGTACCGATAGTTTTAATCACCCGCGCGCCCAGTGTTGCCAAACCAATCACAATACCTATTGCACCTAATGGCAGAACCCAAGGTGCCAAGGTCGCTTTGGAAGCAATTTCACCACCTGAAGTGACCACGCTAACCACGGCTGCCACCGGGCCGATAGCATTGGCGACATCATTTGAACCGTGGGCAAAGGCCATAGAACAGGCGGTTGTGATCATCAGAATACCGAAGATTTTCTCAACATTATTAAAGTGCATTTCGCGATCGGCTTCCGGATCGATTTTCAAGCGTGAAATCGCGACCTTACCAACGACTGCAACGGTAACACCAATAGTGATGGCGATATAAAAGCCGGTTGTAGTTGAAATATCTAAACCAACATGCACCAGACCTTTCTGCACCGTGACCAAAGACATCATAAAACCCGCAGCAAACATATAGAATGGCACATATTTTTTCGCATTAGCGATGGGGTTCTCAGTATCAAAGATTAGCCGCTGCGCACTCATAAAGATCAGATAGGCTAAAATACCGGCCAGCATAGGTGTCACCACCCAACTGCCAACAATACCCGATACTTTATTCCACTGTACTGCCTCCGAACCCACTGCAACCAAGGCAAAACCGATGATCGCACCAACGATCGAGTGCGTGGTAGAAACGGGCCAGCCAAAGTATGACGCCACCAACAACCAGGTACCGGCTGCCAGTAAGGCACCAATCATGCCGTAAACCAGGTACTCCGGCACTTCAGCAAAATAACTCGGGTCAATTATGCCGGAGCGAATGGTCGAGGTAACAGAGCCACCGGCCAGATAAGCGCCGGCAAACTCAAAAATTGCCGCAATAATAATCGCCTGTTTGATGGTTAAGGCTTTGGAGCCGACCGAAGTTCCCATCGCATTGGCGACATCATTTGCACCAACGCCATAAGCCATAATAAAGCCAAAAACGGCGGCCAGAATAATCAGGATCAGGCCGTAAGATTCTAAAATTCCCATAAAAAAATACCTGTGTGGTTAGCGGGCGAGCATAATTTCCAGACGAGAACCAACGCGCAGTGCTACGTCAGCCAGATCGCCTAACCATTCCAGTGTGCGATATAAGAAGATCACATCGACCGGGTTTAAATCCTTCTCGGCTAACCGCACGGCCTTGCGCAGTTTAATTTGCATTTCATCAGTATCATGTTCGATGGCATCGAGTTGTTCTACCATCTTAATCACCAGATCCACTTCTCGACCACGGAAACCGGTTTCCAGCAATTCGTCCAGCTCATTGATGACTTGTGACGCCATCTCTGTCGCATCTAAACAGCGTTTGATATAGGCGGTAAAATCGTCCTGTAACGGCAGCGGAATTTCTAACTCGCGCCCCAGCACCCGACCAGAAATATCTTTGGTTTTATTGGCGATCTTATCTTGCTGCGATACCAGCTCCAGAATATCGGTACGGTCGACCGGTAAAAATAAGCCACGGGGTAAATTAACCCGGATCTCGCGTTTTAATTTGTCGGCTTCTTTTTCCAGCGCAACAATTTTTTTCCGAACATCGGCAGCCTGACTCCAATCTTTTTGATATACCGCAGCGAAGAAAGGCAGTAATAAGGTACTGGCTTCGTATACTTTGCGGATGTGTTCTTCAATCGGCTTAATCGGCGATTTGGCAAACACAGATAAAAAAGTATTAGCGGGCATAAAAGGCCTCTTTGTGTTGAATGACTTTAGTCGGCGCGCATTGTAACCGCAATCAGAATGCAATAAAAATGAAATATCGGACCAGTGACAAAAACGCCTCAGCCTTAATTCTGGCTGAGGCGTTAGAAAAAGCGAGCTGAAAAAACGAAATTAGCTGCGAACTTCCTGTTCCAGTTGTTCAACGCTGCTATGCCGTACGACCTTACCTTTAACGAAAAAGATAATGTATTCCGACAGATTTTTACAACGGTCGCCAATCCGCTCCAGTGAACGGGCAGACCACAGTACATTCATCACTTTTGGAATAGAACGCGGATCCTCAATCATATAGGTCATCAGCTGCCGGGTAATAGCTTCATACTCGCGGTCAACTTTTTTATCTTCTTTGTAAACCGCTAGAGCAGCCTCTATGTCCATCCGGGCAAAGGCATCTAACACATCGTGTAGCATCTGCGCCACATGGCGTCCCAGATTATCCAGATTAACTAATAAATCTTGCTGATCGCTGTTAAAGGATTCCAGCGCTACCTTAGCAATACGACGGGTTTCATCTCCGATCCGCTCCAAATCAGCAATACTTTTTAAAATCGCCATAATTAAGCGTAAATCACTGGCCGCTGGCTGCCGCTTGGCAATCATCCGGGTGCATTCTTTATCGATTTGCAGTTCCCATTCGTTAACTTTCAAATCGTTTTCAATCACCTGCTGTGCCAACTGGCTGTCGTTATTGGCAATCGCGGTCAAGGCATCATACAGTTGCCGTTCAATCAGGCCGCCCATCGACATCACATGGTTACGGATCTGCTCCAACTCTTCATTAAACTGGCTGGAAATGTGCTTCGATAAATTCAGTTTATCCATGTTGGTACACCCCATTGTGGTCTGTTGACGACGTCCAGACAGCCTTAGCCAAAGCGCCCGGTAATATAATCTTCTGTTTGTGGCTCGCTGGGATCAGTAAAAATCCGGTTCGTGGTATTAAACTCAACCAGCCGCCCTAAATTCATAAACGCAGTGAAGTCAGATACCCGCGCTGCCTGCTGCATATTGTGCGTTACTATCACTATAGTGTAGTGCTGTTTTAACTCATAAATCAGCTCTTCAATTTTCAGCGTCGAAATTGGATCTAACGCCGACGCAGGCTCGTCCAACAGCAACACCTCAGGTTCAATGGCAATGGCTCTGGCAATCACTAACCGTTGCTGCTGGCCGCCGGATAACGTCAGCGCGTTATCAAACAGCCGCTCTTTCACTTCCGGCCACAGCGCTGCTTTCACCAGCGCTTCTTCTACCAACTCATCCAGCTGTCGCGGGTGATTAACCCCCTGCAACCGCAAACCAAAAGCCACATTGTCGTATACCGATAACGGGAAGGGATTAGGTTTTTGAAACACAATACCCACCCGACGACGCAACTCTGCCAGATCAATCCCTGGGCGGTAGATATTTAGCTGGTCCAGCCAAACTTCACCCGTCGTTATCGCCTCGTCCACCAATTCATTCATGCGGTTAAAACTGCGTAATAAACTCGACTTTCCGCAACCGGACGGACCTATTAAGGCCGTGACCTGATTACCCGGAATATCCAGACTGATATTATCCAGCACTGTTTTTCCTGCCAGGCTAACCGATAAATCCCGAACTGATATCTTCACGCCTTATTCCTCTGGTACCAAGTTTACCCCGACATTGTGACACTTTTATGACTGGGCGCGACGCTGATAATAACGCCGCAGACGCATTGCCAATAAATTTAAACTGCCGATTAACGCCAACAACACCAAGGCGATGGCAAACACTCTGGGTTCAGCAGCATCCGCATTCGAGCTTTGTAAACCGACGTCATAGATTTGAAAGCCCAGACTCATAATTTGCTGATCCAGTTGGATATAAGGTGCGCTACTACTAAGCGGTAATACCGGCGCATATTTCACTACGCCAACAAAAATCAGCGGCGCTACCTCGCCAGCGGCGCGGGATACCGCCAGGATAATACCGGTTAACATCGCCGGGCGGGCCGCCGGCAGGATCAGCTTACGCAACACTTCGGCCTTGGTCGCACCCAGCGCATACCCCCCTAAACGTAAACTGGCAGGGATTCGCGCCAAGCCCTCTTCGGTTGCGACTATTACCACCGGCAGCGTCAGTAGCGCCAGCGTCAGCGATACCCAGATCAGGCCGGGGGTGCCAAAGGTGGGTTGCGGTAATCGCTCCGGGTAAAACAGCTGGTCAATACTGCCACCCAACACATAGACAAAAAAGCCCAGGCCAAAGACGCCAAACACCACAGACGGCACACCAGCCAGATTATGTACGCTTAATCTCACCAGGCGTACCAAACGACTATCCCGCGCATATTCGTGCAGATAGATCCCCGCCATAATACCGATTGGCGCTACGACTACTGCCATCAGCAATACCGACAACAGCGTGCCGGTAATGGCCGGCAGTATGCCACCGGCACTGTTCGCCTCTCGCGGCTCAGTGCTGAGAAAAGACCACCATTGCCCGACATACCAGCGCATTTTTTGCAGCCAACTTAAGCTATTGGGTGCCAACTGCAGCAAGATATCAGCCTGCTGCAACCGCAGTTGCTGGCCATTTGCCAGTTGCAAGAGCAGTTGGTCCTCTGACGCCGCCTTCGGCCAGCCATACAGGTCACCCAACTGCTGATGTCTGACCAGCAAGACCTCTGGCGGCCGCTGCATATCACTGAGCTGCTGTTGCCAGTACCAAGCAAATGCCGGTACGCCAGACGGCTGATAACCTTGCTTGATTAAAATACGCGTCGCGGGTGCAGGGAAGGTTAATCCCGCTGCAGCCAACTGTGGTGCCGTCAACTGCTGTCGACTAACCACTTCGCCCAGCACCCACGGAGCATCATGTGGTGTTTCTGCGCTCTGGCTGACCCGAAATTGCACAATATCAGCCGGCCAGAACAACCCCAGGCCACGGCTTAGCATCAGATAAGACAACGCAAGCAGCAGCATCAAAACAAAAGCACTGGCCAAGGCTGCCAGCCAGAACCAGTAATTGCGCTGATGGTATTCCGGCGTCATGTGTCCAGCCTCTGGAAATTGCGTTTTAGCCGCTGGCGCACCAGATCAGCCAGAGTGTTAGCCATAAAGGTGAAAATAAACAACAAAATAGCCACTAAAAACAACATCCGGTAATGGCTACTGTCAACTGCCGCTTCCGGTAACTCAATCGTCAGAGTGGCAGTTAAACTGCGTAGCCCCTCAAACAGATTAAAGTTGCTGATTGGCGCATTACCGGTTGCCATTAAAATAATCATCGTTTCGCCCAGCGCCCGACCCAGCCCCAACATGACCGCAGCCAGGACGCCTGGCAACGACAGTGGCCAAACCACCCGGCGCACAATTTGCCAATGCGTCGCGCCCAGTGCTGATGCCCCCAGCGTTAACTGCCGCGGTACCTGTGACATCACATCGTAGCAAATACTAAAAATGATGGGTAACACAGCAAAGCCCATTGCCAGACCAACGACCAAGGCATTACGCTGCTGATAACTGACGCCCTTCTCATTTAACCAAAACCGAAAACTGCCGCTAAACAGCTGTTGTTGCAGGGTGTCACCGCCCAGTAACGCCAGATAAGCTGCAACAAACAGCAAGGCAGCCAACAGCATTAAATCCCAGCCGCTGCCAGGGATCTGTTGCCAGCGCTTCGGCAGCCGCGGCCATAGCCGCGCCAAAGCCAGCACCAGCAAGGGCAGCAGCAATAAAAACAGCAGCAATGCCAGCAAATGTTGCTCCAACGCCGGCGCCAGCCAGATCGCGGCCAGAAAACCGATAATTACCGTTGGAAACAAAGCCAACAGCTCAATCAGCTGACTGAGCCGGCCACGTAACGGCTCACTGAGGAAACAGGCGGTATAAAGTGCTGCCAGTATGCCCAGCGGAACCCCAACCAGCATGGCATAAAATGCCGCTTTTAAAGTGCCAATAGTCAAAGGCACCAGTGAGTACTTACCCTGCCGCAACTCTGCGCCGCCACTACTTTGCCAGACGTACTCCGGCTGCTGCCACCCCTCATACCATACTTTCTGAAACAGGGTACGCCAGGAGATTTCCGGATGACGGTTGTCCAGTTGTAATACCGTTGGTTCGCCTGGCCCCAGCAACCATAACTGTTCGTTGCGCTGGCTAAACTGTAACCTGGTCGCCCTTTGATACTCCGCAGCCTGCCCCTGCCATAAAGGTTTAGTCAGATTGGCGTAAAACAGACTCACACCGCCACGGGCATCCAGCACGGCAAAGCCACTGCGGCCCAGCTCGGGTGCAATATCGACAATGGCGGCATCGCGTCGAGCATAGGGCTTGATCCAGCTAATACGCAGTTGCCCCCGCTCATCAGGCAAGAAAAACCATTGTTTCAGCTGACCACTACTGTCACCGGAAACAATACTTTGCTTGCCTGCCAAAAAGTGCAGCGCAGTTAAACTCACTGTGCGATCCGTTAACGATAAGCGCTGCAAACAGCCCGCTGCCGGTTGTTGTTGCCACCATAAACAGGCTTCGCCATTACTGGCAGCCAACAACAGATAACCTTGCAATGGCTCGGCTAAGCTAAACACCACCTCAAAACCGGCAGCAGTCGCCGCTGCCGCGGGTACCTCAACTTGGGTTATATCAACAGTGGGGGGCTGCTGCGCCACATCGACTTGTAGGGCAGTAACAGGTTTAAACAGCGGCATGACCTGTGTCAGCAGATAAACGAAGATCCCAAGCAAGGCCACGATAACACTGCAACCTGCCAGGGTAATCAACCAAGACCAGAGTCGGTTCAGCAAGCGGCGCTGCTGCGTTCGACGTTGCCGTTGTTTACCCGCAGGTAAGCGACTCAGCGGCGGCGTGCGCTGCGTCATAATCCCAACTCCTGTATCGCCTGCACACGCAGTGCCGCTGGCACTGGTACTAAACCATCGTTACTGAGTAAGTCTTGTCCCTCGGCCGATAATACAAAACGCAGAAATGCCTGTTCAGCCGCAGGTAAGGGCCGCGCCGGCGCTTTATTCAGATAAATATAGAGCACCCTGGCCAGCGGATAACGACCACTGATAGCGTGTTCTGGCGTCGGCATTAGCGCCGGGCTGTTGGCATCGGCCTGCAGCGCTAGTATTTTCACGCCGGCAATTTGCTGGCCTACACCAGAGTAACCAATCGCATTGACACTTTGACTCACCGCCCGCACCACCGCCGCCGCACCGGGTAATTGCTGTACCCGTTGTTGATAATCGCCTTCACACAACACCTGCTGGCGGAAAAAACCATAGGTTCCGGACGCCGGATTGCGGCCATAAGCGGCAACCGGACGGGATAGCCAGGCGCCAGTAAGGCCAAGTTCACCCCAGCGCTCGATCGCCAGCTGGCGATGGCATAAGCGATTTTGGGCATAAATACTTTCCAGCTGCGCCATGCTGATACTGCGCAGCGGATTGTCCTGATGCACATAGAGCGCCAGCATATCCAGCGCGACAGGCACGGCTATCGCATCGTAGCCGAAACGACGCCGGAACCGCTCTTGCTCCACGCTTAGCATCGGCCGGCTCATCGGCCCCAAGCTGGCAGTACCCTCTAATAGCGCTACCGGCGCTGTCGCCGAGCCACTGCTTTGGATCTGTAAATTTAATTGCGGATGTAACGCCACAAACTGCCGCCGCCAGATCATCATCATATTGTGTAAGGTGTCAGAGCCGGTGCTGGACAAGGTGCCGCTGAGCGGCGTGGGCTCATCCACAGCGGTCGTTGCGCTTTGTTCAGGCGAGAACGCCCTGAGTGCCGGGCTTAACGCCGTCAGCACTAAGCAGATTATTATCAGGCGCAATTTTGCGGTTGCAACTAACATCAAAGCCTAAGCGTCTTGTCAAAAACGCCATCTTAGCGCAGCGACTGCGTTGACGCCTAGCAGAGTAAATAAAAATTCACAGATAACTGTAAAAACATCAAGTTGCCGCTAAACTCTATGCAGAGTAAAAACGATACCCAAAAGCATTATATCTTCCCTAATACAGCAGGGCGGGATCATACTTTTTAGGGAACTTTGTTGAAATTCATTGATCAGATCAAAAATTTTCCTTTTCTGGCACTGAACAATGAGTTTTATCGACTACCTTGACCAAATAGAAGATCACCGCACCG
>Ga0181595_10003055_pt1 | contig 16293 bp, 18 predicted proteins | sample 041ome_7_FD_145604 | JGI IMG/M metagenome (GOLD analysis project Ga0181595, IMG submission 145604) | Coastal salt marsh microbial communities from the Groves Creek Marsh, Skidaway Island, Georgia - 041401AS metaG (spades assembly) | ecosystem: Environmental > Aquatic > Marine > Intertidal zone...
TTCTTAATGATTTTGTTCATTTTATTTCCATTATATAGTGGAATTTGTTAAAGATAAGGCAGAAGAACTAAACAAAATTTTTATTAACTTAATATTTACATGAACAAATTAAATCAAAAATTATGGAAAAAAATTTATACATTGATGCTTCGCATCCAAATGAGACTAGAGTTGTACTTAAATCCGAAGGCAATATTGAAGATTATGAGTACGAGGGGTTAAAAAATAACCTCATAAAAAATAATATCTATCTTGGTAAAGTAAGTAGAATAGAACCGTCTCTGCAAGCCGCCTTTATTGACTTTGGTAGAGAAAGACATGGCTTTCTATCGTTTAATGATATTCAGTCTGATTATTATCAAATACCTAGAAGTGATTTAGAAAAACTTAAAGAAGAAGAAGAAAAAGCCAGAGAGGAATTGTCAAAAGAAGTTGAGGCAAAAGAAGAAGAAATAATAGCTGAAGGTAATTTGGAAATTGAAGATCCTGTAGAAAAAAAAGATGATATTGAAATTCAAGAAAATTTAGAGGAAAAAGAAAAAATAAATCAAAATAAATTTAGATTTAAAAGATATAAGATCCAGGAAGTAATTAAACCTAATCAGGTTATTCTAGTACAAGTAATTAAAGATGAACGTGGGCAAAAAGGAGCAGCATTAAGTACTTTCATTTCAATTGCAGGAAAATACATTGTACTAATGCCAAACACTCCTAAAGGTGGAGGAATATCTAGAAAAATTTTTAATCCTGCAGATAGAAAAAAAATAAGAACAATTTTAAATGAAATAGAAATTCCAAAAGAGATGGGTTTAATTGTTAGAACAGCAGGAAGCAATAAAACTAAAAATGAAATCAATCACGATTTAAGTACTCTTATAAATACTTGGAACCAAATAAAAGAAACTGCAATAAATTCAATTGCACCTGCATTAATTCATCAAGAAAGTGAAATTATAAAAAGAACTCTAAGAGATATGTATGATGAAAATACACAAAATATAATTATTGAAGGTAACGAAGGTTATAGAAAAGCTCAGAATTTTATGAAAATGATGATGCCATCAAATGTTAAAAAAATTAAAAAATATAGAGGCAAGGCTCCATTATTTATTGAAGAGGGTATTGAGGATAAATTAAACCAAATATTTGACTCAGAAATAAAATTAAATTCTGGTGGATATTTAGTTATTAATCCTACTGAGGCACTTGTTTCAATAGATATAAACTCAGGCAGTTCAATTAAAGGGAAAAATGTTGAGAGTACAGCTTTAGATACAAACCTAGAAGCTGCTGATGAAATATCTAGACAAATTAAAATTAGAGATCTATCGGGCCTAATAATTATAGACTTTATTGACATGCTTAGTTATGGAAATCGAAGATTAGTTGAAAGAAGACTTAAAGAAAAATGCAGATCTGACAGAGCTAGAATTCAAATTGGCAGAATCAGTAATTTTGGATTGCTTGAAATGTCTAGACAAAGATTGAGAGAAAGTGCGGTCAAATGGAAAGTGGTACTAACAGATGAGTCTTTTGCCCAAAAATTATTAAAAATAGTAGAACTAAAAGCAGTTATTCTCAAAGCAAAATTTGTAGAGGTAAGAGTTTGTGAAAAAATTTCAGATTTTCTGAAAGAAAATTTTATTGATGATTTAACTTATTTTGAAAAAAAAAATAAAATGACTATTGATATTATAACTGACAATTCACTGATAATCCCAGAGTATAAAATTGATTTTCAAAATAAAACTAAAAAAACAATAGAGACTGCTGAGCATATTGAAAAGCTTAAAAATCTTGATCAACAAAAAAAAGATATTTTAGATTTAGAGTCAAAAGATGGTAAAAAATTTACTAAAAAACCTTTTAAAAAGAAAAAATTTTTTAAAAAAAACTAAATAATCCCATCTAAAGGAGATGATGGATTGCCCATTATTTTTTTTTCAATTCTACCTGATAAAAAAGATTGTCTTCCCGCAATTACTGCATTTTTAAATGCAAGCGCCATATCAAAAGGTTTTTTTGCTTTAGCTATTGCTGTATTAACTAAAACACCATCACAACCAAGCTCCATAGCAATAGCTGCATCTGAAGCTTGCCCTAAACCAGCATCGATAATTAACGGCAGTTTAGTTTGACTTCTAATTATTTGTATATTTATCTTATTTAAAATTCCTAAACCTGATCCTATTGGAGCAGCCAAAGGCATGATAGCTGCGGCACCAACATTTTCTAATCTTTTTGCCATCAAAGGATCATCATTGCAATAAACCATAACCTTAAAACCTTCCTTTGTAAGAACTTCTGTTGACTTTAGTGTTTCTATCATATCTGGAAATAAATTCTTTTTATCTCCCAAAACTTCCAATTTAACCAACTTCCATCCACCAATCTCTCTTGCTAATCTTAAAGTTCTCAAAGCTTCTTCTGAAGTAAAACATCCAGCTGTATTTGGAAGGTAAGTAATTGTTTTTGGATCAATATAATCCATCAACAACGGTTTTTTTTTATCAACAATATTCACTCTTCTAACAGCAACAGTCACAATTTCTGCTCCAGATAATTTTATTGCTTTTGCACACTCAGCCATATTTTTGTACTTACCTGTACCTACAATCAACCTTGAGTTAAATTTTTTTTTGGCAATAATTAAATTATCTTTTTTCAAGCCTATCCTCCTCCAATGAAATGAACAATTTCAATTTTATCTTTTTCTTTTAACTTATATTTTTTTAATTTACTTTTATCTACAATCTCTTGATTTAATTCAATTGCTATTTTTTTAATTGGAATTTTCAATTTATTCACCAATTCTTGTAAATTACTCTCATCTTTTATTATTGAAATTTTACCATTTACTAGAATTTTTATTTTTTTTATTTTTTTCATCATGTATAAGAGCTGAATGACTAATAAAATTATTATTATCAATGGGCCAAATCTTAATCTATTAGGTGAAAGAGAACAATCACAATATGGTTCTACCACTTTCGAAGATTTAAGAAATAACTGTGAAAATAAAGCAAAGGAAATTGGAATCAATTTAGAATTTACACAGTCTAACATTGAAGGTGAGATTGTAACTTTAATACAAGACTCAAGAAAAAAATTTGATGGTTTAATCATTAATGCCGCTGGATTTACGCATACTTCGGTTGCTATTAGAGATGCTTTAGACTTATTTAAAAAACCTATAATTGAACTTCACATTTCAAATATTTATAAAAGAGAGGAATTTAGACATAAATCTTTAATTAGTGATATAGTTACTGGAGGAATTTTTGGTCTGGGTGTTGAAGGTTATATTTTGGCCATAATTTCTATGCAAAAGCTTTTACAAAAATGAAAATAGATAAAAAAACAATTGAAGAATTAAGTAACTATTTAGATGAATTTGGTCTAACAGAGATTGAGTATACTGATAAAGAGACAAAAATTAAAGTTTCAAAAAATAATATATCTGTAAATCAACAACCAATTAATTTATCTCCATCACCATCAATTAATGTTAGCTCAGATACTAGTAAAGCTCAAAATTCAAAATCAGGAATTGAAATAACATCACCAATAATTGGTACAGCATATCATTCGCCAGAACCAGGAGCCAAAAAATTTGTAGAAATTGGAAAAAAAATTAAAAAAGGTGACACAATTATGATTGTTGAGGCAATGAAAACTATGAATCATGTACCTTCTACTGCAGATGGTGTTGTTAAAGAAATATGTGTCGAAGATGGTCAGCCAGTTGAATACGGTCAAACCATAATCATCTTAGAATAATGTTCAAAAAAATTTTAATTGCAAACCGAGGGGAAATTGCAGTTAGAGTAATTAGAGCTTGTAAAGAATGGGGTATTGCAACTGTAGCAGTTCACTCTGATGTAGATAGAAATAGTATGCACGTCAGATTAGCCGATGAGAGTGTTTGTATAGGATCGCATCAACCTGCAAATAGTTATTTAAATATTCCAGCTTTAATGTCAGCAATTGAACTTACAAAAGCTGAAGCGGTTCATCCTGGATATGGTTTTCTATCAGAAAATGCAAACTTTGCGAGAGTGCTAGAGGAAAATAATATAAAATTTATTGGCGCCTCTTCAAAACTAATAGAAATGATGGGAGACAAAATTCAAGCTAAACGAATAGCTAAAGAAAATGGATTACCTGTCATTGAAGGTTCTGAAGGTGGAGTAAAAGATATAAATGAAGCAAAAGAATTATGTAAAAAAATTGGCTTTCCTGTTTTAATCAAAGCTTCTGGTGGAGGTGGTGGAAAAGGAATGAAAATAGTAAATAAAGAGGAAGAATTTGAAACTTTATTTTCTACTGCTAAATCTGAAGCCCAAAAATATTTTGGTAACGATGAAGTTTACATTGAAAAATTTTTTCAAAATCCTCGGCATATAGAAGTTCAAATTTTAGCAGGCAAAAACAGAACAGTACATTTACATGAAAGAGATTGTTCGGTTCAGAGAAGACATCAAAAACTTATTGAAGAAACCCCTAGTCCAGTTTTAAATGATGAAATTAGAAAAGACCTTTTTGATAAGACTGTAAAAATGGTCAGTAAAATTGGTTATGAAGGTGCAGGAACAGTAGAGTTTATATATGAAGCAGGAAAATTTTATTTTTTGGAGATGAATACGAGGGTTCAAGTTGAACATCCAGTTACTGAAATGGTCACAGGAGTAGATATTATTAAAGAACAAATTTGGATTGCTTATACTGGAGAGACAGCTTTAAAACAAAGTGATATTAACCCAAGAGGTCATGCAATTGAATGTCGAATAAATGCTGAAGATCCAAGTAAAAATTTTCAACCTTCTCCAGGAACTATTGGAATGTGTCATCAACCATCTGGATTTAGAACTCGGGTAGATGGTGCAATTTTTCAGGGTTATAAAGTAACTCCTTTTTATGACAGTATGGTTTGTAAGCTTATTTGTCATGGAAGAAATAGGACAGAGGCTATTCAGAGAATGAACAGGTCGTTAGATGAGTTTGTTATAGAAGGGATTACAACTACAATTCCTTTACATAAAATACTTTTAAACCATCCTAAATTTGTTAATTCTGATTTTAATGTAAGCTGGTTAGATAACGAAAAAATTATCTAATAACACTTAACAAGCCAGATATCATATACTGGATGATCAAAAGGATTAATTGAAGGACTTGAAGAAAACATCCAGCCATTAAAGACAAAAACTTCATTATTATCTTTATTGGTTAAATCACGAACTTGTATATAGGCAGTAACTTCCGGATTATCATCAAACTCGGAATTTTTACACTTCATACTTTTTATAGATAAATCACCAAAAACTAATTCATCACCATTTTTAAGGCTAATTAATTTATTTTTAGAACTTATTTTATCTAAAATTTTTATATCTGTAAAAGTTCCTTCTAAGTTTTCATTTGAATTAGAGTGATATGAAAAGAAAAAAATAAATATAAAATTTAAAAATAATAAATTAAACTTATTCTTTCCAACTTTTATATTTTTTTTCAATTCCATCTTTATCTTTATTTGGATAATAAGCTTTATCTGTTCCTGTTAAATTAGATTGATGAGGTTTTTGCCAATCATATTTTTGTAGATTATGATTTTTTTCAATTTTATTAGGTGTAAAATGTATCCATGAATACCACTCAACTGGAATTTTAGATGCATCAATTTCGCCTGAATAAATTACCCATCTTTTTCCATTTTTGCTTTCATAATATTTATTTCCAAAATTATCTTGACCAGCTAGTTTGCCATAAAAAATAGTTTGCAGTCGAGTTCCGAAAGTATCTTGATTCCACCAAGTGAAAATTTTTTTTAACAGTGTCAACATAATTTAAAAATATTTATTCAATCCAAAATTGTATAAATTAAATTAGACTAAAATTTGATTTTGTATATAAATTAAATGATTCAATATTCAAATTAAATTTTAAACAAAGGAACAATGGCAAAGTATTTAGTAGAAACATATTACACATGTACGTTTAAAGTTAATCATTATTTAGACGATATAAATGAAACAGAGCTTAAAAATCTTGAAAAAAGAGATGACGGCAAATTTGAAGTTTTAGATGTAAAACTTGATAATAGAAAAACTAAAAGTTTAGATCCAAACAATAATAAAGTTATAGAGACTAAAAAAATAGACGTAGTTTCAGAAAATTCAAAAGTAAATGGTGAAAATAAAGATAATATCATAGCAACTGTTAGTAAAAATTTAGATAGACCTGGAAAAAGATTTGGTATGCCTGATAGAAGAAAAGGCTATATTCAAAAAGCTACTATTGGCAATCATAAGGTATATCTACATACTGGCGAGTATGAAGATGGTAAAATTGGAGAAATTTTTATCGATACTAGCAAAGAGGGTGAGTTGGTAAAAGCTTTAATGAACAATTTTGCAATAGCAGTTTCTTTAGGACTTCAGTATGGGGTGCCACTTGATGAATTTATAAATGCCTACGTTGGAACTAAATTTGAACCATCAGGGAAAGTTCATGGTAATGATAGGATACTAAGTGCAAGTTCAATTTTAGATTACATTTTTAGAGAACTTGCAATATCTTACCAAAATAGAGAAGATCTGGCTCATACTCCTGCTATTGGTGGAAATGACAGTTCATCAATTGATGAACAAAGCACTGAAGATCAAAATCAACTTTTAAAAATGGTAAAAGATATTACCAGCAAAGGTTTTGTTAGGAATAATTATAAGAAAAATCTTGTTGATTTATCGGATGTAAAAATAAGTTTAAAAGGTAAAAAGTAAAAGAATTATTTTTTCAACTTTAAAGAAAGATTCAGCTCTTTGAGTTGAGTTTCACTAACCTCTGATGGGGCATTCATCATTAAATCTTGAGCATTCTGATTCATTGGGAACATTGTAACTTCCCTAATATTTTTTTCATTTGCTAACAACATTACAATTCGATCTATTCCAGGTGCTATACCACCATGAGGGGGAGCGCCATAACTCAAAGCATTGATCATACCGCTAAATTTTTCATCTACTTGAGATTTGTTATATCCTGCAATTGAAAACAATTTATACATAAGTTCAGGTTTATGATTTCTTATGGCACCAGATGAAAGTTCAATTCCATTACAAACAATATCGTACTGATAAGCGAGAATATCTAATGGTTTTTCAAAATCTATTTCATCAGTATTTCCTTGAGGCATAGAAAAAGGATTATGACTAAATTCTATTTTATTAGTCACCTCATCTCTCTCAAACATAGGGTAATCAACTATCCAACAAAATGCAAAAACATCTTGATCGATTAAATCTAAATCTTTTCCAATTTTGTCTCTAGCTAAACCAATTATTTTTTCTAAATCTTTTTCTTTTCCACATGATAAGAAAATACTATCCCCTACTTCTGCCCCAGTGATTTTCATAATTTCTAATAAGGAGTCACTTGAGAAAAATTTTCCAACTGGTCCTTTTGCTGAAATTTCATTATTTTTTTCAAGGGTAAAATATGCTAATCCTGAAGCACCTTGTTCTTTGGCCCACTTATCAATGCTATCAAAAAAACTTCTTGGTTTGTCTTTTGTATTTTTTGTAACAATACATCTTACTTTCGAACCAGATTTTATAAGTTTTTTAAAAATCTCAAATGTTACATCATCCCTAGAAAATATATCTGATATATCATTAATAATTAGAGGATTACGTAAATCTGGTTTGTCACTACCATACTTAAGTAAAGCCTCTTTATAAGAAATCTTTGGAAATTTATCATATTTTAGTTTTTTATTTGAAAATGTTTTAAACGTATTAACCATTAAAGTTTCAACGACATTAAAAACATCCTCTTGTTCAACAAATGACATTTCTAAATCTAATTGATAAAATTCTCCAGGGCTTCGATCTGCTCTAGCGTCTTCATCTCTAAAGCAAGGGGCTATTTGAAAATATTTATCAAACCCAGACACCATTATTAATTGTTTAAATTGTTGTGGCGCTTGAGGTAATGCATAAAATTTTCCAGGATTTAATCTACTTGGAACAAGAAAATCTCTTGCTCCTTCGGGACTTGATGATGTCAAAATTGGTGTTTGGAATTCTAAAAAACCAAGTTTATGCATTTCATTTCTAATGAAAGAAATTACTTTAGATCTAAGAATTATATTTTCGTGTATTTTTTTTCTTCTAAGGTCTAAAAATCTATACTTTAGCCTAATTTCTTCAGCATACTCTTGGTCACTGAAAACTGGCATAGGCAACTCTTTACAAGTCCCTAAAATTTCAGAATTATTAATTGCCACCTCTATTTCGCCAGTAGCAATATCTTTATTAATTGTCTCGTTTGTTCTATCTACAACCTTCCCTTGAATTTTTACCACTGTCTCAAGCGGAGTTTTTTCTAAAAATTTAAAATTTTCATTTTCCTGATCTATTATGCATTGCGTAATTCCATAATTATCTCTTAGATCAATAAAAAGTAAATTTCCATGATCTCTCTTTTTATTAATCCAGCCAGATAAAATAACATCTTGTCCGACATTATTTTTTCTTAATTCATTACAATGATGACTTCTATATTTATTCAATTATTCTCCTAGGGCTTCTTTAATAATTTTATGATCTATAGATTTTTGCTTTTTTAAACTTAATTCATCAATCTTATATATGAAATCAAATATTTTACTATAGGATCTATCTATTCTTTTTATAACATAATCAATTAACTTTTTTTCAATAGAAATTTGACGATCTGATAAATTTTTTAATATTAAAGCAAAAATTAATTCATCATCTGGTTTTTCTATATTTATTAGTAAAAAATTCGATGATCTAGACTTTAGGTCCTCTAATTTAAAACTCAGGCTTGTTATGGGCTTTTTTGATGTAGTTATTAGATATTTATTATCCTGATCAATTATATTTAAAAAAGTAAATAAAAGATTTTCATCAATTATTTCTTCTAGATCCTCTAAAACTATATTCTGATAAACTTTAATTTTTTTTAAATATTCATTGTCCAATTTTTTTGACTCTATCTTAATGCCGCCAAATTTTTCTAAAAAAATATTAATCAGATGAGTTTTTCCTGAAAACTTTTCCCCAATAATATTTAAAAAATTTTTTTCCCATTTTGGCCAGGTATCAAATAATTTAAAAATGTGTTTGTTGCTATTTGAAATAAAAAAATCCTGATCTTTAAAATTTTGCTCATAATCAAATTTAATAATAGTTTGATTTAAATCTTTCATTTTAAAACCCACACTTGATCCTTAAACTCGAATTGATAACCGAAATTTGACATATTTGCAAAAAATACATCTGGTGATCCATTAAAGATAATTTTGTAAATTATTTTTTTGTGATCAAATTTAACAATATTAAAATCGTAAATTAAATCTTGTTCTGTTAAAATTTTTTCAAATTTTGATATTTTTAAACTTTCATTATTTTCAATTAAAATAGTTAAAGGAAGCTTAATTGAAGTATTTATCTCATTAATCATTTTCCATTGATCTTCATATGTAGTTTTCATTTTTTGAACTAACTTATTTTGATTTTCAATTTCGGTTAAATTTAAATCTGGAAAAGTTTTATTATCTATAAAAACTTTTTTATTAAAATTTATTTTAGATAAAACTCTAAACTGATCATAATTTTTAAATAAAAGTGTAATTACATAATCGTCTAGGTAATATTTGTTGATTATTTTGCTAAAATCATAATTTTCAATATTTTTGATATTATCTTTTATTAATTTTAAATCTTCTAAATCTTCAGAGGGCAATACGTATTCAAGAAGTTCGTTGGATTGAATATTTTCATTAATATTTTTGAAAATAAAGTTATCGGAGAAAACTAAAATTTCATCTTTACTTTCATCAATGATTATAGGTAATAAAAAAATTTTATTCTTAATTGGTAGTGAAGGAAAAACATTTTTTTTTTCCAAAAATTCAAAAATCTGTTTTTTATTAAAAGTCACATCTAAGTTAAGATAATAAATCTGATTAACAAATTTTTCTTCTTTGATTGAAAATGTTTCAATCATTGATTTAATTTCATTTAAAGAAGTATTATTAATTTTTTTTTGATCTTCTGATTTTAAAATTGTTTGAATTAACTTATTAAAAGATAAATCAAATCCCTCATCAAGAACATAATCTCTATTGAAATTAATTTCAAATTTGGTCGAGATTTCTACATTATTTATATTAAAACCCTTTGCATACAGATTGCCTGTGGAAAAAAAAATTTTTATTAAAGCAAATAACAAAAAAAATATATATAGATTTTGATAATTGCTAAATTTAAAATTAAAATTCATAAGTCATAGTAATGATTAAAAAAAAATTTACCTATAAAAAAAGTGGGGTTGATATTAATTCTGCAGATAATTTTGTAAAATTCATAAGTAAAATTTCATCAAAACAAAAAGGCAAAAAAAAGTTTTCAAATATTGGAGGTTTTGGTTCTGTTTCTGATATACCTAAAAATTTCAAAAATCCTAAAATAGTCGCTTGCACTGATGGTGTTGGAACAAAAATTGAAATTGCTAATGAATTAAATAAATTTGATACAATTGGAATTGATTTAGTTGCAATGAGTGTCAATGACTTGATAGTTCAGGGAGCTCGTCCTTTAGTCTTTTTAGACTATATATCCATTAATAAAATTAATCTTAAAAAACTTAAATCTATTATCAAAGGAATAGTCAAAGGTTGTGATATTTCCGGCTGTGAATTAGTTGGAGGTGAAACAGCAGAAATGCCTGGAACGTATGAAAAAAATAAATTTGATATAGCTGGATTTGCTGTAGGTTTAGTTGATCAGAACAAATTACTAAATAAAAATAAAATTAAAAAAAATGATTTAATTTTAGCAATTCCCTCTAGTGGACTTCACTCTAATGGATTTTCATTAGTTAGATATGTAATTAAAAAAAACAAAATTAATATTAAAAAAAATAATTTTTTAAAAAAAGAATTACTAAAACCTACCAAAATTTATGTGAATGAAATTTTAAATTTAATTGAAAAAAACTTGATCAATGGATGTGCAAATATTACTGGCGGAGGTATTGCGGATAATCTCCAAAGAGTGATCCCAGATAATTTAACTGCAGAAATAAATTTAAATATGATCAAACCAACTAAGATTTTTAAATGGTTAAAAAATAATAATATTGAGGATAGTGAAATGCTTAAAACTTTTAATTGTGGTGTTGGTTTTTGCTTGATTGTAAAACCACAAAATTTGTCAAAAGTTAAAAAATATTTTTTAAAAGAATTTCAACCTTATGTAATTGGAAAAATCACTAAAGGAACAAATAAAATTAAATTAAATGATAGAATACAGTGGTCCTAAAAAAATAAAAACAGCCGTTTTTATTTCTGGAACAGGTAGTAACTTAAAAAATTTAATAAAATTTTCAAAACAAAGAAATTTTCCTATCTCTATAGATTTAATTATTTCAAATAATGCTAAAGCAAAAGGGCTAATTTATGCAAATAATTTTAAAATTAAAAAAAAGGTTTTCAATTTTAGTAATAAAATAATTGCTGAAAAAAAAATTTTATCTTTATTATTTAAAAATAAAATTGAATTAATATGTTTGGCTGGATTTATGAAAATTCTTTCTAAATCATTCATCCAAAGATTTAATGGTAAAATATTAAATATTCACCCCTCTTTACTACCAAAGTACAAAGGTTTGGACACCCATGCTAGAGCTCTTAAAAATAATGATAAATATTCTGGTTGCACAGTTCATCTAGTTAATTCAAAACTTGATTCTGGAAAAATAATTTTACAAAAAAAAGTTAAGATTTATAAAAATGATAATATAAAAACACTCTCAAAAAGAGTTTTGAAACAGGAACATAAATTATATCCTGTAGCAATAAAAAGATTTTTAATTAATCTTTAAAAAAGAAATCTATTTCAATTTTTGCGTTATCAATACTATCAGATCCATGTACTGAGTTTTTATCAATCGAAATACCATATTTTTTTCTAATTGTGCCATCTCTAGCGTCTTTAGGGTTTGTTGCACCCATTAAATCTCTATTTGCTAATACTGCATTTTCTTTTTCTAAAACCATTACAACAATTGGCCCAGAAGACAAATATGTACATAAATCATTATAAAATGGTTTGGTTTCATGAACTTTGTAAAATTTCTCTGCTTCAGATTTTTCAATTTGAATTTTTTTTTCTTTTAATATTCTAAAACCCTTATTTTTGAACATCTCCTTAATTTCATTATCTAAATTTCTTTCAACTGCATCAGGTTTAATAATAGATAATGTTTGTTCCAAATTACTCATAATAGTCCTCTATTAGTTGATTTAATAACCTTACTCCAAATCCAGTGGCACCACCTGGATTTAAATTTGCTGCTTTTTTTGAAAAAGCCATTCCTGCAATATCTAGATGTGCCCAGGGTGTTTTTTCTACAAATCTTTGTAAAAATTGAGCTGCTGTTATAGATCCAGCTCCACCTGAATAATTAATATTTTGAATGTCTGCAATATTTGAATTTATTAACTTGTCATAATTTTTATGTAAAGGTAACCTCCAAACTTTTTCATTAACTTTTTCTCCAGCTTCAAATAGTTTTTTTGATAACTCATCATTATTTGAAAATAAGCCGGCATATTCTTCTCCAAGTGCTACAATTATTGCACCAGTCAAAGTAGCTAAATCTATAATAAATTTAGGTTTAAATTTCTTTTCTGTAAAACTTAAAGCATCAGCTAATACCAATCTTCCTTCAGCATCAGTGTTTAAAACTTCTATAGTTTTACCGTTAAATGCTCTTACAATATCCCCTGGTCTTTGAGCATTACCACCAGGCATATTTTCTACTAAACCAACAACTCCTACAGCATTAACTTTAGCTTTTCTAATTGCTAGTGTTTGTATTAATCCTGCAACAACAGCTGAGCCCGCCATATCATATTTCATTTCTTCCATAAATTTTGCTGGCTTTAAAGAGATACCACCTGTATCAAAACAAACACCTTTACCAACAAATGAAAGAGGAGATTTTATATTTTTTTTATCTCCTTTCCATTCAAGAGTTACTAAGAATGACTCCTTGGCACTTCCTTTTCCCACACCAAGTAATGAGTTCATACCTAATTTTTTTAATTTAGACTCATTATATACTGTAACAACAATTCCTAATTTTTTTAGTTTTAAAAGCCTATTCACATATTCCTTGGGGAATAAAACGTTAGGTGGTTCTGAAACTAAGTCTCTTGCAAAATTTGTACCCGATTCAATTGCAAGATATTTTAAATCATACTTTTTAAAACCTATAATATTAATATTTATAATCTCATTTTCTTTTTTTGATTTATATATATTAAATTCATAAGATTTTAAGTTAATCCCATGTAAAAAATTATTAATAAAATTTTTAATTAATTGATTGGTATTTTCGACTGACAAATATACGTCTTTAAAATTATTTTTTTTTATAAAATCATAAAATTCTGCACCAAGATTCTCAGGAGTAAAGTTTCTATCTTTTTTAATTAGTATTAAGCTTTTTTTAGAGTTTAAATCGAAAGTAATAATACTTTGCTTGTATTTTTTTTTTAAAATTTGATTTATATAATTATATTCTTGGTTATTGAAATATTTTTTAATTTCTCTTAAATCAAATTTCTCATTTACAAATAATGCAAGGTTTATTGGACCAGTATTTTTGATTTTATTTAAATAATTTATTTTTAATTTCATGAATTTGTTTTTTTCAATCTATGATAGATGCTATATAGTTTAATTATATCATATTTCAATGAAAAAAATTTTATTTAAAAAAATATTATCTGATTGTTTATTATTTTTTTTTATTACTTTATTTAGTGCGAGTATAATTATATGGGTTTTTCAAGCTGTAAATTTTTTAGATATAGTAATTGACGATGGAAGAAGTTATTTAATTTATTTTCAATATACTCTCTTAACATTACCAAAGATAATTACCAAAATAATACCCTTTTCAATTTTTTTTAGCTTCACATACATAATAATGAGGTATGAACTTAATAATGAATTAATGATATTGTGGAATTTTGGAATTAATAAAATTAAATTAGTTAATTTTTTTTTAAAATTTTCTTTTCTTTTAATATTAATTCAAATTACTTTAACATCGATAATAATTCCTAAAACACAAGATTTAGCAAGATCTTTTATTAGGGAGTCTAAGCTAGATAACTATTCTCAATTTTTAAAATCAAAAAAATTTAATGATAACATAAAAGACTTAACAATTTACAGCGAAAATAAAGAAAATAACAAAATATTGAAAAATATTTATTTAAAGAGAAATCTTGGAAAAAATAATTTTCAAATAACTTATGCTCAAAGTGGTGAGTTTAAAAATTATAACAATGTTCAATATTTAATTTTGAAAAATGGAGAAACAATAAATTCGTTTAATAATAAATTTACAGTTTTTAATTTTTCAAAGTTTGAATTTAACTTAGATGAATTTAAAACAAATACAACTACTCAAATAAAAACTCAAGAAAACTCAACAGCAGACTTATTGAAATGTATTTCAAAACTTAATTACACAAAAATTTTTTTCATAAATGAAAATAAAAATAATGTTACAAACTGTAGTGTAGAGAATTTACCTAATATTCTAAAAGAGTTATATAAACGTTTAATAATTCCATTTTATCTACCAATACTTATTTTAAGTTCACTATCAATAATTTTATTTTCAAAAGAAAATAGCAATTTTTTAAAAATGAGGTTTTTAGTTTTTGCTTTTGGTTTTTTAATAATTCTATTTTCTGAACTAAGTATTAGATTTATAAATTTTTCTAAAATTAATAATATTGTTTTAATACTATTACCTGCATTTTTTTTAATATTTTTTTATACTTTATTAAATTTAAAATTTAACCATAAAATAAAATGAAAACTTATAAAAAATTCATAATACTTTTATTTTTAAAATCATTCTTTAACATTTTTTTAATTATGTTTAGTTTGGCTTTAATCATAAACTTATTTGCTGAATTAGATTTTTTTAAAAATTTCGATGTTTCTATATATTACCCACTTTTAATGTCCTTTATTAATTCCCCCGCACTTATGTTTGAAATGTTTCCATTTATATTTTTAATCTCAACTCAATTATTTTTTTTAAACTTATTTAACAATGATGAAATAAAAATTTTTAAATACAATGGGTTGAAAAATTCCAACATTATTCGTTTAATTTCTCTTACAAGTTTCATTTTGGGTTTATTTATAATAACTTTATTTTATAATTTTTCCTCAAACTTAAAAAATATTTATCTTGAGTTAAAATCAAATTATACAACCGATGGAAAGTATTTAGCTGTTATTACTAAGAACGGATTGTGGATTAAAGATAAGATTAATGAAAAAACACTAATCATTAATGCTTCGAAGTTTACAGAATACTATTTAATAGACGCATTTATAAGTGAGTTTGATCAAGATTTTAAAATTATTAAAAATATTTCAAGTTCTAAAATAAATATTAAAGATAATCTCTGGATAATTGAAAATCCAAAAATATTTTTTAAAAATGAAATAGAGAATACAAATCAATTAAAACTTGAAACTAATTTTAATTCTGAAAAAATTAAAAATTTATTTTCTAACTTATCATCATTGTCTTTAATGAAATTAATTCAATTAAAAAAAAATTACAAGGAATTAGGTAATTCTTTGGTTGAAATTAACTTACAAATTCAAAAGATTCTATCTTATCCTATTTATTTATTATTAATGACTGTCTTATCTAGTATAATAATGTTTAATTCAAAAAAACTTAAAAGATCAAATATTAAGATTGTAGTGGGCCTCTTTATTTGTGTGATAATATATTATGTTAATAATTTTTTTAACGTACTTGGTTCAACAGAAAAAATTTCTGTAATAATGAGTATTTGGATACCAGTAATACTAATTTTTTTTATGAATTTTACAATGTTGAGAAAAATTAATGAAAAATAAAATTAAGCTAGTAATAAATTTGATAATTATTTATTTATTTCTAACAACATTTATAAAAAGTGAAGAACAGTTCATTTTTAATATAACTGAGATTGAGATTTTAGAAAATGGTAAAATTTTTAAAGGGTCCAAAAGAGGTTTTGTAGAAAGCAATTCAGGTATCACGATAGAGGCTGATGAATTTTTATATGATAAAGATAATGAAATTCTAAAAGCTTCTGGACATGTAAAAATAGTTGATGAATTAAATGATTTAATTCTTAAAAGCGAATTAATCAACTATGATAAAAAT
>Ga0181595_10003056_pt1 | contig 16291 bp, 19 predicted proteins | sample 041ome_7_FD_145604 | JGI IMG/M metagenome (GOLD analysis project Ga0181595, IMG submission 145604) | Coastal salt marsh microbial communities from the Groves Creek Marsh, Skidaway Island, Georgia - 041401AS metaG (spades assembly) | ecosystem: Environmental > Aquatic > Marine > Intertidal zone...
TTCTGTCTTGCTAGGACAAAGACTTTAGCATTTTGTTTTAAAAAGGATTTAGTAATCTCAATACCTATCCCTTTTGTGCCTCCTGTTACAACTACAGATTTATTTTTTAAATTTATCATTCTTAATATTTTTTACTGATCTGATCTTATCGATTATAGAACATGTAAGCTAAATTTATATTGACAAATTTATTCTTAAAGATACCCATTGATTGGCTGATGAATTTGTATAATATTTATTAAATATTAATTAGGAGATATTGAATGAAAATAGCTATTCTAGGCGGGACAGGATCCTTGGGCAAAGGTTTGGCTTCAAGATGGATTAAGGCTGGACATGACGTGCTTATTGGTAGCCGTGATTTACTTAAGGCTCAAGAAATTGCTGAGCAATTAGGCTTAGATAGTTCGTCTGGAATGCTGAACATTGATGCTGCTAAAACCTGTGAATTGGCATGTTTAACTGTGCCATTTGCCCATCAAGAATCAACTTTAATAAGTATAGATGACGGTCTTCAAAATAAGATAATGATTGATGCAACTGTGCCGCTCATGCCTCCAAAGGTTATGAGGGTTCAATTGCCTGAAATAGGTTCTGCGGCATTAAATGCTCAATCAATTTTGGGTGACAAAACTACTGTGGTGTCTGCTTTTCAAAATATTTCAGCTGAATTATTACAGACAGATGCTGAAATTGATTGTGATGTTTTGGTTGCTGGAGATTTTCTTGATGCTAGAAATACTGTAATTGAATTAGCAGCTGATGCTGGTTTGACTGGCTGGCATGCAGGGCCATTATGTAATTCTGTTGCAGCTGAAGCTCTCACTTCAATACTTATTGCAATTAATAAAAAACACTCACTCGCGCATTCGGGTATCAAGATCACAGGTCATTAACAAGAGAAGTATTATCAGCTCCATTAACCTCATTGCTTTAGAGTCACTTCCGCTTATTCAGCCGGGACAGAATGTATCCAAAGAAATTATCAATGCCATAACTTCCGAATCAATATCAGTTGACGATGGAGATGTCATTGCAATAGCTCAAAAAATTATTTCTAAATCAGAAAATAGATACTTAGATATCTCTGAATTAGAACCCTCAGAAGATGCAATAAACCTAGCTACAAAAATTGATAAAGATCCAAAGTTTATCCAAGCAATTTTAAATGAATCTCAAAAAGTAGTTCGCTATAGAATGGGGGTGTTAATTGTTGAACATAAGTTAGGATTTATTCATGCAAATGCAGGAATTGATAGATCCAACATCGATCAACGCAAAGACATTGTATTGTTGCTTCCAGAAAATCCTGATGAATCTGCAAAAATGATTTCAGAATCTATATCTCTACATTTTCAAAAAAATATATCTGTAATTATCACCGATACCATGGGCAGACCTTTTAGAAATGGGATAGTAGGTTTTACGATAGGGAGTCATAACATTGAATGCCTTTTAGATGAACGTGGAAAAAAAGACCTTTACGATAATGAGTTAAAAGTAACTCAAATAGCTATTGCTGATGAACTTGCAGCAGCTTCATCATTATTGATGGGTCAGGCTGCACAAAAAAAACCTGTTGTGCTAATCAAAGGCTATAAATTTAAACAAAATAATCTTAGTGACTCTCAATCTTTAATTAGAAGTGAGGAAGAGGATTTGTTTAGATGAAAAATTACTTATTGTTGTGCGGAGGTGTGGGTGGAGCCAAGCTTGCCTTGGGATTTAAAAATTCAATCGATCCAAACAATTTAACCATTGCTGTTAACACTGGAGATGATTTCACTCATCTAGGTCTTAGAATCTGTCCAGATCTTGATACTGTGATGTATACACTTGCTGGTGAATCTGATAAATCAAAGGGCTGGGGAAGAAAAGATGAGTCATGGAATATGCTTTCAGCTTTGTCTGATATGAAAGGAGAAACATGGTTTCAACTTGGAGATAAAGATTTAGCCACCCATATTCAAAGAACATATTTAATTAATTCTGGACTATCGCTTACAGCAGCAACTCATGATTTGTGTGAGTCATTCAATCTGCCACATCATATTTTTCCAATGAGCAATCAATCTGTTGAAACTTATATACAAACAAAAAATAGGTTGCTTTCATTTCAAGAATATTTTGTTAAATTGAAATGCGAACCACCTGTAACTGATTTTGTTTTCAAGGGGCTTGATAAGGCAGATTTTAACGAAGACCTTGATTTATCAATTTATGATGAAATTATCATATGCCCATCAAATCCTTACGTAAGTATCAATCCAATGCTTCAGTTACCCAAACTAAAAAACTATTTACATGATTATTCACATAAAGTCACAACCATAAGTCCAATTGTTAATGCTCAGTCATTAAAAGGACCAACAGCAAAAATGATGCAAGAACTAGGCCAAGAAGTAAGCGTGAAAACCATTGCTAAATTTTATAAAAATTATTCACAAAGGATTTTTATAGACTCATCAGATGTAAGTGAGTCTGATGCATTAAATGATCTAGGTTATGAGGTGCATATTACCGATTTAATTATGAATAGTCTTGATAAAAAAAATGCACTTGCTAAGACTATCATTGATGAGCTTGAATCAAAATAAATGAATGTCTCTGCATTTATACCCGTTAAAAAGTTTTCGTCTTCAAAGAATAGACTGGCAAATATTATTAGCTCATCTGAACGAGAAATTTTAGCTGCCTCAATGGCAAAAAAAACTATTGATACTTTAAACAATTCTAAAATCTGTAATTCAATAACAGTTGTTACAAATGACAGTAACTTACACTTGGACCATTCAACTTCATATTTCACAAACTCCTCATTAAACGATGGTTTAAATGAAGCCATTAATGAACAAACAACCAATGATGTTATTTTAATCATGCATGCGGATCTTCCTAAAATAAATGAACGAGATCTTTATGAGTTAGCTTATTCCTTTGACATGAAAAAAGTCAGTATTATTTCTGATCTTTCGAGGCAGGGTACAAATTGTTTGATGTTTAATTCAGCAATTTCCTTTGATCTAAAATTTGGACTCAATAGTTACAATCTTTTTATGCATGAATTTAAAAATAATAGATTAAATTATCGGGATATTTCAATTGAAAGCCTTCAAGATGACCTTGACTCCGAGGAGGATTACTTCAAACTAATTAAATACATTAATACTTAGATCGTTGAAAATTCTAGAACAGTCAAACCAAACCTTAAAGCAATTAATTGCTTCGGGATCAATTGAATTTTCTAAATTAAGTTCCTTAGCTAATATTTGTTTATCAGATTCTTTGATAAAAGCTTCCTACGATAAGAAAACAACACATTATAAAAAATTATTAACCTATTCCCCAAAGGTTTTTATCCCCTTAACATTTTTATGTCGAGATGTTTGTCATTACTGTACCTTTGCTCAAACTCCTAAAAAAGTTGAATCACCATATTTATCAATTGACCAAGTCATCTCAATTGCTAAAGAGGGCGAGGCTAATGGTTGTTATGAAGCTTTATTTACTCTGGGTGATAAACCAGAATTGAGATATAGAGCAGCAAGAGAGTGGTTGTTAGACAACGGTTATGAGTCAACAAATGATTATTTGGCTGCATGTGCTGAAGCTGTATTGTATGAGACATCTCTTATACCACATTTAAATCCTGGTTGTTTGACTGTTGATGAAATTACCAAACTTAAACCCCTGAGTGGTTCTATGGGTTTAATGGTTGAGTCTTTATCATCTCGACTTACTGAAAAAGGTAACCCACACTATGGATCTCCTGACAAAGATCCTATTTTTAGAATTAAAACATTGGAGGAAGCTGGAAGACAGAAGGTTCCTTTTACCACTGGAATATTAATAGGAATAGGTGAAACAAGGTTGGAGCGCTTAGAGTCATTGCACAAAATAGCTGAATTGCATGTCACATACAATCATATACAAGAGGTAATAGTGCAGAATTTTAAAGCAAAGCCTAACACTTTGATGGCAAATGCTAGCGAACCATCCTTTGATGAGCTTATGTGGACAATTGCAATGGCCAGATTGATCTTGCCTGGTGATATTAGCCTGCAGGTCCCGCCCAACCTAAATTCAGATTATATTAAACAACTATCTCAGTCTGGAATAAATGATTTTGGAGGAATATCACCAGTTACTAAGGATTATGTAAACCCAGAGGCACCCTGGCCTGAAATAGAAAAGCTAAATCAAATAGCCTCAATTTCAAATCAATCTCTAGAACCAAGAGCAACTTTGTATCCAAAGTATTTTACTGATCTTGATACGTTTTCAACACCCAGAATATCTTCCAAGCTACTTCAAATAACTGATTCTCAGTCTCTTATTCGCTCTGATTTCTGGAGGTCGGGAATTAGCAATAAAATACCTTCATATCCCGATGCTGTATTTAATTCTAGTATTCGTCAAACGATTAAAAAAGTTGAAAAAAATCCATCTATTGAAAATATACAGCAGCTCCTTGAGATATCAGATAATGATTTTAAATATGTAACTGATTATGCAAATGATGTTAAATCACAAATACATGGATCAGATATAACTTTTGTTATTAATAGGAATATTAACTATACAAACATCTGCTCTTTCAAATGTAATTTTTGTGCTTTTTCCAAAGGCAGGGGGCATGATGACCTAAGAGGCAAACCATATAATATTTCACACGAAGAGATTATTCGCAGAACAAACGAAGCAGTTGATAGAGGTGCTACGGAAGTCTGTTTACAAGGTGGAATACATCCCAGATATTCTGGTGAAACCTATCTTGAAATTGTGAAGGCTATTAGATCAGCTTCACCATCAATTCATATTCATGCCTTTTCTCCTTTAGAAATTGATCATGGTAGAAAAACTTTAAATATTTCTACTAAGGAGTTTCTTCAAGAGTTACAAAATGCAGGCTTGAACTCACTACCAGGAACGGCTGCAGAAATTTTGCATGATGATATAAGAGAAATTATTTGCCCCGATAAACTTACTAGTAACCAATGGATCGAAATTATCGAAACTGCTCACTCTGTTGGATTGCCTACAACATCAACAATGATGTTTGGTCATATAGAGAGAACAGCCCATGTTGCTCATCACTTGTTAGAGCTTTTAAACCTTCAAAAGAGAACTAATGGTATAACAGAATTTGTTCCTTTGCCCTTTGTTGCAGATGAGGCACCAATATTTAGGCGCGGCAAAGCTAGACCTGGACCCACATTTAAAGAAACAATTTTGGTTCATTCCGTTGCAAGAATTTTATTTCAAGGTCAAATTAATAATATTCAAGGTTCTTGGGTCAAAATGGGTCTTCCAGGACTAAAATTTTTATTATCTTCAGGAATAAATGACATCGGAGGGGTATTGATGAATGAATCAATTACAAGATCTGCAGGTGCTACTTTCGGTCAGGAACTCCGATTGGAGGAGGTTGTGGGAATTGCAAATGAATTAAACTTAAAATTACACCAAAGAAATACATTGTATGATTCTTTAAATAACAATCTTCAAGACTTAATTAGCTTGCAGTCGATCCCTCTCATCTCAATAAATAATGATTATCATCAACCTAAACAATTAATTAATATCACATGAAAACTAAACTTTTACATTTATCAGTTATTTTAGTTGGTTACATAGCATGTATTTATTCTATGCTATTTACTTGGAACCTTTTTCCTGAATCATCGTTAATATTTAAAGTATTTGTTTGTCATATTGAAGCCACAATTTTTATATATTTTTTAAGTGTGATTTTTAAAAACTCTAGTTGGTATGATGCATTTTGGTCAGTCATCCCCGTCGTTTTAACCATCATGTGTTGGGCAGATATTTCTTCTGCAGGAAACGTTCAAAGATCATTTTTAATGCATGCATGTTTATTGTTTTGGGCCATCCGATTAACCTATAACTGGATGAGATCGTGGGAAGGCTTTTCACATGAAGATTGGCGCTACATCATGATGAAGGAGAAAACAAATAATAAATTTCAATACTTCATAGTAGATTTTGGTTCCATACATCTCATTCCAACACTTTGTGTTTATATGGCATTACTGCCAATGATTTATGCTCTTGCTTATTCGGGTAACGAATTAAATAATCTAGATATGTTGGCGGCTTTTTTGGCTATATCAGCAGTCATCATCCAAATTGTCTCTGATCAGCAAATGTATAGTTTTAGAAAAAACCTTTCTGAACCTAAAACTATGAAATCAGGCCTATGGTATTACTCACGTCATCCTAATTATTTTGGTGAAATCTTATTCTGGTTTAGTTTGTATGTTTTCGCTCTTGCATCTAACCTTTCTTTTGCATGGCTACTGATTGGATCAATTATTATGTATGCTTTAATAGCAATCGCATCCGTTTCGATGATGGATAAACGCTCATTAGAAAGAAGACCTGATTTTCAAGAGTATATGGATTCAACCCCATCAATTTTTATAAATATTTTAAAAAAAGGATAATTAGTGAAAAATTTTTATACATTTATTGTTTTAACTTTTATAACTTTCTCAATTTCTGCTGATGAGCTAAAAAATCAGCTAGAGCAAGATCTTCAGGGCGTTATGACTAAGGTTGTTGATTGGAGACATTATTTTCACCAAAATCCAGAACTCTCAAATAGAGAATTTAAAACACAAGAATCTATAGTAGAAGCTTTAACAGAAATGGGTCTTCAACCAAATACTTCCTTTGGTATTACAGGTGTTACAGCTTTTATTAGAGGTCAAAATCCAGGCCCCTTGATTGCTCTAAGAGCTGATATTGATGCCTTACCGGTTACCGAAAAACTTAATCTACCTTTTTCTTCAAAAGTTAAGACCACTTATCAAGGCAATGAAGTTGGTGTTATGCATGCATGCGGTCACGATGCACACATCGCAGTATTGCTTGGTGTTGCAAGTTTTCTTTCTAGGAATACTGACAAGCTAAATGGAGATATTTTATTAATCTTTCAACCAGCTGAGGAGGGTGCTCCTGAGGGAGAAGAAGGTGGCGCTGAGCTCATGCTCAAAGAAGGAATTTTTGATGCTGAAACACCGGATGCTATATTTGGAATGCATGTTTCAAATGCAAATCATGGCCAGATTTGGACAAAGCCTGGACCTTTTATGGCATCAGCAGAGGCCTACAGGATTATTATTGAGGGAAAGCAGACTCACGGATCTCGACCATGGAATGGTGTTGACCCTATTGTTGTTGCCTCAGATATCGTTTCCTCTCTTCAGACGATTGTTAGTAGAAGATTAAATCTTCTTAATAGTCAGGCCGTAGTTACGGTGGGAATTATGAAAGCGGGAACGCGTAATAATATTATTCCAGCATCTGCTTTTTTAGAGGGCACAATACGAACGTTTGAAGATTCTTATGCAGATCAAATCCGTGATGAAATTAAGTTAATAGCAGAAAACATTGCTGAAGCTCATCATGCCAAAGCAAATGTACAGTTTAAAGTTTATGGAGGTTATCCCGTGACCGTTAACGATGATGATTTGGTGAAAATGCTCTCATCATCATTATCAGCTGCTGCAAATGGGAATTATTATGAAGCAAAAGTTCCAAGAACTGGAGCGGAAGATTTCTCGTTTTTTGCACAACAAGTTCCAGGATTGTTTTTCTATCTTGGTGTAAATCCCGCTGATTTAGAAGAAAGTCCAACTAATCATTCGCCATATTTTTATGTTGATGATGCTGCTTTAGATAATGGTGTTAAAGCGTTTGTACATCTTGTTGAAGATTTCTCATATAATTTCAATAATCAATAATTAAGGAGTAATTTATGAGTTCAATTGAAGTAAAAACTTTTGCAGATGCGGAGGAAATTAATACTTCATTCGACAATGCAAAAATTGAAGCTGTAAATGTTGGTGGTCAAAGAGTGGTAAGATTAACTTTAAAGCCTGGCTGGAAATGGTCTGTAGATGTAAAACCATCAGTTGGAACTAATACTTGCCAAGCTTCTCATTTAGGCGTGATTATCAGTGGCTCGATTTGTTGCAGACACGATGATGGAACCGAAGCAACTTATACTGCTGGAGATGCCTATTCTATTAAACCGGGTCATGATGCTTGGGTTGTTGGGGATGAGGTCGCCGAAGCTTTTGAGTTTGCAGGAATGTGGGGTGAGTAAATATTAATTAAATATTTTTATTACTGCTAGCATAATCCCGCTAAATATTAGCAATAAAATTATTGGATGTTCTCCAAGTTTGTAGGATATTTTTTTTGGTAATATTAATAAGCTCACTATCGCAACTGAAATAATTCCTATGCCCCAAAGAAGATTTTTGAGTTCACCAAATAATTCTTCAAGCATTATCTAATTTATTCTTTTGGCAATAATTCGTTTAATCTCTCAACTGAGTCTAAATACTCATTAATCATTCTAAAAATTACATCTTTCACAGATTCAACTTGTTTCACTTGCCCAATGACTTGACCAGCAGCATTAAAAGAAACTTCTTGCGTATTTCCTGAGCTGGCATACATTGATGTTCGTCTCATTGCGTCAAATGTAATCATTCCTTGAAGCGGCATTGGGAGTGGGTCTGGATTTTCTGGATTTTCCCATGCTTCAGTCCATTTATTTTTTAACATCCTTGCAGGTTTGCCCGTCCAAGCTTTACTTCTAATAGTGTCCTCACTGGTAGCATTGAGATAAGAATCTTTTTCGGCTGGTTGAGCTGCAGCTTCCTCTACAGCGAGCCATAATGATCCACACCAAACACCTTGAACACCAGTTGACATAGCAGCAGCCATTTGTCTTCCATTGCCTATTCCTCCAGCAGCCAAAACTGGTAAGCCATCAACAGCATCAACAATCTGAGGCCATAATACAATGCTGCCAATTTCACCAGTGTGACCTCCGCCTTCACCACCTTGAGCAATAATAAAATCTAAGCCAGCTTCTTTATGAGCTACTGCTTGTTTAATTTTTCCACACAAGGCACCAATTAACACACCCTTATCTTGAATTTTTTTAATCATGTCTGCTGGAGGTGTTCCCAAAGCATTTGCAATTAATTTTACATTTTGATGTTTTAAAGCTTCTTCAATTTGAGGTTCAGCGGTAGCTTCTGTCCATCCAAGCAGACCACCCTTGGGTCCGTTTGTTTCAGGAGCTTTAGGCACTCCATTTGCTGATAAAAGATCTTCTACAAACTTTCTATGACCGTCAGGGATCATTTTTTGCAAAGACTCTAGTAATTGCTCAGGGTTTTTTTCATCCATACCTTCATATTTTTGAGGTATTACTGTGTCTACTCCATATGGATACTCTCCAATGTGCTCATCAATCCAATCAAGTTCTTCTTTGAGCTGCTCAGGAGAATAGCCAACTGCTCCTAAAACACCAATTCCTCCAGCTTTGCTAACTGCAACAACAACATCTCTACAATGTGTAAATGCGAAAATTGGATATTCAATTCCTAGTTTTTTACAAATGTCTGTTTTCATTAATTCATTAAAATGTTTAAAAGTAGATTATAGACACTAAAAAAAATAATTTGTGAGTATCAACTGACAAAATTTTGTCAATAACAAAAAAGATTAACGCAATTTTTTTAATAAGTTCCATATAGGTTATAGTGAATTGGTTACAATTTAGGAAAAAATATTAATATTATGAAATGGGATTATGAATTTGATGTTGTAGTGGTTGGGTCTGGTAATGGGGCCCTAACAGCTGCTTTGTGTAGTCACGATGGTGGAGCAAAAACTTTAGTAATTGAAAAAAGCGACCAGTTTGGGGGAACGTCTGCAACTTCGGGCGGTGGCGTGTGGATACCAAATAACAGATATGCAAAAGCTGAGAACGTAGATGATTCAACTGAAGATGCTAGAGACTATATAAATAGCGTCTCACCACCAGGCAAAATCAAAGATGAATTGGTTGAAACTTATCTTTCTGAAGCTCCAAAAATGATTGATTATCTTCACGAAAATTCTCAAGTTAAATATAGAAATTTAGCTCATTATCCAGACTATTTTCCTGATAATCCTGGAGGTAAGGCTGGCAATAGATCCATGGAACCAGAGCCGATATATGGAACCAAACTTGGTAAAGATCTTGGAAAATTAAGAGAACAGCATCCTCAAACTGCTTTTACTATGGGCCCAATAAACATGAATTTCACACAGGTTGAGGGTCAGTTATTATTAGGTGCATTACCAGGTTGGAAATCTCTCTTTGCTAAATTATTCATTAAATATATTTTAGATATACCAATGAGGCTTAAGTGGGGATGGAAAGACCGAAGGCTAACCATGGGTAATGCAGGTATTGCTCGATTAATCTTATCTTTACAAGATAGAAATGTAGATTTATGGACAGAAACATCAATGACCGATTTGATTGATGAGAATGGTTCTGTCATAGGAATTAAAGCTAGTCAAAATAATACTGATATAAATATTAAAGCCAACAAAGGCGTTATTCTTGCTTCTGGAGGATTTGAAAAAGACCAAAGTTTAAGAGATCAATATTTACCAAAACCCACTAACATAGAATGGAGTGCTGCTAATACATTTAATACAGGTGATGCCTTAAAAGCAGCTTTGAAGTTAGGGGCTGATACTCATCAAATGGATACCGGTTGGTGGTCAACAGTTATGAAAGTTCCTGGACAAGAAAAAGGATGGCTTTCGATGGTTGATAAATCTATGCCTGGTAACTTTACTGTAAATAAAAATGGTGAAAGATTTTCAAATGAATCTCAAAACTATGTCAGTTTTGTGAATGATATGTTTGACAAATATGCAGAAGGTAACCCTTGTGCTCCTTGCTATATGATTTTTGATAGTACATTTAGAAAAAATCGTCCTTGTGGACCCTTGCTTCAAGCATCCATGCAACCTGATTCTGCTGTCCCTAAAGAGTGGTGGACGCCATCATTCTTATCGAAGGGTGAAACCTTAGAAGAGCTAGCGGAAATTGCTGGCATTAATGCGGAAGGACTTCTAGCTACTCAGGCAAAGGTTAATGAATATGCTGCATCAGGGAAAGATCTTGATCTCCAACGTGGTGACAGTGTTTATGATAGATATTATGGAGACCCATCAGTTGTCCCTAATCCATGTCTTGCGCCTCTAGAAACAGGACCTTTTTACTGTATGGTTTTGTATCCTGGTGAGATGGGTACTGCTGGTGGTCTTGTTATAGATACAAATGCTAGAGTTCTTGATAAAGAGGGCAAGCCTATATCAGGACTTTATGCATGCGGTAATTGCTCTACTGCATTATTGCCAACCTATCCTGGTCCAGGCTCAACACTTGGTCCAGCCATGACCTTTGGTTATTTGGCTGCTAGAGATATTACTGGATCAAATTTTTAAAATGGATTTTTCAAATAAAACTGCTTTAATTACTGGCTCCGGACAAGGAGTCGGTGAAGGTATTGCTCGTGCGCTTGCTTCTTATGGAGCAAATGTTTGTCTAGTTGGCAGAACCTTATCTAAAGTTGAATCTGTTGCTAGTGAAATAAATCGAGAGGGCGGGTCAGCTATAGCTTTTGAATGTGATGTCAAAAGCAACGAATCAATTAATCACTCCATTGAAGCATCACTTTCGAAGTTTAATTCATTGAATATTTTAGTAAACAATGCTCAAGAAGTTCCATTAGGAAATATTTTGGATGTCACAGATGAATCTTTTGTGAATGGATGGAATTCAGGCCCATTGGCAACATTTCGTTTTATGAAAGCTTCTTATCCATATCTAAAAGGAGATGGCAAAATTATTAATTTAGCCAGCTCCTCTGCCTTAAGACCAGATTCAAATTCTTATGGTGCTTATGCTGCAGTAAAAGAATCAATTCGTTCATTATCAAGAGCTGCTGCAGTTGAATGGGGCCCAGATAATATTTTGGTAAATTGTATAATGCCCTTAGCTAAGTCAACTGGCATGGACTGGTGGATGAATGAGCACCCAGAGGAAGCTAATGAATTTCTTAAAACTATTCCGCTTGGAAGGGTGGGTGACTGTAAAGATGATATTGGTCAGGCAGTTTGTCATATTTTGTCAGATGGAATGAATTACATTACAGGATCTACTATCATGCTAGATGGAGGCCAAGCCTACCTGAGGTGATTTAACATGGATAATTTACAAAAATTAATCGATATTGAAGAGATCAAAAATCTAAAACATAGATACTTTAGAGCTATAGATATGGCTGATTTTGATTTGCTTGATAATGTATTTGCGCATGATATAACAATTGATTATCGTGGGGGAACCTACAGATGGGAATCTGAAGGTAAAGATACTATCAAAGAAAGCCTCAAATATGCCTTTCATAATCAAACTGCTGCTATGCATACAGCCCATCATCCAGAGATTGAAATTTTTTCAGAAACTGCAGCTGATGGTAAATGGTATCTTCAAGATATCTTTTACAATTTTGATTTAGGTAGTGTGACTCAGGGCACTGCTTTATATGAAGATAAATATATAAAAATTAATAATCAATGGCTGATTCAACATTCTGAATATGATCGGATATGGGAACAAGTATCACCCATAAATCCTGAAGATAAATTTACTAAAATACTATTACAAGAAAAAGGCATTCAAAAATAGGAATAAATATGAGAGATAAGGTTCAAGCAGCATTAAATAATTATGTTCTTGCATATGAAAATAATGACAAAGAATTATTTAAAAGTCTGTGGGATGATAAAGCTATTTTTGAAGATCCCGTGGGCGCTGACCCTTGTATTGGGGTTGAAGCCATATGCAATTTTTGGGATTTTGGTCATTCGGAAGGAATGCAAATAAAACCTACGAATGTTGAAACCATCATTTGTTCTAATGAGGGTATTTTAAAGGCTGTAATGCAAGTAAGAAATATCAATGATAATTCTGGAATGGATATTTCAATTGTTGATCATTTTATCATCAATGAAAAAGGTAAAATTATTAGCGGTAGAGCTTTTTGGGATGAATCATCTATTACACAACCCAGCGACATCAATTCAATTGATATCAATGTTGATGATTTTAAAAATAGAGGGTAGTTCATTGATCTTCTATGAAACTTAGCGTTAATCTAAACAAAATTGCTTTAATTAGAAATTCCCGAGGCAGCGATGACCCATCGCTTATCGACTATGCAAAAAAATGCATTGATCTTGGAGTTGATGGTATAACTTTACACCCCAGACCAGATCACCGTCATGCGACATCTGTTGATGCGATAAATATCTCTAAAATTTGCAAGGATCATAATATTGAATTTAATTTAGAAGGTAACCCTTTTTCTTTGCCTGATGGAGACTTTATGGGTTTTCATGAATTGTGCGTTCGATCATTACCAAGCCAAGTAACTTTAGTGCCAGATGATATCCTGCAAATTACATCTGACCATGGATGGCAGCCTGGTTATAGAGACGCAGAATTACAAGACTTTATAAATTCACTGAAAGAAAATCATCTGCGAACAAGTTTATTTATTGATGCCAATAGCGATTCTGTTGAATATGCTGCACAAATGGGATTTGACAGAATTGAAATCTATACAGGTCCATTTGCTGATTTTCTAAAAGATGAAGATTTTGTTAGTTTTAATATAAGCAAAGATGAAATTGCAAAATGCATTAAAAAAGCGCGCAGTTTAAACCTTGGAATTAATGCAGGACATGATTTAAATCTAAATAATCTACCTCATTTAATAGAATCTGGAAATGTGGATGAAGTCTCAATTGGTCATGCAATTATCACAGATGCATTGAAATTTGGGTTTGAGGACACCATAATTAAATACATCAAATCAGTTAGGAAAAACTAATGTCAATTGAAGATAAAATAAAAAACCAAATTAAAGAAAATAATATATTAATTTACATGAAAGGCTCTCCTTACGAACCTAAATGCGGCTTTTCAGCAAGAACAGTCCAAGCTTTGATTGATTGTGGTGCTGAATTTTCCTATGTCGATATTTTAGAAAATCAAGATATAAGAGAAAATTTACCTAGCATTTCAGATTGGCCAACTTTCCCACAAGTTTTTGTCACTGGTGAGTTAATTGGTGGATGTGACATAGTTACCGAGATGCATGAGTCTGGTGATCTACAAACCATTATTAAAAAAGCAGCTTCCTAAATATTAACCAAAGTCTTTTAACATCGCTTTAAGCTCAAGCGAGTGCTGCTCTTCTTCACCTATCATGCTTCTAGCATATTCTTCTAAATAAACAGAAGCATCAGCAACGCTTAGAAGTAATTTTTTGTATAAGCTTAATGCATGCAATTCATGTTCAAGACCTTCTTCCAAAATGTCCTTAATAGAATGCCTATGAGTTTCTTCTATTTTTGCAACTTTAAGGCTTGGATGACCGTCAAGTCCAACTAGTAATTCTCCGGCTTGTTGAGCATGAACCATTGATTCTGTTGCTTGTTCTTTAAGAAACGTAACTATTGGTATTCTGTAGGGTCCAGTAACCATTAAAGAGGAGTGAGTATATCTCACTACACCAGCAAGCTCATATTCCATAATTTCATTTAAAATGTCGCACACTTCCTTTGAATTTATTTCTTTTATTTCCATATTATCTCCATGTTGCTTATAAAACTTTCATAACAGAATGTATTTTGTTTTTAAGCATATGTAAAGTATTGATTTAAGGTATTTTTTTAATGATAATCATTATCACTATGGTATTTATTCTCATTTATGAAATTATAGATAAATGCAAATTATAAGAGGTGATGACTATCAATCATGGATCTATTCTAATAAAGATGATTTGGTCGTTGTAGACCCATGGTTAACAAGAAAACAAGTTTTCCCAAGATTTAACTGGTTACTACACCGAGATTCAACTAAAACGCCATATTTAATGAAATATAACCTCGTTAAGAAGGTCACTCATATTATTGTTACTGCTCATTTTTCCGATCATCTTGATGAAGAATCATTGAAGTTCTTCAACAAAAATATACCTATATATACAACTCATGAAGCCTCAAAGACTCTCTTAAAAATAGGTTTTACCAATATCAATGTGGTTACTCCAAATAAAACCTATGAGCTTAATTCATTTACAATAAAAATTTTTAAGGCAGGTAAACCATATAATACGACGACATTTTCATACTTATTAAGTGATTCCAGATCAAAAATTTTTCATGAGCCCCATATGTTTAATGAAAAAATAGAATTTGATTATGTAGATGCATGCATAGTTACTGTAGACATGGTTAAGGTTTTGGGATTAGTCCAAGTTTCCATGGACCTCAATCAGGCAAAATTAGCTCAAGCACAATTAAATGCTAGATATTTAATTCCTACGGGCATAGCTCCCAAGCAGACAAGAGGTTTAATAAGTTTTTTATTAAGAATCAAGGAGTCCTATAAACAGATGAATCTAATACCCTCTAGTTGCAGCCAAGTTGGTGATTCTCTAAGTTTATAAAATTTAATTTAAATCAAAATTATTTATTATTTTGCAAAAGACTTGAGCAGTGACCATTGCATCATATGCTGCGCTATGAGCCTCTTCATTATCATATGAGATGTCCATTTCATTACATATTCTTGCTAATACAGTCTGCTTCGTTGCAAGGACCCCTAGACTCACCGTATCAATTAAAGAGAAGGGGTGAAATGGGGATTTTACAATGTTATTTCTTAAACATGCTTCTAGAAGAAAGCTGTGATCAAAAAATGCATTGTGACCCACTAAAATAGCTCTTGAGCATTCGTATTTATTTTTTTGCTGATTAATAATTTTAAAAATTTCCTTAAGAGCAAATTCTTCTTCAACAGCTGCTCTTAATGGGTGATTTAAATCTAATTTAAGAAACTCGAGAGCTTCTTTATCTACAATCAAATTTTTAAAAGGCTCTATGTGAAATCTATGAGAATCTCCTAAGACTAATCTTGAATCTTCCTCATCAATCATTTGAATAGCGATTTCTAAAATAGCATTTTTTTTAGAATCAAACCCACCTGTCTCTAGATCAACTACAACAGGCAAAAATTTTCTAAACCTTTCCTTTAACATATGACCCCTTTAATATGCACATATAATATAAACGAAATTTTGATTCATATATGATTTTTAAAGATATAACAGATATTAATTTTCATGGCGTTAACGTACCTTCACATCATGAGTTCAATCATGAAAAAGTTTATTATTATGAAGATGAGCTGGTAGGACTTAAATCCTTAATTGCAATTCATAGCTCTACCAAAGGTCCAGCTATTGGCGGTTGTAGGTATAAAAGATATGATTCATTTGAGGCTGGATTGAATGATGTATTGCGTCTATCAAAAGGTATGACA
>Ga0181595_10003059_pt1 | contig 16275 bp, 11 predicted proteins | sample 041ome_7_FD_145604 | JGI IMG/M metagenome (GOLD analysis project Ga0181595, IMG submission 145604) | Coastal salt marsh microbial communities from the Groves Creek Marsh, Skidaway Island, Georgia - 041401AS metaG (spades assembly) | ecosystem: Environmental > Aquatic > Marine > Intertidal zone...
CTAACCAAGGACGAGCCACTTGATGTATTGGTACCAATTGATAACTGGAGATTTGGGAATGAACCTTCTGTAAAATTGAAGATTCCAAAAAAATACAGAACTTCCATTCCTATGATTCCGGTGAAATTGGGAATCGTGATTGGATCAGACCCCTTCACAGATGAGAACTACAGCGTCAATCTTCACGTTCATGTAGACACCAAGAAAAATAACCAGCCTTGGGAAAAAGGTGTCACCTCAAACGAGTTAACATTCCGATATGATGCTGGCGACGATTGGAGTTTGGATGAGGAACTCGAACATATTGACGGCTTGAATGCCTACAACATCAAGGGTCAAGGTAATTGTATTCACCCGAAGCAAACGATGACTATTGAAGCCTTCATGACAGAACTCGAACAAAGAGAAGGGAATCAACGCGTCGCATATATCGGAACTGACACCATTGAAAACATCACTTCGTTGCTGAGAGCGATTGACGCTTCGGGATTGAAATCAAAAATATCTAATTTTGATGTCTACTACATTCCTGAATGGGATGGACCAATGTTACAGCGTATTCGAAACTCAATGAACTCAATTTCATCCATTATTCCTAACACGAGATTAATCAGGATGATCACGCTGGAAGAGAGTGCGGAGCAGTTCGAATTCAATCTTGACAATCAACCAAATGAAAAAATTGAGATTAGTCCTTGTGACATTACCGTTGCAACATATGTTGCACCGTGGGCAACAAGTGCGCGAGATTCATCGAAGTCTCGATTTCTAAATTTGCTCTCTGAACTCGTCAACAGCCCTGATTCTTGCTTATTGTCCGTTGATCCAAAAACTTCCAAAGACATCGTAAGAGGGGGCGTGGTAAATTTATTCAACATATCAGGCTCCTATAGTTCGATAAACTTGGTCAATGTTCCCACCATGCTTGCATATGATGAAAATAACTCATCGGTTCGCGTTACCAAATTCGTCAAAAACGGGGGTGTGTGAATGGACGGGGGATTTGAAAAAGTCATCCATTTGTTGAAAACCAAGATCGAGCACGATACCGCAAGATTATGCGAATCGCTTGAAAAACTCAACAATCCTGAGACGGATTATACTGAGAGAAGAGATATTATCAAAGAGATAAGGAGAGAGTTCCGAGAATTACTCAGGGATAAAGACCTGCGCTATAATGGAATTTACATAGCTTGGATTGAGGCACTTTACAAAATCATTAGACACCACGCTGATGCGTTTGAAGAACATATTCGTTCAGGACTTGGAGGGTATCTATACCAAATATTGCTCACCTTACGTGATGCAAGAGGGACTCCTGGGTTGGACTCTAATTTTTCAAGTAAAGTAAATCAACGTTACGATGAATATATGATTCAAGAGGTTAAAATAAATGATTTGGAGATCAAAAAACATTGCCAAAGTTTACGTTCAAGTCTCTTGTTTATCGACTGTGCAGGAAAACCTGCCATATTATCCGAACTTTTTCGTAACAAAGCTTGGAATCCATTGGAACTCTGTTTCAACTCCCTTATACTGATCGAAGTGGTAAACCATTACTCAAAAAAACGGAATGATATTGCCAACCATCGGGGCTGGTTTGAAGACGTAAGAAGATTTTGTACACAAGCAGATAAAAAACTCTACCAAGAAATCCGCTCCAAAGCCTCCAACGCTGGAGAACGGTTCCTTTTCAATACTGATTATTCAAGGCCTGTCAATCTCTCAATTAAGGACAAACAACGTGACATTCATTCACTGGCGTCAGGACTGAAAGCATATTGCAACTCCCTAAGTGAGGATGAGAAGGAGTACCTCAAAACTCGTCTTTACGAGCCAGATAGATGGTTTAATTATCCTAAATTAGCCACCGAGGATTTTGTCATTGGGGAAGGTTGGAATGAAGAAGACGAGCATCCATTCGACCGTCGATTTTTTGCCATCCTTTCCTCAGAACCTGGATGTGGGAAAACAATTGCCTTAATGCAATATTGTTACAGAAAAGCGGATTTAACTGAAAGAAAGATTAACGAAAAACTCGAAAGCCTCAACCGAGGTTTGCGTGGTGAGTTCAGGGATAGTTGGATCGAAGAATCGTATTACTTGCGGGAGAACAAGGAAGATGTGGTTGAAATCCCTATTTATGTGTCAGCAAAGCATCTTGCAAAACAAATACAACTGCAAAGGGCTCAACGCCCCCGGGGTGAATTAATCGAAGGAAAATCCAGTCCAGAAGCATTGGTAATACTTGCACAGGAAAATTCACTCCCAAAGATGAGGAAATCAAACTTATGGGACATCGAAACAAGGATTGATGATATGCGTATCTTTGTTGATGCATTTGATGAATGCTCCGGCGATGAAAAAGAAGCAATCATCGAATTCGTCAAAATTTCGGGTTTATGTTCTTTTATCTTTACAGTACGATCTCAAGAACTTGACAGTCTGACGGAGCCGCTTACAAAGATCGAAGATGCTGATATAATGTATGCTCGATTTGATTATTCAAAAGAGGAATTAAATGAGATCATGCCAACGAAACTTGCGCTTGCATGGGGACAAAATGAGGATATTATGCAGTGGGGATTTGACCACTATCTTGAGCAGTACGAACCCGTTCTGACTCACCCCGTTTTTGTAGGACTGTTTTGCAGACTGATGAGTGAGGGTAAACTTGATGTTCAAGTTTTTTCCAATCATCCATTCAAAGATGAATCACTAGGGAACTATACAGGCAAGCATATTCAATTTTATCAGTATGTCATCGATATTGGCTTGAGCATGCTCATTAGAAAACGGCATAAAATTACAACCCAAGAGGCAGATAAGTACAAACGTGCCTTTGGCCTGATTGCGTGGTATTATACGTACGAAAGCATGGACAACTTTGACGAAATTTATGCCCACCTCCAAATATACCATGGTGTCGAATTTGAGCCCTATCAACGAGAAATTCTCAAACATGATTTGACCCTGCTCTACGCTGCTGGGGAACGTGTCAAGGATATCCACCTCCAGGTCTTCGAAACAGCGGTGGGGCAGATTTTGTGTTCAGAACCTGAACTTAGGCAGCGCATGAATTCAACATATTTTGACCATGATGTTGACGGGACGGTCTTCTTGAGCTACATTTTTGAAAGAGGTAAACAAACCGAAGAGAAATTTGAAGACCTCAAGTTGAAAACCATGGTTGAACTTGGGACACCTGCCGCCAAAGTCATCTTGAGAGAAGAACTCAGCACTCCACTCTTTCTTGATTTGACACCTCGTCTTGCCTACAAGTTGGAAGGTTCTGACACATTTCATGAAAAAGTCATTAACAAATATATTTCTTACTACGAGCATGAAGGCAAAATTCCGTTTGATTTACCGATGTATACATTCTCCAAACTACCCGGAGGCAGTCTCGCTTTTGTCCACAGAAACGTACAGAAATTGAAACCCAGCAAGATGGGATCGCTGTTTAGGAATTTTCCAGATATTCACCCGTCGGAATGGAGTCCTCACGAAGAAATTCATGCCGTTGAGGCCTACACAGAATTTATCATCTCTAAATATGATGGTTCCGATTCAGAACGGGCCACACAAAGATTCCACGAATATCGGAAACTAGGTCTCAAAATTTTACAAAACGGAGATGTGCCTTCGCAAGAAGTGCTAGTCCATCTCATCGGCGATACCACTGAAATCGAATTAAATTTGGATAAAGAATTTCTAAATTTGGTTAGTCTAACAACAGATATCGACCTGACTGACATTGGCGCATTGGAGATATTTATCAAACCGAATTCATTTGAACTTACTGAAATTGTGGACCATAACATCGTACAAAAAATCTTACAAAATTCACTAGAAAAGCTGAAGAAAACACTACTCCGCCTGGTTCTAAATCCAAGCAAAGTAAAGATATTGCGCGGCAAGCACCTTCACATATTTTTGAAAGAAGTAAAAAACCGGGATGCGTTTATAAAATTTCTACTTCACCGGGCTCCTGCCGAGGACCTAATTCTTACAAGAACAATCAAGGTAGTACAAACGATGGAGTCCAATGGCATGATACCAGCGAGGTGCAATAATTGTGGTTCACATGATTCATTTTTTGAGTTAGACCACATCCTACCAGTAAAGTATGGAGGAAGGTCGGAACTCGGCAATCTAGCATTTTCCTGCACTAATTGCAATAGAAAAGGTAGTTTCAAGACGTTTTCCAACAAAGTCAAAACAGGCAAAACCTCTATCAAAGGGTTCAAATCTGAAGATGGATTATCAAATGATTTGGATCTTGGCTCATTTGGAAAAGATGATTATGTTTAGATAGAGACTGCTCACCACGACGGTAAAGCGGTGTCGAGGGCCTGGTCGGTCTCCTCAGGGTCAATGAACAACGCAGCGAGCACCACGAAGGTCTCAAGCATGGCGGCGATGTAGAAGATGGTCTGGTAGTTGTAGCGCTCGGCAAAAATCGGCGCTAACTGGTAGCCGATGATGGCGGAGAGGTTCATCATCGCCATGTAGCCCGTGAATTGCGTCCCGCCGACCTCCGCCCAGGTGACCCGCATCATGAGCGAGTATGCACAAATGGAGACAATCGCCCAAAGGAAGGTGTGGACGATCCACACGAGCATCATGAACCAGCCTTCGCTCCACAAGGAGTCAAAGGTGCCCCAAACCAAGGTCGTCAGCGAGGCGGTCAAGGCCGCAAACATGAGGGCGGATTTGCCGCCAAAACGACGCCCGAGCTCCCCGCCCGCCATGGCACCGAGCATGGTGACCACGAGGATGATGCCGCCCTTGGTGGCATTGAATTCTTCTTGGGTCCAGCCCAACTCTTGAAGGAAGAGCAGCGGGAGAATGGGAATGAGAATGAATGCAAGGGAGATGACCAAACTGACCGCAACACCGAGTTGAGCCGAGCGAACCGAAAACGCCGTCTTGATGTTCGCAAAAATCACGGCAAAGTCACGAGTTTCCTCTGCATCTTCCCCGGATTGGTCACCAGCCTCCACCGCCTCACCCTCGTCCCATGGGAAACGCTTCTCGCCGGGTCGCTCTCGCATGAACAAGGGGACCAACATGATGACCACCAAGATGGGGATCTGAATGAGGAAGGCGCCGCGAATGCCCACGATGCCGATGATGGTCCCGAGACCGGCGCCACCAATCACACCGCCCAGCGATTTGGCCGTGAACATGTAGCTGTTCACCCGCTCAAATTCATGCGATTGAAGCACGTCCACCGCCAGAGCATCGGTGGAGACGTCCTGCAGTGCCGTGAACACGTTGTAGACGAAGAACAGCGCACCGAGCAGGGAGATGTTGTTGCTCAAATCGGGAACCAGAAGCATGGTGACGAGCAGCGCCACCATACCGGTCTGGGCGATGAGAATCCACGGCCGTCGCCGACCAAATTCGGGCTTTTGGAAGCGGTCGATGACCGGCCCCCACAAGAACTTGAACGACCAGGGAAGCGTGCCTAAAGTGAGCAAGTAAGCGAGGTCACCGGCATCGGCGCCTTCAGCGGCGAGGAAGGTCACCATCGTGACGGTGATGAAGCCCCAAGGAACACCTTGGGCCACGTAGAGCGCCGAGAGCGTGAGCACCCGAGCCCGGTAACTGTCGACCAGGGTGTCGCCGTCCGAGGTGGAGGCGCCGGATTGTCCATCGGCGGACAAGGTTTCCTCGGGAGGTGCGAAATCCACGTCGAGGTGGAAGCGCTCTCGCTGATTGACCGAGATGTAGCCAACGAGGAAGACGACGGGGAAAATCCATGCTGCAAACATGAACACGGGAATTGAGCCGTCACCGACGGCCATCGTCGTCAAGGCATCGCCCTCCTCATTGAGAATCGAGAAATCCAACACGAGCAGACTCACCACCGTTGTCACCTCTTCGCCTTCGTCGTCGTGGGAGCACAATGCACCGTTGAAGGCCGCCGCATCGACCGTGATGCTGAGGTCGTACACGCCGAGCGCATCCTCCCCAAAGGCCAACTGCGCTTCGATGTCCTCAACCGTCAATCCCTCAATCACACCGGAGAGAAGGCTTTCGTTGTACCAGGTCAGGTTGACCTCGTGGGCACCCGGGTTTTCTGCTGAAGCCGAAAGCGCCCATTCGCCTTTGGTCGCAGAACCGGTGATGGTATCGGGTGCATCTGCTTCACCTCCGGTGCACAGCGGTCCCGCCGGTGATTCGTCTTCACCGTAGGTCAGCGAAAGGAAGACACCGACGACGTTCCCCCCCGAGTTCTCAAGAGCATCGCCGACCGAAGAGGATTCAATGGACCAAGATACGGCTTCCTCGTCTTGGTAATACGCCGTTTTGGCTTCAACCTCAATGCGAGAAAGCGTCGCGTCAACCGTGTACCGCTCCCCGTCCCCGTCGGAGCTTGCATCGTCTCCAAGACAACCCGTCAGAGGCAAACATGCGAGCAAGAACACCAGAAGGAGACCGGTTCGCATGTTGTGAGGGCATTACGGTGAGCCTTCAACGTTCTTCATTGAGGATTCGGGCGGGAGCGTTCAATCCCAAATGCCCATGTCCATGCGCGCATCTTCGCTGGCGTGAACTTTCGGGTCCCATCGTGGCTTCCAAACGAGGTTGATGTGGACCGAGGCAAGGCCGTCGGTTTGCAGCGCAGCACGATGAGCGGCCGCCATGATCTCGGGGGCTGCAGGACAGCCGGGTGAGGTGAGCGTCAGGTCAACTTCGGCGTGAAGTCCCTCGTCCTTCTGTTCGAATCGGACGTCGTACACGAGTCCCAATTCCACGATGGAGAGTTCCAACTCGGGGTCCTCAACCTCATCCAATTTCTCTAACACGGCTTCTTTGGTCGTCATGTTGTTCACTCCATGCATGCTCGAATCTCGTTCATGACCTTGTCGTACATGTTCCGAAAGCCGTTTGAACGGCTCGGCGTGAGGCTGTTCAACAACCCCATCTCCTCAGCGAAATCAACGGGAACCAAAACGGCCTGCGCCGGTGCAAGTCCTTCGAGAGCGATGCTGAGCACGCCCATCAACCCCTGAACGAGTTTGGCATCGGCTGCACCAACCATGTGGATAAGACCGTCCTCAACGGCGATGCGAACATGCGCTTCGGACTGGCAACCGCGGATTCGAGTGTCGTCGGTCCATTCTTCGGTGGGCAGGAGCATGATTTCATCCGCCAGTTCAAACACCATTTCGAGACGTTCCCGCTTATCTGCTACTTCCTTGAATTCCTCAATGAGTTCCTGAAGGGCTTCTGGATAGAAGGTCATGCGAATTTCTCCACGATCTCTTTGAGTTCAGCCACCAAGCCCTCGGCTTCTTCACGCGTGTTATACACGTAAAACGATGCCCTAACCGTGCCCGTGATGCCAAGGCGGTTCAGCAAGGGTTGAGCGCAATGATGTCCTGTCCGGACGGCGTAGCCACGGGCGTCGAGGAGGTGAGCCATGTCTTCGCTGTTGATGGTGGGATGGAGGAAGGAAACGACCGCCGCATCGTCGTCGTCGTGGCGGCCGTACACCGACATGCCCATGGTACGAAGTTCATCGGCGACCCAGCGAGCAATGCTGACCATGCGTTCGTGTTCCGCATCGAGGTCAAAGGAATCCATCCAATCCAGCGCCGCTGACCAACCGATGGCTTCGGCAATTCGGGGCGTCCCTGCCTCGAATTTGTGCTCGTTGGTTTGGTAAGTGGAGCCCTCAACGCTCACGGTTTCGATCATGTCACCGCCACCCATGAACGGCTGCATTTCTTCGAAGGCATCGGGTTGAACGAGCAACGCACCGATGCCGGTGGGGCCGCACATTTTGTGAGCGGAAAAGGCCATGAAATCCGCCCCGAAGGCCTTGAAGTCAACGGTCGCATGCGGAACGCCCTGCGCAGCATCGATGAGCACCTTGGCCCCGGCAGCGTGGGATTGGGCAATGATGTCTTCAAGCGGGTTGCGAACGCCAAGAACGTTCGAGGTGTGAACCACACACACCAATTTTGCCCCGTCAAGCGAATGGGCGAAGGCGTCCATATCCAGGGTGAAGTGCTGGGTGACAGGGACATAGCGCAATTCCACGCCCCGCTCCTGTGCGAGCATCTGCCACGGGACAATGTCCGAGTGGTGCTCCATTTCGGTCAGCACAATGGCATCGCCAGAGCGCAGATTGGCTCGGCCCCAAGCGTGAGCAACGAGGTTGATGGCTTCGGTGGTGCCGCTCGTGATGATCGCTTTTGAGGCGTTGAAACGTTGCTTGAGTTTGGTTCGACAGGATTCGTATCCTTCGGTGGCCTCGCCGGCAAGCGTGTGAACAGCGCGGTGGACGTTGGCGTTTGATTGGGAGTAGTAACCGTTCATCGCGTCGAGCACCACTTGCGGCTTTTGCGTGGTGGCTGCGTTGTCAAGGTAGACCAGCGGGTAACCGTTCACCTTGCGCTGAAGAATGGGAAATTGGTCACGAAGCGACATCCGTTCACCTCTTCAATTCGCATTCGAGGTGGACGGTCAACCGGGTGCGCATTTCGTCCACGAGCGCATCGTGTTTGAGCGATGAAAAACCGGCTTGCATGAAACCCTCAATCAGCAAGGCCACAGCCGATTCCTCGTCCAATCCACGGCTCATCAAGTAGTGGAGTTGGTCAGGGTCCACCGGTGCGCTTGCCGCACCGTGTGCTGCAGCGACTTCGTCGGCGAGCACCTCGAGTTCGGGAATGGCTTCAGCCCGGGCTTTTTCGGAAAGAAGGAGGTTCTTGAAGACCTGCCCTGCATCGCAGTGATTCGCGTTCTCAGCGATGGTGAGAAGTCCAGTGGTGATGGAATGGCTGCTGTCGTCGCACGCTGCGTGGACGTTGAGTGAGGAATCGGTATGGGGTACATCGTGGTGAATCTCGACGTGGTGGTCGACGTGTCGCTGACCGGACCCGTGGACGGAAATTGCTTGGTTGAGGCGTCCTCCTGGGTTGAGGAAGCGGGTTCGAAGGTCGCTTTTGCAACGGAAACCACCAATGGACAGACCGGCCAGTTCAAGGAAGGCGTCCCGCTCAATCGTCCAGTCCTCACAGTGGAGCAGTTTGCCGTTGGATGAAAGTTCGTTCACTAAACCGAAGGCCGAGCGTGTGTTGGCAGCGACGGCCCCGGTGATGTGAAGCCCGGTCCAATCGGCCTCGCCGGAGAGGTGCAGGACAACCACCGTATCGTGGGTGAAATCAAGATGCAGATGACCGACAGCGACGTGGCCTGAGGCCACGGCTTGGAGATGAACCACCTCGCTGCTGCCGTCGGGTTGAACGGTGGTGGCGGACGAGCCAAGTTCGCTCAAGAACACCCGAGCAATGTCATCGCCGTCAAGGATTCGAGGGGCGCCATCAACGAGTTCTGCCCCGCCTTCGATGAGCGAAAAACGGATGGGCATTGCCTCGGGAACCGCGTCTACCGAGGTGGGATGAATGCGCGCCCATGGAGTGTATCGCCACAGATGAAGAGCACGGGAGGGAACGGCCAGGTCGGCATACTTCATCCGATGGAACCCTCCATTTCCAATTCAAGCAACTTGTTGAGTTCCACAGCATACTCCATCGGCAGTTCCCGCGTGAAGGGTTCAAAGAATCCGTTCACGATGAGACCCATCGCCTCTTCTTCCGTGAACCCTCGGCTCATCAGGTAGAAGAGCTGGTCGCCCGACACCTTGGAGACGCTGGCTTCGTGTTCAAGGTCAGCCGTTGAGTTCCCCACTTCCATGGTCGGGTAGGTGTCGGACCTTGATTCGCTGTCGAGCAGAAGGGCGTCACAGACGATTTTTGAACGGCAGCCGTTGGCTTTTGGCGTCACCTGAAGCATTCCACGGTAGGAGGAGCGACCGCCGTTCTTCGAGATGGATTTCGAGAGAATGTTGGAGGTGGTGTTGGGGGCGAGGTGATGGACCTTTGCACCGGCGTCTTGGTGTTGGCCCGCGCCAGCGTAGGCCACCGAGATGATCTCTGCATGCGCACCTTCCCCTTTGAGCAAGACGGCGGGGTACTTCATCGTCAGTTTAGAGCCGATGTTCCCGTCTACCCACTCCACGGTAGCGCCTTCGTGGGCCACGCCACGCTTGGTGACGAGGTTGTAGACATTGGCCGACCAATTCTGGATGGTGGAGTACCGAATCTTGGCGTCCTTCATGGCGATGAGTTCCACCACGGCGGAGTGGAGCGAGTCGGTTGAATAGGTTGGGGCGGTGCAGCCTTCGACGTAGTGGATGCTGCTGCCTTCATCGGCGATGATGAGGGTGCGCTCAAACTGACCCATGTTCTTGGCGTTGATGCGGAAATACGCTTGCACCGGCATCTCGACATGCACGCCTTTTGGAACATAAATGAACGAGCCCCCGGACCAAACAGCGGTGTTCAGGGCCGAGAATTTGTTGTCGGAGTGTGGAACGACCGTTCCGAAATACTTCTTGACGATTTCTGGATGTTCGCGCAAGCCGCTGTCCATGTCCAAAAACAGGACCCCTTGGGCCTCAAGGTCCTCTCGGATCGAGTGGTAAACGGCCTCGGACTCGTATTGCGCCGTCACGCCGCCAAGCCATTTTTGCTCGGCTTCGGGGATGCCCAAGCGGTCGAAGGTGTTCTTGATGTCTTCAGGGACATCATCCCAATTGCGCTCTGTGGCGTTGGAGGACCGGAGGAAGTAGGTCACGTTGTCAAAGTCAATACCGTTGAGTTGGCCGCAGTTCCCCCAGTCGGGCATCTCGCGCTCCATGAAGTGATGGTAAGCTTTGACGCGGAGTTCGGTCATCCACTCGGGTTCCTTCTTGAGTTCCGAGATGTCCCGTACCACTTGTTCGGACAGGCCTTTATCGAAGCGAATGGTGGCGTTTTCGGGGTCGTGAAAACCGTACTGGTAGTCGCCAACCGCCTCACGTGCATCGTCGCTCATGTTCAGGCCTCCTTGGGCGCATCCAGCCATTCGTACCCTTCGCTTTCCAACTTGTGGGCCAACTCAGGGCCGCCTGATTGAACGATGGCACCGTCGATCATCACGTGGACAAAATGCGGTTTCACGTGGTCGAGCAGCCGCTGATAATGCGTGATGATCAGGCAACCGGCATTGGGAGCAATCGCATTGATGCCTCTGGAAACGATGCGAAGCGCATCGATGTCAAGACCCGAATCCGTCTCGTCAAGCAGGGCCAGATGGGGCTTGAGCAACAACATTTGGAGAATTTCCAAACGCTTTTTTTCTCCACCGCTGAATCCATCGTTCACGTAGCGGTTGGTGACCGATTTCTGCATTTCAAGGCTGGCCATGGCTTCGTTAAGTTCCTTCCTGAATTCACGGCCTTTCACCTCTTCGTTGCGAACGGCTTGAACCGACTTCTTGAGGAAGGTTCCCACTTTCACCCCCGGGATGACCGCAGGGTATTGGAAGGACAGAAACATTCCGGCACGAGCACGCTCAAACACGTCCATCTCTTGAAGGTCTGTGCCCATGTAGTGGATACTCCCTTGGGTGATTTCGTAAGCAGGGTGGCCCATCACGACGCTGGCCAGCGTGGATTTCCCAGCACCGTTGCGCCCCATGATCACGTGGATTTCACCGCGATGAATCACGAGGTTCATGCCGTTGAGGATCGGGGTGCCTTCAACGCTCACGTGGAGGTTTTCAACACGCAGAATCTCTTCGCCCATGGTCATCCCTATTGTACCGTCTCGTCCCTCCTTTATCAAGGGATGTAGTTGCGTGGAACGGTGGGGCCCGTGGCGATGAAAGCGAGGAGGAGGCGAGGATTGAAGGTGAACAGACCCTGCCCGAAGCATGGACGATGAGTTGGTGGCGAAGTATGCCGCCGAGGCCAAAGCCGCTATGGAAGCGGAAGCCGCACGGCGAATCGCAGAATCCTCCGACGCCGAGGAAGACGAACGCCTGCGAAACATGGCCCTGCACGACCTCACCGAATCCGAACACTTTGTCCCGGCCCTCGTCGCCCGCCTTGGTGCTGTTCGGGCTGCGCTCGACGGCCATGGCGGCGGTATTGCCGTGACCTCGGTGCACCGGGCTGCGGAAGGCCTTGACCTCGTTCTTGACCTCACGGGAGCGTGCCTGTCCTGCGGCGCAGCCCCTGGTACACTCGAGGGAGTAAAGAACGACTTGGAAGCGGACGATGAGGTCCAACGCATCCGTTTTTCATCGGCGCTCCTCGACACCTTTGATGACCTGGGCAGAGAATTTATTCTTGCCCACGGAAAGGTTGAGTTTGTTGACCCTGATGATGCTTAAGGCGGAAAGTTCAGCGAGCCTTTGAAAACAAAACCGCATGAGGGGTGTTCATGACCGCATGGAAGGAAGGCGTGCGCCCCGACCCTGCGCCGTGCAGAGAGCAAGACCTGGGGCGTTTCGAAGTAACCCAACGGGACGGCCAAGCCCGTCTAGGACGGTTGCACACCAAGCACGGTGTGCTGGAAACCCCCGCTCTCCTCCCGGTAGTCAACCCGAACATTCGTACCGTTGAGCCCCGTGTGATGTGGGACAAGTACGGGATCCAAGCACTCATCACCAACTCGTACATCATTTGGAAGCACGAAAATCTTCGCCATGCAGCGACCTCCGAGGGTGTTCATGCCCTGCTCGATTACCCCGGTGTGGTGATGACGGATTCGGGGACCTTCCAATCCTATGTGTACGGCGATGTTGAGGTTGGTGTCGATGAAATCGTCCGCTTTCAACGGTCCATCGGGGTCGACATCGCCACCATGCTCGATGTGTTCTCGCGTCCGGACATGACCGAGGAGGAAGTTGAAACGGCTGTCCGTGAAACGGCGGAGCGAGCCGAACAAAGCGTCCGGGCGGCCGAGGACACGATGCTCAACGGCCCGGTTCAAGGTGGTCTGTTCCGTCATCTGCGCCACATTTCGGCCCAGCTCATGGGCGCCCATCCATTCGCTGTTCACCCCATCGGCGGCATCGTCCCGGTCATGGAGCAGCAGCGCTACAAAGACTATGCGAAGATCATGATGGCAACGCTTCCGTTGTTGCCCGCTGACCGTCCCGTTCACATGTTTGGATGCGGTCATCCAATGCTGTTCCCGATGTCCATCGCCTTGGGCGCCGACCTGTTTGACTCAGCAGCCTATGCTCTGTTTGCTCGTGACAATCGCCTGCTGACCCCTTGGGGAACCGAGCGGTTAGCTGAGTTGGTCGATTGGCCCTTGTTGATGCCTTGTGTTGCCGCCCTGACGCCTGCTGATGTTCGCGCCCTCCCGTCGGAAAAGCGCGAGGAAACCCTCGCCCTGTACAATTTGGAGGTGACGCTTGCAGAACTGGCTCGATGCAAGCAAGCCGTGCGTGACGGGACCATTTGGCAACTCGCAGAACAAAGGAGTCATCAACACCCTGCCCTCAGGGAGGCGTTCCTCTGGCTCACCACCTCGCCGTCCTCTGAGCGAGATCTCCGCCCTGAGAAGTTCTACACCGACCGAGATGCGGCCAGAGACACGGGCAGCGACCAAGGCATGTGGGAAGACGCTTGGGATTGGGTGGTCTGGAGCCAACAAACCCCACGACCCGGAGGCGTTCAGTGGGGCAGTGACGACACCTTCGTCCGCCCCCAAATCGTCAAGGCGCGTCGCTTGTTGCACAACCGATGGGAAGGCCCTGAATCAAGCGAGGCAGTCATCGTTTTCCACGGCATACGTGGCCCTTATCGTGAACGGCTGGGGGAGGTTTTGGAGTGGTTAGCAGATCGATGTCCGGCCGTTCAGCCGCTCGTTCTCTCTCCACTCGGCTTGGTGCCAGCGGCGCTTGAAGACCTCAACCCCTTCGCCCACCTCGATGCACCGCAGTGGGTTTTACGTCGCGAACCCGAGATGGCATGGATCACCTCAGAACTCGCTCGGTTAGGGCTTTCAAACCATCCCTTCTCGACCGTCGATGTGAACGGACCAGGCTTGAAGCAGCGCCTTGGTGAAGCCTTGGTTGCTGTGAATCAAGAGCGGGACGTGCATCAGCCCTTGACCCAAGAACAGGAGCGCAATGCCCGAAACCGTCTCCGTGTTGAGCAGGTCGTGGCGAAACAAATGGTTCTCTTGAACACATCAAGAGCGGTGGGGACCTCCATTGTTCATGGATGCACCTTCATCACCAATCGGGAAGGGCGTGTCAAGAACGTGAACAGCGCAGATGGCCAGCATCTGTTCAGTCCACGTTTGCGGGACGGGGGCATGTCCATGGCCAACAACGGGGCACTCGCGTTGTTGACCTTACGAACGCAGCCCCTCCCAACGGTCATCCCGGCAACGGAATGGCGAGGGCATGCGGGCAACGGGCCTGCCGTGGTGGTCGTTGACGATGATGCTGAACCCTTTGTCCGAAAAGGGCGCAATGCCTTCCACGGCTTCGTGCTCGCTTGCGACCCCTGGCTCTCTCCGGGAGAACCGTGCCTTCTGACCAACCAAAACGGGATCTTGCTCGGCCACGGCATTGCCCAGTGCACCGCCGACGAAGTCCGAACCTTCACCAAGGGCATCGCCGTCAAAACGCGAGGCGGCGTTGGCGACGAAAACGAATGAACAAAGCCTTCATGGATTGCCGCTGAAAACCTCGTTTCGTGAGCCCGATGGAGGATGACCGCATCATCCACACCAAGGCGCTCACCAAGTCTTACGGCCCGCACGTCGCATTGGACAGCCTCGACATCAGCATCCCGAGAGGGGCGACAGGATTGTTGGGTCAGAACGGGGCTGGAAAATCGACGTTCCTGAAGACGATTCTCGGCTTGATTCAAGCGACCTCCGGTGAAGGCACGGTATTGGGATACGACATCCGTCACCAGGGTGTTGAAATCCGTCAGCGAATTGGGTACATGCCCGAATACGATGCCCTGAATCCTGACATGGACGCCATCCACCAAGTCCGTTACTCCGGGGAACTCTTGGGCATGAACCCTGTTGTGGCGATGAACCGCGCCCATGAAGCCCTCCAATTCGTCGGCATAGGGGAACAACGTTACCGTGAAATCAGCAGTTTCTCCACCGGCATGAAGCAAGCCACAAAACTGGCTTGCGCCATTATCCACGACCCTGATTTACTCATCGCCGATGAACCATCCAACGGCTTGGACACCAAAGCACGGGAATTCATGATCTCAACCCTGAACACCATGGTCAACGACGGGCAGCGTTCGGTGTTGATGGCCAGCCACCTGATGGACGATGTCGAGCGGGTTTGCGAGAACATCATTTTGTTGCACAAAGGCAAACTTGCCGCTCAAGGGAAAATCAGGGACCTCAAAGCCATTGACCGAGAGATTGAGATTCATGTTTGGGGCGGCGCTACCCCGCTTGAACAGCGCCTCATCGACCAAGGCTTCCGCGTACGTCGGGAAGGCAGAGTGATGCGAATTGCCCACACCGTGGACGACACGGCTACGCACATTCTTCGGGCAGCTGCGGAGGTTGGCGCCCAAATCCGGAGAATGCACGAGTACGAGGCCTCCCTCGAAGACCTCTTTCTGGCCATCATGGACAACCTTGGCTACACCGTCAAATCAAGCGACGACCTGCTCCGCTCACCGATGGAAGCCAAGCGAGTGGACGCCCCAGAATCGCTCGGAGGTGGCGCCTCATGAACGACGAAGAGAGGTTGCAACCCGAAGCACCGGTGACGGGCCAAGGACGAATGGATGTCGCATGGGGGGCCAACACAGGCGACGAAACCGAACAAGAATTGTTCAATGCTAACACCGCCCAAGGCGGTGAGGTCTTTGAGCAACATTACACCCCTTGGCGGGGTACGCTCAACCCGCGATGGATGCGAAATTGGGCGATTCTGCGCCATCACCTCCTCGGGATTTTCCGGAAGGGTCACCGGCCATGGACGATGCCAACGCGGATTTTCATTCTCATCGCCTTCCTCGCATCGCTCTCGGATGCGGGCATGACCTTGCTTTCGGGGCTTGTCGGGAGTTCGGAGTTCCACAGCCTCTTCGGTGTGAGCAGGGACAATCTCTACGGCCATGTCTTGGGTTTCTTCCCTCGAAACGTCCTCTACTACCCCATCATCGCAGCCCTGTTGGTGGGCAGCGTCATCTCCGAAGACCGAGAACATGGCACCTCCGCCCTCTACTTTTCCCGGCCCGTGTCCCGCGTTGATTATGTCGGGATGAAGTTCGTCTCGGTGGGTCTCATCCAGGCCTTGGTGGTGTTGGGCTCGTACATCCTCTACTTCCTCGCCGAGGTCGTCGCCTACGGTCGAGGATGGGCATGGATGGTCGATGTCTTCCCCATGTTCCTTGCGGGCTTTGTCGCCGGGTTGCTG
>Ga0181595_10003061_pt1 | contig 16270 bp, 10 predicted proteins | sample 041ome_7_FD_145604 | JGI IMG/M metagenome (GOLD analysis project Ga0181595, IMG submission 145604) | Coastal salt marsh microbial communities from the Groves Creek Marsh, Skidaway Island, Georgia - 041401AS metaG (spades assembly) | ecosystem: Environmental > Aquatic > Marine > Intertidal zone...
CGTCTTCCTCTTCTTCGAGCTTCGCGCGTGGTGGTGCTGCTGCTGCTTCTCTCGCGAGACACAAAGAACAACACCATCCCATCACCGTCGTCAAACATCACCGTCGTCATCATCATCATCTTCTTCGCGCGACGAAGAAGGGGGGCCCACAGAAGACAGAAGACACCAACAAAAGTAGCGGCAAAAGTACTAATTTCATCAAATACCAATCGAAACCGTACACGGATAAAGACGGCGACAATCCTCGTCCGTGGTACATCGACGAAGCTTCGGGAAAAGCGAACGGAATCGTCGTTATCGTCGTCTTTTTAGCCTCGCAAGTGTTCATAGGAACGGTGTTGCAACCGTTGGCGGTGTTTATCAATCAGCTGTGGGAACCCATCGTCGGTGGGAATTTGTATTTAGACAACATATATTGATATATTGATATATAAGTCCGATGTCCCTCCATATCGCGCGCTGATGCGTTGATGAAACACATGAGTATTCCCCAGAACACATCCTCACAAATAACAAACACCTACAGACTCTCTCTTCCGCTTGCTTTATATGTTCTGAAAAGAGTGAATGACCACCACCAAAACCAAAAGATACGTTCGCGAAGACGGTCGCTTACTCGACACGCTCCGCGAACAAACGTCGGTGTTAAACACCATCACTCGATCGACGTCTTCGTGCGAGTGGCACTCCGACGAGACGAAAGTTGTCTGCTCGATTCAAGGCCCGAGAGAACTCCAATTCTCCTCGCTCTCTCAGAGCAAAGAAGACGGAGAACGGCTGGTCGTGGAAAGTTACTGCAAGTTACTTCCTTCGAAAAATGACGACGAGGACGACGGGTCGTCCTTCGACGACCCTTTGAAGGAGGAAAAAGAGAAGGAAAGAACGACGGAACAGTTTGTGAAATCCTGCGCAAAGGCGGCGATTGAGTTGGAGAAAAACGCCTCGTTTGGTCTCATTGTGAGCGTGCAAGAGCTGAAAAACGACGGGAGTTTTCTCTCCTGCGCGTTAAATGCGGTCGGGTTAGCGTTGATTTTATCTGGAGTCGAAACGAAAGGATGGATGTGCAGCTCGACCGCGTGTTTGATGGAAATTAGCAGTGGGAAAGGGGAGGGGGAGACACCCACATTCGCGCTCGCGCTCGACCCGACAAGAGAGGAAGAGATGAAAGCGAAAGCGACGATGACGTGCGCGTTTTTAATCAACGAAGAGACAGAGGATAAAACGATACTGCTAGGCACGAAGATGCGTGGAAAAATGACCGAGACGGAAGTGTTTGAATGCGTGGCGTTGTGTAGAGATGCGGCGACGAGCGTGTGTACGTATTTCGATCGAGTGTTGACGCTTCGCGAGAGAGAGTTCGAAGAGAGATATCGAATCACCGACGAGAAGGTGGAAAAGTGGAAGAAGATGATGGAGAGCATCGCGGAGGAGACAAAAACCAAGGCGGTATGATAGAGATATTTAGGTAGATGATAGATTTAGTGATAGTTTCAGGATATTTAGTTAATAGTATGGTATGACACAATATGAATGAATTTTGTTTGTAATGTTCCATGAATGAAATCGTCTCTTCCTCTCTCTCTCTCTTTCTCTCTCTCTTTTATATTGTAATTAAAGCGTTCCTTCTTTACGCGTGGTAGCCCAAATCGCCGTGCGCTTGTATATTTTGCGCCGCCTCGGCTTGCGCCTTCGCAATATCGTCTTGCCGCGATCGCCCACTTTTCTGGTCTCTGAACGCCGCTGCTTTTTTCTTCTTCTCTTCCACTTGAGCTTTTACTTCTCGCACGCGTTGCAACAACTCTGCGTTCATGTAACTCACTCGAAATGTGAACCCAGGAGGTCGGCTCGCGGCCAACGTCAAGTTACGCCACTTATCCTTCAAATCTACTCCTGTTCTTTCCGATTGCCCGAACGATTGCGTTAAAATTTCCGACCACTTTCCTAAGCCGTACGCGGCGACGCCATCGATCAACGCTTTCACCTCTTCTTCGGTAAATCTTTCGCGATCTTTCGCTTTACCGTCGGCGTTGCGGTACGGTTTCTTTTGTTGCGATTTCACTTTATCCTCCGGGTCGATGTCGTCTACGACGTCGACTGCAACGCCTACCATTTGTAAGGCAGCGCGGACCTCCTCTTGCGTCATGTCTCGCTCGTCTGAAAGAGACACCTTAAATTTAGCTAAATCCTCTTTCAACGTCAATATGATTTGAACGTTGTTTTTAATTCCGGCTTGCCTTACGGTCATGGATCTCTTACACACGTTTGCACCCAGGGTTAAAATCATATCGTTCAAAGCCAACTTCCCGCCTGTCCTATCCGATATCTTCTTCTTCAACGCGGTTATCGCCGCATCCTTCTCAATATCTAATTGCAACGGAATGTTAATATCTTTACCCATCATACACATAACGGAGAATTGGTACTTTTTGTTCGCGTCTGCCTCATCGTCCGGCGAGAACGCGTACGGGTCCAACGGTATGTTGTTGCGAGCAGCGATGGGTTGTTGCGGGCGAGGGACGAGTTGTTGTTGCTGTTGGTGGATTTGGATGTGCGGCTTTTTCTCTTCTTCGTTGGCATCGTCGTCGGAGGAATCCGCCTGGGGTCGTTGTTTCTTCACCGGCGCTTTCTTTGCCGGCGCTTTCTTTGCCACGGCAGCCTGTTTTGTCGTATTTTTTATTGTTCGAACGAGAATAACACATTGTTGTCAGTTTTCTCTCACTTGTCTCTTGAATATCTCGTCGAATTGGGAACGAAAGTGCCAATTCAAAAAAATTGCCTCGAAACACATTAGAGGAGTACTCTTCTTACCTTTTTCTTCGCCGGTACGGCCTTTAAAGTACCTTTACTGACGACACCTGATTTCGAGGAAAGAGAGAGCGTAATATTTTGTCAGTCTTTGTTCAAACGTATTCTTGTTGTTCGACGAGAGAGAGAAATGGAAATATCCGACACGACGAAAGAGAATTCAAATCGGGAGAGACCGCCGGGAGGGGAAGCAGAGCGCTTCGTGTGTGTGTCGAGTGCGCAGAGCGTCACTGCCCCGCTTTAAGATTCTCTCTCTCTTTCTCTTTTCACATCCTCACCTTTTTTCTTCTTCGGCGCAGCCATCTCTCTTGTATCGTAACCGAGGGGGGGGGAGTTCGTTAGTATATAATAAACTTTGCGTGAGAGTGGATGAATGCAATGGGGTTTAGCGCTAAACCCCAATCAAAAACGGGATCCAAAATTCTCCTTTTTTTTGTTTTTTGTTTGTTTTTTTTCCTTTCTTTTTGAAAGAAAAGTTCCTTTTTTTTGGTCCTCGCGAAAAAAAAGAGGCCACACAAAGTCGTCAATAACAACCTCTTCTTCTTCGTATACGCGAACAGAATATTATACATATATAATCTTTATTAAAGCAGATATACTACTTTCCATTTCATTTCCGGCGAGTGCTACTACGACGACGACGACGACGACTTGTGGTGGTGTCACGAAACGTAAGAGCAACAACACGCGAGGAGAGAGAGAGACAAAAAAGCGTTCGATCATCAGTCTGAGTCTGAGAAGAAACAATCAAATCTCAAATAAGAGCGAAGACTTTTGCACGCGCGTAGTTTTATTTTGTGGAGAAAGAAAGAAGAAAGATGAACATTCAAATCGAGGATATTCTCGGGCAAACCTCGAACGCGTCTTCCATCCACCCGGCCTCGAGTTCCAACAACAACAACGATAACTTGTTGAGATGTAAAACCAAAATTGTTTGCACGTTAGGACCAAAATCGAGAGAGTTGCACGTGTTGGAGGAACTTTTGCGAAGCGGCATGTCTGTCGCGCGATTTAATTTTTCGCACGGGTCGCACGAGTACCATCAAGAGACGTTGGACGTTTTGAGACAGGCGTGCGCGAACACTCGGTTAATGTGTGCGGTTTTATTAGACACGAAAGGACCGGAAATTAGAACTGGGATGTTGGAAGACTCGAAGCCGGTGTTGTTAACCGCCGGGAGACAAGTGACGTTGACGACGGATTATAGCGCGTTCGGGAACGAAAATATGATCGCGTTGTCGTATAAGAAATTAGCCGAAGACGTTGTTCCTGGGGCACAAATATTGATCGGCGACGGGTCGATTGTTTTGGAGGTGATTTCCTGCGACATCGCAAACGGGACGGTGCAAGCGATGTGCACAAACACGGCGACGCTCGGGGAGAGAAAGAATGTGAATTTACCCGGGGTGGTTGTCGATTTACCGACGATCACGGAGAAAGATCGCATAGATATCGTAGAGTGGGGGATGAAAAATAAAGTGGACTTTATTGCGGCAAGTTTTGTCAGGAAAGGCTCGGACGTGAGAAACATTCGAGAGGTGTTGGGCGAGGAAGGGAGAGAGATTCAAATCATCTCTAAAGTTGAAAACCAGGAAGGTTTAGTAAATTTTGACGATATTTTAGCCGCCTCAGACGCGATTATGGTCGCCAGAGGTGATTTAGGCATGGAGATTCCGACCGAGAAGATTTTCTTGGCGCAGAAATTGATGATTGAAAAGTGCAACGCAGCTGGGAAACCAGTCGTCACCGCGACACAAATGTTAGAATCGATGGTGCAAAACCCACGACCGACGAGAGCGGAAGCTACCGATGTCGCGAATGCGGTTTTAGACGGCACAGATTGCGTGATGTTGTCCGGTGAAACTGCCGCGGGGTCTTACCCAGTAGATGCGGTGAAAGTCATGTCGAAGATTTGTAACGAAGCGGAGGCGTCCATCGACCATTACATCTTGTTCAAAGCTATTTTAGCGCAAGTGGAGAAACCGATGATGCCGTTAGAATCTTTGGCTTCATCCGCGGTTCGCACAGCGCAGAAAGTTCGAGCGGCTTTGATTGTAGTCTTGACGCACGGAGGGAGCACGGCGAGGCTCGTGGCAAAGTACAGACCGAAAGTGCCGGTGTTGACGGTTTTTGTGCCAACGTTGACGACAGATTCTTTGACGTGGACGTGTTCCGGCGAGACGCCGGCAAAGCAAGCGCAGTTGACGAGGGGTTTGATTCCACTCTTGGCAGAAGGTTCCGCACGAGCGACGGATACTGACACGACGGATGAGATATTGTCTGCGGCGGTATCTTACGCGAAAGTCGCTGGATACTGCGAAAAAGGAGACGCCATCGTCGCGTTGCATAGAATCGGGAACGCGTCTGTGATTAAAATCCTGAACGTTGGTGAATGAAAAAGAAGAAGAAGAAAAAGAAGAAACATATACAATTATACATGATACTCTCTTGTTGTAAAAAGAATATTTTCACTAATACACATATACATGATAACTTTTTACCATGGTACAATCGAAGAATCTATACACACAAACAAACTAATCTACTTTCTTTAAGGACGGGGTATTTAACAAACCGACGACATCTTTCATCGGAAACGCGAAATTTTCCAGCTCCACCCTCTCTCTCGAAATCGTCAACGGGTTCGCACACATCGATGAATCTCTCATGTTCAGCGTCTCCCTCAGTAACTTTCCAAATCTTCGTCTTTTCTTCCCCCGAACCCTGGCGCTGTTACTCGCGTGATCGTCGTCCTCTTTCACCAACTCAGAAAACTGCTTCGCGAACACTCTCGTCGTGACGAGAAACCACATCGAACCAAACATCAACCCAATCGCGGCACCCGCGACGACTTGCTCGATCGTGTGGTACCCTAACTCGACTCTAGAATACCCCACGATTACTGCTATTGGAACAGTCATCAACGAAAGCACAGAAGATGACACATCCACTCCCGCTTTTTCTCCCTCTCCTCGATATTTCTTCGCGTGTTTCCACCTCCTCAACAACACCAAAACCGACATCGCGCTGTTAAAAAACGCCAACTGCGCGTGCGAACTCGGCATCCCGTGCGTGTCGCAAAAATCCACTCTCTGACACGATTTCGGTCTCTCCTGTTGCAAGTAGTGTTTTAACAGCTGCGCTAAGCATTCGTTTAAGAATATTCCAACCACTAAGGTGAAATCGAACAGTTCTCGTTGGGAACAGAAACTGGCGATGGTGTGCGCGACCGTGAAGATTGGAGATAAAGAAGCGATGGCTAAGAATTTGCCTTTGAAATAATAGGAGTCGTCAATTATTGGGTATCTCACGTACGTCAATGAGAACGGTTTCGTCGTCGTTTTCATCGTCAAGTCAAGTCTCTCGCAGACTAAACTTGAGAGAAGTAATTTTGGGGAAGAAAAGCGAAGCGTCGTCGTTACTTTTTTTGTTCGTTAAAACGGAACAAATAACAACAACGATCGACTCTCACGCGCCGGCTTCGAATACGGGGCGGCCGCCACGCGCCGACAAAGAGAAGGAGGAGGAGAAAAGAGTTTTTGAGAGGAACGTGTCGTCTTCCTCGCTTTCCTCTCTGACGAAACGAACGAGACGCGCGAATTCGTCTTTCGTATCTTTAGAGATTTTGAGCGGAGAAGAGGAAAGCGAAAGCGTTTTCCCCCCGCAGCAAACTTCTCCTCGACGACGACAAAAAAGCCGGAAAAATAACGATAGGATGCGGAATACTAATTTTAACGCGTTGACTGTAATGAACGAGCGGTATCGAGTCGCGTTTGACATCGCGCTTCTTTTGATTTTATTATCCATCGGCTTCTCTTTAGAGTTTGCCGAGCCTTACGAAAAATTTCTCAACGAGAATTTGATTTATCGACTGCGATATCCGATGAAGAAAAATTCTGTTCCAACGGCCGTTCTGCCATTTATCAGCATCGTGTTTCCTTTACTGTGCATATTTCTGTGCTCGAAAATGGATACATCGGGGAGAAGAGCGAGAAGCACGGCGGCGAGTTTGGGTTTACTGTTATCCGTCGCGATATCGTTTGTGTTCGTGAACAGCGTGAAACAGGCATGCGGAAACTATAGACCGGATTTTGCGGCGAGATGTTGGGGTAGCGCTACAGCTGACCCGGTATGGAAAGAGTACGGTAAACCAGATTGTGGAAATTTGGAGAATGAGAGCTTATTGAACGACGTGAGGCAAGGAAGAAGATCGTTTCCGAGCGGGCACACGAGCATGTCTTTTTCAGGATTGTTTTACTTGAGCTTGTATTTAATGTATTATTTGAAATGTTTTGGCGGTTCTAGAACCAACACCGAGCGAACAGAAGCGTTCGTTTGGAAAGTTTTGATTAGCTTAGCGCCGCTTTCTGTGGCAGTCGGAGTTGCCATCACGCGAATTCGCGATATGTGGCATCATCCGGAGGATGTGATTGTAGGTTCTTTACTTGGCGCCGGGACGTCAGCGTTTGCTTTCTCGCTGCAAGGATTTAGCGTTTCAGACACGAACACTTCTTCGAATCTCTCCAAGTATCAAAGGTTGAACGCCGAGGGAGTCAACGACGCCTCTCTCGAGGACGATAACGAGGAAGACGAACGGACAAATATGGCGGTTCGTCCAAGTTCGATGTTAAATTTGAACGAAATGTGAATAAAATGATGATGCTTTCATTAGCGAGCGTGCTACTACTACTGTAAAATGGCTACATCTACTGTAAAGGCTATAATTCGATTGGTCGCACGCTAACTTTCTTTCCTCCCTCGTTTGGATCTTCAAAACTCACATTCTTCTCCCCGAAATTCATAGCAAGCGAAAATCGCTCTCGGTGCGAAGCTACCACTCCGTGCAATAACTTGGGCTCGAACAAGACGAGTTTTCCTCGTTGAGGACGAATGATTACGTACTCGCACCACTCTCCCATATTCTCATTCTTCCGCATTGCGGCCGAAGCCGTCCTCAAGAGCAGATCACCAGGCTTTGGTTCCTGCGCCGCTGCGGAGTCAACATCGGCTTCGTAGTCGTCGAAATAAAACACTCCGCTAAGCTTAGCGCTCGCGTGGTTATGCAAGCCGTTGCTGTTATTTGTACCGAGCCTGTTTATCCAAGACGTGGTCATTGGAGGACGAGTGCGTTTCAACGACGGGAACGATTCGAGTTGCATACTCACAAAACGCAGGAACTGAGGGAGAAATTTCGACGACATCTCACCCTTCTTCGCTTCTTCCTCATCATCATCTGCTACTGTCAGTCTCTGTAGAAAGTCTGGCGTGGAGTGGTAACCACCGTCTTCGTTCGATACGCGAATGCCTTTTCGTGTCGTGACTTCTTCTTTCGAGCGAGTGCACAGAGCCTCTCTTATTTCCTCATCAAACTCTTCCAGCATAACTGTTTTCACAGCCCATTCGTGTCCGAATTCGTTGGCTGATATGTCATCGACTGGATACGTCCTCAGTTGATTGAATTCATCAATCTTCGTCTCACCTCCTTCTTTTGGTCGCGCTTGTCTGTACTCTTTGAATGGGCCGAGAATCTGTCTCAGAAGAACATCATGAGACATTATTTTTGTAAAGCAATTGTAGGAAAATTCAGGAAATAAAACTAAGTATTTGTCGATTGTCGAGACGATAGATACATACTATTGCGCCACTGATACTCGCTCTCATTATTAATTTTATGTTGTACTTAGATATATTATTATGATACCCGTATATTGTTCTTACTTGTTGTTAGCCTATGATGACATGTTTTATCGATATAGTGTTAGAAAGTTTATGCTTATTTAGCTGCGGCGGGAGGTGGTGTCTCCGCGCCGCGTTTCCTTTGATACTTCTCCAATTCCGCCGCCGCTTTCGCTGCTCTCTCCTCATCTTTACTGCGATACTCTTTGACTTGTTCTTTGAGCGTTTCCGACGCAGATTCTAACGTTTGCTTTCTCTCGACTAAATCGAAGCACTCGATGATGTCGCCTTCCTTGAAATCGGGCCATTCTGGATCGCCGCCGATGCCGCACTCTTCGCCAGAGTCGACTTTTTTCACCGCATCTTTAAATCTACGCAAAGAACCAACTTTACCATTGTACATTTCTTTTCTGTTCGGTCCTCGAACAACGCGCATGAACGTTCCTTTTTTAATGCTACCTTCGAGAACTAACGAACCTGCAACTTTAGAGGAACCGCCGCCAAAGACCGCTTTCACTTCCGCCTTGCCAACCGGAACTTCATCCTTTACTTCGGACAGTTTACCTTCCATGGCGTCTCGGATTTCGTCAATCAATCCATAAATAACATCGTACGATCTTATTTCGACTCCCGCGCGTTTAGCAACGTCCTCAACGCGATCAGAGGCTGGCGTGTTGAACGCCAGGATGATGCCACCAGACGCGGCTGCTAAATCAACGTCTGACTCGGACACTTCGCCCACAGAAGACAAAAGAAATCTCAATTGCACGCGATCTTGAGGTAATTGCATTAACGCAGCTTTAATAGCTTCGGTCGAACCGGAAACATCCGCTTTTAGAATCAAGTTAATCGTTTGCAGAGAATCCTCCACGACACCGGAAATATTCGTCAAACTCGCCACGTTACCGGCGACGGCTCCGAGACGAGAAGATCTCGCTTCTTCCGTAGCTTTTTCGGCTCTTTCTCTCGCATCTTGCTCGGACTCGCAGACTGCAAACTCGTCTCCGGCGACTGGAACACCATTCAAACCCAGAACACTGACTGGCATGGATGGTCCGGCGAATTCAATCTTCTCTCCTGTGGCGGACTCCATGGCGCGAATCTTGCCATGGACTTCTCCGACGGAAATCGGATCACCGACTTTCAAAGTACCAGCTTGGACTAACAAAGTTGCAATTGAACCTCTCTGTTTATCCAGTTGCGCTTCGATGACGGAACCTAACGCTAGTTTATTCGGATTGGCGGAGAGTTCGGAAATTTCAGATTGTAAGGCGATAGTTTCCAACAAATCATCAATGCCTTCTCCAGTCTTCGCGGAAATTGGAATCATGGCTGTTTCTCCACCCCATTCTTCACAGGTCAAACCAACTTTGGCCATTTCTCCGCGCACAAACTCAATATCCGCAGCCGGTTTATCGATTTTGTTGATGGCGACGATAATTGGCACTTCCGCCGCTTGCGCGTGCGCTACGGCTTCCTCTGTTTGCGGTCTCAACCCGTCGTCCGCAGCGACGATGATAATGGCAATATCCGTCACCCTCGCGCCTCGCGCACGCATAGCTGAGAACGCTTCGTGACCTGGAGTATCTAAAAATGTAATTGTCGTTTCTTCTTCGTCTTCTCCAACTGGAGTTGTGATTTGATAGGCGCCGATGCCTTGGGTTATTCCTCCGGCTTCTCCGGCGGCAACTTTCGACTTTCGAATGTAATCTAAAAGCGACGTCTTCCCGTGATCGACGTGACCCATGATTGTCACCACTGCCGGTCTAGGTTCTAAGAACTCTTCATCTTCTTCCGTGTTGAACTTTGTGGTTTTCCTCGCTTCGTGCGTGACGCCTTTTTCGTCTTCGTCGATCCACTCCACCGCCATATCCTCGGCAACGGCAACGACAGTATCTCTGTCTAGCATTTGACCCATTTGCACGGCAATACCCTTCATGAATAAAACTTTGATGATATTTGCCTGAGTAGTGGCCAATTCAGCCATGAGCTCTTCGATCATGAAACCATCTTTCGGCACAACTAACAGCTCCACCGCGACATCCTTCTCCTCCTCGGCTTGGATTCTTCTCATCTGAACTCTCTGCGCTTTACTTTTTCTGCCCTTCTTCAAACGGTCAGTCCCCCCGGCGCCGCCGAACGCGGCATTTTTCGGACGACCACCTCGGCCGGTACCGTCTTGCACGCGTCGATCAAACTTATTTCCGGCGCCTCTACCCGCGCCTCTACCGGCGCCTCTACCGGCGGCAGACCCTCTTCCTCCTCTTCCGCCGCCTGGCCCCGAGGGTGCAAATCGACCGCCACCACCACCCGGTCCAGCTCTCGGGCCGTCTCTGCTTTGAAATCCTCTTCCTCTTCCACCGCCTCGACCGCCTTCAAAGTCACCTCGACCTCTCCCTCGGCCGGCTCCCCGACCTCCTCCCCGGCCTCCTCTTCCACCGCCAGCTCCAGGTCCTCGACCGCCCCCTCCATCACCCGGCGTCGTCGTCCCGTCGCGTCTGATCAACTTCCCATCCGGGCCTCTCACGAACCTAGATTTTCTCTTCGGTTCCTCCTCGTCGTCCGTGGAGGCCTGACTCGTGGCCGTCGCTTCCGTTCGAACGAGTAAACGCTGTTGTTTCTGTCGTTGTTTATCATCATCACAGTCGTCGTCGTCGTCACCCGAAAAAAGGCGCATCGCCCCGAACGCCATCACCGGCGGCAGAGCGACAGAAGACGAAGTAGAACTCGGACGGCGCGCAATCGGTTGACTGTGCATCGCAGAAGAGTTGTTGTTCCGCGTGGCAAATGATGATGGCGTCACCGCCTTTTGCAGCGAAGAAAACATGATGATGAGTGTTTATCTCTTGTTCTCAATTTTGCCGGCTGATGACACACGGTGTGATGGAAAATAATCCGTATATATCAGTCGTCCTCTCTCTCCCTCTCTCGTCGTTTTAATACTATCACGTGTTATCCAAACGCGCGTTTTCACGAAACAGAATTATTTATATCTGTGTAAACGTTTGTGTGTGTGCGTGTGTGTGTATCCTTCTTAGACGCGCGCACAACAACAAGGAAAAGATGAGGAGAAGAGGGCAAAAAATGAAAACCTCAAAAAGGAAGGTCTTCTCCTCTTTTCCTCTTTTTTTGTCTCTCTCTCTCGAGTATTTTTTTCCTCCTAAAATTTTCCTTCTTCTTTCTGAGAAGTTTTTTTCAAGAAGAACCAACAAAAACACTTCAAAAAACGACACCGCAAACAACGCTTTGTTTCGCTCGCGTTTACACGTATTGTTTTATATATTGTAAATACAATCAGAAGACAAACGCAACAACACTTTTTCGAGCTCGCGAGAGAAAGATTATGCGGTATTTAACGATAAAGATACCAAAGACGCCGAAGGACTTTTTTTATTCTTCTTCTTCTTCGATAGAGAAGAAGACGACGAAAACGACGAAAGAAGAAGAAGAAGAAGAAGAAGAAGAAGACAAAGAAGAAGAGTTCGAGGAGATTCCTCCGGAGGAGCTAGAGAAGGCGCGAATTGGATTATACGTTCCGGAGAGGAAGAGAGAAACGACGTTTTTGTCGAGAGCGGCGAAGGAGAAGCGCTCTGCGATAGAGAGGCAAGGCTTCGCGAAGGAGTTGGAAAAAGAAGAACAAAAAATAGACGAAAAGTCGATGCTCCTCGGGACGACAGAGTTGAGGATGAAGACGATCAATAATAAAGAGATGTTCCCTGGGGAAGATTTACCGGTAGAAAAGACGACGAGAGCGATGGAGAAGAAACGCGAAGAGGTCTTCAGAGACTTGGAACTGCCGTATCTTCCCGGGACGCAAACTGAAAACACGGTGCGAAACGTCCTCGAGACAGAAACCAGACGGTTTGAAAGAGATTTGAGAAGAGATGAGAACGGAGAGAACGAAGAGGACGACGACGATGACGATGAAGAACACGATGGGAAGAAAATTAGAAGACAGACGCACTTCTTTTCACGCGCGGAACGCGAACAGCTTTACGAGCTTCCGGCTGAGACGTTGGCTAAGCTGGACTGCGTCGAAAATTTGTTACGTACGATCCATGTGCATCCGCCAACGCAGAGAGAGTTTGACTGTTTCGCAGGCGGAGCGGGGATGCGAGAAAAAGGGACAAAGAGAGCATTTTTGGAGTTACCAATTCTCGTTGACGAACCAAAACGCACGTTTTTGGAACGCGTGTGGCCAGTAAGCGGTGAGGAGCGGAAAGCGATCAAAGTTTCCCAAGACGTTCCCGAGGAAAGTAAGTTTTCTTTGCTTAGCGAGGAAGAGACGACGCGCGTGCCGCTTTTCAAACCTTCTAAGATTAAAGATATCGATGCTTACGTTGAGACTCGAAAAATAGTCGCAAAGACGAGCACTTTACCTTCGTTCATGTTGCCCGTCGAGGAGAACTATCCGATACGATACAATACTACAACGGTCACCGGAGACGTTAACGGGAACTCTGCGCCTCTTTCGCATTCTCCAGAACGCCCGCTACTACCAGGCACAGCGACCGCTAATATTGGATATTTACACTCGCCTCCTCGCGCGGATCAGCAACAACAACAACAAAAGCAAATGATCTCTCCTAGATTTCTTGCCTTAAACTTTCCAGAAGGCGAAGAGATGGTACAAGATTCCGTCGATTTCCACAAATCGAAGAAAACGACGATGACGACGACGGCGACGGCGACGATAACCAAGGGATTTTCGCCAAATGGTAGCGGTGGTAAGAATGTTGGTAGTGCTTCACGCCCAAAAACTCCCGGTACTGGCATAAAGCAGCATCTTCAGACGAAGCTGAACTTTGCTTCTCCGCAAGCGGCAACGCAAAAGAGAGAGAACGAAAAGCAGCCAGAAATAGAATTTTTCTCCTTTCGTGTTCCGGAACAGCCGCATGGCTTTGCGATCGAAGAAATTGCACGTGAGTACAACACTATTCGCGAAAGAATACCAGTCCATTTCGGTAGTGCCATCCCGACGTTTGATGTGAGAATCGACTACGATTTATATGTATCGAGGATGGAAGAGGCTGAAGAACGCGAGCGTCAAGCAGGCCATATCGACACCGCTGCGAATTGGAGACGCTTGAAGGATTTACTGACCGTGGCATATTTGTTAGAGTCTTACGGCGTTACTGTTGCGAATTTGCAGCTGCGATACACGAACAACTACGCGCACACGTCTTCAGGTACGAATAATAACACCATCTTTGTCCGAACGAAATCCAAGGCTGAGGACGCTTTAGAAGCTGCCGTTTCCAGCGTTCAACGAGGTGAGTCGCTCGATAGCCCGAAACTTGGCGGTTTACGACCACTTGTTAAAGAATGTAGAACGGATGGTTCCGGTCGCACAAAGATGCTCATAATTGTTCCTGAACCTAAACCAATCGGACCAATTGTGAAATACGTCCATTTTGTTGGCGGTCGAGTCAATTGCCTCCCGTCTCAAAAGTATCTCCACGATGGACGATCGGAACAAGAAGAAAAGTTATTCGCAGAAGAGGTGCGTAAAATTGTATCCAAAAACAATCTTGATGCCTTGATTATCTTGGAGCAGCATTTTGAGCGAGCAAGTTTTCCCGTTTCGGATTTTGCCATCGTCGTATTTTACGCTCCAAGCCGAAACGCTGAGAGTATCGTCCAGAGTGCGATAAATGCGAGACGCTTCCGCGGGATCGAGAGAAACGGTGCGATAAAAATCTTTACAACCGATCTGGTACCAGTTCCGCGTAGTAGTCAACGAGACCGAACCTTGCGCACAAACAACGAGCTCAAGCTGCCGCAGCCTGATTTTGATTGGGAAGAGGACGAAAAATACGTTGGAGAATACATGGATGACGATATCTTAGGATTCGACGATATCATCCCGATTGATAACCCTACCGCTGATGTTTCAGAACGCGCGAAGTCGCATCATAGTGTGACCCAAACGAGACTTGTTGTCCTTCGAGACAAACAATCTTCGAGCATGATTGATCGAATTGAACGGAAAGTTCAACAATCAAGCCTCGCTCGCGTTATTCGTCGAAGACTTTTCGATCGTATCGTCGACCCGAACGTAAAAGAGATCTACGCCAAAGTAATCTCTTTAATCGCGTCGAACGATGGAGTGAAGGCTATTTGTTTGTTTCGAATGCGCGACACTCGCGAGATACAGAGCGGAGACTTACAAGAAGTTTTCTTCTTGGCGAGTCGTTGCGCAAAAGTTCTTTCGAGATCCTTCTATTGGACGGAGTTTATTTTTGAAATAGATCCGGAATATTTAGAAGCGAGAGAAGCTGAGAGTTTTGTTTCGGAACTGCACCGTCAGGTGCAGGTATCAAAAAATGAAATAGATATCGACGTGACATTCTGTTCGGAACGTAATATTGTCGATACTGTCTTCAAGGCGATAACGTTTGAAGCTGCTACCACTGGTCCCGGTGACGAAGACAAGATCCAATCAAACGATGACTCTTTTCCGTACCTTGCGGAGAAAGACTTCGCGCTTTTACCTGGCGAATCTTCTAGCGTGTGGGAAATCGCTTTGAGTGACTTGTTTCCTTACGTCAATGCTATCACGATTTTAGTTTTGATTGAGCACGGTTTGGAGGTTGACAAAGTGGTCAAGGACAGAAAGCTTACGAGAGAAGACTATGAAACCTGCCAGCGTTTGTGCGGATGCCCGATGAAAGCATTCGAAAGTCTCGAGGAAGGCGAAGAAGACAGAGATGGTGCGATGCTGGGCGTGTATGAGAATGACTTGTTCGATGCGGAGAAAAATATGCGTTCGCCGTTGCAATCTCCGATGCACTCAAAATCTCCACAACAACAACAACAACAACAACAACAGTTCTCGAATCGAGACATGCACTTTGTGCCGCCATCACGACCTCATTCTCATCCTCTCCCTCCTCGCTTTGACAAAACGCTTGGAATTGGAACATTCATGGGATCACCTTCATCGCCTTCGCCCTTAAAAACAAACGCGCGCGGCGGCGGTGACACCGAAGCGTATTATCACATCGATCGAGACGACAACGACGACGGGCCTAAAAATACGACGTTATCGAAGCACCAACAAGGTCGCGAAGCCGTCCTCCGAATGATGTCCAAGCAGAAAAAAAGAGCCACGAATGCATCGCGTTCCATCGCTTCGCCGTCGAAGATAGCATCAACGGCTCCACCAAAAGGCGAATTTTTCGCCTTTCACGAACACTTTCGACCAGAGGCGTACCTCTCTAACGACGCCAACAGTCGTCGGTACGGGAGAAACAAAAAGAAGAAAGAGCCAAGAACGCGAACGACGACTGGTGGTGGTGATGGAGGTTTTCCCGGCAATTTCCATCGAAACGCGGAAGATATCCACGATGAGTTTCCAGTATCGCCGCTTCATAATAACAGGCGAGGAGGAGGAGGAGGAGGCCAAAATCGAAAACCTCCTTATTATTTCGATTGACCAACAACAAGAGAGTGGTTGTGGTTTTTGCTGACAAGGCACCGCACAAAAAGTAGTTACAAGAGAGACACACACAATTATATCTAACACCAATTGTTATTCATATTCTAACAAAGAGACGCACATCACGCATGATATTCACATCATCAACCACGAGTTACTTCGCGGCGCTCGTTCCTTTTAAGCGTTCCTCGAACATCACGCATCATCGACTTCCGCGAAGAAGCAAAGCGTTGACATCGCAAACAACAACAAAAAGTGTTCTGTCCGAACATCCAGAAGCAGCCGAAAAACAAACGAAAAGCAAAACGCTGTTGGATAACGTCCGCTTCGTCTTATGTTCCCCACAAG
>Ga0181595_10003062_pt1 | contig 16270 bp, 15 predicted proteins | sample 041ome_7_FD_145604 | JGI IMG/M metagenome (GOLD analysis project Ga0181595, IMG submission 145604) | Coastal salt marsh microbial communities from the Groves Creek Marsh, Skidaway Island, Georgia - 041401AS metaG (spades assembly) | ecosystem: Environmental > Aquatic > Marine > Intertidal zone...
AAACTTAAGCTGGATTCAATCGACAGCTGATCCAATAACAAGTAGAGGCGAGACATATGAATGCCTTTTGCCTTTGGATCTTTTAAGTTTACAAAAGCTTCTACTTTAGCGCTGACCTGGCGAGGTGCTTCACCTGCCGCACTAAACATCAGCGGCAGTTCAATATGGCTCATGCCAACCCATTCCAATACACCTTCGGTGGTGGCGGACGAATGGTTAGCTACATCTGGCATAGTGGTCGGCATGAATACTCCAATGTCATCAAATGCTGGGAACATGTTAAACATGCTCCCACTAAAAATTGGCGCACTTTATACCATATTTTGCCGTCAAGGCCGGTATAAAATCTGTGCAATATAAGCTGATTTTTTTCGAACAGCTTAAACGAAAAAAACGAATACCCGACTAAAATTGTCGGATATTCGCTAGATTGGGATTGTGGTTCAGAAATTCAACTAATCACAGCACTGGTTTTCATAATGATGCCTATGGCACAGCTTGTTTTTGTTCTGTCACAAGCTGAAAGCTGTTTGCATTTTTACGGGCTTTCACTGTTGCGCTGGCGGCATTGACTGTTTCCGGCAGCATTTGTACATAACCCGCCGGAATAATATGAGCTGCAATAACTGCGACTATCATCACAAAAAGAATATGACAAAGGGATCCGGCATGCTGAGTGGTTTTTTCGTTGTAACCAGGATGAAAATCTAGCTGTTCAGTCGAAAGTACAACACCTATTGCAGCGAAAAGCAGAGTTATAGCCGAAGTTTATCGCCCATTAGACGGTATGAATAACCAATACCAGTAATACACAAATGGCGTGGCTACTGGCTAAGTCACTCCGAAAGGTACTAAGGCGACTCGTCATATACTTAGAGCGATAACGCATTTTTCGGCACATTAGCGGCACACTTTGAAACTCTATGAGCGGTTAGAGCTAACCAGTTCCAACAGGGCTGTCGAGCAAAGTTGTAATGAAGGGGGGCGTTCTGGTTGAAAAAAGAGCTTTTTTAGCTGTATTCAGTTGTTTCGGCTTGCCCCTTACGAAAAATTACAGGACAAGCGCCAAGTGAATCTGGCAGACTTAATGCCTTCAGTTTACTGTTTTTGCGGACAGTTTCTTTAGCAGGCATTTAATGCAACAAAACGTTCATCCTTTAGTCAGGCGTCTGGCCGGTTTTTTAAAGCAATGGGGCTGGTTACAGTGTTTTTGCCTGTGTTTTATCTTATTGCAGGCGCTCACCGGTGTTATTACCGGTTTGTACAGTCTGTTGCTGCACGATATGGTGCTCTGGTCCATGGTACTGGGGGCATTGCTGTTTTCCGCGTCCTTTACCCCATTTTTTTTACTCTGCAGCTTTTATTTAGTTCGCCATTTAGATGAAGCTTTGTTTTATTTGCAGGATTCAATACGGCAGGAAAAGCTGTTAAATCAGAATATGCAGGAAACCATTCGCCAGCTGAACTTTGAAATTGAAGAGCGGAAAAAAGCCTTTCAAGCCAAACGCCGCGCTGTAGACGAATTGCGCCGAGAAATTACTGAGCGTCGCAAGACTCAACAAGAGTTGGAAGAACAAAGTTTATTAATCCGCTCTATTGTCGATAGCTCCCCCGACTTATTTTACTACCGTGATGAAACAGGCCGCTTTGTCAGCTGCAATAAGATGTTTGAAGTTATTATGGGGAAATCGGCAAAAGAGCTGATAGGCCATTATCCAGCCGAGCTTTATGATGCTGAATCTACGCCTATTGCTATTCTGACCGATCAGGAGATTTCTGCCAGCAGAGTAGAACTGACCTTAGATGTGGACTATCAAACACCAGATGGTCGTATGTTGTGGTTTGAAATGCGTAAGGTGCCATTTTTTGATAAACAAGGCCGCTATATTGGTTTATTAGGTTTCGGTCGGGATATTACCTCACGTAAGTTGGCTGAGCAGGCACTGGAAAAAGCTTATCAGGACAAAGGTAAGTTTATTGCTACTTTAAGCCATGAACTGCGTACTCCCCTCAACGGCATAGTAGGTTTAACCCGGCGTCTGTTGGAAAGCCCATTGTCGGCTGAGCAGCGCAGCTGGAGTAACACTATTTTTAGCAGTGCTGAAACCCTGGGTAATATCTTCAACGATATTATCGATTTAGATAAAATTGACCGACAGGATTTAGACATTGTTTATCAGTCGGTTCAGCTTTGCGAATTTGTGCACGATATCTGCAATTTCGCCCACTTAATTTGTCAGCAAAAGGGTTTAAGCTTTATTGAGCCTGAAGCTGTACCAAGCCAGCTTTATATCCGGCTGGATCCTACCCGGGTCCGGCAGGTGTTATGGAACTTAATTAATAATGCTGTGAAATTTACTGCCCGTGGTTCAGTGCAACTTGGTGTCTCAATAAGCACTGAAAACCCGGCTGAGCTTTGTTTTAGTGTCACTGATACTGGCATAGGTATTGTTGAATCCGAACAGCAGCGCATTTTTGATATGTACTACAAGTCCAGTGATGGCCGACGCTTAAGTATTGTTGGCTCAGGCATAGGTTTATCTGTATCGCGGGCTCTGGTTGAAGCTATGTCCGGTCATATCAAGCTTGAAAGTACTGTGGGTCAGGGCAGTACTTTTAGGGTGTCCCTGCCTGCAGAACTGACTTCCGCTCCCGCCGCAGTGCCGCAGGTTGTGTACCCGGCTTTAACTATCTTGTTAGTTGAAGATGTACCACTAAATGCGGAAATTGCCACCAACTTACTGGAACAACGTGGTCATCAGGTTATTTTGGCAGAAACAGGCGAGGATGCATTGGCATTGCTGGAAACCGAAGATGATATAGATTTGGTGCTGTTGGATATGCAGTTACCGGATATGTCAGGTGATCAGGTCGCGCGTTTTATTCGGGCTGAAGCCTCATTAGTCAGATTGCCTGTAGTTGTATTAAGTGCCAATGTGCGCAAAGCTGAGCAGCAATTAAAGGATGTGCGGGTAGATGGTGCTCTGGCCAAACCTATAAATACCAGCAAACTGGACCAGATTTTACATCAGTTGTTTGGTGCTCCGGCGCCGAAAGAAATATCCACAGAAACAGCCCAGGATCAGCAAATTCTGGATCAGCAAACTTTGGATGATTATCTACAGTCTTTAGGAAAGACAACTATGTCTCGCAGTGTGCAGCTTTTTGCGCAGTTGCTGCCGGGTTACATCAATAAAATGATGGAATCAGCAGTGCAAAGGGATGTTGCTGAATTTCAGGAGGCGGCACATAAACTGAAAGGTGCTGCAGCATCTGTTGGATTGTTATGGGTACAGCACCAGGCAAAACTAATGGAGCAAGAAACCGAACTGCAAGGTGTGGAAAATCAATTGATTCATTTCCATATAACAATAGAGCGGCATTTAGCCGCTCTATTGGAATATATTGAAGCCTGGAATTAAGGAACTCTGAGTTCAAATGTGAGATTTAAGGGCTAAGTCAAAATCAGCCCTTTAATTTTATTTTTCCAGCTTACCTACGAAGCGATAACCTTCACCGTGGATGGTGCTGATCAGCTCAGGGCTTTCTAAGTCAGATTCAAAATGCTTACGGATACGGCGAATAGTCACATCCACAGTTCTGTCATTTGCTCTGAGTTCACGACCTGTCATATGGCGGATCAGTTGTTCACGGGTGAAAATTTTACCTGGGCTGTCCAACATTAAGCGTAATGCACGGTATTCACCTTTAGGTAAACGACGTGATTCACCTTCTGGGGAGGTCAGATTACGGCTGTTCTCATCCAGCACCCAACCATTAAATTTCACCACACTTTTATGCTCTTCCACTACAGGTTGAGACACTGTGCGATTTAGCAGGTTGCGGGCGCGAATAGTCAGTTCTCGTGGGTTAAAAGGTTTAGTCAGGTAATCGTCAGCACCTATTTCTAAACCTAAAATGCGATCAACTTCACTGTCTCGGCCGGTCAGAAAAATCAGACCCACGTTTTCTTTCTGGCGCAATTCACGGGCCAGGATCAGGCCGTTTTTACCAGGCAGATTGATATCCATAACAATCAAATTGACTTTGTGTTCAGCAAGTTTCTGGTTCATTTCTTCGCCATTCACTGCTTCAACCACATCATAGCCTTCGCCTTCGAACAAGCTGACCAGATTCAGTCGTGTTACTTCTTCATCTTCAACAATCAGAATAACAGGGGTCTGCATTATGCTTAAACCTTATGTGAACATAGTTAAGTGTTTGATTTATATATTTTTAGAATGAAAGTGACGCATGGTCAATGTCTGCACAATTATATAGACCACAGATTTTGTTAACAAGTGTATTTGTTAACAATTAGAGTGCTCTAATTTAAGCTGTTGAAAAATATACCTTTGTTAAATCTTTATTTTATTTCGGGATCACGGGAAAATCGATTTGAATGTCTATGCCATGATCCAGAGAACTTTCCAGCTGAATTTTACCGTTTAACGCCTGTGTCACTAAGTTATAAACTAAATGCATGCCTAAACCACTTCCTCCTTCGCCTCTTTTGGTGGTGACAAAAGGATCAAAGATACGCTTTTTAATATTCTCAGGTACACCGGCGCCATTGTCCTGATAATGCAGATAACAACGACTATTCGCCAGCGTTACGCTGATGGTCATAGTGCCTTGTTCTTTGTGTTCAAAAGCGTGGATCAGGCTATTCATAATCAGGTTGATTAAAATCTGGCTGATAGGACCAGGTTTACTCTCCAGCTCAAGATGCTCGTCACAATGCAGTATGATCTGGTGCTGAGTTTTTTTCAGGTTAGGACGCAGTGATAGCAGTACTTCATTCAGCAACTGGTGCATATTGAAGTATCTTCTGTTGTCATTCGACTGATCGACAGCTACTTGTTTAAAACTGCGGATTAGGTTGGCTGCGCGTTCAAGATTGCGGTAAATAATACCCAGGTTTTCTGCGCTGTCGCTCAGAAATTTTGCCAGTTGATTAGAAGTTAACTTCTTATCATCAAAAGCTTTTTGTATTTCAGCCAGTTTGTCTTGCATTAAGGTTGATGCTGTAACACCCAGACCTATAGGAGTATTGACCTCATGAGCCACACCAGCAACCATCTGGCCTAAACTGGCCATTTTTTCGGTTTCAACAATTTGGTTCTGGTACTGATGCAGGGTAGATAAAGTGTTTAACAAGTCCTGATTTGAGGTTTTCAGAGCTCGTGTTCTGTCATTGATTTTTTGTTCTAAGTCCTGGTTTAACTGCCGTATTTCACTCTCAGCACTACGCAGTTTAGAGATTTGTTGTTCAGTTCTGTCCAGCATTGTATTTACCGCGCGGCCAAGATTATGAAACTCAGTGATTTCCATGGCTGGCACTCGAATTTGGTAATCTTTTTCTTTAGATACTTTTTGTACCAATGTCAGCAAACTATACAGTGGTTGGGTAAAACGTCGTTGTAGTCTATTGGCGATAATAAAAGCGCCAATTAATGAACAAAGTGCTATTAAAATGTCGAAAAGCACTCTGTTCTGTACATAGCGGCTTAATTCGTCCAGGCTGGCGCGGATATAGACATATCCTATTAATTTGCCGTCAGTTTCTATTTTTTGAGTCAGTTCCATGACACCATCACCAATGGTTGCATTTTGATACTGCTCTACTTTATTAAACTGGGTCGGGTAGGGGCCAACATCTCGTCTGTTGTAACTGGAAAAAAAACTCAGCTGGCCGTTTTCCTGCAGTTTATAGATATGGATATTGTGCAAACGTGATTCTGCGGCAAAGGAAGCAAGGCGTCTGTCCTCGACCTCCGAATCGTCTATTTCAATGGAACCTACAGCGTTAAAAGCAATAATGGCAGCGTATGAATGCAGTTGTTCTGACAGGTTTTTCTTTTCGGCTTTAATATCCTGTAAGGTTGCAATGGTAAGTGATACACAAAGAGTGATACTGCAAATTAGCATGACAACCCAAATCAGTGCACCTTTGATTGAACTCGCTTTTAAAGCTGGACCCATTAATCCTTCCGCCATCCGTCAATCTGTTCTCAAAGCTATAATATTGAAGTTACACGCATTTGCAAACTTTCACCAGTTCGCCCACTGACAAAAAAATAAAACAGGTTATAAGCTAAAGTAATTGATGTTGCAACGAGGCGGCAAGTGCGAGAGACCCCAGGAGCTTAGTAGTCCTATGTGCAATTGGATTGAGGCGATAACTCGCCGGTCAGGTCAACAATAATGTGCCACAAGCTACTGGGGCGAGCGGATGCAGTCAACAAAGTTGCACCTTCAAGTACGAAGGGTTTATAGTTGTTGGCACTTGTGGCGACGAGGACAAACCATGGACTTATGGGATAACTACAAAACGAGTGTTTTTTTGTGCCATCAGCCTCTTGGCGATCAAATTAACTTTGCAATTATCAGCGCCCAAAACCCCTGTGGCCATGTTCAAACCCCCTCCAGAAATTTATTACTCGATAATCACTTTGCCAATACCCTCGACAGTCTGAATGTGCCTTACCGTGAGATTGTTGGATGTTCGCCTGATTTGCGCTTTCAGGAGAAAAGTTGGGCGGTGCTTTGTGATAAATCTAAAGCCATAAAGCTGGCCATAATGTTTGAACAAAATGCTATTTATTGGGTAGAACAGGGCAAACTGTTTTTGGTGCCTGCACTGTTGCAGCAAGATGAGGAATATTTAGGGGAGTTTCATCCACGCCAGATCGTAGTGGGTTAACTGTATAAAGGCTGATTAATGCCTTAACACCTGCAATATAGGCTCAATTTTTTGACCTAAAGCATATTCCAGCTTTAGGCGTTTGAGCTTTTGTTTATGTGCTTCATCTTCGTCTGCCGGTACTGTTAAAAACTCTTGAAAATCAGTAGCGCAGATACACAACATGGCAGGTTTCGCCATATTTTCCAATTGACCAAGCCGATAGATCTGATGAGGACAAGCTAAAGTGCGCTCTGGTGATTGAATACAGTCAGCCAGAGTAGAGGCGCTAAAAGTTAAAGTAGCTATCACGACCCAAAACCGTCTCATCAGTACGTCCTTTTATTTGTGGTTCTTTTTACAATAATAAACCACAAAACCATCGCGACGACCAAGCTCTTTTACCTGACCAAATATCTCTGTCAGTTGAGCCAGATAAGGTAAATGCACGTTAGCAACTAAAGTTAAAGTGCCGCTCGGTTTTAACTCATTAAAAGCAGCACGGAAAAACTGCTCACTGATATGGTAGTCCGTTTTTAAACCTGTATGAAAAGGCGGGTTGCTGACGATGTGATCGTAAGCCGCACTGCGTGACGGAATGCCATCAGCAGCTATAGTTTCACCAGGCAGCTTGTTGGCTTTTAAAGTCGCAGCTGTGGAGCTGACGGCTAAAGTACTAACATCCGAAGCTGTCAGTTTAATTTCAGGATGTTTTTTGACTAAAAACGCGCCGATAAAACCAGCACCACAGGCAAAGTCCAACACCTTACCTTGTTGGATATGATCAAGATGCTCTAGCAATAAATTAGTGCCTAAATCTAATTTACCGTGATTAAATACGCCCGGCAGGGAGCATAGTTTTAAACTGATCCCGGCTTTTTCGATACTAAATTGATGAAACTCAGTAGCTTTCAGCTCACTTTGCCACAAACCGTCCAGTTCAAACCACAAACAATGTTTGGCGTTGTCATGTTTAAAGGCTTTTAACCCAAGTTTTTCGGCCTGATTACCTAAGCTTTTAATGCCACCTTTGTTATCACCAACCAGATAGACTTGAGTTTTGTCATTCAATACAGTTTTAACCTGAGCGAGAGAGCTTTGCAGCTGATCTTTGCTTTTTGGGTAAAACAGCACCACTTGATCGACTGTCAGATCTGTTGGCAGCTCATCACCTAAGTAACAAGGGCTTTTACTTTGCTGCTGCCAGTTACTGGCAACAGCAATGTTTGAGGTTAAACAGAAAAGCTCCAGCTCTGGCGCTTTTTGTTTTAATTCAGCGGCCAGGCGGTCAGCCATAGGTTCTACCAGCAGCACTTTGCCTGATAAAAAATCAATATTGCGCAGCAGCAGCTGACTGGTATTGTCCAACATATTAATCAACCTTCTTAAACATCAGATCCCAAACGCCATGACCTAAATTAACGCCACGGTTTTCGAATTTGGTTAAAGGGCGATGCTCAGGACGTGGCACATAGTCATTGGTTTCTGAGAGGTTGCTGTAACCTTCGGCAACTTTCATCACTTCCAGCATATGTTCAGCGTAGTTTTCCCAGTCAGTGGCCATATGAAATACACCACCGGTTTTTAACTTGCGGCGTAATAACTGAGCAAACTCAGCCTGGACTATACGTCTTTTATGGTGACGTTTTTTATGCCATGGATCAGGGAAAAACAGCTGCACTGTGCTTAAGCTGTTGTCGGCAATGGAGTCATTTAAAATTTCGATGGCATCGTGTTCAAATACCCGCAGGTTTTTCACGCCTTCAGTTTCGGCTTCACCTAAACAAGCACCTACACCTGGTTTGTGCACTTCAATACCAATAAAGTCTTTATCCGGAGCCGCTTTAGCCATTTGCACTAACGATTTGCCCATACCAAAACCAATTTCCAGCACTAAGTCGGCGTCGCGACCAAACACAGCTGTCATATCGTAAGGCGTAGCCTGATATTCAAGGCCCATAGTTGGCCAGAATAAATCTAAACTGCGCTGCTGGCCTTTGGTCAGACGACCTTCCCTTAATACAAAGCTACGAATACGACGCAGGTATTTGTTTTCCTGAAGCTCTTCGTTTTGTGGCTCTGTGTTTGGTTGTTCCGGGTGGGTCATCTTGGTCTCCGTAAATGTGATTCAGCTTGTGTTTATCGTGCTGCGAATGCGGCGCGTATTATCCTTGTTCTGCCGCCAATGCTCAACCGCTAATCTTGATTCAACAAAAATACGGAAAAATGTTAGGCTAAGCGCCGTTTTGCTGACTTAACTTTGAGTATTTTACGCTGTGCAGACTTCTGAGTATTTAACTTGTCCTGAATTATTTGCCGATACAGTAGTCGACTGGCAAAAAAGCGATGGCCGTAACAGCCTGCCATGGCAACAAGATCCCAGCCCTTATCGAGTGATGGTCAGCGAACTGATGCTGCAACAAACTCAGGTGACCACAGTGATCCCGTATTTTCAGCGTTGGATGCAAAAGCTGCCTGATATTCATGCCTTAGCAGCCGCAGATACCGATACTGTGATGGCGTTATGGCAAGGTTTAGGTTATTACGCCAGAGCACGCAATTTACATAAAGCCGCTAAATACATAGTTCATGATTTAGGTGAGTTTCCTTTTGAATTAAACGACTTATTAACTATTCCCGGTATAGGCCGTTATACAGCAGGGGCTATCCGCTCATTTGCTTATGATGCGTATGGCCCGATAGTGGATGGTAATGTCAGACGTTTATTCTGCCGTTTATTTGGTATTGAAGGTGTGCCAACCAGTTCTGCAGTTGATAAAAAGTTGTGGGCCTTGGCTGATTTATTAACGCCAAAACAAAACAACAGACGTTTTGCTCAGGCCTTGCTGGATTTAGGCGCTACGGTTTGCAAACCTAAACAAGCAGAGTGTTTAACTTGCCCGCTTAAAACTCAGTGTGTGGCCTTTAATACAGGCAGGGTAGCAGAGCTGCCAACAGCTAAACCTAAAAAGACCACTCCAACCAAAGCAGGGCATTTTTTATGGATAGAACAAGGCGATAAGCTGCTGCTGCAAAAAAGACCTGACTCCGGCATCTGGGCTGATTTATGGTCTTTACCTCAGGTTGATGAAACTGCTGAAGCTTTGCAGCAGGCCAAACTGCAAGGTCAGTTTCAACATGTGTTTTCACATTACAAGTTAGATGCTTCGGTCTGGCATCCTGCTTGCGGTGTGGCAGAGCCAGCAGGCAGCTGCTGGTATAACAAAACACAAGTGATGGAAATTGGTTTACCAGCCCCTATCCGTAGCTGGATTGAAAAGAATTGGCTGAATAAAAGCTAACTGCTTGCGATGAAGTCGTTTACAATATCGGCCTTTTTAAAAGCTAAGCATTGAGGTGAAGCATGTCCCGTCAGGTATTTTGTGTTTATTTGCAAAAAGAAGCAGCAGGTTTAGATTTTCAGCTGTACCCGGGGGAGCTTGGCAAAAAAATCTTCGACAACATCAGCAAAGAAGCCTGGGCTTTATGGCAAGCCAAACAAATTATGCTGATCAACGAAAAAAAGCTGAATATGATGAATGTCGAGCATCGCAAATTGCTGGAAGAACAGATGCAGCAATTTTTATTTGAAGGTAAAGAAGTTCAGATCGAAGGTTACGTTCCTAAAGCTAACTAACTGCTGGCAATTCTCTAAGGCGTGGCTGGTTTAAAGTCGCGCCTTTCTTTATAATTTGCATTAGAAAAATTAATTCAATAACTGTCCTTTCTGAGGTTGCAGACTATGGCTCGGCGCTTACCCCCTCTTAATGCGTTAAAGGCTTTTGAAACTGCTGCCCGTCACCTCAGTTTTACTAAAGCAGCCGAAGAAATGTTTGTGACTCAGGCTGCTATTAGTCATCAGATCAAAGCGCTGGAAGACCATTTAGGTTTAAAGCTGTTTATGCGGAAAAACCGCTCTTTGCTGTTAACCGAAGAAGGCCAGAGCTTCTTTTTAGATATTAAAGAAATTTTCCTGCAGCTGCATGAAGCCACGGAAAAGTTATTAGCCCGTGGCGCCAAAGGCTCCTTAACCGTCAGTTTGCAACCAAGTTTTGCGATTCAGTGGTTGGTACCACGTTTAAGTTTATTCAGCGAAGAGCACTCCGATATAGATGTGCGGATTAAAGCTGTCGACTCAGATGAAGGCTCGTTAACAGACGATGTAGACGTGGCAATTTATTATGGCCGTGGCAACTGGCGTAACTTACATGCCGACAAACTTCACACCGAATATTTACTGCCGGTTTGTTCGCCTTTGTTATTAAACGGCAGCAAGCCACTAAAAGATGTAGCGGATTTGCGCCACCATACTTTATTGCATGATGGTTCACGTCAGGCCTGGAAAGATTGGTTCGTTAGTCAGGGAATTAAAAACTTTAATGTGAACCAGGGACCTATTTTTTCACATACAGCTATGGTGTTGCAGGCAGCTATACATGGTCAGGGTGTGGCGTTAGCGCACAACGTAATGGCCAGACCCGATATTAACTCAGGCCGTTTAATAGTACCTTTTCATCATGTATTGCTGAGTAAAGACTCGCATTATCTGGTCTGCCGTGAAAACCAGACCGAGCTTGGTAAAATTGTTGCGTTCCGGCAATGGATGGCAAAACAGGTAGAGCTGGATCAGCAGGATTTTGCTGAGCAACATTTTAATAATGCGACACCGGATTAATTGATGCCAGAGCAATTAGCCTTATGTCTTCTTATTGAAGCAGAAAAGCCTGTTGCCAGATTGCTGTTATCTCATGGCGCTGGTGCTCCGGTGCAATCAGAGTTTTGTACGCTTTTGGCTGAGCAACTGGCTAAGCAGCATATCGAAGTCTGGGGTTTTAATTTTGCTTATATGCAAAAAACTCTGGCTGGCAAAAGACAATTGCCACCGAAAATGCCGGTATTAATGGCTGAACTGCTTGAACAGATACAGCAGATGCCAACAGATTTACCTTTAGTTATTGCCGGTAAGTCGATGGGTGGTCGTGTTGCCACTCTGCTTGCTGCATCAGATATGTTTCCTGCGCAAGTGAAAGGGGTGATAGCTTTTGGTTACCCTTTTCATCCGCCGAAAAAAGACAGTTGGCGTACAGAGCATTTTGTTGCTTTAAAAAGGCCAGTTTTAGTCTTGCAAGGAGAGCGGGATCCGTTTGGCAGCACTGAAGAGTTAGCGGGTAAAAGCTGGCCTTTGATAGATATCAAATGGTTACAAAGCGGCGACCATGATTTTATGCCACTCAAGAAATCAGGTTTGAGCCAACCGCAGCTTATTGAACAGGCTGCTTCTTTGAGTCGGAGTTTTATTAATGAATTTATTCTGGAAAATTAACAGCAGCTTAGCGGCATTTTATGGCGCTCTGACTGTAGGTTCGGCCGCAGCTTTAATGCATTTATGGCGTGGCACTATAGCGATAGAGCAACTGGCAGTGCTTCTAAGTGCGGGTTTTATTTTGGCTTTTCATGCCCTGGCCTTATTGGCCATATCGGCTTTTGACAAGCTGCAACAACAAAGCCCATGGCTAAGCCGCATTTGCGCCTGCGCCATGCACATAGGGCTTTGGTTATTTGTTTATACTCTGGTCGCTGGTGTATTTAAGCTACCTTTACATTTTTCAGCTCTGGCGCCTTTAGGCGGTCAGTTGCTAATTTTAAGCTGGTTGGCCTTGGCCATCAGCCCTTGGATCAGGAAATAAGATGAAGATGAAAAATTGGCAGGATAGACAATTTTCACAGACGCAGGCTGCCCGTCAGGGTGTGGCACATGGAGGTGCCGTATGAAAAATTGGCAGGATAGACAATTTTCACAGACGCAGGCTGCCCGTCAGGGTGCTGCACATGGAGGTGCAGCATGAACCAACTTTTGCTGTATTGCCGTTCAGGTTTTGAAAAAGAATGTGCCGGCGAAATTCAGGACAAAGCAGCTCAGCAAGAGGTATTTGGTTTTTGCAAACTGACCAAAGACTCAGCTTTTGTCATTTTTGAAGCTTATGACAGCGAAGCTTTAGCCAGGTTTTATCGTGACTATGATTTCACCAATTTAATTTTTGCCCGCCAATGGTTTTTGCTGGTGGACGATTTGCTGCAATTGGATCCAGCCGACCGTATTACTACAGTAGTGGAATCGGCATTAGCTGCTGAATTATCTGCTTTTGGTGAGATTAGGGTGGAATACCCGGAAACCAACGACGGCAAAACTTTATCTACTTTAGCCCGTAAACTGACAGTGCCTTTGCGCCAGTCTTTGCGTAAAGCTGGTGTATTGCTGCAAAAGGAAAACTCCCGCGCAGCTGTGCTGCATTTATTTATGTTATCCGGCAGCAGCGCTTATTTAGGTATTTCTTATCCAGAAAATAACAGCCCGCTGGAAAACGGCATCATGCGGTTGAAGTTTCCAGCTGATGCGCCAAGCCGCAGTACTTTGAAGCTGGAAGAAGCTTTTATTCAGTTTATTCCTAAAGATGAATGGGAAAAGCGTTTAACTTCAGGCATGAGAGCAGTAGATTTAGGCGCTTGTCCTGGCGGCTGGACTTATCAGCTGGTCAAACGCAGCATGATGGTGACAGCCATAGACAATGGCATGATGGCGCAATCTTTAATGGACACAGGTCAGGTAAAACACTTTCAGGTCGACGGTTTTAAATTCAGTCCTGATAAAAAGAATGTGTACTGGCTGGTTTGCGACATGATTGAAAAACCACAACGTGTTGGCCAGTTAGTCTGCGACTGGTTGATCAATGAATGGTGTCAGGAAAGTATTTTTAACCTGAAATTACCTATGAAAAAGCGCTATGAAACTGTGGTTGAAGTGCTGGAGATGATGCAGCAAAAGCTCGACGAAGCAGGGCTAGATGTTGAATTTCAGGCTAAGCACTTGTATCACGACCGCGAGGAAGTGACAGTGCATGTAAGGAAGTTTTAACGCAGGTTAAGCATGAAGGGCAGGATAAACTCTGCCCTTAAAACCTCTGATATCCCATCAAACATAAGGCTTCACTAAGCCATCATAATCCATCACTTTTTGCACTGCTGGGCGGGCTAATACCTTTTGTACCCAGAGCGCGATAAAAGGGTAATCACGGGCTTTTTTATCGTCAAAATGTCGTGTCCAGCGGCATAACATCATGGCGTAAATATCTATCAGTGAAAACTCTTCACCTAAAAACCATGGGCTGCAGTGGCTGGCTAAATGTTTATCCATTTGCTCCAGCAGGCCCTGAGCTTTTTGCTGTGCATGACGTTTTACATCTGCCTGATTTTGCTCACCATTTACCCAGCGCTCCGGGTAAAAATACACCACTAAAGTGCTTTGTAAGGTAGCGGATAACCAAATCAACCATTTGTAAGCTTCGGCGCGTTGAAGAGTGCCGGAAGCCGGGAATAAGTTCTTTTCTGGATGGCTATCAACTAAATGCAGGCACATTGCTGCAGTTTCAAAAACAACCTGACCCTGATCGACTAAGGTTGGAATAGTGCCATTAGGGTTTAACGCCAGATAGTCAGCTTTTTTATGTGAGCCTGTTGCTGTGTCGGTTAATACCAGCTCATAAGGAACTGCCAGTTCTTCCAGCAGAATATGGGGTGCCATGCTGGCAGTGCTTGGTGAATAGTACAACTGATACATCGATATAACTCCTTAGAGAAAAATCTATCGGAGCATACTAGTGTGAAGCGAAGCTGATGGCAAAACTATCTTTAGAGCAGATTAGCGTTTGGGCGGCAGAATAAACGAGTTAGAGCTATACCCAAAGTAATTGGAGTCGCAACGAGGCGACAAGCCAGCCAGACCCCAGGAGCATAGTTACCTATGTGACTGGGGCTGGATGGTGCGGTCAACGAAGCTGTGGTTTCAAGAACGAAGGGTATATTACAAACGTTCCAGCATAGCTGCTGTAAAGTCTGTAGTGCCGTGGCTGCCACCTAAGTCGCGGGTGGTGCGGTCACCTGACGCAATCACATCAGTTAATGCGGCCAGAATTTTTTCTGCTTTATCTTTCATGCCCAAATATTCCAGCATCTGGATAGAAGCTAAAATCACTGAGCTTGGGTTGGCCAGGTTTTTGCCAGCTATGTCCGGCGCGCTGCCGTGTACAGCTTCAAAAATAGCGCAGTCTTTGCCGATATTAGCACCTGGTGCCATACCTAAACCACCGACTAAGCCAGCACATAAGTCAGATAAAATATCACCAAACAGGTTGGTTGTGACTATCACATCAAACTGTTGTGGGTTCATTACCAACTGCATACAAGCGTTATCAACGATCATCTCGCTGGCCTGAATATCCGGGTAACGTAAAGCCACTTCACGGGCAGTTTTTAAGAACAAACCAGAAGTAGATTTCAGGATGTTGGCTTTGTGAACAATAGTCACTTTTTTGCGGTTTTCGCGACGAGCCAGTTCAAAGGCGAACTCAACAATACGTTCAGAACCTTCACGGGTTACTACGCTCATAGCTTCTGCCAGCTCGCCTTCGTTTTTCACGATTTGGCCAGCGCCTGAATACATACCTTCAGTATTTTCACGCACCGTAATAATGTCGATATTTTCGTAACGGGCTTTAGTGCCTTTAAACGAAATGACCGGACGCACGTTCGAATACAGGTTGAATTTTTTACGTAAGGTCACGTTAATTGAAGTGAAACCTTCTCCTACTGGTGTAGTTAAAGGGCCTTTTAAGGTGATCTTGTTGCGGGCAATAGCGTCCAGCGTGTTCTGTGGCAGTAACTCGCCTGTTGTTTCTAAAGCTGTTAAGCCAGCTTCAACAAATTCATAGTTAAAGTTACAGCCAACTTTATCCAACACCTGGATAGCGGCTTCTACTATGCTTGGACCTATGCCATCACCTTTGATGACCGTAATAGTTTGTGAACTCATAACGTTCCTTAAGTAACTGATTCTTATTGGGACTGGTTGTACTAAACACAAAGCTGGAGGTTTATCTGTTCTTCTTAGTACAGCTGTTGTATCAGAGCTTGCTGAAAATCGGCGAAAATATACCAGTTTTGGTGTTTATTTTCCAGTTTAGGCTGACATCTGCGACAAATCTGTCACTTCCTGCGGCATAACTTCGGAAAATGGAGAAATAAAACTACAACTGGTCATCAGTGGGGTGAACGGCTGACTTTGTTCGATCAACAGCGCCTGCCAATCTGATGCGCTATAAATTTGCATTGCAAACTGTGGTGCTACGAATTTGTAACTGTGCTCAAGTCTCTGCTGATCGTCATCATCTGAAAATACCGAAGCCGCCAAATCAAAAGCAAAAGCTAAAACAAAAGCCATAGCCTGGGAGTTGGTTGAGGTCGGTAGTTCTCTGTAATGCAGACAGGCATCCTGCCAGCTCTGATTAAACTGCAGATGTTTCAGGGTCTTTAATGCCAGTTGCTGATAATGCTCACTTTGCCACAGCTGGTGCTTGAGCCATTGGCTGATGAGGCAGGTTTTTTGGTTTGGATGCGCCAAAGACAAAAAACGCAAATCAGATTGCTGCCATAAAGGCCAACATAAACACCAGGCAAGAAGCTCGGCTTGTTGTGGGCTTAAAGCATAAAATTTTATCTGTTGTGTCAGCAGATACAATGCTTTGGCTATTA
>Ga0181595_10003074_pt1 | contig 16242 bp, 18 predicted proteins | sample 041ome_7_FD_145604 | JGI IMG/M metagenome (GOLD analysis project Ga0181595, IMG submission 145604) | Coastal salt marsh microbial communities from the Groves Creek Marsh, Skidaway Island, Georgia - 041401AS metaG (spades assembly) | ecosystem: Environmental > Aquatic > Marine > Intertidal zone...
TCGTTACTTTGGAAGACGGGGTCAAGGAGGTTGCTGTTCGTGCGGACGACGGAAAACCTTTGTTGGTTACACTCAAGGGAGCCCAGGTGGACTCTGTGGACGATGAGCTTCTTCTCAAGATTGATGATGAGACCGTGGCACAGTGTGAGGATGCTGTTCTGGCAAAGGCTAAGGAGTCTAAGGTGGCTTGGTTCGGTAAGGAGATCGCAGACTCTCGACTTGAAAGCGCATTTACTTCTTCTTTTTCTCTTGACGAGAATATCTTGAGCGTGCACAAGGCGGAAACGGTCAGGGTGTATGATGCCAAGCGGGCGTTGCTTGAGGATAAGGAACTTGCCAAGGATGACGTGGTCGACGTGGTGGTCCAGCTCCGGTCGGTGCAGTTTCTCCAGAAAAGTTTTGAGACCGAGTGGGTGCTTCATCAGGCCAAGTTCAAGGCGGAGCCCAAGTCGAAGAAGGCGGTTGTGGATTTTTCGGATTGTCTTTTCGAGGAAGAGCCAGAGGAAGAGGAAGAGGAGGAATTTTTTTAGTAAGTAACATTAAACGGATATGAAGGTTAAGATGATGAAGACCGAGACCATGCTGCTACTTGCTCTGCTTGTCGCCGTGGGTTATTTTATGTGGGCGAACAACGGTGCGATCCGCCGCGCCCTCGGAATGGCCCCCAAGGAGGGGATGTACAGCTGGAGCTACCTCAACGGAAAGGAGGGTTATGAGGGTGCCAATGTGGATGCTTCCATGCCCGCTCCAGTGAACGGCGGTTCTCTTTCCGTGCCCGCGGCGGCTGCCAATGGGATGGGTATTGCCTCCAGCCTGCTCCCCCGCGATGTGGCGGCTCAGGAGGACTTCGGTGAGTTCGCCCCCGATGATATCCTCAAGGGTCAGAACTACCTGAACCCCCGCGCCCTCATCGGCTACCCCGAGACTGTGGGAGGAAATCTCCGGAATGCCAACCAGCAGATCCGGTCGGAGCCCCCGAACCCTCGCGACCCTGTCACGATCTTCAACACGTCGACGATCGTCCCGGACCAGATGCGCCCCGCTTTCGAGCTTGGTCAGGGTACCGCTTAGATTGATCTAGATTAATACATTTTAGAAACATTCAGGGAAACAACTCTGACTGTTTTTGAATTAAAGAAATTACACAACTGGTTAACAAAACTATGTCTGACGGAATGCCGATTAGCGATCAGTTCAAGGAGGCGATTGCCGAGCTAGAGGGAATCAAGACTCAGCTGAATGAGGCTCAAAAGGCTATCAAGGTACTCAAGGACCGCGAGTCCAGCCTGAAGACCTTCATTGGTGGATATATGAAGGCTCAGAAGATTGATGATGTCCAGACGCGTGGCGGAACCAAGGTCACCCAGAAGACGTCAGTTAAGAAGCCAGCGATCACTAAGAAAATCCTAATGGATGAACTACCAAATTATATTGAGGGAGGTCAGGAACGCCTAAATCAGATTATCAAGGAGATCGAGGATAAGTTAGAGCCCAAGGAGACATCAAGCCTTCAACTCAAGTTAAAGAAGAAATCCGAAGAGTAAGTAGTAACCAAAGATGGTGGGATCTAATCTTCTCGACTACACTCCAATTGCTTCCGAGCCTCATGTGATTGAGGACTATACTGTTGATGAGGAAGATGAAGACTTCGTGGATCCCAATGAATATGAGTATGAAGACTGGATAGCCTATTACAGTGATGAGCTGTGGAATAATTGGGAGTTATACAGAGAACATTGTTATGATAATATGATTCCAGTGACGCTTACGTTTTCAGAGTTTTGTAAAAATGAATACTACTATTAGTTTTAAATGTTGGCAATCAATAAATATGGTTCGACTGCCAGATGTCACAAGTACAAAGGTCATAATTCCAAGCGTGCTATTCGCTCTCCTTTCACCCGCAGTCACGGGTATGGAAAGTTTCGTAGACCGTTTGGGGATGACCTCTGTATTTGGGATTCTTTATATAATTGTAACCAAGGGTGTCACAAAGTACGTCATACGCCCTTCAGAAGTGTATCTTGCATGTGTGATGTACCTGATTTTGAGCAGCATGACAAAGACGCAAGACCAAATCGTTCAATATACTTTCCTATATTGGATTTTATTCGCGATTATTCGTTCACAAAGTCCTCTCGAGTTCTAAAAAGGGACATGAAGTACCTTGTGGTTGGTCCAGGAGCTATGGGATTTTATGCGATCCTAGGTGCCGTCTATGCCTTGCAGATCAATGGGAAACTGGATTCGCTTGAAGCGGTAGCTGGTTCATCAGCCGGATCCATTGTGGCATTTGGTGTTCTGGTAGCCAAGTGGGACTGTTTCAAGTTATTCAAACTTATTCATGACATCGATGTTCAGTCCATGATGAAATTGAATCTAAAATCATTTCTGAATGATTACGGGATGGTTCCAGCAGAACGGTGGAGAACATTGTTTTCAAAATTGTGCATGGAATTAGCTGGAAAAGAAGATTTTACATTCAAGGAACTCAAGGAATGGTCTGGGATGGATTTTTACGTTTCGGCCTACAACCTAAATCTCCAGAAAAGTTGTTACTTCTCCCACCACACACATCCCGACATGTCAGTGTCCTATGCCGTTTCCATGAGCATAGGAATTCCATTTCTATTTGAATCCGTAGTCTACCAGGATCATAGATACATAGATCTTGCTGCATTTGAAACAAGTCCAATTACACCATTCGTAGATAAGAACATAAAGGAACTCCTTGCAATCGAACTTGGTCCAAATGAACCTACAGAAAATACGACGAAAATCAAGTCATTCGTCGATTTCATTCAACACTTTATTACTTCAATCATGAAAAATAGAGTGGTGTATGAAAAACCTACAATATTTATTAATCTAAAGGAAGGTGAAGCATTCAACTTTTCAATGGACAATGATACCAAAAAGCGTTTGTTTTACCATGGGTTTCATACGGCCAAAGAATACATTACCTCAGAATATTTATGATGTCCTTGAGAACAAGAGCACCAACACCAATCATGAAGAGAACGACCATGTATCCCAACTCAGAATCCATCACACCGTCAACCTCGTAAAATTGAACATCCTCCGATTGCGGAGGAGGAGGTGGGAGAGGTGTTGTTTTTTTTACCATAACGGGTTCGTCATCAATGGGAGAATAGCCCACCATTATTTAGTATGACCTGGGAAATTATTTACAATTCCAACGTCGTCTTTCCCTTCTTGCCACGCTTCTTCTTCGGTGCAGAAACTTCAACTTCCTTGACCGAACCGTTCACACTCACGATATCAGAAAGATCATCCTCGATATTTCCATCACTTACAGAAGCCACTGGAGCCCTATTTTCCTCGACGTCACGAGTCGCTGTCGATTGAGGTTTCATAAACGTCGACATCAGCGATGAGAGATCCATGCTCGGTCCCTGAACCTCCCTTCTGGAGATGGGCGGTGCAGGTCGAGGATCGAGATTCCTATCCTGGGCGTTTTTAGCAGTGTTTGCCACAGCAGACATCATGCTGTTGATGAGATCTGGATTTTGCCTGATGACATCATTCATCTGGGGCATTGCTGACTTGAACATAGAGTGGGTCAGGTGGAACATTGTAGCAGAACCACCAAGCATCATAAGCAATTTCAACTCGGGTGCCATCTTCGCCTTTCCACGATACTTGATGTACAGCTCCTCGAATACATCATCATAGTCATCCACACCATCCATCACTGACTCGGACCACCCATCCAAATGGATATCCAGAGGATTGTAGCGCTTGTTGAGAAATTCAATTCCAGTCACAAAGGCGATGAGCATCCTCCGCTGCATCTTGACAGACTGATCCACTTCGATAGAGTAGGACATCCGCTTGACCTCTGCACGAATATCGTGAATCGATGAATGAATGTTGAATCGTTCAGCCGTTCGTATTCCCTTTCGCTCCAGGCGAGTAATCTTGTTCAGAAGGTCGGCCTTCTCATCATCAATCGACTTGTATCCAGGAGAAGGCGCATCATCCTCATAGCCTCCCTCGAGATTGACTCCGCCACCATAGTCATCCCCGAACCCTTCGCCATGATCCTCAGGCTCTTCGGGTGGAGGGGCAGGGCGCGCCGAAGGCGTTTGCTTCCCTTGATTGGCAAAAGCCATGAACGAAGCCGCAGGAGCATTGATTGGTCGATCGTTCATACTCGGGTTGTTCGTACGCTTGCGCTTGGTGGCATCCAGGACGACACCGTTGAAAAGATCCTGCTCATCGGCATCCAGGTCGACCATCATCTCATCATTGTTGTCGAGTTCAATTTCAAAATCACTCATTATACTTAATGACAGTACATAAACTTGTGGTCATCTCTTTAACGCAGAAAAATAATCACCGTACTTTAGTAAAGAAATATGATCAGCAGTCGGATTGTTCTCGTACTCGTGTTGGCCATCGTGGTGCTTATGTATGTCAAGTGCTTTATGGGCATGAAGAAGAGTGGATACAAGTTGTCCCCAGAGCCGGTGGATGTTTCACCCATGATCGATGGAAACGCCGTCACCAAGCTGCCTTACTCGCTTGAGTGCGTGCCCGGTCCAGGAAAGGACGCCGCCTACTACACCAAGGACCTGACTCCAGGCGGATTCTGCGGTGATCAGGCACTCGTCCGTGATGCCATGTCCTACAAGATCCTTGGAGGTGTAGGTGGATCTCTCCTTGAGAAGTAAATTAAAGAAATGAAAACAAAGGTAAGTACGAAAAACAATGTCTACCGAGGACGTGATGAAGGAGCTTACCGAGATGCGCAAGGAGATCAAGAGTCTCACCAAGCTGGTTCGCAAGATGGCCAAGCTGCAGGATGATCCTGATGGATCCAAGGCCAAGGAGCGTGCTGCCAACACCGGTTTCAACAAGCCTTGCAAGGTCACCAAGGACCTGACTGACTTCATGGGTCTCGCCGAGGGCACCGAGGTGTCCCGCACGGATGTGACCCGTTTCGTTAAGCAGTATGTCAAGGACAAGGGTCTGTCCCACCCAGAGGATGGACGAAAAATTATTCAGGATGAGCCTCTGAAGAAGCTCCTGCAAACACCACAGGGAGAGACCCTCTCTTATATGACCTTGCAGAAGCACATCTCCAAGCACTTCATCAAGGCTTAAACAAAAAACGCACCTTACTTTTAGAAAATGATATCCACCCAGGAGGTTGAGGCCATCATCGGTACGAACATCAAAAACATCGATGTGTATCGAAAGGCTTTCAAGCATAAATCTTCTGTTCAACACGATGGCGTCGAGGGTTCCTATGAAACGTTGGAATTTATGGGCGACTCCGTGTTGGGCTTTATTGTCACCAAGTACTTGTTCGATAGGTACGAGAATCTGCAGGAGGGATTTCTAACTCGTGCGAGAACAAAGATCGTCTGTGGAAAGACGTTGGCGGAAGTGTCTGCTAAACTGGGATTCCACAACTGGATTCAGATGGATGAAAAAGGGATGAGAAATGGATGGAACAACAACCCAAAGATTCTTGAAGATGTTTTCGAAGCATTTGTGGGCGCAATCTACTTGGACCTCGGGATGATCGAAGCCAAGAAGTTCGTCCTGGGTGTCCTGGATAACCCAGACCTCATTCGCCTGGATCGCCTGATGGTGGATGACAACTACAAGGACATCCTGATGCGCGTATGCCAGGCTCAAAAGTGGGATCTCCCTGAATATCGTCAGCTAGACCATGTGGATGTCACGAAGTTTAGAGTTGGTGTCTATGTTCAAGGGCATCAGTGGGGGACAGGCAAGGGGTCAACCAAGAAGGAAGCCGAACAGGCTGGTGCCTATTTCACCTTGAAGCGACTAGAGGAGAAACTTGAAAAGAGACTGGTTCCATCCAAGCGACCCAATGCCATGATTAAAAATGTCCACAGAAAGTAATAATGAAGGTCGCCCTTATCAGTCCAAGTTCAATGACAGTCCACGAGCTATGCACAGACCACGAACTTCGTGCATGGGGTCCTAAGTCTTCCAAAACCAAGGTTGATGTAATTAATCCTTATCCTATTAAATCTATTAAAGATGTCAAAAGTTTCGGTCCAGATGTAGTTGTTTTTGAGAAAGCCAAGGGGCGTGTATTTAATGAGTACTGCCATCATTTTGACAAGGTCGTGGATGTTGATGGTCTTCGCGAGTTGATCCCGAAAAAACCCGAGCCTGTCCCGGAGCCCGTTCCGGAGCCCGTTCCGGAGCCCGTGGTGGTCAAGGAGGAGCCGGTCCCAGAACCGGAGGTCGTCGCGGTCGCAGCGGCTGCCGTCTCCGAAGTTGAAGAAGTTATTCAGGTTAAGGAGGAGCCCAAGCCTAAGAAGTCAACATCATCACGCAAGAAGAAGACGCCTACCAAGTCCTCCACTTAAACATTAGAGCCCTATGCTAACTAGTATGCATCCCCAAGCGGAGAAGTTTTTCAACAAGACTTATCCTGAACAACGTTCCGATGCGTGGTTCAAGATGAGGGGCACGATGCTCACAGCATCCGATGCCGGTACCGCGATAGGTGTGAATCCCTACGAAAAACCTGAGAAGTTGATCCTGAAAAAGTGCGGCGTCAGTGAACCCTTCAACGACTGGGCAACCAAGCATGGACAGAAGTATGAAGATGAAGCCCGACAGATCTATGAGGAACGTCACAACCAAAAGGTTTTTGAGATTGGTCTTGAACCCCATCACACCCTCGACTGGATCGGTGGTTCACCCGATGGCATCACCCACTCTGGGCGACTTTTGGAAATCAAGTGTCCAAAATCACGAGCTATCGGTGACGGAACACCACCCGAATACTACTATGCGCAGGTGCAGGTGCTCATGGAGTGCCTCGAATTGGAAGTCTGCGACTTTGTGCAATATCGACCTGCCGAAATCACCTACCCCAAGCCTGCCGAGTTTGTCTGCGTGGAGATTCCACGGAACCGCGAGTGGTGGGCGACCAACATGCCCATCATGAAGGCATTCTGGGAGAAAGTCCTTTGGCACCGCGAGCACGGTCACCAAGAACTGCTACCGGCACCCAAGCCTACGATCGATGATCTTATCAAGGAGATTGAAGGTCTCGAGGGACAACTCACCAAGGTGAAGAAGATGGCTCTCGAGATCGCCAAGGAACATTCGACCCTGAAATCGGGTCGGTGGTCTAACGAGGATGAAGAGTGGCTCTTGAAGAACAAGGACAAGAAAATGGAAGAACTTGCCGAGCACTTGAAGCGAACGGTCAAGGCCACCAAGATGCGTCTGGAAAAGTTAATCAAGGAGCAACCCAAACAAGAGTGGACGGTCAAGGTGGTCGAAGAGGATGACATCTAGATGCCAACCCTGGGCTGAACCCACGGAAGAGTCTGTCTCCCAGGAAGGTTGGGCGAACGACAGACGAACTTGATGATGAAGTGATTGATCTCCTTTCCACCCGAAGGGTTCGGAATGAGGGCGCCGTTCTGATTATACAACTTCACAGTCAGACGATCCAAATTTTCTATAGGATGAATAAATTGAGTAATTTGATCATAGTTGTCTTTGAAAACAATCAGCTGGTCGGATGACGAACCCTGATCATTATCCGTGATGATGGACCCAAAGGCACCACGGGCAATGGATTGGACCGGTGAAACTGATGTGACATTCGGTGGATTCTTTGTAAGTCGGTCATTGAAGTTGGATTCCAGTTCACGGACTCGCATATAGAGGTGTTCCACAGAACCACGGGTGTGGACGTGGAGACCCAACAAGCGTGCTTGAACCACCTGTTTCAAAGGTGAATTGAAGTACACAGTAAAGTTATTGGAACTCGTTTGATCCAATGTGTCAAAGGATATCGTGTGATATTCGTAGTTGAAGTCTGGGAGACCAGGTGTCGTGTAGGATGACCTAGCCATTATTATTTAGCCAAGAGAATAGCCAGAACCAATAAAACGACAGCTATCGGGATCAGGATCTGGGCATACTTGGTGGGAACTCCCATGAACTCTCGACGGGGCAACAGGGCACCGACGGGTTCCGTGGGTTCTTCTGGATTCAGTTTATTGCGTGTGGCTGACCTATAGTAGTTGATCAACTTGCGTGCGAATGTATTCTCAGTCCCTGGTGTCACCGGTGGTGCGATGTTGGGTTCCAGACGTTTGTCATCTTCGTCCTGCTGCTTGGTGGCAAACCTCTTGTCCTTGGTGGCTTGGACTGACAGTTTCAAAACAAATTCTTCTGTGGACGCCCCAGTGTTTGTGAAAGGATACAACTTGAATGAACTGACACTCGTATCGTAGTAGTAGATGGATACCTTAATAGCTTCCATGACTGGCACGGTTTTTTGAACATCGATTCTGTCATTCATGGAACTCATCACGTAGTTCGTGGGACTCGCCCCGGCCAGAGAAGGAACCGCAAGTGAACCCGTGTAGGCAAAATCAAATCTATTATTTATTTGTGGTAACGAAAACGTAATTAATCCAGAAACTGTATCTGAATTCGCCACAGATAATGTTATTGTTGTTCCATTGATATTGGTGACTTTGGCGTTCGTGCCTATGCCAGTTCCAGTGACATCCATGCCAATTTCAATTCCATTAGGTGAATTCACTATTATTGTTAACTCTGCATTATTTCCTGTTGCACTTGTATTTACTATTTTTCCTCCATAAACCAATGGATTATCCACCGTATAGATCCTATCAGTCAAAATCCCATAGTTGGGCACTTCCAGAACCACGTAGTAAGCGTGGACATTCCCATTGACCTGCGAGGCACTGTTGAGATAGGGGATCGATGCCGATGCAAAATTCACAGATTGGATTCCATAAAGGGGTGTACTGAGATAGACGGTGAAGTTGTTAGCATCGGTTGTGGCTCTGTCTTTTCTGGTTGAACTGTCGATAACGATGTCGTAACTTGACATACTCTACTATTAGATTGCTTTTTTTCAATGAAGAAATCACGGAGGTCCAGATCGTCTAGCTCTTCGCTGAAAACGTCGTCCAGTTCCGAGTACTCAACCTGGGGCTTCCAAATATGAACACTTTCTTCATGCTCCAGTGGGACCAACGATTTTTCAGAGTCTGACTCGGTCTCGCCCTCACTGGAAATTGTGGCATACTCGTCTGGGTCATATTCATAACCTTCCATTGGTTTCTACCAGACGCACTACTATTTATTGGGTTCGTTTAAACGCGACTAAGCCTTTACCTTACATACCATTCAAATCTCATAGTCCTATTCACACCAGTGCTTGCTTGACAACAATTGAATGCATCACCAGCAGAATAACTTGCGTATTTCAGACCAATGCCACCTGTCACGTCGTTTGATGATTGGTTTGCTTCATTATTCCAGGCAAACCCCCATCTCACAGATTTGAGATCAAATGTTGTGTAATTTATTCCATACCACTGAAACCCATTTTGTGTAGACCATATGCTATAGTTAAATTTAGAACTTCCTGTCGGTGATGGATTAGTTGCTGGATAATCAACACCATTACTTAATTTTGTTATTTGTGTTGGACTAGCGTAAAATTCTCTTACCGATTTTTTACCAACTGCATTGTTTTCAACCCAGGTCCATCCCCCATAGCCTCCAGATACGTCACCGCCCACTGAAACATCTGGAAATATTGCCAGCCAGTCATCTGATGGGAAATAATTGAACGTATCAAATTTAGCATCTCCATCATTTCTATTTGTTTGATATGCATTTAGCGTATTTGTTGTTGTCCAGTACGTGGAATCGAAATTAAATGTTGTACCTCGTGTCCCTTTCATGGCCAACATCCAACCGCCTCCAGCACAGTCGGTGTTCAAAATACAGTATATCTGTGTAGGACCAACTACCGGAAGGTTTATCCAATACACACCATCATCAAGTTCTGGATGATATTCAACAAGTTGTTTTGCGCTATACACAGCGTTTGCTGGTGAAGAACCATCTCTTAAATGTGTTCCGCTAATCTGAAACTTGGGTATCTTGACGTCCATATACCATTCTGAAATATTTGTTGATACAGCTACACCAGCATCGGGGAAAATACTTGAAACTACTATAGCATAATATTTGAATGGTCTTTGAACGTACTTATCTAAAAGTACAAATGAACTTACTTGGTCTGACCTGTTTACATATTGTATCACTGACCAATTTGTATTATCATTTGAAGCCATTAAATATCCAGTTTTGGGAAGTCTATAATTATACCCAGTCCTGGCGTACATAACAGAATAATTCAAAAACAATGGTATTGGAAATTGTATTTTAAGCCATTCACCTTTGTAACCTGATATGTTATTACTTCCTGGATAAGATCCATCTGGATTGTATGTATCTCCTAAAGAATGCCACCCCTCATCTCCAATGACTCCATTGAAAGCTTGATAATATCCTCCAAAATTACCATGTTGCGAAGAACCACTCGCCGCGACACTGCCCAAACCTAATATGTTGGTGGTATTTGCGGTCATTTTGTTTATATTTACAGAATAACCTGTTTTCTTATAAAAAACAATATCTCTGGGATTGAAGTAATTTACACCTCTGGGCACAACTGGATTTGTGTAGATAGTATATTGTGCATTAAATAAATAAATTTCAATTATTCCTATTTCATCCAGTGTCAACTCGCGGTTGTAGACGATGACCTCCCAGACCGCCCAGTCGGAACGTTCGTCAGTAAAATGTCCGTAATTTATACTGAGATTTTTTGCAGAACCTGTTACGGAATTTATAGTAAGGTTGACTCCATTTCCTCTATAAAGACTCTTTTGATCTGTCGAAATTAGAATTTGATCAAGTGGAAAGGCTGTTGTACCATATTGAGTTAACCATCCGTCATGATACGCCACACCTGTCCTTCCACTCCAAAACCCAGAAAGCCAGTTTGCAGCAACTCCATCAAATATCCTACTTCTGTACGCGCCATTATAGCGGGCCACGTGGAAAAGCGTATAGGTTGATGGCAAAATGGTAGATGGAAATCTCAATCCATCATTAACACCTCCATAGATGTAGTTTCCTGCTTTGTTGATAGTTCCTCTTGTGACCGTGCAGTGATTACCATTCCCAGAGAGGTCCGGCCAGCTCGATCCATTCCACGCTTCGCCCTTGTACCACCCGACTAGACCATAATTTATGGGCAATATTGTATCTGCTTGTGGATAAAACTTTAGGACATCGGTTGTGAGGTCCGTCGTGAGCGACGTTTGAGATCCACCGCTCCAATAAAATGTAATTCGTTCTCCTCCACCTCCTTCACCATAATAGATTTGAATTAGATACCTTTGACCCGAAATTAGTCCATATGTACCTGTAATAGTACCAATATTCCATTCAGCAGAAGTTATTAATGTTCCATCAATATATACCCTAGAAAGGTTGTCTGAATTAACTCCAAAAGTATATGTTCCACTGACAGAAGGAATTATAAATCCGTACCACTTCCAACTAAAATTATCTTCTAGATCTGTGGGTGGAAAAACTATACTTGTAAACGTACTTTCGGATCCAATGTAGGCAGCGGTGTCGAAATGATTTACATTCCCACCCCAGTACCCACTGTATTTTTGTCCATATAGACCTCTGGACATAACTACAATTAGCGTCTAGAATTTACGGCGCTCTTTATCATCATCTCGAGTTCGGTCTCGGGTTCCCAGTCAGCCCACTCGCGGACCGCCTGGTTTACCTCAAGATAGCGTTCATCGTCCCCGTCATACTCGCGGAACTCGTCGTCGAACCCCATATCGCACTCCTGCACGACCATATCGTCGTCGGTCTCCCAACCGTCTGAATCTTCGTCGTCCGCATCCGGAAGTATGGATCCGTAGACCCTTCCTGTCAATTTCATGGCACTCCACTTCATTCCATATTCCATGTCGAGGGCAGTGACGATGCTCCTTCCAGTGGCTTTGCAATACTCGGCGGCCACCACTACGGCATTCTCCAGAACGGGCTGGATTGCGTTCGTGTAGGCAGCGATGATCTGTTCCTCGCGACTCATTATTATTTTTTAAAATGTCGCTTTTCTTTAAGAGAGGATCATGCAGAAGCCTCCAGTTGGATTCCGTGGAGACACTGGTGTTGGTGCTCTAACAGGTTTGAGTGGCGTGGGCCCACAAGAACAGTTTTTGTACGACTTTGATTCAAAGCGGGAATACACCTACAATGAGTATTCACAGGCGACTCCCTTTTATAGGTTTTATAGACCAGCGACAAGCACTTTCCTGGGTGAAGAGATTCGTTACACATTTAACCCCAGAAATATGGGAGATCTTCTCACCGGTCTCATGTTGAAGTTTAATTTTCCTCCGACAACCGGAACGTCCGTAACATGTCTAAGGAACCTCGGTCTCTCAATGATCAAAAGAGTGGATTTCATAGTAAATGGTAAGACGATTCAGACGCTACGAGGGGACTGGTTGTCCATTTATGAATCGATGTACTCCTCCGAACAGGAACGCGAAAATATATTTAATGTTTCTTATAATTTAGGTGCCACATTTAATACTCAGCCGACATTGGAAGCCAATGACACGTCTCAAAGATTATTCTTTCCGCTTCCATTTTTCTTCAACAACCACTATGTGGATGCCAGGGTTGACACCACATCCTTTCGTGCATCCTTGCCTTTGTGTGCGATGCACAACTCTGAAATCACATTGGTGATCAGATTTTTGCCTCTCGCCGAGATTGTCAGTGACGTGAATGATTTCGCGACCGGAGCCGATCTCACCGACTTTATGTTCGTCACCGAAGAAGTCACGTTGACACCGAGTGAACGCTTTATGCTACGTTCAACAAAGCAAAAGTATCCAATTGAGAAGGTATCAGCAGAAGAAGTAGAAATTGATGCTACAGAAAATGCATATTACAGATATTTCTTTAATAGCATATATTCATGCCGTGCTATATTTTGGACATTCAGAAATAATATAAGTGGATACAATCCATTTTTCTACAAACCACTTATCAACGCTAGAATCACTACACTGAACAAGACAGACAGGAATGAATTAAGAGAGACACTTTTCCTTCAAGAATTGCAGGCTTCCATTCATGATTACTACAACGACGGATCTTTCTATGGGTATTCATTTTCGGAACAGCCTCTACAGGTGGTCGTGGGAGACTACGAATTCCGTGCTCCACGTCCACAAAGTTCTTACATCGATATGTTTTTTACCACCACAGCACCGGGTTACAATCTGTGGTCTGGAGTATTTGGAGCTTCTACAAAAAACTACGAATTAAATAGTCAATTCATTCTTTTGAATACCAGTGTAGGTCTCGATCGGACCACGAATGCACTGTTGTCTCTCAAAATGAACACCGATGGGTATTTAAGAACCAACTCGGCCCGAGTGGGAATAGGAACCACTTCTTACACAGAAACAAATAATTATTTAAAACCTTACATGATGCGCTTTGAACCTTGGAATGGTACAAACGAGGGTTACATTAAAATCACACCGTCTGCGAGAACGAACATCAATACATTTGTCGCAACAATTGAATCATATTTGATAACAATTTACTATCTATCCACTAATATACTTGTGGTGGAAAATGGCTTGGCGGATGTCATTGAAACCGATGTGGGAAATGGAATTATCGAGGGCAAATTCAATAGCCTGGATACAGACGCTTCTGGATTTATAGAGGCTATAGAATTTGATGTCAGTACTTATGACAGGGACGGAGATGGTAAGATTTCCTTCGCAGAGTTTAAAGAAATCGAGGAAGTTTAATCTCCGAGCCGGTAAACAAAAGTCGTGCTACACCATTTTCGATGTAAAGCAAATTCATCGAGAGTGCGTACAAACGAAAAACAACAGGATTATAAAAATAAGGTTTTACTGGGTATCCAGAATAATTTCCAACTAAAGGCTTATCTAGTATATACTTGTAGTAGTCTGGGTCATCTATTTCTGAAATTATTTTTGTATCTTCCGATAGATCAATAGAATCAACGTAATCTCCAATTTTAGCAGGGGGATTATCTTTGCTCCATTCTACATAGGTCACGTCATCTATGGCGTAAGCATCGCCAACGAGTTCACCCAAATAATAATTCTTTGTGCTCTTTTTCGCTACTATATTGAACAAAGGATTTAGAATTGTCGAAAAGTTTATAGATCCGTTTGGAGTGGTTCTGTTCATAGGATCTTTACAGAATGCAAGGGGGTATATGAAACTGCAATAACGGTTCGATGGTGTAACGATGTTTTGCGCCGAACCCGCAAAGTGCGTATAATACTGAATTCCACGATACATTTCAAAAGTACCTACCTCCTTGGGCATTAATACCTGATTGTCCAAAATTATCTCCATAGAATCAAGAAAATCATTTGCACCTACACTAGAAGTATCATTTCGTGAATAATCGAAAATGTCGGTGGTATCCGTTGTAGTGTCTTTGAAAAGTGCAAAAACTGCCTTGACCGGATTCACAAATTTTGGTTTCATTGTGAATGAAGTGTTTTCGGTGTATTCCTTCTCTTCCATTTGAAATTGCTCTGTTGGAAAAATTAACGGCCGACTCATCATCGGTTTGACAACTTCATCCGGGGCATATCCATACTCAACTCTTAATCTTACATCAGAACTCGCGACACCTGCATCTGCTCCACCCCAGTTTGCCGAATTTCTGAGACCAACCTCGACCTCTACTTCCTGATAACGTAGCGCTACCAGCGGTAATGCCAAATCAGTTTTTCCATGAAACCAGAATCTCAACGGCACTTGAAGACGGTAGGTTCGCGGATACTGTGTTGTGTTAGTGAATGGATACGTCGGTCCACCGCCAAGCATTCTGAATAATTGAACCACCGAGAATGATTGACTTTCATCACCTTCCACATTCAATCGAAGATTAAGTGTTTCACCACTCTCCTGTTGAATCGTGGTTCCGCCTATGATCAGAGATACATGATCGAGCATAGCCAATGCATGATTTATTGTAGAACTTGTCAAACTTTCGTAGTCGATGAGTAGATACATACGCGTGATAAAGTCACCGTGCCGTGGCACCAAAAACGTCGCTTCCGCGCCATAGTCAATCACCAAAGGATCCGTGTCAAAACTTTGAGTGACGAAGTTGGTCTTCTTAGTAAACACGGCTTTGAATGGAGTCTGTTCCATATTCTAATATGAACCACCTTTATTTTTTCTCTATTATGCCGAGAATTGATTCGCGGATGGTTTCGTAACTGGTGATACGTCGAATTTCTTGCTGAACCCATTCGGACTTGTCTTCCAGGTCGCCCTGATAGATCTTTTCCATTGCCTCGACCGTGCCTTGGACACTCGGCGTAACCCACCATGCACTCTGCATGTGATTGAATCGTCGCTGAATTGGAGGAACAGAAATACCATACAGACAATAGTCGTGCATGGCACCGAATCGCGTCGTGACCACCGGAACGCCAAAGTATTGAGCTTCCAACTGTGGAATGCCAAACCCTTCCGAGCATGATCCACACAGATACATGTCGGCACACTTGTACATCTTTTGAAGGGTGGTTTCGTCCAATGTTGTTTCAGTAATCTTGATGGAGTTTTCTGGGATTCCAAGGGTTCTTACCATCAAAGGGACATCATAAACCCTTGTGTGGTTTAACGTCGGCGCGTGAATCCAAAGGAGTGCTTCGGGGTGTTCTCTCTGAAATTCTTTGAACGCCAAAAGGGTCGTGTCGATAGATTTTCGCCCACTCTGTTCATAATTTCCAGCCACAGTGAGAACCACATAGCGGTCATCTACCCCAAAGTCTTTACGAACTTTCTCCTTGGTGTCTTCTGGAGGCAACTGTGTCTGAAATTCCACGATGTGAGGCACGACGTGACTTTCCCTTCCCATCTGTCTTATGATCCTTTCGCGCGTGGACATGCACAATGAAATGATTGACTGTATCTTTCCAAGTGCCTTGACCGTAGGTTCGTCGATGGGTTCATAGTGCAAAGGAAACCAAAGGTATGATGGACACGCGATCTGTTCCTGAGTAGACGTGTCCAACAGGAAGATGTCCTGGAGGAAGAAGATAGCCCCCGCGTTGGTTCTTTTTATATACTCATTGATGTCAGTAATCTTGATGACACATGGGAACTTTTCGTAGGGTCCCAAAATGAAGCTCACACCTTGGCGATCCAACAGTGCCTGGGACCAAGGATCCCGGGTTTCATTCGGAAGAATGTTTGAATTGACAAGATCTCTGAATGAAAGTACGCCAGTGTGCTTCACGCCACACAAGGACCATA
>Ga0181595_10003084_pt1 | contig 16184 bp, 15 predicted proteins | sample 041ome_7_FD_145604 | JGI IMG/M metagenome (GOLD analysis project Ga0181595, IMG submission 145604) | Coastal salt marsh microbial communities from the Groves Creek Marsh, Skidaway Island, Georgia - 041401AS metaG (spades assembly) | ecosystem: Environmental > Aquatic > Marine > Intertidal zone...
TGTTGATGTGGAGCCGGATACAGGCTTAATGTCGGTCAAAGCCTTAGCTGCTAAGTTACAACAAGCAGCAGCCAACAATACGTTACCTAAAGTTCTTATTCCTGTGCATCTGGCAGGACATAGCTGCGCTATGCAACAAATTGCGACTTTATGCCAACCTTACGGTATTCGTATTATTGAAGATGCTTCCCATGCCATAGGCGGAAGTTATCAGCAAAATAAGATAGGCAATTGTCAATTCAGTGATATCACAGTCTTCAGTTTTCATCCGGTAAAAATAATTACCACAGCTGAGGGTGGTGCAGCGTTGACTAAAGATATGGCGCTGGCTGCTCGTATGCAACTGCTGCGCAGCCACGGTATTACCCGCAATTCAGCTGATATGACTGAGCTCAGCCACGGTCCCTGGTACTATCAGCAGATAGAACTTGGTTTGAATTACCGTATGACAGAGCTGCAAGCGGCTCTGGGGATAAGTCAGTTAAGAAGACTGGACAGCTTTGTGAATCAACGTATTGAGAGCGTTTCCAGGTACAGCGAGCTCCTGCAGAACTTAGCCCTGGACCTTCCTCAGGAATGCCCCGCAGGACAATCATCATGGCACTTGTATATTGTCAGGTTACATGATGAGAACTTACGTTTGTCCACATTTGAAACACTGCGTGCTGCAGGTATTGGCGTTAACGTACATTATATTCCTATCCATACTCAGCCTTATTACCAAAAGCTTGGATTCCAGTGGGGTGACTTTCCGCAGGCTGAATACTTTTACAGCAGGATCATCAGCTTGCCTCTCTACGCTGACTTGACACAAAAGTCACAGCAGTACGTAGCATCCGTCTTGAAGCAAATACCAGGTCTTGAACGATGAACATCGCCATTATTCCTGCACGAGGCGGTAGCAAACGCATCCCCCGTAAAAATATCAAAGAATTCTGCGGCCAGCCCATGCTGGCTTATCCTATTCAAGCGGCATTGGAAAGCGGCGTCATAGACAAGGTTATTGTATCAACCGAAGATGAAGAAATAGCTGCTGTAGCTTGTAAATATGGTGCCGAAGTTCCCTTTTATCGACCTGCGGCACTGGCAGACGACCATACAGGCACTAGCCCTGTGGTTAGAGATACATTACAACGTTTATTACAGTTAGGTTGGGATATTCGACATTGTGCCTGTATTTATGCTACCACTCCATTATTGAGCAGCACTTTGATCCAGCAAGCTTATCAGCAACTATGTGAAACATCCGCTGATTATGTATTTACTTCTGCGCGCTTCTCCTTCCCAATTCAGAGAGCCTTATTGCAGACAAAAACTGGGGGCGTAACCCCTTTTGATCCTGCCAGCATAGTTAAACGCTCACAGGATCTGCCTCCAGCCTTTCATGATGCTGGTCAGCTTTACTGGGGAAGCTGCAATACATGGTTGGATCAAAACAAATATATATTCAGTGAAGAATCACAGATGATGGTGCTTCCTCCGCATTTGGTTCAGGACATTGATACCCCTGAAGACTGGCTGCATGCAGAATTACTGTATCGGATGCTGCAATCTCAATGACACAGATTTTGTTTCGCGCAGACGCCAGTATCCAGATTGGCTCAGGCCACCTGATGCGTTGCCTGACATTGGCTCAAGCCTTAACAGAACAGGGCTATAACTGCAGTTTCATCTGTCAGAACTTACCTGGCCATCTTGTGTCATTGATTTTAGAGCAAGGCTTCGAAGCCCGCCTGATTCCTATCTGTCAGAATGAACAGACCGATGCAGCAAACTGCCTGGAATTGATAACAAATCCAGTTCAATTGCTGGTGATCGATCATTACCAGTTGGGTCGTGGCTATGAGCAACTGATGCGAGGCTCAGCAAAACACATCATGGTAATTGATGATCTGGCCAATCGCGCTCATGACGCAGATTTATTGCTGGATCAAAATTTATCACCCCAGGCTGAACAACGTTACAGCAAACTGATTGACTCAAACTGCACACTGCTGGCTGGGCCTGGTTATGCACTGCTCAGAACCGAGTTTTATCAGGCTCAGCCTAAAAAGAGAGAAAGGCTACTGGTCAATTTTGGAGGAACAGACCCTGACAATCTGACGCTACTGACTCTGGACGCATTGGACCTATTAAAGTCTCTGTCCATTCATGCCGATATAGTCATAGGACAGAGTCATCCGGCAGCAGATTTGATACGTAAGCGTTGTGAACAACAACCACTGTGGCAGTTTCATCAGCAATGCAATTATATGGCCAGTTTGATGCAGCAAGCCAGACTGATGTTGGGTGCTGGTGGCAGTACGCACTGGGAGCGTTGCTTCAGTGCATTGCCAGGATTAGTGGTGACTGTCGCAGATAATCAGCGTCAAAGCACCGAATATCTTGACCGACTTGGTGCCTGTATTTGGCTGGGTGATGCAGCACTACAAACAAAAGACCAACTGGCGCAGGCTATCTCCGCCAGCTGGCAAGATGAAATGTTATTGCAGCAGATGGCAAAAAGAGCCAGCGATCTGCTGCCACGTCAAGCCGGAACTCCGGCCGTAGTTAAGGCTATAACAGAATTAATGAGGTTTTAATGCGCGATTTTTATATTGGCAACCGTAAAATTGGCCCTTCGGAAAAACCTTTTATCATTGCTGAAATGTCTGGTAATCATGGTCAATCATTAGATAAAGCAAAAGCTCTGATTGACGCTGCCGCTGCTGCTGGCGCTGATGCACTCAAACTTCAGACTTACACCGCCGATACTATTACCTTGGATGTGCATCAAGGCGAATTTTTTATCGCCGACCCAAATAGCCTTTGGCAAGGAAACTCTTTATACAATTTATATCAGCAGGCTATGACGCCTTGGGAATGGCATGAAGAGTTATTTGCTTATGCAAATAGCAAAGGTATGCTTGCTTTTAGTACTCCCTTTGATTTGACGGCAGTAGAGTTTCTTGAACAGCTAAATGTGCCATGCTACAAAATAGCCTCTTTTGAAAATATTGATCATGCTTTGCTAGCAGCTGTAGCCCGCACAGGTAAGCCTGTGATTGTCTCTACAGGTATGGCGACTCAGGCTGAACTGGCTGAATCGGTGCAAGTGTTAAAAGAAAATGGCTGCAAAGACCTGATTCTGTTGAAATGTACCAGCAATTACCCTGCCCGGCCTGTGGATGCAAACTTGCTGACAATACCTCATCTGGCTGCGCTTTTTGATTGCCAGGTTGGGCTGTCCGATCACACTCCCGGTGTTGGAGTTTCTGTTGCCGCTGTAGCCCTTGGCGCTACTGTGATTGAAAAACATTTTGTTTTGGATCGTAAAGGCGGAGAAGTCGACGCTGAATTCTCCCTTGAACCTGATGAACTGAAGTTGCTGGTTGAAGAAACAGCAAGAGCCAGAGACGCACTGGGTAAGGTGCATTATGGCTGTACAGAAAAAGAAGTAGCCTCCAGAATACATCGTCGTTCTTTGTATATAGCAGAGGATCTCCCTGCAGGAGCTATATTGACTGCAGAGAACTTACGTTCAGTGCGCCCAGGACTAGGTCTCCCCCCTAAGTATCTACCGATGTTGCTTGGTAAAGCTCTTAAAGTATCAGCAAAAAAAGGTACGGCGATGAGCTGGGAGTTGCTGGCATGACAAAAGCGTTGCAGGTTGTTTTATTTGGTGCCAGTAAAGCTGGGGAATTCTTCCTTAGTCAGAACCCTACCCTGAACATCACTGCATTTATTGACAACGACCCAAGCCGTCATGGCCAGAAGTTATCAGGTATTGCTGTGCTGCCTCCTGCCGAACTTTTGAAGCTGCAGTATGATCAGATCATTATTACCAGCCAATGGGTAGATGCTATCAGCGCTCAGTTGCAACAACTTGGCGTTCCTGCTGAAAAAATTTTGGTCCCGGCTAAACAACAAGTAAAAGCGACCCAACCTTTTTTACATAACGCCACGCTGGAAATGGCCCATGTTCTGCTTTTGAGGTTAAACCAGTTTTTACAACAGCATGGTATAAGACCATGTCTTGATTCTGGAACCTTGCTAGGCGTAACACGACAGCAGGCATTGATCCCTTGGGATGACGATATAGATCTGGCAATAGATCAGTCAGAGTTCAGTACTTTACTTGAGGTTATCCCTGATTTTATTCCTCAACTGCCCCACCAGACTCTGTTGAATTGGCAAGTACTGGTGTTAAATGTGAACGACGAAGATTGTTGTGTAAACATAGAATTCAGTCCTAAACCCGGCGCAGACTTTGTGCCTTTTGATATCAGTCTGCAACTGAGGCGTGAACAAGCAGGCTACTCAGAACTGGTTTCTTCAGCTGGTTTATTTTTTGCGCCTGCCCATCATTTTGCACAATTTGAACAAAAAGAATTTCTTGGCCAGCTTTTTTATGTACCAACAGACACTGACGGTTTTCTGACCTTTATGTACGGCGACTGGAAAGAACCCAAAAAAGGCACAAAAATTACCGAGTACAGCAACAGACGTGCTCAACTGCTGCATGACAAGTGCCAGTCTCGTGTTAAAAAACGTTTGATTGGCGAGCTTGCGCAGTGAAAGTATTATTAAGCAGTGCTGGCGCAAAAATTCCATTATTACAGGCATTAAAAAATGCGGCAATGCGGTTGCAACCTAATGCAGAAGTCATTGCCGGAGACAGTTCGAAGCCTGTAGTCAGTCAGTACTTTGCGGACCACTTCTGGCATATGCCTTTGTGCAACGAATCCAATCTTGATGCCATCAAAGCAGGCCTGGCTGAATTTCAGATCACTCATATAGTCCCCAGCAGGGATGGTGAACTGATGTTCTGGTCTGAACAAAAAGAAGTACTGAAACTTTTGGGTATAGAGGTTCTGGTCTCTGCTGAAGAAGTCATTCGGTTGTGTCTGGATAAATTTAACTTTGCTCAGGTTAAGACCCATCCCCAATGTAACCTGATCCCTGCCCTGCATCATCCTGATGAGTCAGCCAATTTGTGGGTAGTTAAAGAGCGTTATGGTGCAGGCAGTCAGAATATAGGCCTCAAACTTACCACCCAAGAGGCGATTCATCACGCAAAAACAATGCAATGCCCCCTGTACCAGCCATTTATTCAGGGCACTGAAATTAGCGTGGATGCCTGGTTAGACAAACAAAGCCAGCTGAAAGGCCATATTTGCCGTTATCGGACTAAAGTGCAGCATGGTGAATCACAAATAAGCCAGACCGTATCTTTACCGCAGTATGATGATCAGATAAAAACCCTGCTGGAACAGTTGCAACTGACAGGCCCTGTGGTTCTGCAGGCTATTATTGATCAACAACAACAGCTACATATTATTGAGTGCAATAGCAGATTTGGTGGCGCTTCTACTTTGGGTATTAAAGCCGGCGTTGACAGTCTTTACTGGAGCCTGGCGGAATCTATGGCGATGGATATAACGCAACTACCTTTTACACCGAGCAGCCAAACTATTACGCAAGTTCGTTACGCCGGAGATTTGTATCTGTGATTTATATTTTTGATCTGGATGACACACTTTACGACGAGCGCCAGTACGTAGAAAGTGGTTTTCGTGCAGTCGCAACATACGCCGCCAACCAGTGGGGACTGGATGCAACAAGCTGTTATGAACAATTAGTCCGGTTGCTGGATACTCAGGGCCGGGGTCGTATTTTTGATGATTTCCTGGCGCAACACAGTCTGAGCAGTAAAACCAATATTCGGGCTTGTGTCCGTACTTACCGTCTGCATAAACCCAAGCTGAGCTTACCAGCGGAACATTTACAGCTGCTGCAGCAATTACCTAAACCTTTGTACCTGGTGACCGATGGCCACAAGATAGTACAACAGAACAAGGTTGAAGCACTTGGAATAGCACCTTTGTTTAAACGGGTATTTATAACCCACCGTTTTGGCATTAAACATGCTAAGCCTTCTACGCATTGTTTTGAACTGATTAAAAAAGCAGAAAAATGTGAATGGCGGGATATGGTGTATATAGGCGACAACCCAGCGAAGGATTTTGTGAACTTGAATAAGCTTGGGATGAATACTGTAAGAGTATTAACCGGTGTGCATAAAAATATAATTGCACACAAAGACTTTGATGCTCTCAGAACCATTCGCACTTTAATAGAACTAGGAGCGAGTAAAAAGATACAAGCTAATTTTGATGATGTAAGTTGCCCAAAAGATTGCCAAAACTAATGACTACCATTAAATCATCTGCGGGAGCATTATAAAATGCGAAGAAAAATCTTAGTCTTGGGTGGCGGAGGATTTATTGGTTCGCATTTAGTTGCAGCATTAAGTCAAACACAACATCAAATCCAGGTGGCAGGCAACAATCTTGCGCTATCCGGCAACAGTAATGTGGATTATCTATCTGGCAAATTAAGCAATCAGATCTATCAGCAATGCACTGCGCCTGATCTAATATTTCATCTTGCTGGCGGCGCTTCAGTTGCTTCGTCTTTAGAAGATCCTAACAATGATTTCGACAAGACATTACCCCACTTGAGTGCACTACTGCAAAAGATGCAAGTTGATTGGCCGCAAGCAAGGTTAATTTATCTATCCAGTGCAGCCGTCTATGGTGAGAACGCTTCTGATAATACCTCCATTAGATGTCAGCTTAAACCCATGTCCCCTTATGGGTTACACAAGCAAATCGCCGAAGATATGATCCAATTTTATATCCATCGCTACAATATCTCTGCGCAAATAGTGCGGCCCTTTTCGGTCTATGGTGAGGGACTACGCAAACAACTATTATGGGATGCTTTGAGCAAAGCACAGCGTGGCGAATTTAGTTATTTTGGCAATGGAGAGCAGCAAAGAGATTGGGTTTATATCCATGATCTTATTGATTTTCTGTTGAACCTGATGACTCAACAAATCAACAAACATAATCAACTTATTAATGCAGGTACCGGAGATGGAATTGCGATTAAAACACTTCTAACCATGCTATTAAAAACTGCGGGATATCATCAAACTCCAATTTTTTCTTCGATTGGTAAACCTGGCGACCCTGACAATCTGGTTTCTTGTCGTCAGGAGCAAATATCCTATCCACAACTAAAGCAGACCAGCTTGCAACTGGGACTGGAGCGTTATGTTGGGTGGTTTAAGCAGCAGGTGCAATTATGAAAAAAATCGGAATTTGCGTCGTCGTAAACGAAGGCTGGTTTGGCGGGATCAACTACTTCCTTAGTCTATTGTCTGCGCTCAATAAGTACCCTCATCCAGAGCAAGAATACTATGTACTGACAAATCGGAGCGACATTTTCAATCAGGGATATCGACCACATATTAAGATCATTCAATGTGATTACCTGGCTGATAATTCCGAGCGTATCAAGAAGTTATGTCGTCACTTTAAAACTAATATCAGTTTAGCATATTACGCCCGACGCTATAAGGTTGATCTTATTACCCATGCTATCCCTGGTAAGAGATTTCTTCCTCCTACCCTCTACTGGATGCCTGACTTTCAACACTGCTATTTACCTGTATTGTTCAGTGAAGCGGAACTTCGCGGCAGACACCTGAGCATGGAAATGGTTGCTGAGCGCTTTGGTCATCTGCTATTGAGCAGCGAGTCGGCAGAGAGTGATTTCAGGAGATTTTATCCTCAGTACCAATTTGTCCAAACTCATGTATTGCGATTTGTACCCTATATACAAGAGGAAGATCTTGTCAATCAACAGCAAGTGCTTGATGAGTCAAAGGGAGAGGAAGATTTCTTCTATCTTCCAAATCAATTTTGGGTACATAAAAACCATGCTGTAGTAGTCGAAGCGCTGTTGCAGTTGCCGCCGGAGATCAAAGTGATCTGTACGGGAAGCCTAAATGACTACCGCAATGCAACCCATATTGAACAGCTGCTGCAACGGATTAAAGAGCTTGGACTTGAGGAGAGGTTTATTGTTCTTGGTCTGGTAGAACGCGATAAGATGATGTATCTGATGGCTCAAGCTTTGGCCGTGATCAACCCTTCGCTTTTTGAAGGCTGGAGTACCACAGTGGAAGAGTCTAAATATACAGGTAAAAAGATTATCCTCTCCGATCTTGCGGTGCATCGTGAACAGGCTCCTGCAGATGCTGTTTATTTTTCGCCTCAGGCCCCTTCAGCGCTGGCTGCCGCTATGTTGCATATTTGGCAGGAAAGAAATGATGAAAGACAGCGAGCTGTTAGCAGATTTACCCAAGCCAGAATTGATTTAGTTGATAACCGCGCATTGTTTGCCGAAAAATATCAAGCGATCGTTTCAGCTTTACTTCAACAAGTTTAAGGAACAACAGATGTCCGCGACTCCCGAGCAACTAGATATCAATGCAATAGTCCGAAACGCCATGAGCTCTGTGCATAAAAGGCTATCGGATATGATGGTTTTGCAGGGCCGTGCACTAGCCGTCGCCAACCAACAACGTACTGATATAAAAAGCCTGCAAGATGCCGAGTTTAAGGTTTTCTCTCAATTTGGAGAAGATGGCATCATTCAATATCTGATCAAAGAAACTAACATCTCTGAAGAAGAAGCTATTTTTATAGAATTTGGAGTCGAGACTTATCTTGAATCAAATACCCGTTTCTTACTAGTAAACAATAACTGGCGAGGCCTGGTTTTTGATGGTTCTGAGCGAAATGTAGAGACTATTAAAAAGCAAGATTTCTATTGGCGAAATGACTTGACCGCAGTGCATGCCTGGATTGACCGCGATAACATCAATCAATTAATTAGTAATGCTGGGTTTTCTGGTAATATTGGCTTGTTGAGCGTCGATATCGACGGCAATGATTATTGGGTATGGCAAGCTATTGATGCAGTCAATCCAGTGATAGTCGCTGTAGAATGGAACAGTGTCTTTGGTCCGGAAGCTGCTGTTTCCATTCCTTACGACCCCAAATTTTTTCGCACCGAAGCCCATTACAGTAACCTTTATTACGGCGCATCCATTTCGGCCTTTGAGTATCTTGGAAAACAAAAGGGATACTCACTAATTGGCTCCAACAGCGCAGGTAACAACCTATTCTTCGTGCGCAATGATCGTTTAGGCGGCCTAAAGCCCCTGAAAGCACAAGAAGCTTTCGTAAAATCCCGTATTCGTGAAGCAAGAGATCCTGAAGGTAAACTAAGCTATTTATCAGGCGACGCTCGATTTACAGAAATCAAAGGCTTGAAAGTAATTGATGTGATTGAAGGCTATGAGTCCACACTCTCATAAATGCCAAGGCTGTCCTGGATTTGAATGTACAGCAGCACCAGATCCCTTAGTCAATGGCATTAGATGTCTAATATACAAAACATTGTCATACTCTGTAGTTATTGCAGTAGGACTGTTTAGAAACTAATGGTTTAAAAGAATGAATAATAATGCTTACACAAGATTTTATCGGGACTTTCTATGTTACAAAAAATTTCTGTCTGAAATCTTTCCTCGAGATTCATTAGTCTCTATAGGTGAAAAAAAAATTCACATTGTTATTTCGCCTTGGATGGGGACTGCTGTGCCATGGTACTCTATAACAATAGGTCTATTGCTTTCAAAAAAAAACTATAACGTTAGGTTTATTCTCGATGATTTGCCATTTGGCCAATCAGTGTCATTCTTTGTATTTCAAAAAAGACTGATCGGTATGATTCTATATAGAATCAACCTTAACTTTGGTATTAAGTGGTCAGCACTTTCGGACTATCCGTCTGAAGACATACCTATCAACGATGATCTTGTTAATAAAATTGGTCAGTTAAATTCTATTCACTTCACGAAAGGCGAGCTAAACAGAGAAAAACGAGCCGCCTACGAGGAGAAAATAAAGCCCCAATTGGTCGATGCACAAAAGCTTTATAAGGCATGCATAGATGTCGAGTCGCCTAAAAAATTTTTGTTACCAGGAGGTATATGGGGAAATTCTGGAATACTGATGCAATTATGTAAAGAGAGCGATATTGAGGTAGCTACATACGATAGCGGCGATGAATTGGTCTTATTTTCACACAACGGTGTGGCCTCACAACTTAATGACATCCCATCAGTTTTTCATAAGATATGGTCGAATAAAGAAGAAAGAAATTTTGCGCGTGATTCCGGAAAAGACTTTTTAATAAACAGAATGAATGGGCTTGATGGAGAATTTTCATTTTTTAATGAAAACTCGTTAACAATAAGCGAAGACGGATTTTATTTAATGCTGTTAAACTCCGTATGGGATAGTGCGGCGCTGGGCTTACATACCGTCTACACGTCATATTTTGAATGGGTAATAAGCTCAATTAATTGGGTTCTTGATAATACGACATCTAAAATAGTCATCCGCAAGCACCCCGCTGAACGTTTACCTTCGCTGGATAACACAGATAATTATCTGTATAGAATAGAAAACCTGTATAAGAATACATCGAGGGTAATTTTCATAGATAGTTCACAGGATATAAGCAGCTATCAATTAATAAAAAGAGCAAAATGCGTTTTAGGTTTTTCGAGCACAGCAATCGTCGAAGCGGTCGCACTGGGTGTTCCAAGCATAATTACCTCCTCCGCATACTATGCCGATCTGGGCGTAGCCTATACTGCCTATAGTGAAGCTCAATATCATCACTACTTACGAGAGGCTGCGAACAAGAGGCTGTATGTTTCAGACGAAATGCAAACGAGAGCCTGTGTTATTAATCACATAACACAACGTTGCAACTGGGTTAAGACAAAGTTTACCCCTCAACCACAAAACTTTCAGGTATGGGTTAGATATAAATCTATAGAACCACTTGAGTCAGACCTGGTAATGCAAGCTTTAGTAGAAAACACACCGACATCATATTTAAAACATAAGTTGTTCTTTACTACCGCAATCAATTAATTGTTGCAATAGGATAAAAAATGGCATTTATTAAAAGAATAAAGCACACAATAAGCGGACTACTAATCAACCTATTAAAAGATTACATTTCGAATGAAGTACAGAATGCGATACGCAAGAAACCATCATACAATTGTACTATCGCGGAGACCGCAGTACTTTTAAATGAAGCGAAAGTTGAGAATTTAAGTCGCGACAGAGAGAAAATCATCATTGGCGACAATTCATATATTCGTGGTGAGTTGTTAGTTTACGCACATAGTGGTCAAATAAAAATTGGTGATTGGTGCTATATTGGTGCTGGCACAAGGTTATGGTCTATGGCATCTATATCCATAGGTAATAGAGTTTTAATATCTCATAATGTTAATGTTATTGACAATACTGCTCACTCTAAATCTCCTTCGGAAAGACATGAGCACTTTAAAAATATAGTCACCACTGGGCATCCAAAAATTGCAAAGGACATACCCGGACTAGAAGCGGATGAAATTATCATTGAGGATGATGTCTGGATAGGTTTTGGTGTGACGATTTTAAAAGGTGTTAAGATTGGTGCAAACTCCATTGTTTATGCCAATTCAGTTGTATTACATGATATTCCGCCGAACTCTACATACAGAAATAGAATTGAACCAATAATCAGTCCGTTCTAATTTTTAAAGGTAGAGTGTATGGACAATTTAAATAATGAGAAAAATATAAAATCAATATTACGTTTAATTGGTAGAGCAGATACATTATTTACTGATGATTTAAACGCTATCAAGCAGCAATTAGACGATTCCGTCTCCTCTTCCCGCTTCCTGGTGCTTGGAGCTGCTGGCTCAATTGGTCAAGCAGTCACTAAGGAGATATTTAAACGTAACCCCAAAAAGTTACATCTGGTGGACATAAGTGAAAACAATATGGTGGAGTTGGTAAGAGATATTCGCAGCTCTTACGGCTATATTACTGGAGATTTTCAAACCTTTGCGCTTGATATTGGTAGTATCGAATATGATGCATTTATCGAAGCCGACGGTCATTATGACTATGTGTTGAACCTTTCTGCCCTGAAGCATGTACGTAGTGAAAAAGATCCCTACACCCTGATGCGGATGCTTGAAGTAAATGTGTTTAATACAGAGAAAACCATTGAGCAAGCTATAGCGAAGGGAGTGAAAAAATATTTTTGCGTTTCGACCGATAAGGCGACAAATCCGGTCAACATGATGGGCGCTTCAAAGCGTATTATGGAAATGTATTTGCAGCGCTATAGCCAGCATATAACGATCTCCACGGCCCGTTTTGCCAATGTAGCTTTTTCTGATGGGTCTTTGCTTCATAGCTTTAATTTGCGAATGCAAAAGCAACAACCGATAGTTGCTCCTAATGATGTGCGCCGCTACTTCGTCACACCTCAAGAGTCAGGTGAGCTATGTTTAATGTCTTGTCTATTTGGAGAAAATCGCGATATTTTCTTTCCTAAATTAAGCGAATCTTTACATCTCATTACCTTTGCCGAAATTGCGGAAAAATATGTCACAGCACAGGGCTACGAGCCCTACCTTTGCAAAAATGAAGAAGAGGCCAGAATCCTGATCGATAGCTTGCCTGATTTGGGTAGGTGGCCTTGCCTTTTTACTCCAAGCGATACGACAGGCGAAAAAGATTTTGAAGAGTTTTTTACATTGCAGGAAGTCCTAGATTTAGAGCGATTTGCCAATGTTGGCATTATCAAAATCAAAGAGGATTACGACGAGTCTAAATTGCAGCATTTTAGCTCCGAGATTACCAGACTTAAAATGGCCAGAACTTGGTGTAAAGAAGATTTGGTCAAGCTTTTCACCTTCATGCTCCCGAATTTTCAACACAAAGAAACTGGCAAATACCTAGACGGCAAGATGTAAGAGGCGCTATGGAACAAAACTTAGTTAAGTTTGTGCGGGAGATCTATCAAACCCAAGATTTTATACCGCTTCACGCCCCAACTTTTAATGGTAACGAAAGAGCCTATGTGTGTGACACCATAGGCAGCAGTTTTGTATCCAGTGTTGGCGCATTTGTTGACCGCTTTGAGAAACAAATACAGATTTTTACAGGTTCAGCAAAAACCATAGCTACCGTCAATGGTACTGCAGCCCTGCATACTGCGCTCTATGCAGCAGGAGTGCGAGCAGGTGATTTAGTGATCACTCAAGCCTTAACCTTTGTTGCTACCTGCAATGTACTTTACCACATGGGAGCTGAACCGGTTTTTATTGACGTATCACCAGTCAGCATGGGGCTATGCCCAAATGCGATGTCAAGCTGGCTAGAAAGTGAAGCAGAACTGCTTGATAATCAATGCGTACATAAGGCAACTCAAAAACCCATTCGCGCAGTGGTTCCCGTGCATACCTTTGGCCACCCTGTTGAACTCGATGAGTTACTTGCCCTCTGCACCAAGTGGAATCTGGTAATGATTGAGGATGCTGCAGAGAGCCTGGGGTCATTCTACAAGGGAAAACATACTGGCACTCTTGCTCCTTTTGCTGCTGTTAGTTTTAACGGCAACAAAATAATCACTACTGGTGGCGGCGGTATGGTGCTCTGTCAGGATACCAAGCTAGCAGCCAGAATTAGGCATATTACGACTACAGCAAAAGTCGCGCATCCTTATGAGTTTTACCATGATGAGGCCGGTTTTAATTATCGCTTGCCTAACCTCAATGCCGCTTTGGGTTGCGCACAGATGGAGAAACTACAAGAGTTCTTAACAAAAAAGCGCTCGTTGGCTATGATTTATAAGACTTTTTTTATGGGAAGTCATTTTCAATTTTTTTCCGAACCCGGTTATGCTCAATCTAACTATTGGCTCAATGCAATCGTCTGTCCAGATCAACAAAGTCGTGAACAACTTTTGACCCACACGAATAAAGCAGGAGTTATGACTCGCCCTATTTGGAAATTAATGCATCGTTTACCTATGTTCGCTAATGCTCTCAGAGGCGATTTACATCAGTCTGAATGGTTTGAAGCTCGTGTAGTTAATATTCCGAGCTCCCCCGTCACGTTAAGTAGGCAATTAAGATGAGAAAGATTGCGGTATTTACCGGCTCAAGAGCTGAATATGGACTGCTCTACTGGGTGATTAAAGGTATTTCAGAGTCAAAAGATGCAGAGCTTCAACTGATGGTTGGAGGGATGCATTTGTCACCCGAGTTTGGAAAAACAGTCAGTCAAATTGATAGTGATGGTTTTGTCATCAAAGATAAGATTGAGTTCTTACTATCCTCTGATTCGGCAGTTGGTATATCAAAATCTATAGGGCTTGCAATCATTAGCGCTTGTGAGGCCTTTGAGCGAAATAAACCAGATATACTTGTTATTCTGGGTGATAGGTTTGAGTCTATGGCAATAGCTCAAGCAGCTATGGTTGCTCGGATACCTATAGCCCACATCCATGGAGGTGAAACTACAGAAGGCCTTATTGATGAGGCGGTCCGCCATTCCATTACAAAAATGTCTCACCTGCATTTTGCCGCTACTGAAAGCTACTGTAAACGGATTATACAACTAGGAGAAAACCCTGAGAACGTATTCAATGTAGGAGCTCCTGGAATAGACAATATTAAGAGACTTCATTTACTGAATAGAAGTCAACTAGCAAAATCTTTAGATTTTAATATTGAATTCGAAAACTACATGCTAATTACTTACCATCCGGTAACATTAAATAAAAAATGTAACAGAGAGCCACTAGTAAACCTTTTTAACGAATTAGAGTTACACAAAGAATTTAAATATATTATTACTTATCCAAATGCCGATACTCATAGCCGTGGCTTGATTGAAGTTATTGAAGATTTTAAAAAAAGACATGTCGACAGGGTACTGCTTGTCAAATCTCTCGGACAACTGCGCTATCTCAGCTCAATTAAGCATAGTTCTGTTGTTATTGGTAATTCGTCAAGCGGTCTGATAGAGGTTCCTAGTTTTAATTTGCCAACCATTAATATAGGTGATAGACAAAGAGGCCGCGTTGCTGGTGAGACAGTTATACATTGTGACAGTAGTCAAGAGTCGATACGTAAATCTTTACAGATTGCATTGTCTTCGGAATTCAGATCGACATGTAGTAAAGCGAAAAACCCTTATGGTGAAGGCAGAAGTTCAGAAAAAATAGTTTCTCAATTATTACAAGTGAAACTAGAAGGTTTAATTTGGAAGAAATTTTACGACATTCATATTGAATAGAGGCATTATGCGTATTGGTCTGATCGGTTGTGTGAAATCAAGCAAGATGGCGCTGGAGACATTGCTGGGAATAGAAAATATTCATGTCTGTGCGGTGATTACACGCGAAAGTTCTAGGTTAAACTCTGACTTCTTCGATTTATCACCAATATGTAGACTACATAACATACCCTATCACTTTGAAGAGCCATCTGGACAAGACAATTCAATATTATTTTTTCAGCAGTTTAACTTAGACTTAATATATTGCGTTGGATGGAGTCATTTATTAAGTGAAAAAATGTTAAACCTATCAAAGCTAGGTGTGATTGGATTTCATCCAACAAAACTACCGCGTAACAGAGGGAGGCATCCTATCATATGGTCCCTAGCGCTAGGTCTTGAAGAAACTGCTTCAACTTTTTTTAAAATGGATGCGGAAGCAGACTCCGGCCCTATCTTAAGCCAGGTAAATGTACCTATTAATCATTCAGATGACGCCCAAGATTTGTATAATCGAATTCTGGACGTCGCGAAAGAGCAGCTCGTAAGGCTAACGTTGCAGCTAACGACAGGCTCAGCCGAATACCTAATACAGAACCAAACGCAGGCAAGTTACTGGAGAAAAAGAAGTCGTATAGATGGCGTTATCGATTTCAGAATGTCTGCGAATGCAATCTACAATTTGGTGCGAGCTCTTGCGCCGCCTTACCCTTGTGCCGAATTAATATTTAAAGGGAAGTACATCCCCGTAGCAAGTGCTTCAATTGCAGAGGAAATATTTCCAGTAGATATCGAGCCAGGTTTTGTACTAAAAAGTCTGGACTCTCGTATTCTAGTAAAGACTTCAGACTCCGGTGCAATTTGGTTAAATGGCATATTTGAAAGCTCTATAAGAGCAGGTGATTATTTATGAGCAAAATAATGATTGTGGCGCCTCATGCCGACGATGAAACGCTAGGTTGCGGGGGGACAATTTTAAAGTTAGTAGCTCAAGGGCATGAGGTACACTGGCTTCTGGTAACAGGCATGAGTGGTTCATCAGGTTTTTGTAAACAGCAGATCGACAATCGTAAGGACGAAATATATCGAGCTGCGAAAGCTTATGGCTTTGCTGAAGTGCATGAGCTAATGCTT
>Ga0181595_10003101_pt1 | contig 16148 bp, 15 predicted proteins | sample 041ome_7_FD_145604 | JGI IMG/M metagenome (GOLD analysis project Ga0181595, IMG submission 145604) | Coastal salt marsh microbial communities from the Groves Creek Marsh, Skidaway Island, Georgia - 041401AS metaG (spades assembly) | ecosystem: Environmental > Aquatic > Marine > Intertidal zone...
ATCAACTGCTCAAAGCTCATATCAGCTATATCAGGGCATCTGCTTTGAATGCGCTTGAGATAGTTTATGGTACCTGCCCTACAGATGATATCACGGCGTCCTGTTTTACCCGTTACGCTCATCTCAAGGTATTTGAGGCCCTTGTCTTCAAATAGACTGATATGCTTCCAGCGCAGGTTCTCTGCTTCTGTGCCATGCCGCATACCTGTGTTGGCAAGAATGAGAATGTAGTCACGCAGCAGATGCCGCATGTCCCGTGACTTGCCCTCACGCCCTGCATCAATCCAACTTGGTAGCTTGCGAATGAGAGTTGCATACTCTTCACGGGTAAAGTCAGGTCGCCGCACACTGTCACGACCCTTGTTTACCAACACAGGCACTTGTGACTTGTTCATGTAGCCACGGGCAACAGCTTCATCAAATATTCTGTTTAAGGCAGAGTTATGTGTGTTGAGCGTGGACGACCTTGGCTCTCGTCCCATCTTTGCCTCACGCCAGCGCGCAAACTTTTGCAGCATCTCATAATCAATACTGGTCACAAAAATATCACCAAAGAAGGGAACCAGATACTTATCAATCACGATTACATAATCACGAAAGCTCTTCTTACCCACGCCATTATCTAGCTGCTGCTTCATGGTGGCACGGCACAACGCAGCCACATCTGCAAAGCGTTTAGAGATCACAGGCAGCCCGTTCTTTTGCCTAAATCTATAGTCTAAATAGATCTCACGCGCCGCTGCCACAGCATCATTTAAAATGCGTTTCTTTGAGCTCACACGAACCTGTCGTCCGTCCAATGTAAATGCAACTTGCCAGACTTTGCTGTGCTTGCGTTTAAAAAGACGAACCTCACCATCCATCAACGTGGGTGTGTTTGGGTTCAATTTAGGCACTATCAACACCGTGTTTAACACTCAGATTCTGCACTAGAAAAAGTCAGAAAGCTAGAAAAAACTGTGCTAGAGGTGTGCTACGCACAATGTGCGTCAACCGAAAAGTTAAGTAACTGATTATACTGAAAGTTTGGTAGCGGCACAGGGACTTGAACCCCGGACACGCGGATTATGATGGAATGCGGTATAATTTAAACGCATTAAAACATATGGTTATAATGGTAATATCAAGATGTGCTAATAAATGCGCTACACTCTAACTCACAGAGTGCAGAACCCCCTGTTGAACACTCACAATGTGCCTCAAAATCTGTGCGGCGTCCAGCAGAACATGTCGCGATAAGTACCTATAAAGTAGCCCTGCCCGTCTCAAGTGGTTTTATCTGATAGTGCCTAAATCCGAATTTATGTTAAATTATGCAAAAATGAAGGCACGATATGCAGTAAATTACGAATTTCAAATTTGTTCGAAAGGCAAAAAATTGCTCATTATCAAAAGTAGAATTAAATTTATTGCCAACATTCTGAAAGTATCGCTTTGATAGTACAAGGCGGGTAAAAACACCGTCGAAACGAGCAGCAATCGACCTAAGGCTTTCCTTCCTCCCACGGGAAGCCTTTACTTTTGGTAGCTCCACCAAAACCGAACTGTTTCGTGGCTGATCTCAATGCCTCGTTCGTGCAGAAGATCTCCCACGTTACGGAGTGAGAGCGGAAAACGAACGTACAGCATTACAGCAAATAGGATGATCTACGGGCTGGTTTTGAAGTAGCAAAATTGGGAATGTTTTGTCACTCGGCATGGTTGCAAATTAGCCCTGCCCGTTTCAAGCAAGTCTTCTCTGACAGAGTCCAATTGGCAGTTCATCTGCCGTGCAAGCGTGTGCAATGCCAGCTTGTGCTCTGGAACAAAACCAGTATTATTTTCGAAGATATGTATGATTAAAGAAAAGGACTTCAGATGAATTGTCTCTTTGTTCAGGTACAGTGCCGACCTGGCACTGCTTATCACGTTGCTAACCAAATTATGCTGCGGGAAATTCATTCAGAACTCTATTCTACCAGCGGTGACTATGATCTATTGATGAAGCTTTATGTTCCAGACGGAAAAGATATTGGTATGTTCATCAACGATAACCTCCTCAACATTGAAGGAATAGAGCGCACTTACACGACACAAACGTTCAAGGCATTTTAACAGGAAATACTTATTTATTCTAGTTTTTTATAGGAAATTATAAAATGCCCCTGAGGTTCCAGACTTCTGGAAACAGTTCCACCTCCAACATTTTTCGCAGATATTTCACACCTGATGTGCCCCCAGTGCCACGTTTGAACCCAATGATCCGCTCTACTGTAGTTACATGATTAAAGCGCCAGCGGCGAAAGTAATCTTCGAGATCCACTAGCTTTTCTGCAAGCGCGTAAAGCGCCCAGTACTGCTTCGGGTTTTTGTAAACTTTGACCCAAGCACACATAACGGCTTCATTGGCCAGATGGGGCGTATTTGAGGTATAAACTACAGAAGGAAATATTGTGCCTGTGGCTTCTGCAAGCAGATCAAGAACGACGTGGTACAATGACTTTGTCTGCAGCTCTTGGCCTAACATGCGATGCAATTCTGGCCGATGTTCATGAATTTTCATCATAGCCGGATTTCGGTTTCCAAGCATAAATTCAATCAAACGATACTGATGTGATTGGAAGCCAGACGAGGTTCCTAGATTGTCGCGAAATTGGGTATATTCGCTGGGTGTCATGGTTCGTAACACGTCCCATGCACTGTTGAGTTGTTCAAATATCCGCGCAACACGCGCCAACATTTTCATAGCGGGATCAATCTCTTGTTTAATAAGATGAGTACGAGCTGTGGACAGTTCATGTAGGCAAAGCCGCATCCACAATTCAGAGGTCTGATGCTGGATAATAAATAGCATCTCGTCATGAGCTGCGGATTGAAGTTTCTGTGCACCCAAAATTGGGTCTAGTGACAAGTAAACACTATAAGACATGTCTTTCGATAACGACATAATTTCGCCGTCTTTTTCAGGATCTAAAACAGTCATATTATGTACTCCTTCTTAAAAATAATGCCTGAGTTGTGAGGCAATCTCGAAATAAAAGTGACATGTTCACCGAACTTCGCGATGTTGACAGAAAAATATCGCCACATGCGACTGTCTGAAAATTGCCATAAATTGATCTATTACCCACAAGGTTCTTTAAGTCAATATATTTTATATCTAAAACTTTACACTTGAAGTAAATGGTTTTCTAAGTCATGATTCTTTCAAGAATCGAACTGGAGCCGACGAATAATGAAAATTGCATGCCTTGGTGGTGGACCTGCTGGTCTATACTTTGCTATTTCTATGAAGCTGCGTGATCCCAATTCTGATGTTGTTGTTCTGGAACGAAACAGAGCCGATGACACTTTTGGGTGGGGTGTAGTTCTATCGGACGAGACACTCGAAAATCTGCATGCAAACGATCCAGTTAGTGCTGCAGCAATTCGTGAACATTTCGCCTATTGGGACGACATCGCCTTGCATTTTCGCGGCGAACGTATCGTGTCCACAGGTCATGGGTTTTGCGGAATTGGCCGCAAGAAACTGTTGTTGTTATTACAAGAACGAGCCCACGCATTAGGCGTCGATCTGCGATATGAGACCCAAGTGGACAGCGCCGATAGTTACCGCGTCGAATACGATGTTGTGGTGGCATGTGACGGGCTGAATTCGCAGACTCGGACGTTGTATCAAGACACGTTCAAACCTGCAGTGGATGAAAGGTTGTGTCAGTTCGTCTGGCTCGGCACCCAGCAAACTTTCAAGGATGCGTTCACCTTTATCTTTGAGGAGACCAAACACGGTTGGGTCTGGGTCCACGCGTATCAATTCGATGAAAGTACTGCGACCTTCATCGTTGAATGTACACAAGAAACGTTTGACGCATGGGGCTTTGGTGACATGTCTCAGCAAGAAAGCATCGCCATCTGCGAAGACATTTTCAAAGACCACTTGGGTGGTCATCCCTTAATGACAAACGCCAATCATATCCGTGGGTCCGCTTGGATCCGCTTTCCTCGTGTTTTGTGCGAAAAATGGAGCTACGAAAATGTTGTGTTGCTTGGTGACGCCGCGGCGACCGCCCATTTCTCAATCGGGTCAGGAACCAAACTCGCCCTTGAGAGTGCAGCAGCACTTGCAAACCTGATCCATGAGAAGCCAACCCTCCAAGAAGCACTTTCAACGTATGAAGATGATCGTCGGCTTGAAGTATTGCGCCTTCAATCTGCTGCACGCAATTCACTTGAATGGTTCGAGCAAGTAGAGCGATATCTTGAATTGGATCCTGTTCAATTGAATTATTCCATGCTGACCCGCAGTCAAAGGATTAGCCATGAAAACCTACGTGAGCGCGATCCAGAGTGGCTTGGGTCAGCGGAACGCTGGTTTATGGATCAAGCTGGATTGCCAGCCGAAGCCCCACTGCGCGCACCAATGTTCACACCTTTCAAGATGCGGGATATGCAACTTAAGAACCGCATCGTTGTCTCCCCTATGGCGCAGTACAAGGCAACCGACGGCATACCTGATGATTGGCACCTGATCCATTACGGTGAACGTGCAAAGGGTGGCGCAGGATTGGTCTATACCGAAATGACCTGTGTCAGTGCTGAGGGGCGGATCACGCCGGGTTGTCCGGGGCTTTATGCCTCCGAACACGAAGCGGGTTGGTTGCGGCTGACAAAGTTTGTTCACACCCAGACAGATGCAAAAATTTGCTGTCAAATTGGTCATTCGGGACGCAAAGGCTCTACCAACATTGGTTGGGAAGGCATGGACGCGCCGCTCGCCTCGGGAAATTGGGGGACTATGTCTGCCTCCGCGATTGCGTGGTCCAAAGACAACGCGACTCCGCGTGAGATATCTCAGGCGGAAATGGACCAAGTGAAGGCAGAATTTGTCACGGCAACCCAAATGGCCGATCGCGCGGGTTTCGACATGATCGAGTTGCATGCCGCCCACGGCTATTTAGTGTCGTCATTCATTTCGCCTGTTTCGAACACCCGCACAGATGCCTATGGCGGCAGCCTTGAAAACCGAATGCGTTGGCCGCTGGAAGTCTTCGCAGCTATGCGCGACGCATGGCCTGCCAACAAACCTATGTCAGTACGGATATCGGCAAATGATTGGGTCGGGGAGGATGGCGTGACACCGCATGAGGCTATCCTGATCGCCAAAATGTTTGCGAACGCAGGTGCCGATCTTATCGATGTCTCTGCGGGTCAAACAACGGTTGACGGACAACCGGTTTATGGCCGAATGTTCCAGACCCCGTTTTCTGATTTGATCCGCAACGAGGCGGGCCTGCGCACTATGGCTGTGGGTAATATTTATGAAGCAGATCACGCCAATTCAATCCTTATGGCGGGCCGCGCAGATCTGGTGGCCGTTGGTCGCCCGCATCTTGCAAATCCCAATTGGACGCTGCACGAGGCTGCAAAAATCGGGGACCGTGCGGCCACGGATTGGGCAAAACCTTACGAGGCTGGCCGCGATCAGCTTTGGCGGCTTGCTGACCGCGCAGCAGAAATGGCTGAGAAACTATGAACATTTCTGGAAAACACGTTGTCGTAACGGGCGGCGGCACTGGTGTAGGCGCACAAACTGCTCGCCAATTTTCCGAGGCTGGGGCACGGGTTACAATCATGGGCCGCACCGCAGAAAGCTTAATTGAGCAGGGCCTGCCCTATCAGGTTTGTGACGTCACCGACCCGGAAGCGGTCAAGGTTGCTTTTGATGCAGCACGAGCTGTCCACGGGCCTGTCGCGGTTATGGTGGCCAACGCCGGGGCTGCATCAAGTGTCCCATTTGCGAAACTCACGCCTGATGCCCTAAACGACATGATGTCTGTCAACTTGGGCGGGGTCGTCAATTGCTGGCAAGCGGCATTGCCTGATATGAAATCGCAGGGTTGGGGTCGTATGATTGCAATCGCTTCGACCGCGAGTTTGCGTGGGTATCCTTATGTCAGCGCCTATTGTGCTGCAAAACACGCTGTTGTTGGGCTCACGCGGTCCTTGGCGCGGGAATTGGCACGCACAGGCATCACTGTAAATGCGATCTGCCCGGGATTTATAGAAACCCCGCTGCTGGAACGCTCCATTTCGAATATCACCAAGGCAACGGGCATGAGTGCAGAAGATGCCGCACAAACCTTGAAAGCGGACAACCCACAAGGGCGATATATTCAAACTGATGAAGTCGCGGGTTCTGCCCTTTGGCTTTGCTCGGACGCGGCACGTTCCGTAAATGGGCACGCCCTTACGCTTTCGGGAGGAGAGATATGATCCCACAATCGGAACCCCCAACCGAACCAATGTCGAAAACCCGCCTGCGGCTGTGGTTAAAACTTCTTAAAACCAGCGGTCGGATCGAAGCAGAATTGCGGCGTCGTCTTCGCGATGAATATGCGACCACGCTTCCTCGCTTTGACGTTATGGCAGCGCTGTCGCGTTTTCCAAATGGTCTAAAAATGAGCGAACTGTCCGATCTTTTGCGTGTTTCAAATGGCAACGTCACAGGCATCGTAGATCGCCTAACGAATAATGGACACGCATTGCGCGTCGCTGTTCCCGGTGATCGTCGCGCGCAATTGGCGCGGCTGACACCGGCAGGGCAAGTTGCCTTTACCAAATTGGCCCAAGCGCACGAAGCTTGGCTTGATGAACTGTTGCAGGGATTGGACGCCGATGATGCGGCCATCCTTCATACTTTACTTGGAAAAACAGAAAGAGAAACCAATGCGCAGTGACGTAACACATTTCCAATGCCGGATTTCTGGCGGGATCGCGTTTGTAAATCTCGATCGACCTGACCGAAAAAACCCGCTGACTTTTGACAGCTATGCAGAGCTGCGCGATTGGTTTCGCGATCTTGTATATGCCGACGATGTCCATGCCGTGGTTTTCGGGTCAAACGGTGGGAATTTCAGCTCGGGTGGTGACGTGCATGAGATCATCGGGCCGTTGACCAAGATGTCGATGAAAGAACTTTTGCAATTCACACGTATGACCGGTGATCTGGTCAAGGCGATGATACATTGTGGAAAACCCATTATCGCAGCGATTGACGGAATTTGCGTTGGTGCAGGTGCAATTATTGCAATGGCCTCTGACCTTCGCATCGCAACGCCATCTGCCAAGGTTGCGTTTCTGTTCAACCGTGTTGGTCTGGCGGGTTGTGACATGGGGGCCTGCGCCATTCTGCCCCGCATAATTGGACAAGGTCGAGCGGCAGAGTTGCTTTATCTTGGTCGCTCGATGAGTGCAGATGAAGGCGAACGTTGGGGGTTCTTCAACACTGTTGTCGAAGCCGATGCGTTAGAAACAGCCGCAGCGGATATGGCGAAACGAATTGTTGCAGGTCCAACATTTGCCAATTCGATCACCAAAACGATGTTGGCCCAAGAATGGTCTATGACCATCGATCAGGCCATTGAAGCCGAGGCCCAAGCCCAAGCGCTTTGTATGCAAGGCAATGATTTCACACGTGCCTATGATGCGTTTGTCGCGAAAGAAAAACCAACGTTTGGAGGTGACTGATGGCCGATCGTTCCTTTCTAACATGGCCCTTCTTTGAAGACCGTCACCGTGTTTTGGCCGACAGGCTAGACAGCTGGGCCCAAGCCAATTTATCGCAGCTGAATCACACAGATACAGACGCGACCTGTCGCAAGCTGGTACGTATGATGGGCGATGCTGGTTGGTTGGAATACTCAGCATCAGAGGCCGGAACGCTTGACGTCCGCACGCTATGCTTGATCCGCGAAACATTGGCGCGTCATGACGGTTTGGCCGATTTCGCTTTCGCAATGCAGGGCCTAGGAACGGGTGCAATTACTCTGTTCGGAACGCACAAACAAAAGGCCACTTGGCTCACGCAAACCCGCGCAGGCAGTGCTATATCAGCTTTTGCGTTGACCGAACCGCAGTCCGGATCTGACGTTGCCAATTCGACGATGACAGCAACCCGCGATGGTGATTTCTACGTTCTAAATGGTGAGAAAACGTGGATTTCCAACGGCGGTATCGCTGATGTGTACACAGTTTTTGCCCGCACAGGCGAAGCACCCGGAGCCAAAGGCCTTTCAGCTTTTATTGTGCCCGCAAACACCGCCGGATTAAACGTCAAAGAGCGACTTGAAACCATTGCTCCACACCCCGTAGCAACACTAGAATTCAAAGATTGCCGCATCCCAGCCGCAGATATGATTGGGAATCCGGGGCAAGGGTTCGCGATAGCAATGTCGGTTTTGGATGTGTTCCGTTCTACGGTTGCGGCAGCCGCCCTTGGATTTGCGCGACGCGCTCTTGATGAGACTTTAACCCGTGTGACCAAACGACAAGTACAAGGGCAAGCCTTGGCAGAACTACAGTTGGTGCAAGGTCATATTGCGGACATGGCACTGGACATCGATGCCGCTGCCCTTTTGATTTATCGCGCAGGCTGGACCAAAGACAGCGGTGCGCCGCGCATCACCCGCGAGGCGGCAATGGCCAAGCTATTTGCGACCGAACAGGCACAGGTGATCATTGATAAAGCTGTACAGCTTCATGGTGGTGACGGCGTCCGCACAGGTCAAACTGTCGAAAGACTTTATCGCGAAATACGTGCTTTGCGTATCTACGAGGGTGCCTCGGATGTGCAAAAAATCATTATCGCAAGACAAACCTTAGGCACCCATAAGGAGGGTCCATAATTATGGCGCATGCGTCAGCCCATACCGATACCTTTGCCCACGATAACCTGCCACCAATCGATACGTGGCCAGAATTGTTGCTGGACGGGTTCGAATATCCTGACCATCTGAATGTCGGGACAGAATTGACTGATGCGATGGTTACAAAGGGTTTCGGCGATCACACCGCATTGATCGGAAATGGCCGCCGACGCACCTACAAAGAACTGACCGATTGGACCAACCGGATTGCCCACGTCCTTGTGGATGACCTAGGGGTGCAGCCCGGCAATCGCGTTTTAATAAGATCTGCGAACAACCCTGCGATGGTTGCCTGCTGGCTTGCCGCAACCAAGGTTGGCGCAGTTGTGGTGAACACGATGCCTATGTTGCGCGCCAGTGAACTTAGTAAATACGTAGACAAAGCACAGATCGCCTTTGCCCTATGCGACACACGGTTGATGGAAGAGCTAGAGGCGTGCGCTGCCAGAAATCCAACGCTGAAAAGGGTGATGGGCTTTGATGGCACATCCAATCATGAGGCAGAATTGGACAGATTGGCATTGGAAAAACCGGTAAGGTTTGACGCAATACCAACCACCCAAGATGATGTAGCCTTGCTTGGGTTCACTTCTGGCTCCACCGGTGACCCCAAGGCGACAATGCATTTTCACCGCGACTTATTGATTATCGCAGATGGGTACGCCAAAGAAGTTCTAGGTGTGACGTCAGATGACATATTCATCGGATCACCCCCACTTGCGTTTACCTTCGGCCTTGGCGGGCTTGCCATCTTCCCACTTCGGTTTGGCGCAGCAGCGACGCTTCTAGAAAACGCATCCCCACCCAACATGATCGAAATTATCGAGAAATATCGCGCAACCGTCTGCTTTACCGCCCCAACAGCGTATCGCGCAATGCTGCGCGCGATGGATGAAGGGGCAGACCTGTCATCTCTTAGGGCTGCTGTGTCTGCGGGAGAGACGCTGCCTGCTCCTGTTTATGATGAATGGATCGCCAAGACGGGCAAACCGATGCTGGACGGTATTGGCGCAACTGAAATGTTGCATATTTTCATCTCAAACCGGTTTGATGATCACCGCCCCGCCTGTACGGGAAAACCGATCACTGGATATTTAGCCAAAGTCATCGCAGAAGATGGAACCGAGCAACCACGCGGAACCCCTGGACGGCTTGCCCTCAAAGGCCCCACAGGATGTCGATACTTGGGAGGTCACCGACAGGAAGAATATGTGAAAGACGGGTGGAACATCTCTGGTGACACATTCATCCAAGACGACAATGGGTATTTCCATTTCTCGGCACGTAACGACGATATGATCGTCTCATCAGGCTATAATATCGCGGGGCCCGAGGTAGAAGCCTCTTTGCTTGCTCATGACACAGTATCAGAATGTGCAGTCATAGGCGCGCCCGATCCAGAACGGGGCTTTATCGTTGAAGCACATGTCGTATTGGTGGATGACGCAGCGCCCAACACAGCGCAGGTAAAAGCGCTACAAGAACATGTGAAATCCATGATAGCACCCTACAAATATCCACGAAACATTGTCTTCACACCTTCGTTGCCGAAGACCGCAACTGGGAAAATCCAACGGTTTTTGCTAAAACCCGGAGGCGACGATCAAATACAACACTAATCATCGCGTCATTTTTCTGATGCGGTGTTTCTAAAAATAAGGGCAAAATGCCTAAGACGACAAATCTTTCCAACAGAGGATCTTACTATGAAACTGAAATCACTTATTCTTTCGACAGCCCTTGCAGCGCTCGCTAGCGGCGCATCAGCTGAAGGCGTCAAGGTTGGCATGATCACCACGCTTTCGGGCGGTGGTGCTGGATTGGGCATTGATGTCCGTGACGGATTTATGCTGGCCATTGGTCAATCGGATCGCACCGATATCGAGGTCGTCATAGAGGACGATCTGCGCAAGCCTGATGTTGCCGTTCAGCTTGCCGATAAAATGATCCAGTCTGAAAAAGTCGACGTCATGACAGGGATCATTTGGTCCAACCTTGCGATGGCTGTGATCCCAAGCGCGACGGCCCAAGGTAAGTTTTATCTATCGCCAAATGCCGGACCGTCAGCACTTGCCGGCAAAGGGTGTCACAAGAACTATTTCAACGTCGCTTGGCAGAACGACAACCTACATGAAGCCGCTGGTGCTTATGCAAAGGGCACAGGATACAAAAACAGCTTCATTTTGGCTCCCAATTACCCAGCAGGCCAAGACGCGTTGACCGGTTACAAGCGGATGTATGATGGGGAGCTGGCTGGCGAAATTTTTACTAAACTTGGCCAAACAGATTACGCCGCAGAAATTGCACAAATCCGCGCGTCTGGCGCTGACAGCGTGTTCTTCTTCTTGCCCGGTGGCATGGGGATTTCATTCTTGAAGCAATATGCTGACAGTGGCGTAGATTTGCCTGTTGTAGGCCCAGCGTTTTCCTTTGATCAGGGTATCTTGCAAGCCGTCGGTGACGCGGCCCTTGGTGTCGTGAACACGAGCCAATGGAACAAAGACATCGACAACGCGACCAATGCCGCATTTGTCGAAACCTTTCAGGCTGAATATGGCCGCCTCCCATCGCTTTACGCCAGCCAGGGATTTGACACAGCAAACTTACTCATCTCTGCGTTGGAAATTGCACATCCTGATGATGCGGATGCGTTCCGTACCGCTTTAGAGGCGGCTAACTTTGACAGCACACGTGGCGATTTTGAATTCGGACCAAACCACCATCCGATCCAAGACATCTATGCGCGTGAAGTGATCAAAGAAGGTGACGTTTACACCAACAAAATTATTGGTGTTGCACTTGAAAATCACAGCGATGCCTATGCAGTTGATTGCTCATTCTAAGCTGAAATTGGTTCGGGGGGCATGCCTTCCCGAACCGCAAAGGGTTCACAGTATATATGTCCACAATCCTAATCATTGAGCAAATTCTAAACGGTCTGCAATCCGGCATTATGCTGTTTTTAATGGCGGCTGGTCTGACACTAATTTTTGGTGTCATGGGGTTAATCAATCTCGCTCACGGGTCGCTTTACATGATTGGCGCATTTGCGGCGGCGGCAGTAGCTGGACTTACAGGATCATTTGTATTGGCCTTGATCGCTGCAATGGCCGCTGCTGCCATCGCTGGTGTTCTAGTCGAAATGTTGGTGATCCGCAGGCTTTACGCGACTGATCACCTTGATCAAGTGCTTGCCACTTTCGCTCTGATCTTGATCTTTTCCGAGGGGACACGCTGGGTCTTTGGCTCCTTCCCGCTGTTCCTAGACATCCCTGATTACCTTTCTGGCCCCGTAACTTTACCCGGCGGCATACAATATCCTTTTTATCGTTTGGTTCTCATCTGTGTAGGCCTGCTAGTCGCCGCTGGTTTGGGCCTTTTGATTACCCGCACCCGAATTGGCATCCAAATCCGCGCAGGTGAAAATGATCGTGAGATGATTGCTGCCCTTGGCGTGGATATTTCGAAATTATACACACTGGTCTTTGCCCTTGGGGCTGCCCTAGCTGGCTTAGCTGGCGCACTGGTGGGGGCGATTCAGTCGGTTCAGGTTGGGATGGGTGAACCTGTGTTGATCCTAGCCTTTGTGGTCATTGTGATTGGCGGTATCGGATCGATCAAGGGGGCACTCATTGGCGCACTTTTGGTAGGGTTAACCGATACGTTGGGCGGCGTCTTCCTCCCCCAATTGTTCAAGTTATTCATGGAACCATCCGCGGCGCAATCCTCAGGTTCGGCACTGGCGTCGATGGCGATTTATATCTTGATGGGGGCTGTCTTGATATGGCGACCGACGGGTTTGTTTGGAGCACGCCCATGATACGCGAACGCACATTGAATGGGCTCGTCTTGGTGCTTTTACTTGCTGTGCCACTATGGGCCATGTTCAACGATCAACCGTTTACGATCACGCTGGCGACACGTGCAGTGATCTTTGCATTGGCTGCCGTTGGCTTGAACATTGCCCTTGGGTTAGGTGGTTTGGTTAGCTTGGGGCATGCAGCATTCTTTGGTATTGGCGGATACGCGATGGGTATTCTTGCCCATCACGCACAAACTTACACGCCAGTGATGGAACTGCCCTTTTTGATTGAGGGCACAAAATCGATGCCAGTGATTTGGCTGGTGGCGATGGTCACATCGGGCATTGCAGCCTTTCTTATCGGGATTTTGTCCTTACGCACGGCAGGCGTTTATTTCATTATGATCACGCTGGCATTCGGACAAATGTTCTATTTTTTCTCTATCAGCTGGGCTGCTTATGGCGGTGAAGATGGGTTGTTGATTTACGTTCGTAACGACTTTCCCGGGCTGAATACGTTGGTTCCGATTAACTTTTTCGCCATCTGTTTCACGATCCTATGTTTGGTCCTCCTCCTAAACGGGTTGCTTGCGCGATCCCCTTTTGGTTTGGCCCTAAACGCGGCACGTCAGGCGCCCCAACGTGTGCAGACCGTCGGGTTGGACCCGCAACGCCTAAAGCTCGTCGCCTTTGTTATATCAGGTGTGATAACCGGACTGGCGGGTGCGTTGTTTGCTGATCTCAACCGCTTTGTCAGCCCCACAATGTTCAGTTGGCAAATGTCGGGTGAGATCATGATATTTATCATCCTCGGCGGTAACGCACGTTTGTGTGGCCCCGTGGTGGGGGCAGTCGTCTTTGTGATGCTCGAACACTTCCTTGGCGGGCTCAGCGAATACTGGCACATCTATCTTGGTGCGTTGTTGTTGCTTGTCGTGTTATTTGCCCGCGGCGGTCTGGTTGGCCTTATTGCTGGTCGGGAGGTGGCACATGACTGAACCAATCCTCGCCACGCACAGCTTGCAAAAATCTTTCGGGGCATTAATGGCGACTGACGATATTTCCATCGACCTATACCCAGGGGAAATACACGCTGTCATTGGTCCAAATGGTGCCGGTAAATCCACATTGATTGCCCAAATTTGCGGTGGGTTAAAACCCGATGCAGGACGTGTCGAATTGTTAGGTAAAGACGTTACCCTGACCAACACCCTGACACGCGCAAAGGCAGGTATTGGCCGCACATTCCAGATCTCGGCATTGGCGATGGAAGATACGGTTCTGCAAAACGTCCTGCTGGGTGCAGTGGGTGACATTGGGTCACCGTGGCGGTTTTTACGACCAGTGCTCAACGATGGATCATTACGTTCAAAAGCCGCCGACGCTTTGAAGCGCGTAGGTCTGCAAGACCACGCTGCAACACGCACCTCTGACTTAAGTCATGGACAGCGCCGTCAGTTAGAAGTCGCGGTCGCTCTGACACTCAAACCAAAAGCCTTTGTCATGGATGAACCAATGGCTGGACTGGGTGCTGAAGGCTCAAAAACACTAACAGGTTTTCTGGACGGTTTACGCGAAGAAGCCCCAATCCTTCTGGTCGAACATGATATGGACGCTGTCTTTGCATTGGCCGATCGGATCAGTGTGTTAGTTTACGGTAAAATCATCGAAACCGGCACAGTTGATCAAATCAAATCCAGCAAAGCTGTGCGCGAAGCCTATCTAGGAGGTGACGCATGAGCCTTCTAACTCTGCAAAATGTTAAGGCCAGCTATGGGTCGTCCAAAGCGTTGTTTGACGTCAATTTAACCGTGTCAGAGGGAGAAGTTGTCGCCTTGATGGGGCGTAATGGCATGGGGAAAAGCACAACCGTCAAAACAATATGTCGGATGATCCCTGCGTCTGGCAAACTCATCTTTGACGGCCAAGACCTTAGCAGCCTTGGGAGCCATCAAGCCGCCCGTTTGGGCATAGGGCTTGTCCCAGAAGGACGTCGTTGTTTTGCGGATCTCACGGTCACCGAAAACTTGGTAGCTGCATCTCGACACGGCCCATGGGATTTGGCCCGTGTCGCCGCACTATTTCCGCGCTTGGACGAACGCAAACACCAGCGCGCAAACACATTGTCGGGCGGCGAGCAGCAGATGGTCGCCGTTGGACGCGCACTGATGACCAACCCTCGTTTGTTGATCCTTGATGAAGCAACAGAAGGACTAGCGCCGATTATCCGACAGGAAATTTGGGAGGCTATAGCCCAACTTAAAAATGAGACTGGCATGGCCATTATCGTCATCGACAAATCTTTGGCCGAATTGGGACAAGTCTGTGACCGCGCCACAATTCTTGAACGTGGCAAAACTGTTTGGGACGGTGCGATGACAGATTTGACCTCTGATATCTCTGAACGTCTGATCGGAGTGTAGGCGATGTTTGAAGTCCAACAAAAAGTACTTTTCAGGCACTGCGACCCCGCGGGGATTGTGTTCTTCCCGCGATATTTCGAAATGATGAATGATTGTATTGAGGCCTTTTTTGACCATGGTCTAGAATACCGGTTTGAACAGTTTCTCCAAACGGCTGGCATCCCCACAGCAACCATCACCACAACTTTCAATAGGCCAAGTCGCCATGGTGATCTTTTGGACCTACGGCTAAATGTGACACGGGTTGGTAGGACCAGTTTTGATTACGAAATGAGGTGTCATTGCGGGGACGAACAACGTTTTGTTACGAACACAACCCTTGTCCACATCGACTTGGACGGCAAACCAACACCGCTACCTGATAGCATCAAGCAGCGATTAACTGACTTCACTAAGATATCATCATGACACACAAAACAATTCAACCAGACGGCTGGGCACCAGCGTTAGGGTACGCAAACGGTATTCTCACCAAAGATGGCACTTTGCATATCGGTGGACAAATCGGCTGGAACAAAGACAAGGTCTTTGAGTCAAAGGAATTTGTACCGCAGATGCACCAAGCCCTGCAGAATATCTCTGACATCGTGGTTGCGGCGGGTGGAAAGCCATCCGATGTTGTTAGACTGACTTGGTTTGTCACCGACAAAGCGACTTATGTCGCCAATCAACGCGCAGTGGGGGCCGCCTATCGTACGGTATTTGGCAAACACTTTCCTGCAATGTCGATGTTGGTAGTTGCAGGTTTGATAGAAGATGACGCATTGGTCGAAATCGAAGCAACGGCCCAACTGACTTAGTTATGGAAAGCAAGAACCCTTGGGAATGTACTTTGCCAAATCTAACGATATTGATGATGTGACGGAGAACATATACGCATTCCTGCGCTGCCGCAGCAGGCCAATGCCGCCCGATCCCTAACGCTTAATGGATTTGACTGGAAGATGGTGTTATCAGACAAATTCTAACACGTCTCAAAGCACCAAGATTACACAAATCTATGAAGCGCAGATTTGAAACCACTCCGTGAGAGCGGCACTGCGTTTTTACTTATAAGTCTGTCTGCTTTCTAGATGGTGCTGTCAGACGAATGAGAACTCACATCAGATTGCTGGCGCAGCCTGAACCTATGCGCTCAATAGTTGGCGCCACTCAGTAAGAGCGGCGGATCGATTGATCTTGAAATTGTCTCGTGAGTAGAAGTGGCGTTCCTGATTGAAATGGTTGTGGACTGAAGAG
>Ga0181595_10003104_pt1 | contig 16140 bp, 3 predicted proteins | sample 041ome_7_FD_145604 | JGI IMG/M metagenome (GOLD analysis project Ga0181595, IMG submission 145604) | Coastal salt marsh microbial communities from the Groves Creek Marsh, Skidaway Island, Georgia - 041401AS metaG (spades assembly) | ecosystem: Environmental > Aquatic > Marine > Intertidal zone >...
TGCACTTGCCGCCGGACAAAGCGAAGTGTCAGCTGAAAAATCAGCACGGAATATGGTGATCTCGCATTTAGCAGCAAGAAAGCAGACCTGTAATGGAAATGCGAAAGCGGCGACTGACAATTCAGGAAATATTATTCTAGATGGACTAGGCGGTATAGTCCTTAACCTGCAATGATCACTTGAAGCGACTTAACTATTAGTGAGGTTAAACTGCGAAAACGTATTGGCCTTTGGCGTGAGTCACTCAGAGTTCATGCAGCTCCTTGGGCGTGTTTAAGTCAAAGTAACCGTATCACTTAATTATGATTTAGGCTCTGCCAATTGGTGGGGCTTTTTTTTCTATTTTTAATACATGTTGAAGACTGATCCACTGCTATATGCACATTGCATGGGGTGTATTTGTGGTAACCCCACAGTGGAAATAATGATGTTTTTCAGGAGAATAACCCTCTCAGGGGAATGAGTGATTGTGGTGGCTATTGTGGTATAGCCGTATCCGTGGGAATTTTGGTCAGGTCAGCGGGTAGTAACGGTAGTTATGTTCACACCTTTTGGGGATGTTGGGATCACAGCTTCTTGATTCTAAAAGTATCATAAGAACATGGAAAACAGACAATCCAACAACGCCGCTTGCAACATCAAAAGCAGGCTGCATAATCAACCCAACAGATGAACCAGAGCCTCCATAGCTCAAATCAATCCGATGTCCCATTTTATATGACGACGGACAATGTAATTGTTGATACGCTTGATGATTACGGGCTAAGTGCTAAAGTTCTCTCTCCGTTGATCAATAAAGCGAGTGAAGTAAAGGCCTCTTTAGCTGATGAGATGTTGGCGGCTATTAATGCGTAAAATTTACAAAACGGCCGCAGATAGAAATTTTCAGCATGTTTATGCATGAAAATTGAAAAAACAAATTATCAAAGAGGAAAAACTATGGCGTCGCTTTGGACAATAATATATGATTTGTAATTACTAAAGAGAGGTGACGCATATGTATGTACGGGCAATATTCTTGATTTATGTTGGTGTCGCATTGGCTGGCTGTGAGACGGCAGATGGTGTCTTGTCTGGAGTGCAATCTGTCGCAAATGGCATTTCCAGTGACATAAATAAAGCGAAACAAAATTACTAAGTTTAGATAACGTAGTTTCTTCAAAGCCGAATAGATTTGCATATGAAGTTACACGTAATCATTTATTGTTTACACATATCCAAAGTGCATCAAAGAGCGCACTAACTACAGGCTTTGACATTATTCTGAATACAAATAGAATGTCCATATTAGTAGTTGGACTTTGAATAGTTTGAAAGTACGCCCTGTGAAACAGAATCTCGATATCTTTCGCCAAGCACTATTGAAAAAAGATAAAAGTCCTCAGTCGCAAAGATTACTAGCGCTTTCGGGGTTTATGCTGTCGGCTTGTGGCGGTGGCGGTGGCGGTGGCGATGAACCAGGCCCTACTAAGCCGACGATATCTGGGCGTGTGGTCGACGGTTACATTTCCAACGCAAGAGTATTTTTTGACGAAAATAAAAATGGTCAATTTGATCCTTCTGAAAAATATGCACTAACAGATAACAACGGTTATTTCTCTGGGCTTTCAACAACAGACGATAGTGTCATCTTAGTGGATAACAATCGCGGATCAGCAATTGATACTGCGACGGGTTTTCCGCTAGGATTTTCAATGTCTGCCCCAGTTGGGTATACGGTAATCACTCCAGTTACTTCGCTTGTCGCTGGATTGGTCGAAAATGGCCAAAGTAAAGAAAGCGCAGAAAAAATTGTAAAAACGGTATTAGGGTTATCTGACAGCTTCAGACTGGATAATTTTGATCCAATCCCTGGTCTTATCGATCCTTCGGCATCACTGGCAGAGCGCAATTTAGCTCAAGAATATCAGCTGACCAGTATGCAAATAGCGAACATAATGCTGTTACGTGATGGTGACTTTTCAAACACGGCTGAATCTGATTTCCAAGAATTTATAAAGCATTTAGCCGATATTGCCTTTGAGAAATACAACAGTGAAACCACACTTAATTTAGCGAACGTGCAAGATTTAAGTGACATTTTACCTTCACTAGATCAAACAGATCTTGAATCCTTGGTTTCACTAAACTCTCAAAGCTCATATTATGATGCATTAGATGCTCAATTAATTAATCTTGCATCAAATCCTAATGGTAATTTGATAATAGATAACTCGACGTCGTTTTATTATATAGCTGTTCAAATTGATGGTGCCTTAAGTGCAGAACAGGCATATGCAGTCACGCTTTCAAATTCCACGGGTTCAATTAGCGTTGTAAGTGATGATGTAATTTCAATTGGGGGTTCAGTTGTTGTTTTTAAATTTGAGGCAGAACAACTGAACGATATTGCCAGTTTTCTTAGAAAAGCAACGGTTACGAACAATACAACAGGTGAAACCTTCGAAGCCCTCGATGAACTCACAGTTACAATTGAGACATCTGATGAAGATACTAACGGAAGTGAACCTGAAGAACCGATTGTGATTGAAGCAGGCGGCGACGACGAAGAAGATGATGGTGGCGATGGAGAAGAAGAAGAAGTAATCATTATCACAGATAGCGGTGTAGTAGCTGATGGCTATATCTCTGGCGCGCGTGTGTTTAGGGACGAAAATAAAAATGGATCATATGACGCAGGAGAAGAGTTTAAAATCACCAATGCTTCGGGAGAATTCTCAGAGTTAGCAGGTGATAGTACAAAACCAATAGTTGTGGATGGTAATAATGGTCAAGCAGTTGATACCTCTACAGGAATTACATTCAATTCCATTTTATCTGCACCGGCAGGATCGAAGGTCGTAAATCCAATAACGACAATTGTACATGAACTAATGCTTGACGACGCGACCTTAGATGTTTCTGCAGCAAACCTTTCGGTCGCTAAAGCTATGGGTTTGACAAATGTTGTCGATGGTTCAGGAACGCAAGTTGATTTTACTAAGTTTGATCCAATTGCGAATGAAATACTTGGCGGAGATACACCAGTTGCGATTGATGCAAATTTAGCGACGGTGACTCAAGGTGTTGCGACTTATGTAGCGAACCTAATTGTATCTGGTGCGAACGAGAAGGGCGGTGATGTGTCGACCGTCGCTGCCACGACAAAGTCAATCATAACGAACCTTAAGAATGCTGTAAAAACAAAAGCCACTGCTGTTGACGCCGGTGACGCATCAGCGGTGTTTAATTTTACAGATAATGACGATATTTTGTTGGCGTTGGGTGATGATTTTAATGCCTCAAGTTCAACATTAGAAAAATTAAAAGAAGAATATGACGGATTTGACACATCAAATCCAGCAGTAACTGCTGCAAATTTTGATAATGACAAGTTAATCGAGAAGCAGTTGGTTGCTCAATCGGAGTTTGGTGATCGAGTTCTTACAGACACCGAGGCAGCCAATGGCGCGCTTCTCGTAGTCGGTCCCACATTTGATCCTTCGGATCCAGGTAGTGCTTTAGCCGTTAACGGTACTGCTACAGTGAAAATTACGAATGAGACGACTGGAAAAGTTTTATTTACCACCGCTAACTTCGCAAACTCAAAGTATGCATCCGTCGAATTATCAGCAGCACAATTGAATGATCAAATTGGTCAAAATGGAGGTGGTACCCTCAAGGTTGAAGTAAAATTAGGTTCACTAAGCTCCTCGACTTGGGATACCTCGAGCGCGGAAGTAATATTTACGACTGGATCAGAACCAATTTACTATCACAAGGGCATTGAGCCTGTAATAACTTTTGATGCATCAAAAGTGATTGTGAATATCGCAAATGGCAATGCTTTGGTCACGTCATCTGATACTGAAAACTTACAAATATTGGGTACTGTTCAAATTGATCTTGGCGCCTCGCAGTTGCCTAACGACATAACGCTTGCACATCTTGTTGATGGATTAAACGATAACTTTGATGACGGAACTGGTCGTGAGGTTATTCTAGAATTTATTGATTCAGATGGTGAAATCGTTTTTGCGACAAATGCTGAAGTTGAACCTGTAACGGATGCCGTTAATGGTAGTGCTAATACTGGCTTAGCCACTTTTGTTTGGAGTAAAACGTTCACAGAGTCTTTAGAGTCATCATATAATATTGCAGGTACTTTTGGAGATTTATCTGACGGAAATTATTCTATAAAAGCGAGTTTTACGGATTCTTATGGTGCCAGTTCTATCGAAACTTTTGAAAACGTAATTATAAATCGAGTGCCGCCCAAGATATCCACTTTATCCATAGTGGATCAATCTGTGAACATATCTGATGAAACAGTTGTGTTTAAGTTGGGATTTAACGAGGCGATCGCCAGTTTTGATGCAGGCAAAATTAAGCTTAATATTAACGGCACTGCATCTGCACTTAATTCAGATCTATTGAGTGATAGTGTTGCTGCCTCCTTGAATAGCGACAGTACAGAACTTACCATACAGTATTCCCCAACGGGAGCTGGTTCGGTTTATCTATTTGTTGAAAGTCTTGCCTTCACTGATGAGGCTGGTAATGATTACAGCGCGCCACTCTCATCTGATAGTAACTACATAGATTTTTCTGCCTATCCTGTCAGCTACGATTTAGATGCGCCATCGGTAGCAAGTATATCAATCCAAAATTCCACTGACAGTGATATCACCGCTTTGAATTCTCAAACAAGTGACGGAAATTTAAAAGTTAAACTCACCTTCTCTGAAAAAGTTGAAAGTCTTACCTTAAGCGACCTGTCAATTTCAAAAATAAATGGTGTGCGAGCTGCTGAATTATCCAATTTAGTTACATCTGATGATCCTTTATCGGATGAATACAAGAAGATATGGTATGCAGACCTTACTCCAACGACAGAGTTAGAGGGCAATTTTTCAATTTCAGTCTTGGGTAATTCATATACCGATCTATTGGGTAACCTTGGAAGTTCGTTATCAAAAACTGAAGTTGCTTTGGACACCAGAGTTGCTTCACCATTTCAAGTTGCGCTCGTGGATGAGCAAGCAGAATATGAAGAAACCGATACAATTAAAATAAATGTTGTTTTTGATGCAGCCCTTGCCAGTAACACCGATGCGCTTAATTCGGCTGATAATAAACCAAAAATTAGTCTAGATATCGGTGAACATACGCGCTTTGCTGAGTTGTCCAGCGTCAATGGATCCACTGCAACGTTTTCATATACCGTCGGAAATTCGGATTTAAGTGATGACAACGGAGTGATCGTTTCTGACATAATTACTGGATCTGAACTGTATGGAGCTGATGGAAATCAAGTTGATACAAATATTGGTTCGGTAAGTGAGCCCTTAAATTTATCTGGTAAGTCTGTGAACGGTGGCACTTCTGGTTCGACAGTTGATGGATATGTCGAGGGGGGAGTCATATATGCGGACAATGATCTTGATGATGGCCTCAGCATAGTAGAGATTGATGGGACACCCCTGGAAGCGGTAAATACGACAACAACCTATACATATTATGAATTAAGTGCCGAACTGCACGGTGTGTCTGGGGATGGAAATTACGTTGTTGCTGGAAATGATGAGACTGGTTGGAGCGCTTATTTACTTTCGGGTAATGGAACGGATGAAGCATTTTCTTTAAGTGACATAGCGGATGCGTCCCAAGTAACTCTCGATCAATCAACGATTGATGGATTAATAGCTACACAGGCAGCGGTTGTTAGAATAGAAACAGTCTATAACATGAGTGCAGAAACTCATGGAGTATCAGTCGACGGCAGCTATGTGTTACGAGGAAGCGATGAGGATGGTTGGGTCGCCTATCAAGTCACTGGTATTGCATCCCCTTATGAAACAAACGCAACACCAGATAATGGCGATCTACAGATTACATCTCTGATTGATATTGAAGGTGGTGCAGGGTTAACAGAAGGTGACTCGATTGCACAATCAGACTCCACTGGCGGCTTCACAATATATGGTGCCAATGGTCCATTGGTTCTTGAAGGTGGATTTGATATCTCCACCAATAAAGAGTTTTCTGTAAGATATAAAGCACCGGGTGACTATACGGTGATTAATCCAGTTTCAACGCTGGTCGTTGCTGGAACAAATACCAATACGAATACCATACAGTCTGCAGAGATCGTATTTGACGAAATATTCTCACAGTATGAGGGATCTACATCCGAAGTAACTACGCAGGTGACTTCGGCGGACTTTAGCTCTTACAATGCGTACGAAAAAATCGCACAAGCCGCTGACTTAGCAATCGCAACCGATGGGGGTAACACGGATGATGTAAAGCAAGTTGTGCAGGACGCCCTAATATATCAAAAGGCTGCGGCGTCCTATGCGCTCGTAGTCGATTTTTTATCAACTGCCACTTTTGCTGCTCTCGGAAGCCCATCCAACACATCAATTTCGAAAATCAGTGATGACGTTTTTGAAATTATAAGTGCGAGTCTGGGAGAATTAACGCGTACATTCGCTAATAAGTCGTTTTCTGAACTCTACAGTGGAGATAATGTTGCAGATTATACAAGTGACATTGCACCTATTGCGGCACAATTAAAACTCATGTTTGGTGATCTGAATGGCCTAAATGAGCTATTCGAAAACATTGATGAGGACGATCTTTATGATCTACTTGCCGCAAGTATCGTTGCCATAAATCAGGCGGACACTGCCTTCGACTACGACAGTGTTTCGATTGAGACAGATGATATTATTGAAGCTGCTGAGGATGGCATTAACGCCCTAACTGAGATTGTGCAAGTCCAAGCGGTTGTGCAGTCGAATATACTTTCGGAAGTTGTTAACTTTTTAGACAACACAGACACGGCTCAGGCTCCAACTAATGTAAATCCGTTAGGATTATTAGGATCCTCATTAGAAGACGGTTATCTTTCAGAACCTGTTGGGACAGTCGTGCCAATTCGGTATGATTTAACAACAAAAGATGGTGAAGCGCTCATAAAGTTTGAGGGCAACTCTGATGGAAGTGCAAATCAATTCGAATTTGTTGTTAGTAGATCAGGAAGCATAAAGACGACCTCATCTCTCGATTACTCTATTACTGGAGGAGTATCTTCTGCCGATATTTCGGGCGGAGTACTTTCGGGGACATTATTTTTTGATGTCAACGAAAAGCAAAAGACACTTAATATTGCCCTAAATAATGACACTTTACGCGAAGCGTCGGAAACATTGACCGTAGTGATAAGTGACCCGACAGAGATGTCGCAAATCGTGAACGATAGAGCTTCGGTCACGATAAAAGATGATGATCCTTCAACCCCTGAATTGAACGTGCCGCGAGATCAATACAACATGGCGGAAGGCGGCACCGAATATTTAGACGAAGTTAGCTTTGACTACTTTGATAGTTCTGCATTCTTCAGATTGTCGTGGGTCGAGGACGGAGGAAGCCTTTCGACAAAGATTGGATCTACAGCGTACACTGGAACTGACTTCATAAGTTTTTACGATATGCAGACAAGCGTTCTGCGCAACCTTGAGTTTACTGCAGATGGTCAATCGGAGAACTCTACATCCGCCAACGTAATATTTAGTTTGACATCTGCTGAAAATACAGATGGATCTGGCAGATCCGCGAATGCAGAATTCGAAATTTCATTTGATGTTCAGCGACTGCCTTCTTTAGACATCAGCAATTTAAGTTTTAATGCAAATACACAGTTTGCTGGCATTGAAACTGAAATCTCCGGAGTGACAGTTTCAGATCCGGATAGTGAATTCTTAATAGTTACCATAAACAGTGACTTGGCAGGCGAACTATACAGCGTTTCTACCGCTAATTATACGTTTTCTGAACTCTCGTCACAATCAGTCAGTTTTTCTGGTACACAAACAAATATCCAAGACGCACTAGATAATTTGCGCTTTGTAGCAAATGAGGCCGGTAATCTTACTCTGTCTTTTTCTGTAGATGACAGTGATCAACTTCATGAGAGAAATACTGACGGCACACTAAGTTCATCTGGTGCCTCCGCGACAGATTCTACCCCACGAGAAATTGCTGCTTCATCTTCTGTGGTAAATCAAGTTTTCGAACCTTACATCAAAGTTGGTTCTGGTTTTTGGAGCGGCGTTTCCGGTATTGAAGTTAGTGATCCTGATAGCGAAACGGTCACGGTAAATGTTTCAGCGACTACTGGCAACGAGGACAAGGTTAGCTTTAGGCTTTATGATGCTTCAAATACGACTAATCCCGTACTTCAAGAAAAAAGCTCCAATATAGAGATTTCTGGAACTCCGGGATACGTAACTGATCGTTTAAAGTTGCTGCAAGTTGAACTTACTGAAAATGCTCCAAATTTATTTCAGATAGAAGTAGATGACGCTGATGAAGGGAGTGCGGAGACAACCCCATTTATTCCAAGTTACGTAGCAATGTTTAACGCAGTGCCAGATCCTGGAGGGAATCTAACTTCGAACCAAATTCTTGAAGATGAAGGCGCGCAGCAAATTGTTATTTCTGGCATTCGGTTGTTTGACTCAGATGCGATTGACGATAATGGAAATGCGATAACACCAACATTTGTGCGTGTTATCAGTAGTAATGGCGGTACAGTTTATACGTCTTCTGGCTCCTCAGTATCGAATGAAAATGGAACCCCAATTGATTTGGGTGTTAGTAGTCAGGGCTCGATTACATTGCGATTTGAGCCAGATGCGGATTTCGTTGGCCAGGCAATTATTAAGTATGTTGTCGTGGACCCCCAACAAGGTACTTTCATTTCGCCTATTTCGGAAATCCGTGTTGATGTTGCTCAAGTCAATGATACACCGACCGTGAAGCTATCATCACTGCCTGTGCATTACACCCAAAATCAGGATCCACAGACTGTATTTTCCGATACTGTAATTGAAGATATTGATAGTAATTTGTTCACAGCGATAGAAATTGAAGCTGATTTAGACTATGCTTCTGGTGAAGAGGTCCTTATTGCTCCAGACGAAATCCTGGGAATGACTAAAACAGTCGATGGATCTAAAATTGTCTACTCTGGAGCTGAGGTTTCAGCACTGAATGTTTCCTCAATTCTTTCAAACATAAAATTTCAAACAAACTCAAATAATCTTGTAAACCAATCGCGCGAATTTAGTGTTTCAGTAACTGATAAAGAGGGTTCTGAAAGTCTAAGCGTTTCAAAAACTGTCATACTGGACGATGTTAATGATGCTCCAATAATTGAAGGCGGGCTTAATGTACAAAACTATCTTGAAGGTGGAGCCGCAATTAATATCAATTTGTTTGGTTCAATTTTAGACCCTGAAGAAAACAATATAAGGGAAATAAAAATTCACTATGAAAGTGGATATAAATTGGGGCAAGATTTCTTAACGCTTGATGCTGATTTTGACACTATTGAGGTTGAGTTCGATGAAGCGAGTGGAGCGTTAATTTTAAGCGCAGTTAATCCAGACGTTGGAATATCCGCATCCAATTTCAATGAGATACTCGCATCTGTTTCATATCACAATACTAACGAGAATCCTGCGGACGGAAGTGTAAAAGAACTATACTTTGAATTAACGGATGTTTATGGCCAATCGGGAGTATCTGGAGGAAAGAGCATCGTTCTTTCTGCGCAAAACGATGAACCTGAGGTATTTAGTCTTAGAGCAGGGCAAGAAGTAAGTTCAATAAACGCCGGGCAGTTTGTGAGTGGATCTAACGGTATAAGAGTCGCTCCAAATGTGACGCTAAGGGATGTAGATAGTAACGAATTTAAATCTGCCACGATTTCTGTGGCTTCATCTGAAACAGCGAACACGGCCTCTCTCAGACTATCTTCAAGTGGTGAGCAGTTAAAGACAGCTTTCAATTTAACTGTTGAGATAACACCTTCCGCTAATGCATCTGATGGACCGAGTTTGAAGATTTATAAGGGGTCGTTGGATGATGACCAGATGGTCGCACGCGCGACACTAGAAAAAATAGTTCGTGAGATCGTTTATGAAAACTCAGGTCAGGTGATTGGAGGTAAAGCCGATAACATAGAAATTATAGCGACTGATCGAGAGGGTTTGGATAGTGAGACTTACACTTCTATTATAAAGCTTCTTGATACTCCCCCCGTTGAAGTCAAACCTTTCACTTTCACTGAGGGCAGTGATTTCGCTACGAGCCTTGGTGGTGCATCGGGTATTGTAAATGTCTTGACCTTTAATGCTGATGCGATTGATCCAGAAATCAAATTATTTGAGGTTGGTCAGCTATATGTAGACCTGTCGACATCCTCCATGAGAATTGATGGAAGCAGATATAAATATGATCCGTCTATAACCGCAGATAGGATAGCACTGAATAAAGCGGGCCATATCGATTTGACACACTTGGGTGGGATTCAAAATTCCACCGAAGTCAGTGTTCTTGGACAGACGAGTGCCAATGTTATACTGGGTTCACAGTTCGCAGACTATATCGACGGCAACGCAGGAAAGGATGTCATTCGCGCATTAGATGGTGATGATACAGTAGTATTAAGACTTGATGCACCTGGTGCTATTTTTGATGGGGGTAACAACGGTAGTGAAGGAGATACATTGATTATGCCCAAGTCAATAGCGGGCACAATTGATTTATCATCTAGTGATATAAACTTTACGACATTTGCTGACGGTGAAACCACCGTTGTTTCAGGGGTAGCAGCAGTAAATTTTGAAAACATCGATGCTAGGGCGGCCACAGAGAATCTGATCTTGAAAGGAACTTCAGAAAGTAATCTGTATTTAAGTGGATCGGGTGACGATGAAATTTGGATTGCAGAAAACGATACGGCATTTGGAGGGTTAGGTTCGGATCTTTTTGTTATAGATCTAACGAGTAACACTGGCTCATCTCGCGAAATTTTGGATCTTTCTCCCGCTGATAAAGTAAAGTTTTATGACGGATCAAATTACTTGGACGCGTCGGCGATAACTTGGCTATATAAACAAGAAGACATTGACGCAGCATCATCTAATTCAGTCATTGAGTCTTGGGTGTCGTTTAGTATTTCTGAGGGCTATCAATTAAAGATTGATGATGCAGACGGTGCAGTTACGAATATCAATATTGGTACTGATATTTTTGGGTCATTAGGAAAATGGACTTTAGACGATGGCTCAGGACACTTTGTGTTACAGCCCGAGGCTAACACAGTCCCCAATTTTGTGTCTACCGGACCGATAACTAGTGAAAATCGGCCAACTTCGTTGGTAGAACAAGATGGTGTATTTGCTTTTGAGTTTTCCGGTGTTGGAAATACAATATCGTTCGAAGATCAGGACGATGATCAAATTCATTTAAGCGTTTCTTATGAAGGCATTGAGCTAAAAGCTGGGGGGATTCTCTATCCAGAGCAAACTACAGTGGATAGCGTTGAAAATATAAATTCATTGCTTTCAAGTTTAAGCGTGACAGGGGACAGTCGCGGCGACGGGACGTTAACTCTAACGTTGACCGACGACTTCTCGACTCCGATTTCGAAAACTTATTACTTTGAGATCCCAAACAGCCTTCCATCAATCTCAAGTGACTTTGATACAGCGAGTTTGCCTAAAACGGAAATAGGCGAGGAGATGTCGCTCTCAATTGCTGAGCTAGGAATTGAGTTTAATGATCCAGATATTGTTGATAATGCGGAGCAACTTTTATCTCTCGATGTTAAATTTCAAGGTGGGACCGCCAACTATGCAGGAAACTACCAACAGTTTGTAACGATTTCTGGAAGCAACATCACGATTGCTCACGACGGAGTTACTACTATACCTTCAGAAACAACCTGGGATGTTTTACTTGCAGATATTTTCTCGGAAATTTCATTCTCTCGGCAGACTGTTGGTATTGTTGAGGTTCAAGTTACTGTTAATGATCTTGAGGGAAGCTCAGAGCCTACGACACTTCAATTTGAATTCGAGCCCAAACCAATATCTAAACCAGAGTTGTTAACAACAGCTAATGAGCCTGTTGAAGGAGAAATTTACCAGTTAAATGGTGCTCAATTTGAGTCTGGAAAAATACGCGTGTTTGTCCAGGAAACGGGCGCACGCGTCGGTGACGAAATAAAAGTAACAGCGACCGTTGGAGAACAAGAACAAGATAGCGTTATCAAGACAATCCCGGCGTCCGCCACTAATATGGGCGTGGTTACCTCTTTTGTCGAATTCAAACTGAACGAGCTGGTTTCCTCTGAAGAATACGATGGAACATTTACAATTCATGCAGAGCTATTAATAGATGATGTTGCCGTTTCCTCAACGGATATGACGGATTTAGTTACTTTCTCTCTCGATACACACGCTCCACTTACATCGACGATCCTAAATTTAAACGGGGACGATGCCCTAGGATTTATCACCAACTCAAACGTTGATAAAATCATTGTGACAGATGCCGATGGCGAAGTTGGTTTGGCTCATTCAGTTGTTAAATTACTGGATGGAAACAGTCAGAATTGGTACGATCTAAATCCTGAATTTGATCTTTTGTCGCTGCTTACGGGTACGGGCAGGTTCAATGGAGAAATCTCCCTAGATAGTGAATATAATGACGAAACAGGTCACTATTCTCTGTCACTCGCTAATGTGTCTTTGCAAAATGGCGTATACGCGGTGATCTCTCGAGATGCTGTGGGTAACATCTCTCCAATAAGTTTGAGTGGCTTTGATTATAAAAATGACGTGCTTCCTGATGCTATTTTCGTAGTTGATAGAACACTGCAACAGTCCGATATCGGTTACGATATTTTAAATGCGCAATCGATACCTGGAGTTGATTATAGGTATTATAAGCTGGGTTCGGATCAAGCAGCCGCCATTGAAATAGGCGTCAAGCCTGAAGCAATCGGCTCCTTCCTACCAAAAGATATTGTAGGGCTAAGCGTAGCGGTTTGGAAAAGCGCGTCTGATACCGGCTCGTCTAATGCAGAGGCTGATGTGACTGCGGAGTTCACACGTAATCTAGCGGTCGAAGAAAATCATTGGGAAAAAGTATCGGGTGACGAGTATGTAACTGTATCTGGTTCTAAGAGCCAAGAATTGAATCCTGTAATTGTTCTTGATTTAGAAAGTGGCCTATCAGGAGTATCGGGTTATGTTGGTATTCGTATTTCAATCACTGATATTGCTGGGAATACTATCTTTATCGATACGCCAAGCGATCAGATTGAATTAGACTTGATTGCTGATGAGGGAAGCCCCAATGAAGTTAATGGTGGATATGTTACATCTGTTGTAAGCGATGAGCTTTATACTGGTATCAGTAAATCTGAGGCGACAGAATTTGAGTTTTCATTGTCTGGGCTTGATGCGGATGCATATGCTCGCAGTTCTTACGTACTATCCTACGAACAAGTTATATCCAACTTAAAAAGTATTGAAGACGGTGAGCCATTCGTCCCCACGCTTGAAGAGCTTTTAGGTCTTGAGTTGGATGAGGGACATCATGTTATTGAAGGAGCCAAGTTGCCTTCATTTAACGAACAATCTGTCTATTTGGATGTGGAGGCTGCATTTTTAAATAGCCTTAGCTTAGAAGGTACTTCAACGCCACCTGTAGCCCTTGGCTCCGCTCTTGACTGGAAGTTGATTGGGTTCTCAGATGGCGTTTCTCAGTATGTTTCTCACTCTGATTACGATACGTTCATTAGAGGTTCTGAAGAGGAACGCAGCGCAGTAGATGTTTATACCTCTAATTTTGTCATGGACACGCATATTTCGGGAGATGTTGGCACGAAAATCAGTAGCGTTAGTCAAAATATTTCCGCAATTCTGCATGAAGAGGGCGCCGAAGATAAACCATTATTCATTTTAAATCAGGTGTTCGACTTAGCCGGGAATACCAGCTTCAGAAGTGACATTTTGGGGCAGGCTACATTGAATGACGATGCGACTGGTGTATTGCGTGTTGACGTCAAAGATCCTCTAATTGAAGAATTTAGTATAAGTATTGGTGATGACAGTGGAGAATTTAGTAATGATTTGGTTACAAACGTTGTTACTCCACAGTTTATATTCCGGGCAGATGAGGAGATATCCTCGGCTCGAATAATTCAGATATCACGCTTGTCCGATGTCGATAACGCTGAAATTCCATTGGAGGCGTATGAACTGGAAATTACGCCTTTGGAAAGCGAGGAATTGGGTTACAATTATTCTGCAAGCCTCTCGTTGCAAAATACTGAACTATCGCATGGCCTCTGGGGGCTCGAGCTGACGGATATTGCAGGAAATACTCTTCTAGCAGATGCATCCAGTTTAAATATTGATGGCACATATAATACCAACGTTGATTTTGCTGGTGAGTTAATGGGTCTGATGGTGGTAGATACGCTAGTGCCACCTCCTGCGGACATCGAAATCGTGGGTGTGGAAGAATCGAGTGGATATCTTAACCAATATGAGACAAATACATCGGTTAATATTACAATTTTGCCAGGTTATGATGAGAATTCTGCTGAAGAACTTAGGGATAACCAAATAACAAAGATCTTGGACGTAACTTTAAACGGTGTGAGTGTTGAAGAAGTGGAGGCTTTCGAATACACACCCACAGGCGCTCAAGTCTTTACCTTTAATGCTGAAGAATTAGAGCAAGGGTTACATATTGTTAACGTGGTAACACAAGATATAGCGGGTAATGTAGTTGATACAGCGTATGAATTTGTAAAAGACACTATTTCTATTGCAGAGCCGCTTTTAGATTTGTCAATTGATATGGCTGATGATGGCGTTCTAAATCGCGATGAAATTGGGTATGGGACTGATGGAAGCGATATTGGAATTAATATTTCACTAAGCGATCCATTAGGGTCAAAAATCGTATCAGTAAAAGTAGATGATTTTGAAGTTGAAGGTGTACCGTTTTATGTCCTCAGCGAAAATCAATTTGGTATCCATGCTGCCGGTGCTTACATTATCAATTATTCGGAGGAAACCAGCACATTTGAAGGTTACTCGGTAATAGGAGATGGAACGGGACTTAATCCTTTTGAAGTCGGTGACGAGGCATTTGATTTCGTAAACATGGACCAGCTGTCATTCGATGGATTAACAGAGCCCTCTCGTGAGAATTATGTACCAATCAGTGCGATTGATGTTATTAATAACCCTAGTCTTGTTGGGGTGTACAAATTTAATGCAATCGATGTTATTGCCCCCTCTGCGGAGCATCACGATACACATACACTAACAGTTACTATTGCTGATTTAGCCGGTAATTTGACAACGGAGACATTAGAATTCCAAGTCGATACGAAATTAGCAGATGTTCCGGATATATACATAGAGCGGGCGAATACTGCTGATAACCAGCTCGTTTTGTTAGACTATTGGGATACACAACAAACGAATAGTGACTTAAGTGGTATTCGCATCCAATTTGCCGAGAAGGACTCGGGTGATTTCATGGATGCGTCCTCCCTGAAAATAAATGGCGAGCAAATTGATGAAGTCACTTATGAGAACGATATTTATTTTATAAACTTCGATGACTTGTTAGATGCCGAAGGGGGTGCAGTTGCTAACGTATTAAGTGGAGAGGTAATTGATGCTAGTGGAAACCGCACCTATTTTGAAACGGAATTTCAAACGTATCTAGATCAGCCCGTTGATCAGTACTTCGAACTTGTCCCAACTGTATTTACGACCGATGAGAACAGTGCTGAATCACTGATTAAATATCATTTGTACTTGGATGTGTTTGTAGCAGATCAAGGGCTTCTTGAATTATCAGAAAATCCATTTGGGGGCACGGCGATTGACATCAAATTAGCTCCCTATGATCGTAATATAAGCTTCGATGGGGAGATACTCACCTCCGCCACACTCTCAAGCGCAGAGATATTTGAAAGCGAAGTGTTTATCGATGAGCCAAATGCAACGCTTCGTTGGTCTGGTTACTCTGAAGAAAAAATTACAAGTATTGATGGACCAATTTTTAGAGCTGAATTTGAAGTTGACTCATACGAAGACCTATTGAAGCTCCAAACGGAAGCCGTTTTCACTATTTCAAAAATCAACGAACAGGTTGTCACGCAAGAGATGGATGTTTTTGACTTGTCTTACGCTGTGCAGATCGAAAATTTAATACTGGCGGATCAAGACTATCTGATTTAGCGTTATCCTCAGGCTAAAAATTTACTTT
>Ga0181595_10003107_pt1 | contig 16138 bp, 11 predicted proteins | sample 041ome_7_FD_145604 | JGI IMG/M metagenome (GOLD analysis project Ga0181595, IMG submission 145604) | Coastal salt marsh microbial communities from the Groves Creek Marsh, Skidaway Island, Georgia - 041401AS metaG (spades assembly) | ecosystem: Environmental > Aquatic > Marine > Intertidal zone...
AGGTTCGGGTCGGCAAAGTTCACCGTCGAGCTCTGGTCGGTGCGAACATAGCGCGCGCCGATATTGCCGTGGAAGCGCAGGCCGCCGAGCTCGGTATCGAAATCGAGCTGGGCATAGCCCGCATAGGTCTCTTCATCGATGCGGAAGCTCTGGTCGATGGTGAAATCGAACGCGATCTGGTCGGTCGGCTGCCGCACGCCCAGCGTATTGCCGAAGGCGAGATTGAAGGCGCCATCGATATCGACCACCGCAAAGCCGGGCAGGCCCGCCGCCGCATAGCCGCCCGAGAAGCCGGCCTGCTTGACCAGATTTCCGGGCACTGCCAGCGGGCTGCCGGGGATGCCGAAGGTGTTGAACGAGGTCACCCGGCGGTCGCCGCGGCGGTCGGCATAGCGGAAGCCGAAGCGCAGCGCGTCGAGGAAATTGGCCTCGTCGAAGCGGATGACCAGGTCGGCTGCCGTCGCGAACAGCTCGTCGCTATCGGCCTGCGGCACCAGGAACTGGCCGTCGAGGAAGAAGCCGCCGCCAGCCGGATCGACATCGGTGAAGTTCGAGCTGATCGAACGGATGGTCGGCAGCCGCGTGCCGTTGAGCTGATAGTCGACCGAGATCAGCCCGGGGATCGAATCGGCGCGGCGCAGGCCGGTGGGCGTGTTGACATAGGGGCGCAGGTTGATGCCCGCATTGTTGAAGAAGCTGGTGCCCTTCGAATAGCCGACATCGACGGCGAGGGTGACGCGGTCGCTGAAGTCATAGGCCAGGTTGCCGCCGATGGTGTAGAGCTCGTCGCGGCGGCTTTCGTCCTGATTGACCAGCTCGGTGCCGAGACCGAAGCCGAAGCCGTTCGATCCCACCTGGTTGACGATGCGACCGCCGATCAGCGCGTTGTTGGCGATCACCGGGTTAATGAACTGGTTGTCGCCCGATTGCGGCGAGACGACCCGCAGGCCGCGACGCTGCACGTCCGACTTGAAGCGCGAATAATAGCCGTCGATCAGCACGCGGAGACGATCGCTCGGCTCCCACTGGATCACGCCGATCGCCGCGTCGCGCGTCTCGCGGCCACCGAACTGGATGCCTTCGAAACCGAAATTGAGCGAGTCTGCAACGCCGTCGCCATTGAGGTCGCGCGTGGGGGACCCATTGGTGCCCGGGATCGGGAAGTCGAACTGGACGAAGCGCGTGGCGACGTTCGGCTGGTAAAGCCGTGCATAGCCCAGTGCGATGCCCAGCGTGTCGTCGAGCAGCTTGGCCTGGACCGATCCGGACACGCGATAGCCATAGGACGAGACGTCCGGGCTTTCGCTGGCGCGGTCATTGTACAGGCCGCGCAGGTTGACGGTCGCCTTGAACGCATCGGCATTGTCGAGCGGGCGCACGGTCTTCAGCTCGACCTTGCCCGCGATGCCGCCCTCGATATGGCTGGCGAGCGGGGTCTTGTAGACCGCGGCCTGGTTGATCAGTTCGGACGGATACTGGTCGAACTCGATCACGCGGTTGCCGCTGGTGGCGACCTGTTCGCGGCCGTTGAGCGTTGCCGAAACGAGGTCCTGCGACAGGCCGCGAATGTTGATCGCGCTCGCCTGGCCGCCGGTGCGCTGCGAGGTCACGCCGGGCAGGCGGGCCAGCGATTCCGCGATCGACACATCGGGAAGGCCCGCAATGTCGTCGGCGGTGACGATATCGACGATGAAATTGCTCTCGCGTTTGGCGGCGATCGAGTTCTCGACGCTGGCGCGGAAACCGGTGACGACGATGACGCCGCCTTCCTCGTCGATCTCGGCGGTGCCCTGCGGCTGTTCGGCATCCGTGCTCTGCGCAAAGGCGGGGCTGGCAGCGCCGATCATCAGCGCGGTGGACAGGGCGGCAAGGCTGGTGCGGCCGGACGCAAGGCGCAGTCGACGGGCGCGAAAAATCGCTTTCATGATCACTCTCCCCAGGGGCCCCGCACGCACATGGCGGGGATGATTTCTGGCGTCTGGAAAAAGTCCAGGGCCGCCGGTTTTCAGGTGAACCGGTCGGCAGTTTGAATAACCTTTGCACCACGATTGCAAAAGGCATACGCATACGTATTCAGGCTGAAAGGTCGCAAAGACCCGGAAATAGCGCGGTTTTGCAAGCGACTGGACGCTAAGGGGCAGGATGGGACGCAGGCCAACCTCATTCGACATTGCACAGCTCGCGGGCGTCTCGCAGCCCACGGTTTCGCGCGCGCTGAGCGGCAATCCGGCGGTCAGCGAACAGACGCGCCGGCGCATCCAGGCGATCGCCGCGCAGCTCAATTATTCGGTCGACAAGAACGCCTCGTCGCTGCGGCGGCAACAGGCGAACACGCTCGCGCTGCTGTTCTTCGAGGACCCGACGCCCGACGATTCGATGATCAACCCATTCTTCCTCGCGATGCTGGGATCGATCACGCGCACCGCCTCGCGCGCCGGGTTCGACCTCCTGATCTCGTTCCAGCAGCTCTCCAGCGACTGGCATGTCGATTACCAGGACAGCCACAAGGCCGATGGCATCATCCTTTTGGGCTATGGCGACTATGAGGACTATCGCGCGCGCCTGACGCATCTGGTGGCGCAGGGCACGCATTTCGTGCGCTGGGGATCGCCGATGGCGAACGAGCCGGGCATCACTTTGGGGTCAGAGAACCGCAGCGGTGGCTATGCCGCGACCCGGCACCTGATCGAACGCCGGCGCCAGCGGATCGCGTTCATCGGCACCGCATCGAGCCACGCGCCCGAGTTCGAGGACCGCTGGCGCGGCTATCGCGATGCGCTGGACGAGGCGGGGCTTCTGGCCGATCCGGCGCTGCAGCGCGATTCCGTCACCTCCGAAGAGGCGGGGCACGAGGCGGTGCGCTCGCTGATCGCGGCGGGCACCAGTTTCGATGCGATCTTCGCCGCGTCCGACCTGATCGCCATCGGCGCGATGCGCGCGCTCGCCGAGCAGGGCCTCAGTGTGCCCGGCGATGTCGCGCTGGTCGGGTTCGACGACATTCCGGCGGCAAGCTTCACCAACCCGCCGCTCACCACCGTCAGCCAGGATGTGAAGGCCGCGGGTGAGGCGCTGGTCGATACGCTGCTGCGCAAGATCCGCGGGCAGGCGGTCGAGCCCTATATGCTGCCCACCCAGCTGATCGTGCGCGGTTCGAGCGGCTGAACGCTTGGCCCCCCACGTATACGTATGCGCTGCGGTTGTGCGCTGACGGGCGCTCTGCCACGGTTCGGGCCAGGGACCCCGCGAAGAGCATAAGGCGGACATCCAGGGAGAGGCGCATGATCGCGGAAAAACCGCGCAAGAGCTTTTGGCAGCTGTTCAACCTGAGCTTCGGATTCTTCGGCATCCAGATCGGGTTCGCGCTGCAGAATGCGAACATGAGCCGCATCTTCCAGTCGCTCGGCGAAAGCCTCGACAACCTCCCTGCCTTGTGGATCGCAGCGCCGCTCACCGGCTTGCTCGTCCAGCCGATCGTCGGCCATTATTCGGACCGCACCTGGACCCGGCTCGGCCGCCGCCGCCCCTATTTTCTCGCCGGGGCCGTGCTCGCGGCGCTGTCGCTGGTCGTCATGCCGCTGTCGCAATCGCTGCTGCTCGCCGCGATGATGCTGTGGATCCTCGATGCGTCGCTCAACATCTCGATGGAGCCGTTCCGCGCCTTTGTCGGCGACAATCTGCGCAAGGACCAGCACACGATGGGCTATGCCATCCAGACCGCGTTCATCGGCGCGGGCGCGGTAGCGGGGTCGCTCTTCCCCTATCTGCTCACCGATCTCGGCATCGCCAACACCGCGCCCCCGGGCCAGGTGCCCGATACGGTGCGGATCAGCTTCTGGTTCGGTGCCGCCGCGCTGTTCCTCGCGGTGCTCTGGACCATCGTCACGACGCGCGAATACAGCCCGGAGGAAATGCGCGCCTTTGCCGAGGCAACCCCCGATGCCCCCGAGGCCCAGCCGATCCGTGCGCTGGCGACGCGAACGCTCACCAGCGCGATCGCCTGGATCGCCGCCGGGGTGGTGGTGGTCGTTCTGGTGGGGAGCTTCGACCTCGAGAAGGAGCTGTACCTGCTCGGCGGATTGCTCGCCGGCTATGGCCTTGCCAGCCTGATCGCGATCCGCATGGCGCGTGCGGGCCGCGACAACAGCCTGCTCGGGGCTATCGTCGGCGATTTCTCGGGCATGCCGCAGATCATGAAGCGGCTGTCGCTGGTGCAGTTCTTCAGCTGGTCGTCGCTGTTCATCATGTGGATCTACACCACGCCCGTCGTCGCGCAGACCGCGTTCGGCGCGACCGATGCGTCGAGCCCCGCCTATAACGCGGCGGGCAACTGGGTGGGCGTGCTGTTCGCGATCTATAACGGCATCGCGGCGATCGCGGCGCTGACGCTGCTGCCCTGGCTTGCCGCGCGCATCGGCAAGGTGCGCACGCATGCGCTGTGCCTGCTCTGCGGCGCCGCCGGGTTCGCGAGTTTCCTGTTCATCCGCGATGCGCAGCTTCTGATCGTCAGCGAGATCGGCATCGGCATCGCCTGGGCGTCGATCCTCGCCATGCCCTATGCGATCCTCGCCTCCAGCCTGCCGCAGGCCAAGCTCGGCATCTTCATGGGGCTGTTCAACGTTTTCGTCGTGCTGCCGCAGCTGCTGGTGGCGACGGTGATGGGCAGCCTGCTCAAGGCGTTCTTCCCGACCGAGCCGGTCTGGACGATGGCGTTCGCTGCCGCCGTGCTGGCCATGGCCGCGCTCGCGACGCTGCGCGTGCCTGAGCCGGACGCCGCGCCCATGTAACGATCCGGCCAACCCGGCGAACCTGATGGCGGGTGCACGCTATCGGGATGCGCGGGGATGGACGCTGTCGGAATTCAGGGCTCGGCGACCGGACCACAGGCGCGCCCGCTGCCGCCGGTGCTGCGCATCAGCTTGCGCGTCTGGCTGAAGCTCTATGCCGCGCTGATCGCCTCGGCGCGGCCGGTATTCGATCTCGTCGTGCGGCTGGTCATCGCGCAGGGGCTGCTTGCCTCGGGCCTGGTCAAGCTGATGGACTGGGAGCGCGCGCTGGCGTTGGCGACGCAGGAATATCCGGTGAGCTTCATGTCGCCCCCTTATGCCGCAGCGCTCGGCCTTGCGATCGAGCTCGGCGGTGCGGTGCTGCTCGCTTTGGGGCTGATGACGCGCGGCGCGGCGATCGCGGTGGGTGCGCTGATGCTCGTCGCGCAGCTCGGCTATCTGCCGACCGACACGCAACTGTTCACCATCGCGCTGATGGGCTGGTATGCTCTGCGCGGTGCGGGGGCATTGTCGCTCGACCGGCTGCTCGCGCGCGGGCTCAAGGGCAGCGCGGTGCCGCTCGCGCCCCAGCTGGTCGGCGCGGGCGATTGGCTCACCCGCCATGCCGCGCCCTGGTATCTCGCCGGCCTGCGCCTCTGGCTGGCGCTGACGCTGGCGGTGCAGGCGGGATGGCTCGCCTTGCCCGAGCCGCAGGTGCTGCTGCCGCTCGCCAGCTTCGCCGCGCTGCCGCCTCCCAGCGCCGCGCTCTATGCGCTGTTGATGCTGACCGGGCTCGCCATGCCGCTCGTGTCGCTGCTCGCGATCTTGGGGCTGCAGGGGGCGATGCTGATGGGCTATGGCGCGGGCCTGCCGCTGCTGGCGATGGCGACCCTTGCGCTGTTCATCGCTCATGGCAGCGGGCGCGCCTCGATCGACGCGGCGGTGGCGGCCTGGCTGCAGGCGAACGTGCTGCGCGACGCGCGGCCCGGCATGGTGCCCCAGGACTGGCCGCATGTCGTGATCGTCGGCGCCGGCTTTGGCGGGCTCGCCTGCGCGCTCGCGCTGCGCCGCCTGCCGGTGCGGATCACGTTGATCGACCGGCAGAACTATCACCTGTTCCAGCCCTTGCTCTACCAGATCGCCACCGCCGCGCTCTCGCCCGCCGATGTCGCCATCCCCATCCGCCAGCTGTTCCGCGCTGACGGCAATGTGCGCGTGCTGCTCGGCGAGGTCGACCGGGTCGATACGTTAGCGCGCACCATCGGCTTTGGCGGCAACGCGCTCGCTTACGACTATCTCGTGCTCGCCACCGGCGCGACGCACAGCTATTTCGGCCGCGACGAATGGGCGCCCTTCGCCCCCGGCCTCAAGCGGGTGGAAGACGCCATCGCGGTGCGCGCCGCGCTGCTCGGTGCGTTCGAAAAGGCGGAAAGCTGCGGCGATCCGGCGCGCGCGCGGCGGTTGCTCAACTTCGTCATCATCGGCGCGGGGCCGACCGGGGTCGAGCTCGCCGGCGCGATCGCCGAGCTGGCGCGCCACGGGCTGGAGCATGAATATCGCAGCATCGATCCCGCCGACGCACGCGTGATCCTGGTCCAGGCCGCCGACCGCATCCTGCCCGCCTTTCCGCCCGAATTGTCCGCCGAGGCGGCGCGGTCGCTCGAACGGCTCGGGGTCGAGATCCGGCTCGATGCGCGTGTGACCGGCATCGAGGCCGAGCGCGTGCTGATCGGCGAGGAGGTGATCGAGAGCGAGACCGTGCTCTGGGCCGCCGGCGTCGCCGCCTCGCCCGCCGGACGCTGGCTGAACGCGGCCACCGACCCCTCGGGCCGGGTGACGGTCGATCCCTGCCTGCGCGTCGCGGGCATGGGCAATGTGTTCGTGATCGGCGATGCGGCGGCGAGCCTCGGCTGGGCGGGCAAGCCCGTCCCCGGCCTCGCGCCCGCGGCCAAGCAGGCGGGCAGGCATGTGGCGATGCTGATCGGCGAGGAACTGCGCGGACGGCCCGCCGACACCCCCTTCGTCTACCGCCATCAGGGCAGCCTTGCCACCATCGGCCGCAAGAGCGCCGTCGCCGATTTCGGCTGGCTCCGCCTGCACGGCGCGCCCGCCTGGTGGCTCTGGGGCGCGGTCCATATCGGCTTCCTGGCCGGCTTCCGCAACCGCGCCGCAGTGGTCGTCAACTGGCTGTGGAGCTATGTCACGCAACGCGCGGGGATCCGGCTGATCACCATGGGGGAGCGGGGGTAGGTGGCGTCAGGTCGTGTGGCAGGCTGGGCAGCAGTGATAACAGCCGTTCGACTGTGCATAGGTCTGTTTCGCCTTGGCCACTGCGCCGTGACAATTGTCGTGATAGCCGAGATCGAGCTGATTGGTCGCGCTCGGCATATAGCTGCATCCCGTGGTGCTATTGTGCACCTCATGGTCGCCGTTGGATTGAACCTGCCTGTTGACGATGAAACGGGGCATTATCGAGACTCCTTTCGTCGATATATTCTAGCCGGCCATGGCGGGGAGCCAGCGCCGGGCTTGATCGAAAATGGAGCGTGTAAGCCGGAAACTGATCCGAAAAGGCGTAATCAGGCCGCCTGACCCTTGAGCAGACCCGCAGCCTTCATCTCGGCATGCAGGGTCCATGGCGCGAGTTCCAGACCATTGGGCCAGGCCAGCGCGCCATTGTCGATAAAGGCCCTCGCAAAAGCCTCCGGATCGCGCAGCGGGATGGTCAGCGGCGTATCCTTGCTGCCGAGCAGATCAGCGGCATCCCAGATGCCAGTCGTGCCATCCGAGAAACTCAGGCTCAGGCGCAGATCGCCGACAGGCTTGCAATGGGAGAGCTTAATCATCGAAATCTGCTCCGGGGATCAGTTGCATCGGTAGCAGATCGACGCCGCGCTGCCAATTCTCGAGCAATTCGCGCTGATGGCGCGCGGTCCAGTCCTGCACCAGCCTCAAGGCGCGGTTGGGCAGGGTGCCAGCATAAACCGAACCGTCCGCAATACGGATCAGCGCCTCGAAGCCTTGATAGCTGGCATGGAAATGCGGCGGCGCATGGTCGTTGTGATACATGCGGATGATGATGCCGAAGAATGTCGAGATGACCGGCATCGGAATATCCTAGATGAGCATCCAGGTTCTGCCGGGTCCGGCCTTGCTCAGCTTTCCATCGTTCTGGAGTATTTGGCCCGCCCAGCGCATGGCATACTGCCAAGTATAGAAAAGATCGCCCGACTGACGCAGCTCGGCTTCATGGTTCTCCCAGATGTGCTGGGCAATCCTCGGGACGGTTGAGGGGCCGAGAGCTGACAAAGCCTCGACGATCCAGATTTTCAACGCATCCCGAGTGGTCATCGAGATTACTCCGCCGCGATTCCCGCCTGCTTGAACATGTCCTCGCTGTCGTCGATCACCGCGACCTCGTTGGCGGCGCTCTTCTTCTGGCGCTTGTCGAAGGCGGCCCAGACGTCGTTCCAGTTGCCGCGCGTCGCGCCCTTCGAATATTCGGTCGCGCGGGTTTCGAAGAAGTTGGCGTGCTCGACGCCGTTGAGCAGCGGGGCGAGCCAGGGCAGCGGATGGTCCTCGATCATGTAGATCGCAGGGAGCCCCAGCTGGCTCAGGCGCCAGTCGGCGATATAGCGGATATAGCGCTTGATCTCCTTGGCCGTCATGCCGCTGACCGGGCCCTGTTCGAACGCCAGGTCGATGAACGCATCTTCCAGCCGCACGGTCTTCTGGCAGCAGTCGATGATATCCTCCTTCACCGCCTTGGTCAGGCAGCCGCGCTCGGCGCAGAAGGCGTGGAACAGGCGGATGATGCCTTCGCAGTGCAGGCTTTCGTCGCGCACCGACCAGCTGACGATCTGGCCCATGCCCTTCATCTTGTTGAAGCGCGGGAAGTTCATCAGCATCGCGAAGCTCGCGAACAGCTGCAGCCCTTCGGTAAAGCCGCCGAACATCGCGAGCGTGCGCGCAATATCCTGGTCGTTGTCGACGCCGAAGGTCGCGAGATAATCGTGCTTGGCCTTCATCTCCTCATATTCGAGGAACATGCCATATTCGCTTTCGGGCATGCCGATGGTGTCGAGCAGATGGCTGTAGGCTGCGATATGCACGGTTTCCATGTTGCTGAACGCGGTCAGCATCATCTTGACCTCGGTCGGCTTGAACACGCGGCCGTAATTCTCGTGATAGCAGTTCTGCACCTCGACATCGGCCTGGGTGAAGAAGCGGAAGATCTGCGTCAGCAGGTTGCGCTCATGGTCGGACAGCTTCTGCGCCCAGTCGCGGCAATCCTCGCCCAGCGGCACCTCTTCGGGCATCCAGTGGATCTGCTGCTGGCGCTTCCAGAAATCATAGGCCCAAGGGTATTCGAAGGGCTTGTACTGCGTGCGGGCTTCGAGAAGGGACATGGCTTGCTCCTGGGACCCGCTCCCTGGGGAGTCTCGGGCCGGTATCGGGGTTGAATCTGGTCAGTGAAGATACGGCTGCGCGCGACGGCAGATGCAGTGCCATCCCGCCCTGGACCCCGGACGCATGTCCGGGGAAAGGGCGGGACGTTGCCTTACTGGCAGGCCAAACACTCGTCGTAATCCGTCGTTTCGCCCAGCTCGAACTTGGGCGCGTCGATGGTGTTGTCCGCCTCGACGCCGCCGGCAAAGCCTGCGCGCTGGACCGATTTGGAGCGCAGATAATAGAGCGACTTGATGCCCAGTTCCCACGCGCGGAAGTGCAGCATCAGCAGGTCCCATTTGTCCACGTCCGCCGGGATGAACAGGTTCAGCGACTGCGCCTGGTCAATATAGGGTGTGCGGTCGGCGGCCAGTTCGAGCAGCCACCGCTGATCGATCTCGAAGCTGGTCTTGAACGCGTCCTTTTCCTCCGCGCTCAGGAAGTCAAGATGCTGGACCGAGCCGCCCTTTTCGAGGATCGAGTTCCACACATTGGTCGAATCCTTCGCCTTTTCGCGCAGCAGCTTTTCCAGATACGGGTTCTTGACCACGAAGCTGCCCGAGAGCGTCTTGTGGGTATAGATGTTCGCCGGAATGGGCTCGATGCACGCGCTGGTGCCGCCGCAGATGATGCTGATCGACGCGGTCGGCGCGATCGCCATCTTGCAGCTGAACCGCTCCATCACGCCCTGGTCGGCAGCATCGGGGCAGGGGCCGCGTTCCTTGGCGAGCAGCATCGAGGCTTCGGACGCCTTGGCCGCGATGTGCTTGAAGATCTTCATGTTCCACGACTTGGCGAGCGCCGATTCGAAGCCGAGGCCGCGCGCCTGGAGGAACGAGTGGAAGCCCATCACGCCCATGCCGACCGAGCGTTCGCGCATCGCGCTGTAGCGGGCGCGCGCCATTTCGGGCGGGGCGCGGTCGATATAGTCCTGCAGCACATTGTCGAGGAAGCGCATCACGTCCTCGATGAAGCGCTTGTCGTCGTGCCACTGGTCCCAGGTCTCGATGTTGAGCGAGGACAGGCAGCACACGGCGGTGCGGTCGTTGCCCAGATGATCGCGGCCGGTGGGCAGCGTGATCTCGCTGCACAGGTTCGAGGTCGAGACCTTGAGGCCCAGCTCGCGGTGATGCGCGGGCATCATGCGGTTCACGGTATCGTTGAACACGATATAGGGCTCGCCGGTCGCCAGACGCGTCTCGACCAGCTTCTGGAACAGCGCGCGGGCGTTGACGGTGCCGCGCACGCTGCCGTCCTTGGGGCTGCGCAGGTTGAAGTCCGCGCCGTCGCGCACCGCTTCCATGAACTCGTCGGTCAGCAGCACACCATGGTGCAGGTTGAGCGCCTTGCGGTTGAAATCGCCCGAGGGCTTGCGGATCTCGAGAAACTCCTCGATCTCCGGATGCGACACGTCGAGATAGCAGGCGGCCGAACCGCGGCGCAGCGAGCCTTGCGAAATGGCCAGCGTCAGCGAATCCATCACGCGCACGAAGGGGATGATGCCGCTGGTCTTGCCGTTGAGGCCGACCGGCTCGCCGATGCCGCGCACATTGCCCCAATAGGTACCGATGCCGCCGCCGCGCGAGGCGAGCCACACATTCTCGTTCCAGGTGCCGACAATGCCTTCCAGGCTGTCGTCGACGCTGTTGAGATAGCAGCTGATGGGCAGGCCGCGGCCCGTGCCGCCGTTCGACAGCACCGGCGTTGCGGGCATGAACCACAGCTTCGAGATATAGTCATAGAGCCGCTGCGCGTGCTCCTGATCGTCGGCATAGGCATCGGCGACACGCGCGAACAGGTCCTGATAGGATTCGCCGGGCAGCAGATAGCGGTCTTCCAGCGTTTCCTTGCCGAAATCGGTGAGCAGATCGTCGCGGCTCTTGTCGGTGACGACGTTGAACCGGCGCGCGGCGACGGTCTTGCTGTCCAGAGCCTCGGCGGGCTTGGCGGCGGCAGCAGCCTGGGTGGCGGCCATGGCGATCAGCGCCATTTCCGCAGCGTTGGGCTCTGCCGACGCGATTTTTGCGCCCGCGCCTGCTGCGGTATCGGCCTTGACGGCTGCGTCGAGTACATCTGCTTCACCCATATCTTCTGCGCTACCCTTGCCCGTATCTCTGAAATCCATGACGCCCCCGTAAGACCGTTGATGGGAAACTTTGTTCCGCAATTGTTCGACTCGGGGCGCAAGCGTCCCGTATAGCATCTTGTGGCCCGCGACGGGGGAAAACTTATCCCCAACAGAAGGCCCGAAAGAGGCAAAACGCCCTTGACGTGAAGGCCGATGTCTGCCCCCGCGCTTCGTGTCACCCACTGGTATTGGTATGCCCCGTCCGCATGTCCCACTACCTATAGTGCCGTTTCCTGAATCCGGCGCAAGAGGGTAAATGGTTAATTAGGCCAACCGTTCGTCGCGCGTGGGATTCCGTTCGTCGCTGGTGCAACCGGACCGAGGCGGCGCGACGCGCGGAAAAAAGCCGGTCCGAAAAATCGCAAGAGGGCAAATGCGGCTTGCCCACAATTTCCTCTCCACAGGCTTGTGCACGGCAAAATGGGGGCTGTGGATGACGCGCCGGATGGTGGTGCAGGAGGCGACGAAGCACATTCCCTTGTGCCCCCGCTTGCGATAGCGTTACGCCCACAATAGAGACGGTCGCAGTTCATCCGCCCGCGCCACGAGAGCGCATCCAGTTTCCGGGGGAATGCCATGACCGTGACCATCAAAGCCGCCGACCTGATCGAGAGCGTCGCCGACGCGCTGCAGTTCATCAGCTATTACCACCCGATGGACTATATCCGCGCGCTCGGCAAAGCCTATGCGGCGGAGCAGTCGCCCGCGGCCAAGGACGCGATCGCGCAGATTCTCACCAACAGCCGTATGTGCGCCGAGGGCCATCGGCCGATCTGCCAGGATACGGGAATCGTCAACGTGTTCGTTAAATGGGGCATGGACTGCCGCCTCGACGACACCTCGCGCTCGCTGCAGGAGATTGTCGACGAGGGCGTGCGCCGCGCGTATCTGCACCGAGACAACAAGCTGCGCGCCTCGGTGCTCGCCGACCCCGCCTTCACGCGTCGCAACACCAAGGACAACACCCCCTGCGTGCTGCATGTCGAGATGGTGCCCGGCCATCACGTGCATGTCGATGTCGCGGCCAAGGGCGGCGGCAGCGAGAACAAGTCCAAGTTCAAGATGATGAACCCCAGCGACAATATCGTCGATTGGGTGCTCGAGATGATCCCGCAAATGGGCGCGGGCTGGTGTCCGCCGGGCATGCTCGGCATCGGAATCGGCGGCACGGCGGAACATGCGGTGCTGCTCGCCAAGAAGGCGCTGATGGAGCCGATCGACATGGGCCCGCTCAAGGAACGCGGGGCGCAGAACGACATTGAAGCGATGCGGATCGAGATTTTCGACAAGGTCAACGCGCTCGGCATCGGCGCGCAGGGGCTGGGCGGGCTTTCGACCATTCTCGACGTCAAGATCATGGACGCGCCCTGCCATGCCGCGGGCAAGCCAGTCGCGATGATCCCCAATTGCGCCGCGACGCGCCACGCGCATTTCAGCCTTGACGGCTCGGGCCCGGCCTATCTTGAAGCGCCCAAGCTCGACGAATGGCCCGATGTCAACTGGACGCCGGACAAGGCCGCGATCCGCGTTGATCTTGATAATCTGACGCCGGAAGTGGTGCAGAGCTGGAAACAGGGCGACCGGCTGTTGCTCAACGGCAAGATGCTCACCGGGCGCGATGCGGCGCACAAGCGCATCCAGGACATGCTGGCCAAAGGCGAGCAGCTTCCGGTCGAGTTCCGCGGCCGCGTGATCTATTATGTCGGCCCGGTCGATCCGGTGGGCGAGGAGATCGTCGGCCCCGCAGGCCCCACCACTGCGACGCGCATGGACAAGTTCACCCGCATGATGCTGGAACAGGGCCTGCTTGCGATGGTCGGCAAGGCCGAGCGCGGCCCGGCGGCGGTCGAGTCGATCCGCGACCACAAGAGCGCCTATCTGATGGCGGTCGGCGGCGCTGCCTATCTGGTCGCCCGCGCGATCAAGGGCAGCACGGTGGTCGGCTTCCACGATCTGGGCATGGAGGCGATCTACGAATTCGAGGTCAAAGACTTCCCGGTGACGGTTGCGGTGGATAGCGAAGGCAACAACGTGCACCAGCTCGCCCCGCTGGTGTGGCGCGACAAGATCGCCAAGGAAGGGCTGTTGCAGGGGGCGTGAGCCTAATGCCCTCTCCCCTTTAGGGGAGAGGGTTGGGAGAGGGGGATGCGCTGCCGCTTGCCCCTCTTAACTACGGCTAGCCAGCAAGCTGGCAAGCCTGCGTATCTCTCCCCTTGAAGGGGAGAGAGCAGTCGTTCAGTCACCCTGCGCGTTGACGCCCCACCCCCGGCCCCTCCCTAGCCAGGGAGGGGGGCTTTGGAACGCTGCGCACAACGGCCTGGCTTCGCCACTCTCAACCCACCTCCGCTCAGCCTGAGCTTGTCGAAGGCCCCGCGAGAGGGTTACGATTGTTTTGCCGTCATTCCCGCGAAAGCGGGAATCCCGCTTTGCCCAGCAAGGTCCGATCAGAAAGCGGGACCCCCGCTTTCGCGGGGGTGACGTACCGACTTGCCGAACAGGTTGCGCCGAGCCTTCGACAGGCTCAGGTTGAGCGGCGGTGGTAGGGCACGCAAGGGCCGGCCCTCACCCCACCGGCACGCAGTTCGCCGCCGGTGCTACAGGCATTACCGGCGTCACCGGCACAATGATCCGCCCGCCGGTGCCCGGATTGACGAACGGCAAATCCGCATCGGGATATTGTACCTTGCCCTTCAGCGCATCGATCTCGGCCTGGCGGCGCTTCAGGTAGAAATCGCGCGCGGCCATATAGGGATCGCCGCTCTGGTTGCGCAGCGCGTTCAATTGCTCGTCGATCTGGATGCGTCCCTGCAGCGCGCTCAGCGTCGCGGCGGGCAGGGTGAAATAGGGGTCGTTGAACGGCGCGCCGACCACGGTCGGCAGCAGCAGCCCGTCGATCGTTCCGCCCACCAGGTCGCGAACCGTGGTCGGCCCGATCAGCGGCAGGAACAGATAGGCGCCCGGCTCCACCCCGTAGTAGCCGAGCGTGTTGGCAAAGCCGTTGCGGCGATAGGGCAGCTTGAAGGGATCGCGCTTGGCGACATCGAACAGCCCGCCGATGCCGATGGTGCTGTTGATCGCAAAGCGTCCGACGGTTTCGGCGGCCTTGCCGGGTTTGAGCTGCAGCAGAAAGTTGAGCGCTACGATCGGCTCGGTCAGGTTGCGCAGGAAGTTGCGGATGCCATGGCGCACCGGCTTGGGCACCGCGTCCTTGTACGCCATCGCCACCGGGCCGACCAGGGCCTCGTCGACATCCTGCACGACCTCGAACGATTGGGCGTTCAATTGCAGCATCGGGTCGCCCGGCTGCGAATCGGGCCGCGCGGTGACGACGATGGCGCCATCCTGCGCAGGGGCGGCAGCGGCGGCTGGTGTTTCGCCAGGAGCAGCAGCGAGCTGGTCGATGGCCGGGCAAGGCGGCAGCGCGGCGGCAGGTGTTGCTGGTGCTTCGATCGGCGCTGCGATGGGTGCCGGTTCTGCACCCCCCGTCTGAAGCGACGCCAGTGCCAGCGCAAAGGGCAGCGCGGAAAGGCTCATCGTGCAACGCTCGACAGCGAAATTTGCAGTAAAAGGGTCATCCCGGCGTCGTCATCCTTGCGCAGTATTGCCCCATTTGCTCGGGCTATGGCCAGTGTCGGGACAAGTCAATGTCCCGCGTGCCGATATACGGATGCCCGCGACCTGCCGTTGCGCCCGCCCAACCAAAAAGCCTGTTTCCAGATGTTCATGCTATGGTCTAAAGCACGGGGATGCTGCTGTCGCTCGCCATTCGTGACCTGGTACTGATCGAGGCGCTCGATCTGGACTTTCGCGCCGGTCTGGGCGTGCTGACCGGGGAGACCGGGGCGGGCAAGTCGATCCTGCTCGATGCTTTGGGCCTCGCCATGGGCGCGCGCGCCGATAGCGGGCTGGTGCGCCAGGGGGCCGAGCGCGCATTGGTGATCGCCGGGTTCGATCCGGGCGATCATGCCGGCGTCGCCGCGCTGCTCCACGATAACGACATCGCGCAGGAGCCGGGCGAACCGCTGCTGATCCGGCGGCAGGTGCGCGCCGATGGCGGCAGCCGCGCCTTCGTCAACGACCAGCCGGTGTCCGCCGCGCTGCTGCGCGATCTGGGCGCGATGCTGGTCGAGATTCACGGCCAGCACGACGATCGCGGGCTGATCAACCCCAAAGGCCATCGCGACCTGCTCGACAGTTTCGGGCGCTGCGACGTCGCGGGCGTCGCCGCCGCGTGGCGCGAGTGGCAGGCGGCCGAGCGCGCGTTCACGGCGGCGAGCGAGGCGATCGAGAGCGCGATGCGCGACCGCGAGCTTCTCGAGCATAATCTGGAGGAACTCGCCGCGTTCGGCCCGCAACCGGGCGAGGAAGAGGAGCTGGCGGGCGAGCGCGCCGCGATGCAGAAGGGCGAGCGGCTTTCGGGCGATCTCGCCGAGCTGTTCGAGACCTTCGAGGGATCGAAGGGCGCGCTGGCGCTGCTGCGCGGCGCGGCGCGCAAGCTCGGCCGGATCGCCGAAGAGCATCCGCTGCTCGATCAGGCGATGGAGGCGCTCGACCGCGCGATGATCGAGGCCGATGATGCCGAGGCCAAGCTGCGCGCGGCATCCGAGGCGCTGACCTATGATGCGGTGCGGCTCGACGAGCTCGAGCGACGGCTGTTCGATCTGCGCGCACTCGCCCGCAAGCACAACGTCGCGGGCGACCTGCTGCCCGACCTGCTGAAACGGATGCAGGCGGACTGGGCGGCGCTCGAATCGGGCGGGGCGAATGTCGCCGAGCTCGACCGGGCGCGGCACAAGGC
>Ga0181595_10003108_pt1 | contig 16133 bp, 10 predicted proteins | sample 041ome_7_FD_145604 | JGI IMG/M metagenome (GOLD analysis project Ga0181595, IMG submission 145604) | Coastal salt marsh microbial communities from the Groves Creek Marsh, Skidaway Island, Georgia - 041401AS metaG (spades assembly) | ecosystem: Environmental > Aquatic > Marine > Intertidal zone...
GGCCGACGAGGACGAAGATGAATCTGAGCAACTTTTTAATCGCGCGCGTGTCTTTTCGCTTCCGCGCTTTCGATGAGTTCTCGCTCGCGTCAACCTCCTCGCGTCGTTTGTTAAAGCCGCCGCCGCTTTTTTTCCTCCTTCGCGGCGAGGTGACTAACGCCGTCGTCGCAGACGTCATCTTTTTCTCTCCGTGTCTCCGCGCGCGCGCCTCTCTTTTGGAAACTTTTTTGTTTCAGTGCGTGTTGTGAAGGAAAAAATTTACAAAAAAGACATCCAGCGAACCCCCATCGAGAACCGCTCCCAAAACCGGTCCGTCGTTGCCGCAACAGCGCTCGTTCGAGCGTTCTTCTTCTTCTTCTTCTTCTTCTTGTTTTTGTTGTTGTTACGGTCCCTTTTTGATGCGCTCTCCGACGGTCAATGGTGCGCCTTTCCTTCGCGATGGTTCGGGTCGTTGCGCAAAGCGTGCTTCGCCGAGTAGACGAACACGTAGATGTGGACGAACGCGAAGAAGAGGACGAAGATACCCCGGATGCTGGGAGAGTCTCGGAGAAGACGGAGGACGAGGGAGATGGACGCGTCGAGTTTTTGTCGACGGGTGGTGTTGGCTTTTTTGAGCGCTTCTTTGTCGTCGTCGTCGTCGATGGTGCCTTCGTTTCGGTGGGTTGCCGCGGCGGCGGCGCGTCGTCGCTGCGTTCCTTTTTCACCTCTCTCTCCACCGGCTGGGTGGACGTTGAATTCGTCCAACACGCTGACGCGATGTGAACCGTTGTTCTCGTTTCTATACCTCGCTAATTCTCTCTCCGCGTCGGCTTTTTGAGACTCCAACCCGGCTAACTTCATCCGTCGAAACTGTAACTGTTCATCCAACGAGCGAAGTCGACGTTGCATTTCCGCGCAATAATCATCCGAATTCTCGCGGTACCGCGCCTTGCTTTGTTTGTGTTCGTATATTTGTTCGTCTAACATTTTCAACTCGCGTTTTGCCTCCTCGACGAGACGTTTGAGTTGAAGTCGTCGCTCTCTCTCTTCGGCATTTTCTATTTTTCCTTCTTCCGCGGCTGCGGTAACAATCGTCGATGTCGTCAACGTCGACGCCGCACGACTTACTCTCAACCGCTCTTCCGCTTCAACTATTCTCCTTTCGATTTCTATCACTTCCTTCTCCGCCGTTTCCTTCTCTCTCTCTGCCTTTTCCCTCTCCTTCCTCCTTTCCTCTTTCGCCAATCGACACTCCCTCGTCGTCTTCTCGCACTCCCCTTGGTCGTTCTTCATCGCCATCACGCGCTCCTCTTCAAACCTCTCCATCTCCATTCGCGCGTTTCTCTCTCTCTCCAACAACCGCTCTAACCTCATCGACTCGTTTTCGTGTTGCCTCGCTTCCGCCATTTGCTTCTTCGCCTCTTCTTCTTCGCGAAACTTTTGCTCGTTTGCGCGGGATTGAAGCGCGTCCACATCCGCCTCGAGCGCACGCAACGCCGGCAAAAGAAGCTCCGTTTGTCGGCACAAACTCTCGCGCCGCTCGCGTTTTTGCCTTTCTTCTTCACCTTTTTCGTCTTCGAGATAATTGTTCCCTTCGATTGCGTTCGACGTCGACGTCGACGACGACGACGCGAGCGCTCTCAAAATCTCCTCTGAACTCTCCAACCGTTTCGCATCTTCCAGACTCTCTCTTCTCCTCCTCTCCTCGTCGCTTCTACCGCTGCCGCTATTGCTACCGATAAAACTCCTCGCGGTTATTTCCTTCACTTTGCTCGTCACGATGGGCAAGTTTTTCGCGATGGTCTCCTTCAAATCGCCGTCGGTTTCTTTCGAGATATTCGACGCCTTCTTATCGAGTTGCTCCAAATTGGAAACAAATTTATTCACGAAATTCATTTTTTTTTCTTTCTCTCTGCGACCGCGTGAACTTCTTCTTCCTCCTCCTCTTCTTCAGATGATGAACGCGAGAAAACAGAGAGAGACAGCTGTTTATCGACGAAAAGCGCTCGCGCTCGTTCTTCTCGCGCGATTGTGTGATGAAGTGGGAGAGTCAAGAGTTGTGTTGACTTTTATTTTTTGAATTTACACGAGACACAAGAAAGGTAAAAAAATCTACGTAAACTTACGAGGAGAGAGAAAAGTCTCCGTCTCTCGTGCGCGCGCACCATTCTGCTCTGATTTGCCGTGAGGATGATTCTAATTCTTTGCTTCTCTCAACATAAGCAGCGTATTGTTCGTCTGTTGGTTCCGGGCACCCTTTTTCCCGCAAGTAGTATAAGCACTCGGGTTGCTCGAAATATCGCGCGTGAGCGATGTATTGCCAGTCGTCGAGACGTGCTTTCGCGTCTTCGACTAAGTATTTGACGCAATCAAGATGACCTTTGCGCACAGAGTGTAACACGCATTCGGCCTTTTCATAATCAGGTACCTTTCTTTCTTCAACGAAGTATTTCAAGATGTCTAATTGACCATATGCTGCAGCTGTTTCTGCAGCATTCATTTCCGTTTCTCGCGAAGGTTTCACCTTGGCGAAAAGAAAGCGAAGGCAGTCGAGGTGACCTTTTCCAGTAGCTTGACAACATGACTCTTGTTCGTCATACGGACAACCGTTAGCAAAACAGTACTTCAACATCTCGAGATTACCTACAAATGCTGCTACTTTAATCGTCCGTTCATCCCACTCGCACTTTTTCACTTCTCTGACCCACTTGAGCAACTCGAGTTTATTCGTTCGAGCAACTTGAGAGCAAAACGAGGCTTGATCTTTCACTCTTCCATCGTCAAATTTCCCTCCCCACTCGAAATTATTCCACGCCCATTCCAGCGTCGAAATGGATGTGCATTCGGAAATATACGGAAAGATTTCCGATTCGTCTATCCCCGCGTATTCGAGTAAATCTAAACTCTCGGTATTCGCCTCTGAAAAGAAATATCGATCTGTCTCGTTCAATTTCGGAAGCACATGCGATACAAAAATATCCCTGTGATGCGTCACCAATCCCGTCCACAACTTGGTCGGACCGAGCTTTAAACGCTCCAAATCTGCCTCAGCCTCTGCAATAGCCTCGTCCTTCACCTTTTTCTTCTTCCTCTTCGCCGCGCCGGAGAGCTTTTTCTTCTTCCCCATTATTTTTTGTGCGTTTCTTCTCTGTCTGTGAGGAAAAAACGACGAAACGTTTCTCTCCGAAACTCCATTTTATCCAAAATCCGAAACGCAAGAACGGAGAGAACGCATGACTTTGCGAAACTACTCGCGCTGAAAGCGACCAGAAGAACACATAAAAAATACCGTCCCCGCCGTTCTTCTATCTCTCGCGATGACGACGACGACGACTGTTTCGCGTTTACTCTCCCTCTCTCGCCCGAGAAAGAGGACAAGTCAAGCGCGGAATCCCACTCAAAGCGAAAAGGGAAAAAGGAGAGAAGCGACGATAAAAACGCGAGTCTGGCGAGAGATTAACGAGCACGTGACCGCGGTGGTGGACGCCTCGTTCAGGGCAGACGGTGATGAAGATGACGACGAAGACGATGAGAATGGGTTAGGAGGCGTCGTTTCAGACGCAGCCGCATTGGAGATGTATTTGAGATTGGAATCCGGGAAGCAGCGAGACTGCGTCGAAAAGTTCGTTAGCGAAGAGGAGAGGGAAAACGTGTTGAGCGCGACGTCGCGGAGCGTCGGCGATGTCGTCGAGGATGGTCGCGGAGACGAAAACGATGGAAACGAAACGATGAAGAGTAGCGAGAAACTGAGGGAAGCGGAGAGAGCGGCGGATATCTTGCGGACGCACGGGTTGGTGTTTTTGAAATCCGTCGTCCCGGAGGAGACGTGCGACGAGATTTTAGCGGACCTGAACGCGATATGCGACGGATGTAAAGAGACGTACGGCGACGCGTTGCGGAGGACGGACGTGTTGCTCGGACTTGGTGATGGAGATGACGACAGCAATGAAAACGGTGGTAAAATCAACGGGGTGAAGAAAGCGTTAGAATCCGCGTGCAAAGAAGAAGGAGGAAACATACGGAACATCCTCTCGTTCATCGAGGACGCCTCCGAGGACGCCGTGTTGGTCGAACTCTCCGTCCTCGCCACGGAAAAAGGCGCCGACCGCCAAGTGCTGCACCCAGACGTCGCCTACGACGCCCCGCACGAAACGTTATATTCCGTGTTCATCGCGTTGCAAGACGTCACGCAAGACATGGGTCCAACGCTGTTCGTTTTAAACTCTCACGACAAACAGACGCACGACCAACTCCCGAAAACCAAATGGACCGAGAAAGAGTTCGACATCTTGCGAACGAAAACCTGCGCGGAAGCGCTCTTGAAAAAAGGCGACGCGGTCTTATACAACGCGCGAGCGTTCCACCAAGGCGGCGAAAACACGCGCGGTCGCCGCGCGTTATTAACGCTCACGTTTCTAAAACCTCCCGTCCCGCCCGAGCCGACGAGGAGAAACAAAGGTAAGTGTTTGTGGAGCATCCGCGAGGACGTGTTTCGGAAACAATTCACCGCGAAAGAGTTAGCCGGAGGGTAGTTGGTTTAATTTGCGAGCGACTCTAGTTTCCCCATCGCGCGCTTAGTTTTAACGTGTAACAATAGACGATGATTAAAGAAGAAGAAGAAGAAGAAGACGACGTTTTATCTCGCTTACCCGCGTATTCTCTCGACACGTAGACAGACCGTTATCCACACAAAAGAAAATCGCTTTCTCTCTGGATATACGTAACAAAGCGAGATGATGATGCGCGCGGCACTCCGACGCGCGCTTCCTCGTCGCCGACACAAAAGAGACGACCTTTTTTACCCGTTGTTCGTTCCTTCTTCCTCCTCTTCTGCCTCCTCCTCTCGATGGTATTCCTCCTCCTCCGACGACTCCAAAACGTCCACCACCACCGGCGACGACGATGCCACGGACGGCTTCTCCATCTTTCCCCAAGAACTCCCTTCGAACGCGCGAGACCCGTCGAAGGACGATTTTATCAACGACGCGACCTCTCCGCCTCGAACGCGAGAGCAGCAGATGGAATACAGCAAACACGAGAGTTTGCGAGACTGGTTAGCGAGGCAAAGTCGGAAGAGAAGCGTGGACGAGATTGTCGTTTTGACTGGGAATATTCACCGAGGGAGCGAGATATTACATAACGCGGTGTATAACAAAGGGACCGGGTTTAACCACTCCGAGCGCGAACGGTTAGGGGTGAGAGGGTTAGTACCGCCGCGGTATTTCTCCATCGAACAGCAAGCGGAGAAGATTTGGCAGCAACAGGTGACGATGCGAGAATCGAACGCGCCGAAGATTGCGCGCTGGCGACATTTGCAAGCGCTGAAAGATAGGAACGAGACTTTGTTTTATCGGTTGTTGCGAGAGCACGTGGAGGAGTTAGCGCCGGTGATTTATACGCCAACGGTTGGTGAGGCGTGTTTGAACTATTCTCGGTTTTTCCGACGCGCGCGGGGGATGTTTTTCACCAAAGATGACGTCGGGCACATGCACTCGATGACGTATAACTGGCGAGGGGACGTGAAGATTGTCGTCGTGACGGACGGGTCGAGGGTGTTAGGTTTGGGTGATTTAGGCGCACACGGGATGGGAATATCGATCGGGAAGTTAGATTTATACGTCGCTGGAGGTGGATTTGATCCGCAGGAAGTTCTACCGGTGTGCTTAGACGTCGGGACGAATAACAAGAGTTTGTTGGACGATAAGTGGTATTTCGGTTTGAACTCTGAGCGGTTGGAAGGCGGCGATTATTACCGCGTGATTGACGAGTTCATGCGCGCAATTCGACATCGATGGCCAAACGCGCTCATTCAGTTTGAGGATTTCCAAACCAAACACGCGTTGGAGATTTTAACGAATTACAGAAACGATTATTTGTGCTTTAACGACGACATTCAAGGCACCGCGGCGGTAGTTTTAGCCGGCGTGTACGGAGCGTTGAAGGTGTTGGGCGGTAAAGATAGATCCGAGATTCGAAAACAGAAGTTTGTCATGTGCGGCGCCGGTTCCGCGGGCATGGGAATCGTGTCCATGTTACACAAAGCGGTCATGAAGAGTGGTGGTTTGAGCGAAGAAGAGGCGTACGATAACTTTTACATCTTGGATAACAACGGCTTGATTACGAACGAGCGTGAATTGGAGTTTCCGCGGGAAGCCGCGGTGGAACCGTTCGCAAAGGCGAGGAAAGCGACGAAAGAGTTACCCGACGGCGCTTCGTTGTTGGACGTCGTTAAAAAATCGAAATGTACCGCTTTACTGGGCGCGTCAACAGTAAACGGGTTGTTTACCGAAGACGTTTTGCGGCAAATGGGCGAGCAAAACGAACGACCGATTATTTTCCCTCTGTCTAATCCAACATCGAACGCGGAGTGCACGTCAGAGGAGGCGGCGAAAGCGACCGACGGGAGAGCGATTTTTTCGAGTGGTTCGCCCTTTGAAGATGCGAAAGGCCCCGTTTCGGGGCGTTTAATGCGCGCGAACCAAGGGAACAACTTGTACGTTTTCCCCGGTCTCGGATTAGGCGCGATGTTGAGCGGCGCGAAGACGATTTCCGAGGAAATGCTCGTCGCTTCGGCGAAAGCAATTGCAGATATGCTCACCGAAGACCAAATTCGAAGAGGCTGTATTTTCCCACTCATTAAAGAGATTCGCAACATCTCGGCACGAGTCGCCGTTAGGGTCATAAAACAAGCCGCCGAGGAAGGCCAAGCGAAAAAAAGCGTAGTTCGGATCATAGAGTCGGACGACGAACACGACACCAAGTTGTACAAGTACGTCAAAAGAGCTCAATACGTGCCCGAATACAGGCCGACAGTATTTCCGGTCGAAGAAAGTCGCAAAACGGTCGACGATTATTAACTGAGTCAACGCGCGCAATTGTAAATAGTCATTGTAGTATCGATTTAGAGCGCAGGTACCAGATGTATTACGTTCTCGCACTTGTGAAAAAAAGGATGGTATCATTTTATGTATTCTCAAGCACGGCTTAATTGAAATTTCTCTCTTCCTTCCTTACGCCGCTTTGACGGCGTCGGTCAAAGTCTTAGCAGTCGCTGCGATGGCATCCCAATCGCCGGCTTTGATCTTATCTTGGTCAAACGCCGGCGCTACAAAACCTACCGAAGACGCACCGTTTCTTAAATAGTCTTGGCACGTGGCCAAATCGCAACCGCTCGTCGGGTTGATTCTCAAATGCGGCAACGCCGAGGAGACGGCTTTCACCCACGCCGGGCCGCCGGCGACGCCCGGAAATAACTTTTGGATCGGCGCACCCAACGTGTACGCGTAGTGCAACTCCGTCGGCGTTTGGCAACCCGGCATGCACACGATGTTGTTAGCCTTGCACCACTCGACAACTTCCGGGATCAAAATCGGCGAAACGATAAATCTCGAGCCCGCGTCCATGGCTTTCTTCGCGTCCTCGACGTTTAAAATCGTCCCGACGCCAGTCATAACGTCCGTGCGCTTGGCAAAGTTCGAGACCGCGTCCAAGCAGCCCGGCGTGGTCAACGTAAACTCGACGACTTTAAACCCACCTCTCACGGCGGCGTCCATGGCTAATTCGGCTTTGCCTTCGTGCAACGTGCGCAACACCGCGCACGCTCTGTGCTGAAGAATAGTCTTCAAAACTTCGTCGTAATCCGATTGCGATTTTGCGTACGACGACATGTTGCGCTTAAACATGAAGTTGTTGCTGTTTCTCGTATTGGTGTTTCTGCTGCTACTGATCTTCGCCCCTCCTCTAAAATAACTGTTGCTGAAATACTTCTCTTGGCCTCCTCTCGCCATGGAGTGCATTCCCTTCATGAACCCTCCGGTCGGCGTGACCCCTTTGCTCGTCAACAATTTCCCCAACGGCGAATCTTCCTTGATCATCTTCGAGTGGAACGGATAGTATCTTCCCGGTGGGCCCGGGTTTTCCTCCAACTCCTTCTTCACCACGTCCTCGATGATTTCTCTCGAGTGCGCGATATCGTACACCTCCTGCGCTACCGCCGCCGGAATGACCACCACTCCGTCTTGGTCCCCTACAATCGCATCACCTGGTCTCACCGTGACTCCACCGCAGTTGATGACCAAGTTGCACGCCCACGGCTGGTGCACGTGCGGACCTTGTCTCGGCGTCGTCGAGTGGCTAAACACCGGGAACCCATAGCCTCGCAACACTGCGGTATCTCTCACCGACCCGTCCGTGACTAAGCCCGCGACTTTCTTTTGCATCAATCGCAAAAACTTAATATCGCCACCGACCGATTCCCACGGACCGACCGAGTTCATCACCACCACCTCTTTCGGCCCGGCGAGCTCGAACGCTTCGTATTCCGGACTTTCCATCCCGGGCGGTTTATCCTTCATGATGTCCGGCCTTTGCGGAACAAACTGAACGGTAATCGCCCGGCCAACCGTCTTCGGCTGACCCTCCGTCAGCGGTCGCGCGCCCATGATGTGCGACGTTGGCCATCCCATCACCCACAAACCGTCGATCAAAGCTTGCGTGGATAACGTGCCGAGTTTGTCCAACAACTCGTCCGAGATTTCCGTCGCGTTGCGTGGGGCTCCCGAGGCCATGCATCGGATGGCCCCGGCGGCGTTACCCGTCGTCGAGGAAGCGGTCGCTCGTCGCAACGAACGCGTGAGCGCGTGGCGAAGCATCTTTCTTTCTTTTTTGAGGTTCTTTTGAGAGTGTGTCGTGCGCGTGCGTTCGTTTTGTGTGCGCGCCGCCCGGGTGTAAAAAAGTGAAGGCTAGAGACTTTTATTCCAAAACGGATAGGGTTTGTTTCAGCTAATCAGAGCTCATTTTTTTCTCTGCTCTTAAAAATACGTTCTCTCGCCTGCTGCTGCTTCGCTATTACAACCCTTTCTCTCTAAAAACATCCGCTGCTGCTGCTGCTCCTACTACTACTAGTGCTACGACTAGTGCTACGTGTTCTCGTTTTCTCTCTCTCTCTACAAATCGAGCGAAGCGCGGTGTGGGACGGCGCCGTCTGGGACGGTCACGACGACGACCTTTTCTTCTTCTTTTTCTTCTTCTTCGGCGGCGGAAGACGAAGGAGAAGATACCGTCGTCGATGCGGCTAGAATTTCTCCCTGTTCGTCCGCGCGACTTCGCGCGACGCAGTACACGCCTACCACGGTGATGGTGATGCCGGCGAACTGAATCGCCTCGAGCGATTCGTTCAGAAACGTCAGCCCGAAGAGCACGGTGAACGCGACTTGAACGCCCGAGTACACCGTCGGCAACACGCCGTTCACCCTGGTGATCGCCCAACTGTTGATGCCGTGCGCGATAACGGCACTACCGAATCCGCTAAAAAGCACGCCTCCCCACGCGTACGCCGGCACGTCGTTCTTCCAATCTATGTCTATGAAGATCTGCTTCAACCCTCCGGCGAAGAATATCCACGTCCACGCGAACACCGTCGATCGGAACAAAAACGTCATGCCGTAATTTTTCATCCCGCTCTTCGTCGCTTTCACCACCATCACGACGTAAAACGAATACGAGCACGTTTGCAACAGTAAAAGCAACACGTCCCCAACCGACGGACCCACCTCGTCGAATATCCTGTGCGCGCGAACCGCCATGACCGTCCCCGCGAATCCGAGCAAACACCCGAACGCTTTCAAAAAGCACATCTTTTCTAATCCAAACGCGAACGAAAGCAACGCCGTGCACACCGGCATCAGTGGCTGCACGCTCGCCACCGCGATCGCTCCGGACCGTTCGTTACACACGAACACGAGCACGTACGCTATTCCCAAAAACGTCCCCATCGGGAGAAACCAAAAGTGTTGCATCCACGTCAACTCGCTTCGTTTCGGCGTCTGCGTCGGTCGTTCCAACCGAGAAAACAGCCACAAGAACGGCAACGCGCACGCCAATCGCAGCGTGCAAAACGCGAACGGTTTGATGAACTTCAGAGACGGGTTCGCGAGCGTGTGCATCAGCGCGAATATGAGTTGCACGAGCGTTAAAGCCAAGTGCGTGGTGATGGTCGACGGCGTCTGGTACTCTCGCGCGACGAGCGCGGACAGCGAGGCCCCGGCGGTGGTGGCGCCGCTACGCATGTTTCTTTTTCTCAAGTCTCTCTCTGTGTCCGTCGTCGTCTCTCCGCGCGAAAAAAGAACCCATCGTCGTCGTCCGGGTTTGAAGGAGACGACGAAAGGTTCTTCCGGGGAGCGCGCGTTTTCTTCTCTCGCGCTGTTTGGCAGTTATCCGGTTTTGTATTGAAGACGTTTCGACGAGACCACGTAAGAGAGAGTACCAAATATGCACCAACACACCTAAAGAAAGCAGCACGAAGGGACGTCTTCTCGAGTAACGCGCAGAGACCCAACGGAGTACCAACTATGGACCTATTAAAAAAAAAACGAATAAAAAAAAACAACGAGCGCGTTCGAGCGTCAGAAAAAGAGAAGAGAGACATCTCTCTCTCTCTCTCTCTCTCTCGAAGAGCGCGCGCGCCTCTCGAAGAAAAGAGCATTACCCCACCCGGCGAAAAGGAGCGAGAAGAAGAAGTCATCGTCGCGTATCTCTCTCTTCGGTTTTCGCGAACGAATCATTCGCGCGTATTGTATTTATTTTAAGGAAGAGAAACGTATCTTTTTTCCATTCACAAGAGATAAAACTCTCTTCGTGTCCGTTGGTGGCGAAGAGACAAAAGTTAAAAGACACGGACGGAGAAAGAAGGAAAGACAAAAGGAACCCGGACGAAGAAGAAAAAAGAGAGGATGTCGTCGACGATTAACGAAAGGTTGAGCGAAACTTTAGCGCGGTTGGAGTTGAAGGACCGCGTCGACGACGACGACAAAAACGACGACGAGAACCTCCTCGGAGGAAGAGGGGGAGAAGGCAACTTTCTCTTCTTTGGCGAAGACGACGACGACGCGGAGGCGACGATGTTTTCGTCGGCGCACGATTTCGATGGTTTTGAGCGTAAGAGTATCAGCAGCGAGAACAAAATTAACGCGGGGGATGGCGATGGTGACGACAACGACGACGACGAAAAGGAGGATTCGAGTTTACCGTCGTGCGCGATTTGTCTCAACGCGCCGAGTTTGGAAAATTCTTGTTTTACGGTGCCGTGTTTGCACTCGTTTTGCGCCAAGTGCATCGTTCGATGGGCGAACTTTCAAGAGGAGGAGGAAAACGCGCAGAGGAAAAAACGCGGGTTATCGTCCACGCATCATAATCACCACCACGGCCAGACGAGCTTTGCGGCAAAGTGTCCGTCTTGCCGCGTGCCGTTTGAGAATTTGTTGTGCTATCGGGAGTTGGACGGGTCGGTGCACAGGCTGGGCGGAGAGTTGGATTTACGGGAACACCCGTTGTGTTTGTTGAAACGGTCGAAGTGGTTAGGTTTGGAAGAAACGGAGGAGGAGATGTACGGAGGGAGACAATCTTCGTTCGATGATTCGTTTGAAGAGGAATATGGTCACGGCTATCATGGAATGAAGTCGTCAAATAAGAGCGCGTATTACGACATCGACGACGAGTACTTTGCGAAGAGAGGCGGCGCGAGAGTAGTGATTGGGAACCGGCGATTCGGCGCGAACGGGTTCGTGGCGAGCGGACGAGCGCTGGCCCGACCGATACAGCAACCGATGAAAAAAGAAAAGATGGGTTCGGCTGCATTTTCGTCTTCGCCGAACAATCAACACTCGATGATGAAAATGAAGGGTTCATCGCCAACGACGAAAATGATGAGCGCTTCTCCACCGACGACGGTGAAAGGAACGCCGCCATTAGGCACGACGCCACCGTCTTCTTCATCCGCGTCGGCACCGAAAGGCAAGAAATCCATGAAAAAGCAACTGCAAAACGAGAAAAAAAGACAAAAAGATCAAGAAAAAGCGGCGAGAAGGTTGGCGACGCGCAAAGAATACCAGAGGAAAGTACCCATAGAAGATTCGCAACCGCGCATGGCTGAACAGTTTGCCACTGACGAAGAAGTAGAAGAAGGAGAACAAAGCATCAGAGAAGAAGCGAGCGAACCAAAGCCTGCGATGACATCGGTCCCCGTCGCGGCCGAGATCATCATGTAAAATTAGAAAAATATAAAAAAAACACTTGTATCATCATCAACAACAAAAGTTGCACGTCATTTGTAAAATAACAACCGTAAAATCCTAATTGCCTTTCGACGCGTTCAACACGGTCTCGCGCATGCCGGCGTAATCGGCTTTTTTACCCTCGTTAAACAATTCGAATTGCCTCGCCGCTTGGCCGACGAACATGTCCAAACCGCTCGCGACGGTTAAGCCGCACTCCTTCGCCTCTCTCAATAATCTCGTTTCGAGCGGGTTATAGACGGCGTCGAAACATACAACCGCGCCGGACTTTTTGATAGCCTCTTTCGGACACGGCGTTTCATCTACTCTCTCACCAACCATTCCTAACGACGTCGTGTTTGCGATGACATCTATTTTCAAATCCCCAAAGTTCCCATTCGCGACATCTTCGACGGAAATCGACGTGCCACCGCACGCCGCTGCCAACGCGTCCGCTCTGTCTTTACTTCTATTCGCAACGACTACGTTGGCCTCTTTAAACTTTGCCCCGAACGCTAACCCTCTCGCCGCACCTCCCGCGCCTAATACCAGCACGGTTTTACCTTTCAACGCCTTCGAATCTGTCGTCTCTGCCGCGTCTCTCGGAATCGTCGGATCCAACGCCTTTTCAATCGCGCCAATCGCGGCGACGTAATCCGTGTTGTACCCGCGAAACGATCCGTCTTTCTGTCTCACCAACGTGTTCACCGCTCCAATCTGTTTCGCCACTGGATCGACGTTCTCGCCGCAAAATTTCAAAGCCGATTCCTTGTGCGGAATTGTCACCGAAAACCCAACCCAATCGTTGTTTTCGTTATCGAACAAACTTTTGTTCTCGACAAACTCCTGGAAATCTTTCACCAACAAGGGCACGTAACACTTGTCCTCCACCGCGGCGCTAATCAACGCTTTATTGTGCAACTGCGGCGATTTACTCTGCGCGATCGGGTTACCCATCACGCCTAAAACTTTCGTCTCCCGCGTTTGCGAGCTGTTCACCCTGTACAACTCGCTCAAATCTCGCAACGTCGGCTGCCCCGGCGCCGACTCGAATCCGGCGCGAATGCTCCCAAACGTCAAATAACTCCCGAATTTCGTCGCCAACAATCTGGAAATTAACCCGTGTTCGCTCATTCCTAACGCCGCGCACGGGTACCCGTCCTCGCTCGCTTTTTCTAAAACTTTCGCCAACCGTCCGACGTCGTTAATATCTTGACACACGCACGCGATTTTCGCGATGTCGCACATCGCGTTCCCGCGAATCTTCTCGTACTTCTCCTTCAACAAAACGTCCAACGACGGCGTCGACTCGTACTCGTGACTGCTACAAATAAGCATCTGACCCGGACCTTTAACATCCTCCGTCGGTTTCGCATTCGCGAATCGCTCGATCGCCAACAACTCGCAATCCACGTACGTCGCGCCCGCTCGAAATCCTTCCCACAAACATCGCAGTCGCGTCTCCTCGTCGCCGTCGTCTTGCCCGCCTTCCCAGTTTGGTCGAAACGTCACTATGCACGGAATCTTTGCATTTTCCTCGCATTCTTTCACCAACACCCCGATCGCTTCCTTCATCTTCTCTTCGTCCGTGCGAATCGATTTCTCCAGAAAATCCACGCGCAACTCGACGATATCCGGACGACTCTTGCCCGATTGGGCCACGAATCGTATCTCAGAAATGCATTCGGACACCGTCGAAGAAATGATCGACGTGGTCAGCTTACACTTCTCAAAATCAGCCGCAGAAGACGATGATGGCGAAGAAGACGACGACGCGCGCACCAACGCGCTCTCTCGACGATGATGGGTTTTGCGACGACTGTACCGAGTACGGTTTTGTTTCGATGCCATTTCTTTTTCCCGAAGAAGAAGCGAAGGAGGTTTTCGTCCCAAAGACGAAGAAGAAGCGACGACGTGTCCGCCGCGATTCGTCGTGGTCGTGGTACTTTTACTGTTGCGAAAGGAGGTAGCGGTGACTCGAGCGAGCGAACAACCGAGGGCGGCGCTCATCGTCGCGTGTTTTATCGTCGCGCGTACGTTTTTGTGGGCTAAATTTTTATCCATTTTATTACAAAAATAATACTAGAGAGACACACACACGCGCGTATCATCGAAAAATGTGGCGCTCGCGTGGTAAACCTCTCTCTCCTTTTCTCTCTCTCTCGATTTTATCGGTACAGTGCGCGCGAGCGAAGATTTTTCGCGCTTACTTTTTCGCGCAAAGACGTCACTTTGAGGGGTGGGTGTTTCGAGGAGGGGAAGAGAGCGGGAGAGGTTTTCGGCGACGCACGCGCTTCTTTGTTCGTCGCGGTCTCTCCGTCTCTAAAAGCTATATTTGTTCTATCTACATTTCTCTCTCTGTCTCTCTCTCGCGCGCGTGGGATGGTGGCCTATTTGTGGTCGTTGGAATTAGCGTTCAAGTTTCCTTCTAATTCGTCCAACATTCGATCGTAAAACGGGAGCATCTGTTCCAACGAGGATAAAACGACTCCCGCGCCGAGGAGGATTTTTAACTGCTCCTGTAAGAAAAACGAATCCGGCGCTTGGAGATTCAACAAGAACACGCCAAACGCCGCCGAAAGACGATACGCGTTCTTCTTGTTGTAGTTTTGATGGTACCTCTCCGCGTTCGTGAACCGAGTTTTACTCGGATTTCGTATCTTTGTCGCGATGGGTCGTCTCCGCTTCGCCGTCGCCGTTTCGTTCATTCGCTCGACGTACGCCTTCACTCTCTCGTATTGCGCTTCGCTCTGCGGCCAAATCGCGCTCTCGTACTGCACCGACGCCGTCCGCCGCGTGGCATCGTGCGATTCGAAAAACACCTCTAACAGCTCTTCCAGCGTCACTTTCGTGTTATCGAATCGTATCTTCAGCGCTTCCGTGTTCCCGTCTCCCGCGCACACCGACTTATACGTGACTGCTCTGCTGCTGTTCAAATTCGTGTCATTCTCGGCACCCGCGTACCCCACGGTGACTTCAACGACGCCCGGAACGGATTGAAACGTTTCCGAGGGCGTCCAAAATCACCCGAGCGCGAGCCACAATTCTTCTTCCTTTTCATCGTTCGAAGAAGAAGAGACAAGAGAAGAGGAAGTGGGCGAAGTGGGCGAAGTTTTTGCGTTTTGGACGACGACGCTTCGTCTCGGCGAAGTCGTCTTATCGTTTTCGATGCGGCCAGAGGAGGGACGATTTTTGCGGTGAAACTGATTTTGCTGCTGCCGCGCTCTTCCTCCCGAGAGCGATGAAAGTGCGGTGGTCATTTTTTGTGTGCGTCGTGTTTAAGATGTATTCGTCCGGGGCGCGCTCGAACACTAACAACGTGTGACGTGGGAACGAATGTGTATTTTCCCGAAACAGAGCAGTAAAAAATTTGGACTCGAAGAGCGCGCGCGCGGATGTTGAACGTTAGATATATACGCGTTTTAAGTTTATATGTTTACAAGTTTGACGAGCTTTGCGTTACTCTCTCTCTCTCTCTAAAAATGTGTATACTTTTTTCCTCCTCGTTTTCCTAAAATGTATTATTCGTCCCGCGGCGCGCGCGCGCGCGTCTCTTCCCGAAGACACTAATAATGAGTGATTTAGTATTAGAACAACGGGTTGCCGTTGGTAAACTTTTCAGCCAACAACAAGGCGACCAAACCGACCATGGCACCTCTGCCGTTGGTCAATTCAGCTTCCGGTTTGAACGGGCCCAAGGCGTTGCCCGGCGCGGTCACGCCGTCCGGACTGGACTTCTTCAACACCGGCGCCAACGAGGCGGCCAAGATGAAGATGCCGCAAAACGGCGCCAAGAACAAACCGGCGCCCGGGTACGTGACGGTATCCGAAACGCCATCAGCCAACGTAAACGTTCTCGTGGAGAACACTTGGCCCCACAAAGACTTGTTTTGGGTAATTTCGGTGTACAAAGCAGCCATCCAGCCGATTTGCGCGACTCTGCCGTTGATCATCTCGATCGCCGTCGCGTTCGAAAACACCTTCATGGCGTCGTCGAGGAGTTGCGTGTCGTCGCCGAGCGGCGCGGCTTCAGCGACGGAGCCATCCGCGGGGTCACTGTTTTTAAATAAAAATGCAAACACAAAAAAAGAGAGAGTTTTTGAG
>Ga0181595_10003121_pt1 | contig 16097 bp, 16 predicted proteins | sample 041ome_7_FD_145604 | JGI IMG/M metagenome (GOLD analysis project Ga0181595, IMG submission 145604) | Coastal salt marsh microbial communities from the Groves Creek Marsh, Skidaway Island, Georgia - 041401AS metaG (spades assembly) | ecosystem: Environmental > Aquatic > Marine > Intertidal zone...
ACGGCAAATGCTGCAAGCCGGCTTTGCGACGAGCGCCAAAGGAATGGACGTGCCCAAAATGTTAAAGCGACACCTATTTTTAATACATAAATACGATCTCATAAAAAAAATACTGGTAGTACAAAATAACTCCTTTCACTTTTGGCTGTTCTTCTTTCGTTTGCTCTGTTCCAGTTGATCTTGCAACACGATGAGCGCGTCTTGCGCTGCTGCCAGCTTGGCCTTAAATTCTTCGATCGAACTTTCGAAATTTTCCTGAGCGTCCCTCTCGTCCATCCATCCTTTCAAGCGTTCCAAAGGCGCCGGAGACGACTCAGAACGACCAACTTCGACCACATCTTCTTTCTCTTCGACAACTTCTACCGTCGGCAGCGGTGTGGTGACTTTCACTTCTTCCGCTACTTCTTTCTCGACGAGTTTTGTTTCTACCGATACCGCTTCTATTTCTTCGTTGCTACTATTACTATCTCTAGTACTACTACTACTACTACTAATACCACTACTCTCTACTTCGAAACCCACTTCTTTCTTCTCTTCTTCTTCTTCTTCTTTTTCTTCTTTTCCCTTACCATCTCGACCGATATTTGTCGCTACCAACGCCATGCTCAACACCGCCGCCCCGACGCCAACTCCAAAAGATGTCGTAAACGGCACCGAGGCGGTTACGCTTCGCGGGACGACTTGTATTAAGGATGCAGTACTGGCATCGCTTTTATTCGTCGTCTCCACTTTTAAGCGCTCAATCTTTCTCATTATTGCTTCTTTCGCGTTCTCGGGCACGAGTCGTAAGATTTTCTTCACGTTTTGTTCTTTCTCTTCTGTCGTCTTCTCATCAGTCGGAGACGTCGTCGATGGAGAAGAAGATGAAACGATCTCCTTCTCCTTCTCAACAGTAGTCTTCTCTTCATCTGTGCTGCTCGTAATCATCATCGTCGTCATCTTTGCGCGTTCAATAATCTTATACCCAACATCAGCATCGCCAACATTTCCTTCAAAATCGCTCACGATCAATTCCTCTCCGACTTGTAAAGTTCTCCGCGTACCTAACCCGTTCAATCGAACGATATCTGGAATCGATATCCCGTTCTCTTTGGAGACGATCGATAAAGTTTGCTGCGGTTGGACTTTCACGATGATTTTTTTCTTATTAACAACACTATTATTATTCGTTGTTGATGTTGTTGATGAAGTTGATGATGATGATGATGATGCGGTCGCACGAGGAGTCACGCATAAAGTAGTCGTGCGTCGAAAAGTCGCGTTACTACTCCTTTTTCGCGAGGAGATCCGCGTCGCGTGAGGAGGAGGAGGAGAGAGAGGAGGTCGCAGAAACAAAGCGTTCATAGGGGTAGTGGTGAACATCTCTTCTATTCTGAAAGAGTATTCGAGAGCTGCTTTCGAGTGAAACTTTTTTTGTGAAGTCGCGAAGAGAGAAAATTCTTCTTCATTTTTTGGTGATTTGTCCACATTCATCATCATACTTCTCGTGTGGTTTTTTTAACAAAAAAAAGTCGTCAAAACAATTTAACAGAAGACACTCTGTTATTATTATTATTATTATTATGTTTACTTCTTCTTTTGTGACTGCGACGACCTCCTCTCTCTCCTCCGAGACATCCTCCTCCCGTTTTGCTCGGCTCCATTCGCGGCCGGGCAAACGGAGTACTCTCATCGCTACTTTTCGAAGGGAAAGAAGAGACAAAAATTCGGTGATGATGTTGAGAAGAACAACACCTAGTAGCAACAACAACAAAAGAAGAAGGAACAAAACGAACGCGTTGTTGGAAGGCGAAGAAGCTTTATCATCGTTAGATGTGACGTATCCGATCGCTTTACTTCTAGGATTAGGCGTAGGTTTTGGCATCGCCCGAATAATCGTGTACACGCGCTTGCAATACATCGCGGCGAAATTCTTGACGTTGCGAATATTTCAGCCGGACGCGAGAGTGCTCGAGTACGATTGCGGGAACAGCGGAAGAAACTTGTATTATTATCCAAAAAACGTGAAGTTCGTCACGTATAAAGGTCCAGAGGTGAAAGGAGATCTTTTAGGGCAGATCTCCGTGCAGGCGGAGATTCCCGTGCAGATTGAAACCGCGGCGTACGAGAAGAGTTTGTCCGGGATGCGGGAGGAGTCGATGGACGCGGTGGTCAGTACCGGGGCATTTACGCGAGTGTTGAAGGAGAAAGGAAAAGAAGTTTTAGGAGATGTGCTGAAAGAAAGCTCGAGAGTGTTGAAATCAGACGGTCAAGCGGCGATGATTTTCATCGAGCCGAAATCGGACGAGTTGATGGACGTTTTAGAGAAGAACGGCCGAGCGCTCTTTAACCCGATGGAAGTGGACGAGAAGTGGGAGACGTTACCGCTATTTCCGTATTTAATTGGAACGATGACGAAGAAAGAGAGAGGTAGCAGTAGTAATATCAATAGTGACGGAGAGAAGCCGAAGAGTGAATTGCAATCTATTCGGAGCAGACGCAAGCCGAAGAAATAATTTCATTTAGGTATTAGGTGGGAGCGCGGGTAATAAAACTATATCGAATAAGAAGAAGACATCCTCTCTACTATGCTTCCTCCATAGACGCTTGCTCCTCTCCTTTCTTCTCTCCTTCTTTCTCTCCTCCTTCTTTCTCTCCTTGTCCATCTTCTACTACGAGTACTTCTTTTTCTAACATCTCTCTAAAAGTTTGACACAAGTGATTCTTCCTTCCGTCGGTGATAATCTTCTTGTCCAAAAACGGGTTCACGCCTAAACTCGAATCTGACGACCCACACGCCGGACAGTAATTCGATTGCCCGACGATCATCTTCGAGCTAATGCACTGGAAGCAAAACGAGTGTAAACATTCCGTCTGTTGTTGTTTTAATAGAGGAGAGAGAGTTGAGAAACATTTTTAAAAATCATCATTTAAAAAACAAAAACAAAAACTAATATAAAAAACATACCACCGTGTTCGCCTCTCTGAGTATATTCTTGCACAGTTCGCACGTTAAGCTCGCTCTCAAAATATCCGCGTCCACTTCGATGTGCTCCAACGCCGGGTTTATGCTCGCGTTTTGTCCTCGCCGTCTTTTCAACATTATTATTTTTATGCAGAAAAGCACAACTTTTTTTTTTTTTGTGAGAAGGGAAAACAAAACAAAACAAAACAGAGGTGAAAGATTTTTTCTTCTTCTTTTTCAAAAAGTTTGGACGTCACACAAAAAAATCACCAAAAAGGATGTCCACCTCTTCTTCGAACAACGCCTCTCGGTTACTTCGGAAATCAGCTTTGACGACACGATTTTCCACGAACAAAACGCCGTGGTTTTTCGCGGCTGTGTGTTTTCTGTGGGCGTCGTTTTTAACCGTCACCATGCTTTCGTCGAACGAACAAAGTTTAGAATTCAATCGAGAGCGAATGAATCGAGAAATTGAAGCACGAGTGACGCGCGAATTGGTGAAACGAGAGAAGAAGTTAAAGAAGAAGAAATTGTTGGTTCCTTCAGCAGATGAAGAAGCAGACGAAGAAGAAGAAGAAGAAGAAGAAAATAGCGGTAATAAGAACAACAGGGAGAGAATCCGAAAAGGCCCGTTAGCCGGGGCGTACAGAAGTAGAAATCGCCAAGCAGCAGCGTTAGCAGCGGAGAAGAGTGATAAAAATAATGAAAAAAGAGAGTTTAAAGGTCCGTTTGGTCGCGTGGAACGTCTCATATTCGAGAAAGGCCAGGCGAAGAAGAAACTGGAACTGGAACACCTGGAGAAAGAGAGAACGAGGCGGGCGTTGGACGCGCACTTGGAAGACGCGGACGAGGACGAAGAGAAGACGCCGGGAGATACGTTGGACGTGGAGGAGAAGATACAAGAGGCGTTGGGCGGAGCGCTTGAGAGAGAGAAATCGCACGACGAGGAAGAGGACGAAGACGAGAAAAGGAGACGATTGATTGAGACGGATGGTAGTGATAGTGCGACGGAAAGCGAGCCCTCAACAACATTTCCGCAAAGCGTATACGGGCAAGCGCACTTACTCAAAGATTTACCGGGCTTTCCGGAAATGCCGCCGTTGGTGTTGAGCGCGGTTAAACCGAAAGCGTATTTGTTTAGAAACTTTCTCTCGGCGGAAGAGTGCGATCATTTGATGAAGTTGGCTAAAGCAGAGTTGGCGCCGAGTACCGTGGTTGGCGCCGGTGGTACCTCGGTGCCTTCCACCATCCGAACTTCAGCGGGAATGTTTCTTCGCAAAGCCGCGGATAAAACTTTGGAAAATATAGAATATAGAATAGCCGCGGCTTCGGGGACGCCCGAACCGAACGGTGAAGGCATGCAAATCTTGCGCTACGATGTTGGTCAGAAATACGATCCGCACTTTGATTACTTCCACGACGCGGTCAATCCTTCGCCGAAACGAGGAGGCCAACGCATGGCCACCATGCTGATTTACTTGGAAAACACCGAGGAAGGCGGAGAGACTATATTTCCGAGAGGTACGAGAGCTGAGACGTTTGATTTAACGGAAGAAGGTAATCCTCACGAGTGGTCCGAATGTACCAAACACGGCTTACCGGTGAAATCTGTCAAAGGCGATGCCCTGTTATTTTGGTCGTTGACGGATGATTATAAACTGGACATGGGAAGTTTACACGGCGCGTGCCCAGTTGTCAAAGGCCAAAAATGGACCGCAGTGAAATGGATACGAGTAGCTAAGTTCGATGGGATGTTTACTTCACCGTTACCGATGCCGGCGTTATCGAGACGCGCGGAACAACACGGCAAGTGCGTGGACGAATGGGACGAGTGCGCGAAATGGGCGAAAGACGGTTGGTGTGAAAAAAATAAGGACTTTATGGTTTCAAACGGTGGCGCGAGGGATAGTAAAGGCCCCGCGTGTCCAGTCTCCTGTAACGTCCCGTGTCCGGAACAATAGTAATAGATACAATAGAAAGTGCCGAACAAGATTAAACTACTACTATAGGCAGTTGTTGTAGTATGTGATTTGAAAAACTTGTTTGTAAAACTTATATTAAAAAGTAAAGTAAAAGTGTTGAATTCTCTTCTTCTCGTTCTCTCAAAATCTTCTTCATTTTACCGCACGCTAATTAGTACATCATCACCGACAAACTCAGAGAGAGAGAAAGAGAGAGAGGGAGGGAGGGGGAGAGAGAGAGAGTTCATAGTTGTAAACATCTTTATACAAAAAACGTTTATCTGCTTCTCTTCGCCTTCAACTCGGCCGCTTTTGCCTTCGCCCACGCCTTGGCGTCTTCGCCGTTGGACGAAGTCACCGCCCTCGCGCCGCCGCCAGACGGCTTGTATTCGTGATCCAAAATCAAGCCAATCGTGTTCGCGTTCGTAGTCATCGCCGCATTCGCGTCATCGTACGACACCGCCGCGGTATCGACCCACCCTCGGTCCGCTTTACCCCAGGAGTTTTCCGAGATGTTCGTCAAACCGACGTACGTCGTCGCTAAGATGGTATCGCCCACCGACACTTTGCCGAGCGCTTTACCCCCAGGGCGAACGGTTTTCACCACCGGTCTGCCGTCCTCCCCTGGTTTCAACAGTAAACCGAGCGCGATGTTCGACTGAGAGCAGTCCAAAACAACCTGTAATAGTTTGATTGATGAGTACGAAGGAAAAAAAATGTTTCATTTTAAAGTTTTTAGTTTTATTTTTTGAATGAAAAGGAAGCAGAGAGGAGAGCAGAGATTTTCTCGTATCTCTGCTTCGTCGTCGGCGTAGGGCAAAAAAAATGATCAATTGGAGAATGCAAACAGCTTCTTCTTCTTCTCTTTCATCGCCAAGATCAACAGAAGACATTGGTTTTGTCGATGATGAATCGTAACAACGGAACAAGAGAGAGGGAAAACAGAAGGAAAGGTTCAAAAACTTTTTACCTTGTAAACGCTCCCTCCGACGGGATATTTCGCGTCGATTTCCGCATCGCTCATCGCTTTACACGAAAACGCGTGAGAATTTCTTGAATTTCTTTTGTTTTGCTTCTTGAGAGGAGTCGAGACTCTCGAGGAGAGCAAAGAGGAAGATGCCACCACGCTGAATGCCATTTTTGAGATGTATGTATTAGGGTGTGTTAGATGTTGTGTGTGTGTGTGTGTGTGTGTGTGTTTATTTATGAAGACAACTCTGATGAGAAAAGCGTCTCCTAACGAGAATTAGAGAGAGATAAAGGGAGTTTGTGGGCAAATTTTTGTGTTTTCGTGACTAGACATCGGCAGACGTGTCTCAATCTCGTTTGATTTTCTTGATTTCGTCTTCAAAGCGTTTCGAAAAAGGGAGGAGAAAGCAGGAAACGAAATTTTTGGTTTTTTGGTTTGTCTGTTTCGAGACCAACAAATTTTGGCAAAAAATGAAAATTCGTCTCCTCTCTTTCTTCTCTCTCTACGAGTACACGTTCTTCACATTAAAACTTGGTGGTAGCTCTTTAGCGATTGATAGTAGAATAAAAGAAACACCCAAAGAAGAGATAGATCATCATCATCATCATCATGCAAGCGATAGAAGCCATCTCTCAAAACTACGTGGACAGCGCCAAGCTGATACGGTTCCAGTTCATCGCGGACGCTCTTCTGAAACGTTTGGAAAAAGACGACGACCAAGAAGAAGAAGAAGAAAAAAGTCGTTACGATGTTGAGATCGCGAGAGAAGCGCTGAGAAGAGCGGGAGAGATTTGCAAAAGAGGCGGGACGAGGAACGCGGAGATTTTCAAGTCCATTCGGGAGAGGAAGATAAAGTTGAAGGAGTTAAGAGGAGGAGGAGATGTGAACATGGACAACAACGGAGGAGGAGGAGAAGAAGAAGAAGAGGGAGAAGATTTCGTGGAAAATTGGTCACGTCAGATGGATTTGGAAAACCAAAACGAAAGAAAACGATTGGACGAAGGGTTAACTTCCTCGAAAGCGAGCTCTTTGAAAGAGTCCATTCGATTAGCGCACAACGATTTGGGCGATTATTACTACAACATTGGTGACTTGAAAGAAGCGTTCCAATGTTACGCGAAATCCAGAGAGTACGGAACGTCCGTGAAACACACGTTGGCGCTGTGCGTGAATAGCATTAGAGTTGCTTTGGAGTTGAACTCTATGGCGCAGGTTTTGCTGTACGCGAACAAAGGATTGGCGATTTTGAAGAACGTGGACCAGCAGTCGGCGGCGGGCGAAACCGAGAAGAAAATGGCGCAACGACCGTCGATTATACAACAAGCGGGAGGCGGCATCGAAGGGATAGGCGGCGCGGGAGAAAACAAAGAAGAACAAAATTTGACGAGAGCAAAGTTTACGTGCGCGGCGGCGTTGGCGCATTTGCACTTTGGCAAGTACGCGGAAGCCGCGAAGCACTTTACGAGCTTGAAAACGGAGATTGGAAACTCGTACGCGGAGGTTATCTCTCAACAAGACGTCGCCGTCTACGGCGGCTTGTGCGCTTTGGCTACGTTTGACCGAGTGCAATTGAAGAAACGCGTCGTCCACGAAAACTTCACGTTTCGAGACATGCTGAGTACGGCTCCGGAAATGCGCGATATTGTGGAAGATTTTTGGAATTCGCGATATCCGCAATGCTTATCCAAACTCGACGTGATTAAAAAAGAGTTACTCTTGGACATCCACGTCGGGAAACACGTCCACAAACTCTTTTCACTCATCCGTCAAAAAGCGTTGATTCAATACACCAAGCCGTTTTCTGCGTTGAGCTTAACTACCATGGCGTCTGCGTTCAATTGTGACTCGGTGGAAAACCTCGAAAAAGAAATCGCAGACTTGATCACGGCGGACAAAATCCGCGCTCGAATCGACTCTCGAGGCGAGAAAATTTTACGCGCCAAGGAGTTTGATAAGAGAATGGAAACGTTCGAACACGTACAAAATACCGCGGAGAAGTTCGTCGAGAACGCTGGTGAGGCACTGTTGAGATCCTCCTTGAATAGATTAGACTTAGCTTTATAATAAGAGAAGAGAGAAGAGGAGAGAGGAGAGAGAAGAAAGAAGAGAGCGCTTCGATTGTAAAAGTAATATAAAACACTTCCCACACAAAATTGAAAAAATGGCATGCAATAAAATCTTCTCAAAAAAAAACATCATCTCATCTCTCTCAAATCATCTTCGTCGAAAAGTTCGGACTAAAAAGCGTCAAAAGTCTTTCGTTTTGTGTGAGAACAGAACGACAAGAAGAAGAAGAAGAAAGTAGCAGCAGCGGTAGTAGAGTAGTAGTAAATATACGAGACAGATAAGATACATGGAGGAGTACGAGAAGGTGCGCCACCCAGTTTTCTTCTTCTTCCTCTAAAAAAAATGTCTCTCTCTTCTTCGACAAAAATTTTTACTTCTCTCTTTTCCGTCCGATGAGATTACTAACAACGATTTAATACTAATGATAACTTCTCTCGTCGTATTATATTATTAAAATAAAACAAAATATATCAGGTGGATACGATTGGTGAAGGCACGTACGGGGTCGTGTATAAAGCGCGGGTGCGCTCGACCGGAGAGATTTTAGCCTTGAAACGTATTCGTTTAGAGCAAGAAGAAGAAGGCGTCCCGTCAACTGCCATTCGAGAGATCTCTTTGTTGAAAGAACTCAGGCACGAAAACATCGTGAAACTGGTGGACGTGGTGCACTTGGAGAAAAAGCTCTACTTAGTGTTTGAATATTTAGATTTAGATTTGAAAAAGCACATGGACGCGAGTCCGCACATATCGAACGATCGAATGGTGATTAAAGGATACGTGTATCAAATGTGCGCCGGCATCGCGTTTTGTCACTCGCACAGAGTGTTGCACAGAGATTTAAAGCCACAGAATTTATTAATCGATACGGAAACGAACTCGTTGAAGTTAGCGGATTTTGGGTTGGCGAGAGCGTTTGCGATTCCGTTGAGGGCGTACACGCACGAGGTAGTGACGTTATGGTATCGAGCGCCGGAAATTTTGTTAGGCGCGAAGCAATATTCCACGCCGGTGGACGTGTGGTCGATTGGGTGTATTTTCGCGGAGATGATTAATCAGTCGCCGTTATTTCCTGGAGACTCTGAAATCGATCAGTTATTTAAGATATTTCGCGGGTTAGGGACTCCAGTCGACACCGTTTGGCCAGAAGTGTCGCAACTGCCGGATTACAAGGAGGAGTTTCCCAAATGGAAGGCGAAGGAGATGAAGGAGTTGTGCCCGAAAGTCGACGAGTTTGGTTTAGATTTATTGAAGAGGATGTTGGTGTATCCGCCACACATGAGAGTGTCAGCGAAAGATGCGTTGAGACATCGATACTTTGAAGATTACGATCCGAAAAGTCACGTGAAGAACGTGGAGAGAGCTTTGAATTCTTCACTCGATGGGGGCAACGAATAAAAAAACGTTGACGATTTTTGTTTTGACAAAAAGCAGAGCACGCGCGCGCGAATTGTGAAGAAGTCATTTTTATACGAGAGAGAGTAGAACAACGCATGTAATAACAGTTTTGTATTTGTAAGAAGTAAACGGTATTTGAGCAAGCAATGATAATGATAAAATGATAATAATGATATTATAACAATAGCAACGCAACGCCAAGAGAGAAAAAATATTATCGCTTCTCTTTCTTCTCCGCGAACAACCCTTTAAACACATTCTTCTTTTCCGGGACGCCAACAATGTTACCGTCGCCATCAATTTGTGCCGGCAACGCCGCCGCCGTGCTCGTGAAGAAGTTCAACGCCGTAAACGCGAGAATCGGAGACAGGTCGATTCCGCCCAACGGCGGAATGATGCCTCGGAACAAGTTCAAGTACGGGTCGCAGATAGTCGCCAACGGGTACACGATTTGCTGCGGTGCAGCTGGAAACCACGTGACGATCAATCTTCCAATCAACAGAGTGTTGTATATGTTCAACGTGGAGAACAACCCGGAGGTTAAGACGACTTCAACGGCGGAATCGCCCGGGATCATCGCGCCTAAAAACTTGTTTGTTCCTCGGATGGGAACCATGATTTCGTTCATCGTGTTCTTATTATTATTACTTCTTCTATTATTATGTTTGCTATTATATTGCGCCGCGCTCATGCTCGCGCAAAACACCGCGTTTGCCTTCTTCGCGTCTTTGTTCTCGGAAATGTTCTTTCTGGCGGAGTTGAAACCAGACCGAGCGGCTTGTCGCAATTCGTTCAGAGGATTAAAGAGAAACGACGTCGATGACGACGACGACGACGAGGATGATGCGACGGCAATCGCTCTCCCTAACTGCGCCATCGGCGAGGTCATCGACGGTAGCATTCCTCTGCCGTGTTCCTCTTTCGTCGTAATCATCGTTTTGTTGTTGTTATTGATCATGTTGGATGTGTGGGGAAAATGTAGTGTATCGTACTCGAAGAGTGAAGAAGTGCGGTGTTGAAAAGATTAAAGTCTCCTCTCTCCGTCTGTCTCGAGCAGCAAGAAGGAAAGAGCGCTTCTCATTTTTCGCTCGAAAACAGGTTTAAAATACGAGTAGAGCTGCACTCCTCCAGAAGAGAAGAGGCGGAAAGACAGACGAGAGATTTTTCAATCTCTAATTTTAAAACCTGAGACGCAAAAAAGCCCACACCCAAAAAAAGGCCTCAGCGTTAATCCGGAACTTTCCCGAACGTGCGAACGTCGTCACTTATTTGAAGCGCTTTTTGCTTTCAGTAATATTTTACAACGAATATTCTAATGTCTGCAATGTCTAGTGCCGTCAGGATGGCCGCGAATATGTCCATGAAGGTACGCGTGGATGCGTTTACGAGCGCATTACGAACACAATTTTTTTCTTTTTGTGCGGTGCATTTCTTACGTCGCTTTTTTGTGCGCACCGCCGCCCCCCCCGTGCAAAATCCGAGAGGCAAATCAGCGCTCAATGTGTACTCAATACTCACCGAATCTCTCATCTAATCACAGGCATGCGTCGTTCGCTCCAACACTATCAGAAATTCCAACAAGTTTAGGTACGCTTTATATCGCACGTGTGGTCATTCGGGCGGTTTCCGAGTTTTTTTTTTCTTCGTCGGGGACACGTAGTCATTTGCTTGTGGATAAAGTGAAATGAAAGAGATTTGATGCATTTTCCATTGCGCGCGTCGCTGCTCGTTTCGCGTACCCTTCCGAGATTGAAAATCACTTTCGAGAGAACTTGCCTTTCTAACGACTCTTTCTGCATATTTTCTTGACTACAAAAACAACAGTTTGGCGAGACCGACGACGACGACGACGACGAGAACGCTCGCCACCACGGTATCGGCTGCGGAAGCTGAAGCTTCGAGCGAAGCCGCCACGACCACGGATGAAGCGAAGCCGAAGCGCCGCTTTCCGAAGAAGACCGTCACGGTGCAAGAATCAGACCTCGAAGTCGGTAAGGAATTTACCGGCAAAGTTAAATCAACGACGGCGTATGGTGCGTTTGTGGACTTTGGCGCCAAGAACGACGGTTTGGTGCACATCTCTGAGTTGCAGTCTGGCTTTGTCGAGAACGTCAGCGATGTCGTTGCCGTTGACCAAGAGGTCAAGATTTGGATTAAATCCATTGAAAAAGGACGCATCTCTTTGACGATGAAGCAGCCGCCGACGGAAGCGGAAGTTGCGCAGCAAGCTGCGGACCAACAGGCAAAGTTTGAGGCGAGACAAGCGTTCAAGTTGCAAAAGGAGAAACAGTCTGAAATCGCGGGTAACTTGAAGAAGGGTGCGGTTTTGGAAGGCTGCGAAGTGAAATCGATCCAAAACTACGGTATTTTTGTTGAAATTGCGGAAGGTGTGGAAGGTTTGGTTCACATCTCGGAGTTATCCGATGACTTTGGGGTCGAGGCGAAGGATATCGCCAACGTCGGCGATAAGGTCACCGTTCGCGTCTTAGGCGTCGACGGCAGCAAAGTGAAATTATCCATGAAGGAGAAGCTCGACGTAAGTGCCTCACTTGATTTTATTGTATGATTGCTTTTTATCCTCCTTCTCGCGAGGATTTTTTTCGTCGGCAAACCGCGGGAGCATCGTTCCTCTTTTTATCTCGATAAGGACGGAGAAGCCGTGAGAACAGATAAGGAAAAGAGAAATTTTTTTACTGACCACATTCATTTCTCTCTCTCACTCTCTTCTTCTCATCACCACAGTTGGACGAAATGGCTTCGGATATGAACGTTGAAGTTGAATCGTCGGCGTCGGCGATTCAGTTTGCGTTCAAATCTATCGGATTATCGGCGGACAACTTCCCGCAAGCAAAGAAGTCTGGATCGGCATCGGCGAGCATGTCTACGTCTGCCGCACCGACTGAGGAACCTGCGGTAAGTAGCTAATAGGGAAAACTTTGAAACCTCGTTTGTTTTTTCTCCAGAATAGCCCGCGCGTCGACGTAAATCCGCGCATTTGTAATAGATGACGACAACACTTTTTTATTGTTTTATGTAAAAAATACTCACGTTTTTTTCATTTTTTCAGGCCGCCGCCCCAGCTGCTAAAGAGGAACCCGCACCAGCCGCCGCTGCTGCCGCTCCAGTCGCCGAACCGGCCGCACCAGCTGCTGCCGCTCCAGTTGCCGAACCGGCCGCACCAGCTGCTGCCCCGGCTGCTGATGGTGCCGCCATCTCCGCGGCTACGGTTAAAGAGCTCCGACAAATGTCCGGTGCAGGTATGATGGATTGCAAGAAAGCTTTGATTGAAAACAACGGTGACGTCCAAAAAGCGCAAGAGTGGTTGCGCGTCAAGGGCATGGCCTCTGCGGACAAGAAGCAAGGCCGCATCGCCGCCGAAGGTGTTGTTATTGACTACATCCACGCCGGCTCTAGAATTGGTGTCTTGGTAGAAGTCAACTGCGAAACCGACTTTGTCGCCAGAGGCGATAAATTTAAAGAACTCGCGAAGGATGTCGCGATGCAAATCGCCGCGTGCCCGGAAGTTGAATACATCTCCGCCGACGACTGCGATCCGGCGATGATTGCCCGAGAGAAGGAAATCGAAATGAAGAAGGAAGATCTCCAATCCAAGCCGGAGAACATCAGAGAGAAGATTGTCCAAGGCCGCATCGACAAAATGGTCAACGAAAAGGCGCTCTTGCCGAAGGATTACATCAAGGACACGTCCAAGACGGTTGAAGAATTGATCAAAGAAGCCACCGCGGAATTGGGCGAGAAGATCTCCATCCGTCGCTTCGAAAGATTTAACTTGGGTGAAGGTATCGAGAAGAAGGAATCTAACTTTGCGGCTGAGATTGCCGAGGCGACTGCCGTCAAGGCTGAAGCGCCGAAGCCAGCTGAGCCGAAGAAAGAAGAGCCGAAGGACGACGCTCCGGTTGAGATGGTTGCCGTCTCCGCGGCTGCCGTCAAGGAGCTCAGACAAATGTCCGGTGCAGGTATGATGGATTGCAAGAAAGCTCTCGGCCTGAACGGTGGTGATGTTCAGAAGGCGCAAGAGTGGTTGCGCGTCAAGGGCATGGCCTCTGCGGACAAGAAGCAAGGCCGCATCGCCGCCGAAGGCGGTGTTTTCTCGTACATTCACGCTGGTTCCAAGATCGGTGTTTTGGTTGAAGTCAACTGCGAAACCGACTTTGTCGCCAGAGGCGATAAATTCAAGGATCTCGCGAAGGATGTCGCGATGCAAGTCGCCGCGTGCCCGGAAGTTGAATACATCTCCGCCGACGACTGCGATCCGGCGATGATTGCCCGAGAGAAGGAAATCGAAATGAAGAAGGAAGATCTCCAATCCAAGCCGGAGAACATCAGAGAGAAGATTGTCCAAGGCCGCATCGACAAAATGGTCAACGAAAAGGCGCTCTTGCCGAAGGATTACATCAAGGACACGTCCAAGACGGTTGAAGAATTGATCAAAGAAGCCACCGCGGAATTGGGCGAGAAGATCTCCATCCGTCGCTTCGAAAGATTTAACTTGGGTGAAGGTATCGAGAAGAAGGAATCTAACTTCGCGGCTGAGATTGCCGCCGCGACTGGCCAAGCTTAAACTTAATTTGAGAGGGAAGGAAAGTAGCGGTAATAATGTACGACGAGTTGTTTACACACGGTGGGTGAGATTTCTTAAGAAGAGAGCATATACGATAGCAATTGCGAATGTTTTTAAGTCAGCAGAATATTATTATATAAGTATAAGTATTTTTCTCAGTGTGGCTTTAATCACCTTTAGTCAATTCGGAAATATCAACGCCGGTCACGTCCAACGCCACCTTCGCCGCGGCTGCGAACCCGGCGATCCAAAAGATACCCAAAAGCACGTAGTTTTCAAAATACAAGCACGTCGCGGTTCCGCCAACCGCCAACGCCGCCACACCTGCGATGCTCACGGCTACTGTCCCCGGATCTAACTTTGCTGATCCACTCGAGCTCGCATCCTCCAATACCTGTCCATCCTCCGTGTACATTCTCGGCTCGATGCCGAAAACGTTGTTGTTCTCCAAACTCGTGTCCGACCCACCTTTAAAGGATTGCGAGACAAACCCTGGACCTAAACTCCCATCTTTCACGCCAACGTAAATCGCATCCTCCTCTTCCGCGACCACGACTGGAAACACTTCCATATTTCTACACGTCTCCTGCGGCGTTAATTTTGCCAACACTGGATTATCCGGATACCACGCTTTAATCTCCCCGGTTTTCAAGTCAAACGTCGTTTTTGTCGTCGGGCACTCGATGCACGCGTCTTGCGTCAATCGAGCTCTCTCAAACCCCTCGGAATACGCGCCTTCTGATGGTGATCTCGACTCAATCGCGCAAATCGTATCTCTGTACCAAAAGAGTAAAATAGACTTCCCCAAAGCGTCGATTTTCTTTCGGTCGCCTCTCGGTAAGTCGGAGAACGAGAGAAGTTTGATGTACGACTCCGGGACTTGCGTTTTCGGGGAAGCTGCTGGAGCCGCCGTGGCTGGCGCCGCCTCTTGTCCATCGCCGCCTTCCGCGCGAACGACGACGTTTGGTCCCGTTTTTGACGACAATGCTCTTTTGGACGATGATGATGATGATGATGATGATGATGATGATGATGAGTGCTGAAACGTCGACGACGATAACGCGACCGATGATGATGATTTTTGTTTATGTTGTTGTTGTAAAGAACTTCGAACGATCGTTCTTTTAGACGACGCGACGGTTTTGGACGTCGAAACGAAGACGCGCGACCCCGAGGACGTGAAGGCAGCAGTGTTGGTCATGATTAATAATAATAATAATAATAATAATAATACGCGCTTTGAATAATGATGAAGATGACGTTGCCACGCTGGATTTTTTGAGAAGAATTTTGCCATTTGTGGACCACAACAAAAGGAACCACACTGAAAAAAAGAAAAACAAAGAAAAGAACACAAAGAAAAGGAACCAACAAAATCAACCAAAAATCAAGTACTATTTTTACATCGACTAACTAAAAGCCAGCCTCGGCGGCGGCGAGCAAAGCTTGCTTTTGCAACTCACTCGCAAAAGACGCTTTGCGGTGGTTCTTTTTATCATCGCTACTGTGGTTACTCTCGAGAACGACTTCGCCTCTTTGCAAGGCGAGTTTCCTCTGTTTGCGACTGAGAAAAGGTTTCGTTTTATCGTCCTCGTTTCCTCGCGTGGCCGCATTCTCCTCTTCTCCTTTTTTACTCATCATCATCCGCCGCCGCCGCTGTCGTTTCTTACTATGACTACTATTGTCCTCGTCGTCGTCGTCGTGACTCTTGACAACCACGAACTGTTCTCTGCCCTGCTTCTCTTTTAACCTTTGCTTCCACAACATCTCCTCGTTTTTCTTTCCCATCTTCGTCAGAGATTTCCCGCCGAAACCGTCCACGTGCTCGTCGAACAGTTCTTGGAACTTTTCCGAAAAGTACTCGTCGGAAATGTCCACGTATACGCTCGGTTTAGCAAATCCAGCGCCTCCGTATTTCGCTCGCACCGGTTGTAATACCGTTTTGAACATCTTCGACAGTTCTTGCTCCGTCAGCGCTCTCGAGAGTGGTAAAGAACGCAATATACGAATTCGTCGTTCTTTGGCGCCGGCTCTTTTTGACTTCCATTTTTTATTCGTATTGGCGTCTCCACCTTTATCAAAACCGTTGTTGTTTTTGTTGTTTGGAGAGGAAGTAAAGCCATTCTTCCCCTCGTTTACGCCGCGTTGTTGTTTCTTCGTCGTCGTGATGATGGAAGT
>Ga0181595_10003127_pt1 | contig 16076 bp, 10 predicted proteins | sample 041ome_7_FD_145604 | JGI IMG/M metagenome (GOLD analysis project Ga0181595, IMG submission 145604) | Coastal salt marsh microbial communities from the Groves Creek Marsh, Skidaway Island, Georgia - 041401AS metaG (spades assembly) | ecosystem: Environmental > Aquatic > Marine > Intertidal zone...
TATGGGTGTCGCATAGAAGGTAGAGAGACACAGAGACAAATATATTGGATAAACTATATACAGTACGTGGGATGTCGGAGGAAAGTTTTGAAATTTTATTTTTGATTCGCAATTAACTAACTGCTTATTTTATATAAAACATACACAGTATTACATATGTATTGTAAATCGAAAAAATAGAAGACGTTATGAACATGGAGATTTGGAAACGAGCGTATCTATTGCCTGCGCGCCATTTCCACCCGTCTACTTTTGCGATCATGCACTGCGTCAACGTGTCGCTTGCCGCGCCGTCCTCTGCTTTTGTCAAGGTATTTAATTCGCTCTCTGCACATGATCACACGTGACACGCGCATCGATGAAATGATTCTGACCCCGCACTTTTTGCGTAACCGCGCAGGGCTCGCGATCGAAGAAGCTCAACTTCCGTTGCACCACGAGCTTCTCGAAGAACTCTCGGTAAGTGATCACGAACAGTAATTTTTATTGGTTTCAAATTCTCTTCACTGCGTTAAATTTTCGCGACGCTACTCCGCCGAGTTGACTAGACGACGACTGACTAAGAACCTTTCTTGTTCATGTGGGTGCAAACAGAAACAGCTCTGCTATCTCGGCTTCGGCTGAGAAAGTACAAATAATTAAGCCAATTAATGGCGACCCGTTCATTGGTATGCTTGAGACACCAGTTACGTCTTCGCCCGATGTTGCGAACTTCTTGTCAAATCTGCCTGCCTACCGAACTGGCGTCGCTCCTCTTCTACGGGGCGTTGAAGTCGGCCTCGCTCATGGTTTTTTCGTGACGGGACCTTTCATTAAGCTTGGCCCACTTCGCTCAACGGATGCGGCTGAACTTGCGGGATGCTTGTCCGGAGCTGGCCTTGTCCTCATTCTTACTGCCTGCCTCAGCATCTATGGTGCAACTGCGTTTCAGCGTGATGACGTGGTCGGATTGAAAACTTTGAGTGGACGCGCTGTCGCCAAAGATCCGCTTCAATCAACTGAAGGTTGGGCTTCTTTCACTTCGGGATGGCTTGTTGGTGGACTTTCAGGAGTCGCATGGTCATACGTGCTGACACAGGTGCTACCTTATTACTCTTAAAACTCTTTGAAAAATGAGTCGTGCAAGCTAACATATAACAACGCTGTGCTGAACTTAGTTCGAGGAACGGATAGAAACGTACTATCGAATACAAAGTGAATCATATCGTCTATTTCATTGCCGTGCCCTAAAGCGTCTACCTTCTGTTGAATTTTTCGTAAGCCACTTGAACGCTAAAAAGATTTGGGCCTATTTTTGCCTAACGCAGCTAGTACGCCGACATACTATTCCAAGCGAAGAGCTTATCCCAAAATAGATAGAGAGCTTAAGATATCGTGCTTCAGTAAAAGATTAAACACGCAACATCACCACCACCTGAATAACTGGGAACCAGATGCCGTAGACACTCCGTAGAAAGAAAGACAAGCTATGTGGAACAAGTCAGCTACAAAAGAAAGCAACAAATGACACTTAATCTCGCGTACCATATTCCACTTAATACGGTGACTAGGAACCCAAGAATCGTCGCGAAGCTCCTTGTACTAACGCTCCTAAAGTTACACGCTTCTGTGGGCATTATTTGAACACTGCTGCAAAGAAATGCACAGAAAGTCGCACAGAATGCTCTACAATTTTCGGCGTGAAGTTTTACTGTTTTTTCACAGGCGTTCTCATACCTCTTGTCCTGTTCAATCGAGATTTTGATAAGGGAATCGTTCCCATCCCCATAAGAAACTATGAAAACAAGACAGGTTGCCCAGAAGTAGCGCTCTAGTTTATGAAAAGTTGTTTGTGTGTAATTCGAAAACTTGTGCTGAGAAAAAGTTTTACTCATATATTTGAAATCGTAAGAAATATTCACAGATGAGCTAGCTGACTATGAGCCCGTTCTGCGCTGTCAAAGCTTCTATTATGTCCAAGCCCCCGCACGGGACCGGGCCCTAGTACACGTACCTCGAGCTGAGCTCCTCGAGCACTGTTCGATTAGTTTGCCGGTAGTAATCATTTACGACCAACGTATTTTTACCAGTTTATGTCATAACATTTTCAATTGATAAATTTTGCGCGAGTTACATATGATGATAAATCAGCAACCAAATATAATTATATTGGCGTTTCGTTTTGTAGTTCGAAAGCCTGTTTACTCGAACAGACGAAAACACGTTGCGCTTTCGCGACAGCAGCACACGTGCTCCAAGGTGTTAGGGACGTCATACTCGGAGTAATCTGTGCGTAAATATCAAAAGCTGGAGTAATTCCTGCAGTTAAGTGTATGAGCAAGCCCAGTGCTCAGCCAGGGACTATCCCGCTAAGGTTTTGTCCGAATAGCAATGACCTGCTGTATCCTAAAGAGGACCGCCAAAACAAGCGACTGGTCTATTTCTGTAGAAACTGCGACTACACTGTGGTAACAAGTGAGCCATGTGTGCACAGGAGGAAAATTTTTCATTCCGCTTCGGAGGCAACGACCGTCATACATGATGTACGCACAGACCCCACACTTCCACGCTCAAAGGATGTACAGTGTTCAGTTTGTGAGACGCGCGAAGCCGTATTTTTTTCGCAAACAACTACAGAAGGCATGTCCCTCTTCTTTCAGTGCGTAAGTTGCGGGAACAAATGGAAAGATACGGGCGCAGCTACAGAATAAAATGACAACTTGGAAAGTTGAGAGTTTATTACGTTAGATTTAATTACAGTGGACTTCAGCACGCACTCCGAGTTCCGCTTCGCGTTTGCTCATAGCCTACCTCGCCTCAAATTGCACAACTACGTAGTATTGTAATGAAATAGTTAATAGTGAAGCGATTGTCAAAGTCTTACCTTGTCTAGTACGTTTCTTGTAAAGAATCCGATACCCACACTCGCGGCAGATAATTACGTCCCCTGGTCTGAGTAGTACTTCGGAGCCACAGTCTGAAGATTGGTGTTTGGCATAAGAACAGTATGTTTTGAAGTCTCAAATGATCCCACCTCCGCAATTGTAAGCAACGCCGACGGCTGCCGCAACTTTACTGTCCTGTTGCATAAGAAGTTTCTCCCCCAACTTTACTAAACAAGCGAGGTACGAGCCAAGGTTGAGTCCAACAGCGCTTCGTCAGGGAATAACTTTGATACAAATACGTCACGTGGATAACTTTCTATGCGGCGTAAGCTGGGTGCGCGCACGTGCTCAATGGTTTTCGTGGGCGATTTCCACAAATTTAATTTGCCCTACGTTGGAGTCCATTTTTATTTGCATACATAATAAAAAAATCAACATGTTAGTGAGCGAAATATTCAAGAAAATATGATTATCACATGATTAACTGGTAGAGATTTTACTCCCGCTGTCCCGCTGTCGCGAAAACTACAAAAGTACTTGCGCGACAACGTGATAACATACCTCGTTGAGCACAATAAGCAACGTTCAAAAATGCTAACGGGTGCGTTGAATTCGGTGATCTTGCGTAACCGAGGCGGACTTCAAAAGGTCAAGAAGGCATTCTTCGGTGACCTGGAGAGATGTGTTTCGAGGGATCTACGTTTTAGACGGAGCAATGCTCGAAGTATATCCTCTGGCTGTCGGGCGTCTTTAAAGACTGGGCTTGTTGGTTTACCTAACGTTGGAAAGAGTACTCTTTTCAATGCTCTGGTCGAGAACAGTCAAGCTCAAGCCGCGAATTTTCCCTTCTGCACAATAGAACCCAACTTTGGCGTGGTCCCTGTTTTGGATAGTCGTCTAGACACCCTGGCCGCCATTTCAGGAACCAAGAACATAGTTCCTACAACAGTCGAATTTGTCGACATAGCCGGCTTAGTTGAAGGTGCGTCGGAAGGTCAAGGTTTAGGCAATAAATTTCTTGCAAATATACGAGAGTGTGATGCGATTGTTCACGTTGTACGGTGTTTTGATGACGACAACGTCATTCACGTTAACGGTTCAGTAGACCCCAAACGAGATGCTGCTATAATTGACTCAGAGCTCGCGCTCGCGGATATGGGTCAAATACAAAAGCGCATAGACAAGCTAAAGAAGAGTAAAGGCAAAGTGCATGTAGCAGGTGAAACTGCGGATTCGGAAGTGCAAACACTGGAGAAACTTTTGACCGAGCTTGAAGGAGGAAACCAGGTTAGACAGATGAAACTCAAAGATAGCGAGCACAACATCATCAAGGAGTTGAATCTTTTAACAGCTAAGCCTTGTATTTATGCAGCAAATGTCCCTGAAGAAGATCTCGCGACTATGGGAAAGAATAACATTCACGTGCGAGACCTTCGTTTGTTCGCGGAACGGTCTGGTGCAGGGCTTTGCGTAGTGTCAGCGCAGGTTGCAGCAGAGTTAAAGGATCTCTCAGAAGATGAGCGACTTGACTTCCTGAAGTGCATGGACGCAGAAAGTGATGGCCTAAATGCGCTTATAGAGACGGCCTATCAGCAGCTCAATCTACTGACATATTTTACTACCGGAGAAAAAGAAACGCGGGCTTGGACGATAAAATCAGGCTTCACAGCGCCACAGGCAGCAGGTGTCATTCATTCTGACTTTGAAAAGGGTTTTATCAAAGCGGAAACGGTTCATTACGAAGATTTTGTCAAGTATGAAGGGTTTGTTGGCGCCAAAGAAAATGGAGTATGGCAACTAGAGGGAAGAGACTACATAGTTCAGGAAGGGGACATCATGGTTTTCAAATTCAATGTTTAAGGAATCGTGCTGCAAGTGCTATAACTCGTCTGAAATATGAACGCTACCGGTCTCACCTAGCACTAACGTCTTTGGATTCCAGCCTGTGTTATAATCTTCACATCCCAAGTCTCTCAGAGCCGCACTCCCAACATCGTTGCAACAAGCGGAGTGTTTATTCTTCAAGTTTTGAATAAGCTCCACAGCGTTTTTAGATAACATGTACTCCTGTACACGGTGACTCAAGCATAATTTGTAAGTTATAGAACTAGTACCTGTATCTCCTTATTCTTCATGCAAATGTTCCTGACAAGGATGCAACACTGCCGCTGTACCTTGCCACTGTTACACTCCTGCATAATACGTAATACATCATCTATGCCACCAGTGTTTTGAAACTCAATCGAAGTTTGAGGGCTACGAAGAGTTAAAGCCGCCAGAGTTCCAATCACCTGCTCAAGTAAAAGTTTCACTGCAAGAACCTTATCTTTACAAATCGGGATAAATAGAAAAGTAGTCAACCTTGTTTAGATAGCAAGCAACTTAAAATGCCAACTACGTTGTGCAATAGTAACGTGCGCTTGCACGTATCAGACAGGGCAAGGCGCCGGAGGCACTTACAAAGTAGTGTAAGCAATTCAATTTCATCAGTACATTTTACTGCGCCCTGGGTGAACTGTTCGTAACACGAATAATGCTAGCACAAAAATGGCTCACCACTACATCTTTCAGAAGTCCTACTCCGATACTGCAACAAACTCGCTCGCTAACTAACATCCTGGAAAGCTAAGAAACGTCAATATTGGATAATGTTAACATAGAATGACCGTACCAGCTCGACTGGCTCTCGTAAATATGTCTGCATGTCGCATTGTATGCATATTGAGATGTCTACAGCTTTAGTGTTAGTTCAACGAGCTTTGGCTGAAAACTTCAGAAGCACACAATTTCCGATTATTTCTAAAAGACCATCATCTAGAAGGACTTGAACGCGACGAAAGGTTGAATTGGTAAGAACTTTCGTATCGTCATCGACCAATACTGAGATTAGTGTTCTGCACGCTGAATGCGCAGTTCTTGGTTCCCCTTTTTCGATCGCCTCGCCAAGCGCTATGTGAACTCTTTCCTTACCGATCAAGTTTTAGATAAAATTCAGCGTCGAGCAACTTCACTTAATTATACCTTCAATAACACATCTTTTAGACCGCTGTGGCCCGCTACAGCGACAGATAAGAAGTGACAGTAACTTGCTGAAATACCACAGTTTGCAAAAAAGCTTAGAAAATCTTTGAAGTGCTGACATTCCAGAAGAATCGATTTCACAGACTGTCTCGATATCAATTCTAAGAAGTCAAGATGAGTGTCGTTTTGATTCGATAGAGCGCTTCGCCCACCTGCTAAAGCTTGAAGAGTTTTGTTCTGGTCTGCTGTGGAAGTGCGTGTACTTTGGCAAAATGTGAGTAGCTGATACAAGTTTTGCTCCTGAGTTTTAGTCATATCGTCGATAAACTCTTCGTTCGAGTGAGACAATGCAACTATTCCTACGCTTTCTGGCGGTTTTCGTGGGTTATTTGCTTGTGGTGGTCCCCAACGAAATTCAGCAACTGAGCCGCCTGCCTCTTGTATGACGTGTACTTCTGAAACAGTTTCTAGAAATTTTCCTCGCTCTATATCAGTAGGCAAAATATGCGTATTTACTTGAGAGATATCGAAATCCTGTATTTCGAATTCCTCAACGGCTTCCGTACACGCGTCCACGTGGTTCATTCCAAAGTTTTCTACGTAGCTCATAACCGCGGCGTTGAAAGCATCCTACGTGCGAAAGTAAGTATTTTGTTCTCCCTGCAATCCTTATAAACGACCTGCGTTACTATATTGAAGCGCCTTTGCATATCAATCGAAAAAACGCCAAGACTTGTGCCGGAGTTCGGAGTTCAATACGCCTTTGACTGACGTCTGCTCCAGTCCTGACTGGCACTGTCAGCCAAGTCGTCACTACTGCGCTTACTTTCAGGCATCGATCGATTTTACCTTCGATACGTGAGATACGTGAGATCAAACAGCGGTTAGTCCATCCTCCGTAATCACCGCGCGTGAAGAAACGAACGGTAAAACTCGACTGTTGGTACGTTTGAGTTCTTCAAGACCACGGGCGTTTAGTCTGAAGACTTAAGTGACGCGCTTTCGCTCAGTTATACTTTCCCGACTGGGAAGAGCAAGATTGCTCAGTACGTCTATATGTATGCACTAGAGGACAAAGCGTACAAAGCGTACTTCTAACCATACCTTGTTTATATTTTTGTGCAAGATAAAGCAAAAGTACCTGTCTATTACAAGAATGTGTGCTCAGCATTCACAGCCATTTGGTGGATTCGATGTCAAACTTTACTTTCGTAACTTTAGGTGTTCTCGCGCTAGTTTTAAATCCTCTGTCTTCATAAACACTTCAAACACGCACAGTAAACTCGCGTTTTGCTGTTGGAGAGTTGCGAAAACAACGTCAAGGGGTCACATCCTGGGGCAGTTTCGTTTTTCGGACGCTATGGAGGCGTCAACGGGATTTCGCCGCATGTCGACTTCGACGAAACATCTGATAAGCTTTTCACGTCCACATACCATGTTTGGCACGTTGATCAGCATAACATCAATGGGATTCATGGCTTGCTTAACTCAGCCTTGCTTGCCAAGCACATTTATTATCATGCTCCTACAGGCAATTCTATCCGCATTGCCTATGAACATAGCCATCGTAGGGCTTAATCAGCTTTATGATAAGAAGATGGATAAGATCAACAAACCATATTTACCTTTAGCGGCGGGTTCATTTTCGACAAACACGGGATTAAACATAGTTGCTCTTGCAAGCTCGCTGGCATTAATAATAGGAGCTCTGTGCTCATCATTTCATTTAATGTTCACCTTGGTGCTAAGTCTATTGCTTGGAGTAATCTACTCGGTCGACTCATCGTGGATGCGTTGGAAGCAAGTTCCAATTTTGGCCCTTAGTTGTATCCTATGCGTGCGGGCTCTACTTGTGCAATGGGGTTTTCACGGTCATTTTGCGGAAGGATTTACAGGTGTTCTCTCACTCAGAATTCCTAAAAACATAATATTTTCCATGTGTTTTATGGGACTTTATTCTATAGTGATTGCACTTCTTAAGGATACGCCAGATGTTGTTGGAGATTTGAAGTCTAACATCCGAACGTTTTCAGTCCGATTTGGTGTGAAGCCTGTGCTACGCGCATGCATGTCTTTGCTATGCGTAGACTATTTATGTGGTATCTATTTGGGCATAACGTCTATGAAAGTCTATCAGTTCATGATACTGACTTTTGGGCATCTGAGTTGCTTATTACTGACCATGGACAAGTACGCTAAAACAGTTACGACTTCATCAGCTTCTCTTTACTCTTTTTACATGTTTGTCTGGAAAATGTTCTATCTTGAATACCTTATTTTGCCATTCTTATGATCGTAAAATAGTAACGTGGTGACTGTTAAAGACTTAACGGTACTATTCGATGACAAATACGCAACAAGGAGTTGTCCTTCTCTATGAAGTTGTACAGCAAGATTTTATTCACAAATGTTTTGCTGTTTGTATTGCGCAGTGATACGGGGACACGTACGAGTGATTCGTAGAAACAAACGAGCAACTTAGTAATAAGCGATGTGATTTTAAGTAGATCCGATATCCATTAAAAGTTTCTAGACAGCCTGACACAAACTTGTGTAACCTATTCTTTTTTAGGAGCAAGAACGTCGTTCTGTACAGGTATGTTTCTGTAAAGTTATGTTCTCTTAAATCGCGCAGTGGACTTCAAAAGTTTTAGTTTTACTTATCACTATTCAAACCAGATATGCCAGCGGCAATTCTTTCCTCGCGCCTCGAAATTTTGCGTGTTCTGGTGCTCTTGTTCTTCGCACGACGAGCCTCGAATTGATCAGCAAGTGATTTCTCTCTTGCCTTTTCGGCTTTAGCTTTGTGAATTGCCTCCATCAGGACCCTTTTATTCTTGAAAACGTTACCCTTGCATTTCAAGTACATGGCGTGGTACATGTGACGGTCGATCTTCTTGGCGTCGCGATACTTTGAAAGAAGGCGACGTAACACACGGTGGCGTCTTAACCACAGCACCTTAGTAGGAAGTCTGGCTTCTCTAGTACCACGTCGTTTACCGTATCCCGTATGACGACCAAGACGCTTCGCAGCTTGTTCTCTTGCTGTGCGCGCTCGCGAGTGAATCTGTTATGTACCTTGTTCAGACAAAAGGAGGTGAAGAGATAGATCTTTGGCTCACCTTGGTAGGTTTTCGGATCACAAACCCATCCTTGACGAGTTTGCGGATGTGCTGTCGCGAATTCGCAGCAGAGATATCGGTCACCTAATTAAATTGAAGACATAATTAATTCGATTGTTTTCAAAATTAGAATCATAGCCCCGGGAAGCGGGTAGAGTTTTCTCGGAGGGAGACGGAGTTGCGGCGAAAGACCTAATACGTACCTCGTTCGGGTCCATCCAGATCTTTCGCGCACCGCATTTCAAAATGGAGGCAGCAAGGCGCTTTTGAAGTTTTAAAGAAACCATGAGGAAAGTGAACACAGATACACTACACTTCCGAGGTAACTGTCGTGTTGTAAAGTGACAAGTGTAGTTCGGCTCTACACTTACACGCGTTTTCCCAGAGCCGTGCATCACAAAAATCGGGTCTGTGCCTGTGCCTATTCTGTGTGTACCCATAACACGTAATGAGTAGAAGATATCGATTAAGAATACTTTCGCTGCAGTATTACTATGAATTGCAAAGAAAAATATGAATACGCTTCTCGAAATAATATGGTTCTCGTGTTATATTATATTTTACGTTTGTATTCCTGGCGAAGTTGTGGAAAACCAACACGCATATTGAGCGTCCAGCAGTCCAACCGAAGTTCGGCTGCCGAACTGTGGTAACACCCTTTTGTTTCACTCACCCGACTTGAGAATAGCGCTTGCGCACGCTTGCCGGCAGGATCAGCAACCCAGAAATCTGCTTCGTCGAGTTGCAGGTCCTCGTGCACACATCGCACCTTCTGTTCTGCCTCCTTTGGACCAAAGTCTTGTCGGCCTCTTTAATCAAATAACAAAACGGCCCACAGAGGCCATTCACAGATTCACTGTTTCACAGACGTTCAGTCGAGAGGTTGCCGTCTGAGTCGGTCAGTAATTAAAAGTGGCGCGCTCAATATCTGGAAAGACTTGACGTACACATGGGTACTATGTTCACTAATTAATTCCGAATCTTCACTGACTTCAACTTCTCATAGGTATCAAAGAAGGTCTCACCGAGTTATGGGATGACTTAATGTCATACCGTACCTTGAAAGTTGTCAAAATTAGCGATAGACGTCTCGCTTATGTCCACAAAACCTTAATGGCTGCAATCTTGGTATACGCGCTAATCTCTGTAATCGGTGCGCACACATATATGCTGAAAGAGAAACCACGTGTGTACACGTCAGTCAGCGTAAATGATACAGTCCGTGAGATAAATTTGGCTGTGAGTACTTTGAGCGAGACATACTGTGATACATCATATACAAACTTTGTTGGGGACACTTTAGTCCCAGAGGGTGCTCATCTTGATAACAATTGCGTGACATACAATCCTACATCAGAGATAGTGGAAACGAGCGAAGGGGCGACGTTCATTGCTACACACAAGAAGTCTGAGACGTTTGAACGACAGTGCGATGATGAAACTGCGCAAACCGGGTGTTCTGTGACTTACTTGACCGAGATCAATCAGTTTCCATTAGATCCCGATAACTTAATCTTCCAGATTCGCCCGCGCTTTGTTACTAGCTGGGGATATAATGGATACCCTGACACTGTTACGGTGTACGATTCCTCAACGACAATATTTGAGGAGTATAGCACAGATGACACGAACACCACTTCAAGATACCCAAACATGTATCTCCACGAAATTCTTCTTTTGGCAGATCTGGAATTAGATGATAGGAATAGTATTGAAGTTTCGACAAGTTTTGCCGGTGATTTCCCGCTTTACCGTATGACTGGTGTGCGTTTGAGCGTTGAGTTCACCTTTAGTAATTTCCGACCAATGTCTGACTTTAAACCGTTTGATTTTAGTGCTCGTGCAGACATGAATGTACAACTCAATAGTGAAGGTAGCTTTGTTGAAAGTGTCGACGCCATCCATTTCACTGGAGCAGCTGACGATATTTCACAAAATGGCACAATCATGAAGTATAGAGGCGTAGTGCTAGAGTACGCCTCAGCGGGACTGATGGGAACTGCCGACTTTTACACAGCTATGATGGCAATTATGAGCTGCTTTATTATGGTTTCTGTAGCGACAACCGTGGTTGACATTATAGGAGCTTTCATCTACGATTCATTCAAAGATGATAAAATCGAAGATGATGGCGAGAGACAGCACTTGGAACACATGATTTTGAATTTAGAAACCGTTGGTGTGCCTTTCGGTCATGATGATTTGCAGATACTTCCAAATGTATCTATGAAAGAATTTCTTCAACTACTCCAGCGTGATATTGTCAAGCTTCATGCGTTGGCCCATCACATGAGCAGAGACCTTGCAGCTGCTGGTGTAAATCAGCATACATTATCAATTCAACAGCCGATCAAGCAGACGAATGTAGCGAAATTCAAGTGCCGTCTGATTGCACCAGACCGAACAGAAATCTACCTCACGGGTGGACCTCAGACGCTTGGTCGAGGCCATGGTGGGTGTGAGTCTAAACGGATTTCGCACAAGCAGCTTAGTATTATAGCAAATGTACAAAGCGGTGTCGCATTAGTTAAGGGTTTGCATACTAAGAACGTGTCAGGCGTAGCGTTGTGTGGCGGTGCGTGGCAAGCGTTGAGTGCCAATGATGAAGTTGAGCTTGAGGCGGGTGACATGGTGACGTTACTTTTAGATCAGAACGAGCAAGAAACAACTGCGGAGGGCGTGTTTATATATGCTGTAGATCGTATTGAAGATTCATCTGCCAAGAGCTGGTTCAGTTGGTGATATGTTATTCAGACAACTCGGATTGTGTTGGTGAGAATTATCAACTGACATGTGTGTATCGAGCGTTTTACACTTGAAGTATTCTGGGAATGTAATTTAATCTCCACTTTGTTTGCGTATAGCAAAGCCATCTCTCCTTAAGTAATACCGTATTTTGCTCGACAACAGCGTCCGTTGTGCAGACTAACAGAGCGAAAAATAGACAAGCCTTCATATTGGTGAATGGATACTGTACATAGATAGAAATGTACCGTTACCTCAAGCCAGCTCAAGGATTCGCAAATTAAGGCTTCAAGATACAAATCTTTCTCTAAATTAGTTAACAGCTATATTCGGTCTGTTTCAGTGCACCTTCAAGACTTGTCCGTGAAGCTATGGCTGTTTCTTTCTGATACTCCTGGAGAAAATGAATGAGGTGTTCATCGTAGAATAGTGTAGAACTAGTTCTAAAGAGTTTCATTGTATCAAACCCACGGTAATTTGGACCCGCAAGATCAACGTCAATTAAGTTGAGCTTACAACGGTTGAGATTTCTTAGTGATGATTAGTTTTGAATGTGTAACGTTCTACCTTGCATGTGTTTTTTTCGTTCCTCATAATTATGTTTGAGGGCTTTAAATCGCCGTGGCAAAAGCATACGTGTAGATTAATGTGCTGTTCGTAGAGGTGAATATACTTGCGAAACTAGAGACTAAGGTGATGCGAAGCGCGCTCTACCTGAAGACACGATTCGGCGTGCTTTACAGCTTGAGACAAGTCCTGCAAATATACTACATATAGTGAAGTGTGTATGTTCGACAAATGACAAAAGCACCTGCAGAGATATACCCTCAGGCAATCTTGTCTGTCGTAAACGTCACAAATGAAAAACAGTTCATGAGTTCACAACTCACTTGAAAATCTGACTTCTGAATTTGTGCCAACATCTCGTCTAACCACAACCAAATAAGAGGAGTACTCCCTGTTGTAGCGTTGAGCTTGTGTAGTGTAATGGTCGACGGGTTACCATGGCCGATATAAAGTGCATGTAGATCAGATGTGCTATGCCGTTGTTAGATTAGCTTGGCAAATCCGCTTCTACTTACATGTGCGCCAAGTCTCTTCTAATACTGGTGTTCGTCATATCCGCTGTCTGAAGTACTCTACCGTTTATAAACTCTGTTACTATTAAATCCTGTTCAGCGACTATGAGTGCTGGGGAGATTCCAAGCTTCCCAAGGTTCTCATGAGTCTGAACACAGCTGCTTTACAAATAACAAGCAACTTCGCAAAACTCTTTTGTTATTCACCTGCTGAAGCTACATCGCAACTTCGAAATCCCACTGTACCGTTTTACAACGACCGTTTTTTTTTGGCACGTGACCTTTGCCTGATTTGAAACATCACACCTCACAAGAAATATGAAGTTCACCTTAAAAACTCGGTTACAAAACCCTTCCGTGAATTGTTCCTGAAGTATTCTAGAATATGTGTCGCTGAAAGTGAACTATACGTGCGTCATCTGTACGAACTTACTCTTCACCCGCCCCGAGCTCTAGTATCTTTCTTAATGACTTAAGCTCTTCAGCTGTCAAACTACCGCTAAAAGCACGGATGCTCCGTTTACTTCGCGCAGTCTTCCAATCTTTGCCAATTTTACGACATTGGCATACACCTTGGTTTCGAAAAATCGGCTCAAAAAGCATGTTTAATCGTTTTGACAAGTGTTTGCATCTCGGGCGTCTCTAACCGTTAAGCTGCTGGTTGCCTGTCTGCTGAGGAACTGGAACGAATGACGCTTTTTCGCACACTCGCACGGGGAATTTTCGTATTTTATACTACCTAACACTAGTAACAATTCCAGAATTATGGAGATAAAAAAGATACAAGTAAGCCGATACAGATCTATTGAGTCTATTCGCGATGACGTACGGTGTATGTGATAAAGTATCGCCTTGAACGGGTGAAACGGGTGAAACAGAGAACGTGGTACGGGTTTTCAAATATCACACGGAATTACACGATATTACGCGATTTTGTTCCTATATTTGAAAAACGGCCACCCTACTTTCGTTTGACTTTCAAAGTGCTATCCGTTCTCAAGCGAGCACCGGCGCTGCACTTCCAAGCTTTCCTTGCATGTTCGAAACTTCGGTCCCTAAGGCTCTGGTCTCCTCTGCATCGCTGTTTCACATCTGAAAATAATAACGAGAGCGTGGTGAGTGAAACGATGGAGTGGTATAGCGAATCACACTTGTTGAGTCTCGCATCTACAGTTGGCGAGCGAACTGAGACAGGCTTGTACGTGAAGGACGTTCAGTGCGAAGCTGCACTTCAGGACATGATAAGATTTCTTCGCAAGGATGATTCACCGGAGAGGAAAGTATTCCTACAATTGACAGCATGGAACATCTTGAGGAAAGACGTGATACCTCTTCTCTTGGTGTCACATACTGATTTAGAACTATCGATGTTGGCAGTTAAGTTACTCGTTTTCTTGACATTACCGCCTGAATGGCAATGTGAGAACTACCTTGAGCAAGTTCGAGCACTACATTCAAATTTACTATCAATTATTGAGCATAGTGAAATACTTTCGATAGCTTTACTTTTTGTCTCGAATGCACTTGAGAAGTTGGAAGAAGGCCGAGTTCTTGAGACAGATTACGAGGCAAAAATGATTCAGCTTGTATTGACACTCTTTCGGAATATTTTGCTGATCTCCGAGCTGAGCTCAAAAGTTGTTCAGAATAGTCAGGACCTACAGGTCCAAGTTCGAACCATACTGTCGGAGCACAGTTTCATGGATTGTCTCTCTATTATAGTTCAGGACGTGTGTCAAATACCTTTCAAGAATGATCTTTCCATTCTTGTCGAAGTGTTTGATCTATTACTTTGTAAAAGTAATCCTGATGAGGTTTTGGTGACCTCGACAGGTGTGCGCCAAACAGAGTTAAAAGATCAAAAGACGGACTTCAAAGGTCAAAACAGTATCTTCAAAATGACAAAATTGAAGGCAGCAAGATTTTGTGGCACATATGCCAAAAGTAGCGAAGTCGCGAACTCAAAGATCCTGGTAAGAGGCGCACCGAAAGTTGTGAACGTTGAACTTTGCACACGTGAAGCACAAGCCTTCGCGCATTCAAGTGCGGTGAAAGTGGAAGGCTGGATTGTATTCTTTCTTCAAAATATCCAAAGTGCGGTCATAAATAACTTTTTGCTCAGAAGTTGGGAGAACGTCAAGAGGAAAAAGTATGACCACGGTGTTAGTTCAGAGTACGCCAGTGAACTTGTCAGCTTTACAAGAGTCACTTCTTTTTTTGTCGGGCTATTAAATATCACATTACAGCGTAACTCTGAGAGTGATCTTCAGTTCTTGGGCTATAAAGAGCACTTTCCCATTGCAAATGTGTTTTGTCCGGAATTCCTTAGTTGGTTACAAAAGGAGTGGGGGCATTTAGAGGAGCAAAAACTTTTGTGTGAATGCGAGGTGGTGGTAAGACTACTTGAGCGTATCGCACATGGCATCAAAATAATGAAAACTCAAGTTGATGCGGAGCATATCCATCTTGTTTGCGAGACGATGCATACATCATTACTAAATGGTGACGGACACACCAATTTTCAGCGCGCAATTCAAACAAGATTAAAACGTTTTAAGCACCAAATTATGCCAAGCAGTTATCTTTCGTCCCTGTTTCTGTTGTTGGGTCGAGTTGTCGATTTAGAAGAAAATAAGTTCGTTAACTCATTTGTGGAACTACTTGCAGACGAAATTATCGTTGAAAACTTCCTTTGGTCAATTCATAAGGATCCATGTTTGTGTAAGGACGAGAGAGAGGTGCAGATCCTTCTGCTCTGCTTTGTTCATCAAACCGTCAGCCATGAGCGTGTGTTCGGTATTCACTTGCTTTTGATGCTTCAAAAGCTCATAAATGATGCAGTTCATGAAGTCTCTAGTGCAAGCAGAAATTTGTTGATTAATGCGTTTTCATCTAGCTCGCAATTTGACAAAGGATCGTACTTTGTGAGGCTTTTAACAAGTGCTTAAGAAAGTCTGAAGGCTATGAGTGCTGACAAGACAATTTTAATTTCATGTTGTAATAATTGAAAATTAACAAATGACAAGCTAACTACTCGTAGAATCGTAGTTTGCGGGGTTGTAACTGCTTAAAATAGTCGCCCTGAGTACAGCGCAGCGGTATTGTAGGTGCTTAAGCGGCAATACCGCTTTTCGACGCGATTCGAAGAGCGTTGGAACGCATGAGAGACGCAACAGTGTTTGCAAGAAGCTTAACGTCGTCAACAGGGTTCCCTGGTACGACTGTTTTATAAAGGTAAGAGTCGA
>Ga0181595_10003133_pt1 | contig 16046 bp, 12 predicted proteins | sample 041ome_7_FD_145604 | JGI IMG/M metagenome (GOLD analysis project Ga0181595, IMG submission 145604) | Coastal salt marsh microbial communities from the Groves Creek Marsh, Skidaway Island, Georgia - 041401AS metaG (spades assembly) | ecosystem: Environmental > Aquatic > Marine > Intertidal zone...
AGGGCGTGTTGACGTTTGCAGCTTGTTTTTGCAGCCGTTTGGCTGGTGTTTATACAAGGCAGAGCTTGTGATGTGTAGTTATTCTACATGAACAAGCGATAACGCAGTAGAAACGCCAGCCAAACGCTGCCCGAAGGGTTCGCGCTGGCGGCGCTTTGCTCTTTGTGGCCTGCATGGATGCAGGTCAGGGGCGAGAGCAGGACGCGGTAGCTTCACTCGTCACTTATTTAGAATAACTAAACTGCGCTCCTCGTTTCGCGATCAAAGCGCCGCCAGTGCGAACAAAATCTAATCAGCAAACGTCAACACGCCCTAGATTAACGAGTCCTAAAGCAAGGCGACCTTCGGGCGTTGTTGCTTTTGCTCTACCAGAAAGGCGGCAAAGTCTTCCGCCGACAGCGGCTTGCTATAGTAATAACCCTGAATAATTTCGCAGCGCAGCTTACGCAGTTGTTCCAGTTGCTCGTGGGTTTCCACGCCTTCAGCTACGACACTTAAGCTCAGGTTGTGGGCGATAGTGACAATGGTATCAACCATATTGCGACCACGGGCACTGCTCATATCGTCAATAAAGGCTTTATCGATCTTCAGCGTATTCAGTGGGAATTGTTTCAGATAAGCCAGCGAGGAGTAACCGGTGCCAAAGTCGTCCATCGCCAGGTGAATGCCGCGGGCACGCAGTTTTTTCATGGTATCAATCGCCAGTTTTGGCGACTGCATTACCGTACCCTCAGTAATTTCCAGCTCCAGATGATAAGAAGGCAGATCGGTTTGCTGCAGAATATCGTCAATCTGGTCACACAAAAATGGCAGCATAAATTGCTTAGCCGACAGGTTCACCGCGACGCGGCCATGGAATAACCCCTGAGCAATCCAGCGTTTTACATCGATACAGGCTTTGCGTAAAACCACGGTACCGATATCGACAATCTGGCCGGTTTCTTCGGCAACCGGAATAAAACTGCCGGGGCTAACCAGGCCGCCCTTTGGCGTGATAAAGCGCACCAACGCTTCCATCCCGACCACCTTGCCGCTGAGCAGATCCATCTTCGGTTGATAAAACACCGTAAAATAATCTTCTTTCAGGCCATGACGGATCAGGTTTTCAATTTGCAGTCGTTTTACCGCCTGTTTGTTCATGGTGTCATTAAAAAACAGATAGCGGTTGGCGCCTGAACTCTTGGCGTGGTACATGGCCGTATCGGCGTTACGTAATAACGCCTGCGGATCCTTACCATCCTCCGGGAATAACACTATGCCAATACTGCTGGTAACGGCTAATTCGTGCTGATCAACGGCAAAAGGCTTATTGATTTGCTCCAGCAGGCTTTTCGCCAGACTGGTAATGGCGTGGATATCGTTAGTGTTGTCCAGTAACACCGCAAACTCATCACCACCCAGCCGGTACAGTTTCTGGCGGAACAATTTGTTGTTATGCAGGCGCTCGGCCAGTTTGCAAAGCAGGGCGTCACCCAGCTCGTGACCCAGTGAGTCGTTAATCTTTTTAAAGTTATCCAGATCGAACACTAACAGGGCATGTTCGGTTTTGTCAGTTACCAGGCTGGCCAGTTTATTCATAAAGACCGCGCGGTTGGGTAAGCCGGTCAGGGTGTCACTGTTAGCCAGCCGGCTTAGCTCGGCTTCGCGTCTCTTGCGGTCAGAGATATCGGAAAATACTGCCACATACTGCGTAATAAAGCCTTGCTCGTCTTTGATCACGTCAAAGGTTAACTCTGCCTGGTAGTAATCGCCGTTGGTTTTCAGTTCCCGGATCTCACCACTCCAGCGCCCGTCTTTAACCAGTTTCTTTTCAATTTCCTGAATAAAGCGCGGCGGATACAACGTAAGCTGAAAACGGCTTTGTAATACTTCATCGCGACTCTTGCCGGTAATGACGCTAAAGGCCGGGTTTACTTCGATAATATTGAATTTGGTATCACAGATCAGTACCGCATCGGAGATGTTTTCCAGACAGCGGGCAAACAGTTGCATTCGTGCTTCAGCTTGCTTTAATTGGCTGATGTTTTTCAGAGTACCGGTCATCCGTTGCGCTTTACCGGTCTCGTTGTATGAGACGACCTTGCCGCGGTCTAACACCCAAATATAGGTTTCATCCGCGGTTTTAACCCGGTAACTGGCTTCAAAAAACGGGCTATTACCGGCCAGATGTTGCGATAGCGCATGGCTGACCCGTTCCAGATCCTGAGGATGAATCAGCTGTTTATTCGGTGGGAAATCTTCGGCCTTTGGGGCTATCGCCAGCGGCTCCAGCCAGGCACTGGAGCGATAAAGCTCCCCGGTTTCAATATTCCAGTCCCAAAGTTCATCACCGCTGCCCCAAATCGACAAGCGTAAGCGTTCTTCACTTTTCGCCAGTGCCTGATGGTAACGCCGCATCCGCCGCAAACTGAGTTGTGCTAATAGCAATCCGGTAAGTGCCAGCGCGAGTAAACCGTGGAATAAATAAGGCTGCACAGCATCCCAGCTAAGGGCTGCTGCGGCGAGGGGCAAGAAGAATAACGTTGCTAGCGTTAGCCCCAAAAGCGTCAGGGTAAGAAAAGTAATTGTTTTATCGCGCACTTTATTATTTTTTTATACTGCTTTTGGGCTAAGTTAACCAAGAAAAACGGTACTGTCAAAAGCAATTTACTGCCGTTGCAATATTTTCAGTAATTCAGCTTTATGCAAAGATTTTACATAATTATTTTCCGGCGCGCTGTCTGTCGCCAGAATCAACACCGGATAGTCTGGTGCCAGTAATTGTTGTAAGAACGCCAGAAAATCGCTGGCGGTTAACGCATTTAAACAGCTAAGAATTTGCTGATTTAAATCAAACTGATAGTCAGCCTGGCCCAGCGCCAGCCAGAAACGTTTGGCGCGCGCGCTCAGGCTGGTATCCCGCTCACAAAGCTGAGCCGCTAAACCTTGCTTTAATGATTGAAACTCGTCGTTATCCAGTAAACTTAACTCGCTTACGCATTGCTGAAAAAACTGCACTGTTGCCTGGTAGAGTGCCGCGGCAGGATAAGCCGGTGACTGAACATAAAACGCCATGCCGGGCAGGGTGTTGACCGGTACATAACCGGTGCCGACCAGATATCCGAGCTGTTGCTCGGTGCGCATCTGATGAAAATAGCGCGGCGCTAGTAGGTGGTTCGCTAACATAAAGCGCGCCATCTGAGCCGGTGATTTATCAGCTGCTGCCAGATAGGCGACTAAAGCATGGTCCGCCTGATGCGGATTGGCGCTGCATAACCACACTGGTCCGGGCTGAGCATAGCGATATTGTACAGCGCTGAGCGCCTGGCCCGCTGCCCCCTGAGCGCCTTGCCAATCGGTTAACAGTGTCTGCAGCTGTTGGGCATCTGCCGGACTCCAGTTGCCGAGCAGCAAAGCTTCAAGATGTAACTGTTGCCACAATTGCTGCCTGAACAACGAAAAGTCGGCAAAGCTTAACTCAGCAAGGGCTTGCGCCAGCTCATCCGGTTCAGGGTTTTGCGGTTGTAGCAGCGCCGACAGTTGACTGAATAACCGGGCAACAGGTTTGTTCTTGCTACTGTTTTGCCAGTGCCGGCATAGCTGTTGTTTTAACTCCGCAAAACGCTGCGGACAAAACACCGGATCTGGCAGTTGGCGCAGCAAATCGGCAAACAGCGCTAATTGGTTCGCAGTTAAACCGTTGGTTTGCAAACTGATCCCTTGCCGGTGCACGTGTAAAAAGTAATTTAAACCCGCAGTCGTTGCCGCGTACAGTTGTTGGTTAAAGCGATCCAGCAATAATTCTACCCATAGCCGGCTGGCTGCCTGTTGCCGGATAGTGGCACAGCTTAGTGGTAAGGTAATTTGCAAATAAATATGACCTTTGGGACTGGCAAAGTCGGTGTCTGCTTTGTACCACAACTGCAGTGCCGGCTGGTTACAGAAATGTTGCGGGCTGGTCATATGCGCCGCTTTATCCAGCAATTTGAGTTCAGATTGCAAATACGGATTAGGTAGTGGCAAGCTTAGTTCTGGCAAGGGCGATTGAGTATCCAGCGTGGTTAACCAGTTCGGATCCAACGGCTGTAACTGATAAGGCGTGTGATACCAGCGTGCCTCGCGGTCTGTGGTGACATCATCTGCAACTAACATCAGTCGCAGGTTACGGCTGCAAAAATAGTCCAATAACTGGCGATATAGCGCCTCGGGTGGCACTTCCATCCGGTAGTCACCGAACAGCACATCCTGCAGCGGATAGTGCTGCATATTCAGCGCCAGATCGGTCGCAGTTTGTAACACTGTCGCCGGCTCATAAAAGCGGTAAGCCCAGTTTAATAATTTCTGGCGCTCGGCAAATAAGTTGGCCGGGAAGGGGCTGTCTTTCAGTAAACGCACTTTGGCAAACAGTGCTTGCACGATTTGTCGGTACTGTTGTCGTCCGGCCATAGTGAGTTCAAATGCCAGAGTAAAGTCTTTGTAGTTACTGCCGTCAATACCACCGCCGGCACTCAGCTGATTGACCAGCCCCTGCTGTTTTAGCAGCGCCAGTAATGAACCCGGGCCCTCATCACCGAGCAGATGAGCGACAAAACTGACCACTTTATAGCGATACCAGGGTTGGATATCCGGTAGCGCAAAGCTGATGACCAGCCGGTTACTGCTTTTGTGCGGCTTAATGTTTAGTTGTAACTGCTGCTGTTGCTCCAGGTATAGCGGGACTTGTAACGGTGCTTTCGCTGGCAGGTGATCACTGATCTGACTGAAGCTTTGTATTGCCAGAGTGCGCAGCTCGGCCAGGCTTTGCGGGCCAATCAGACAGACACTCATTCTTTGGGCACTATATTGCTGGTGGAAGAACTGACTGACGGCCTGTTGCAAGCTGTCGCCGGGGCGATCAGCCAAAGTTTGGGCGTTGCCAACAGAAAATTTGGCAAAGGGATGCGCCGGATTAATGCTTTCTTTGTGCACCTGATAAATTCGCCGGCTATCGTCTTTCAGCTTTAAAGAGAACTCAGCTTCGATAGCCTGACGTTCTTTTTCGACATAGTCACTGCTGAACAGCGGTTCGCTAAACATGGCAGCGAAGCGGCTTAAGCCGGCGGCAAAGTGCTGCTGCTCGATGTCGAAATAGAATTGGCTGTGTTCGGTGCCGGTCCAGGCGTTGTGACTGCCGCCATGCTCACTGATAAATTGTTGTAACTCGCCGGCTTGCGGGTAGGCGCGGCTGCCCAAAAACAGCATATGCTCCAGAAAATGAGCCAGGCCTTCCCGGTCTGCAGGATCGTCAAAGTGGCCGACGTTGACTGTCAGCGCGGCGGCGCTTTTTTCACTATCGGCCTGATGAACCAACAGCACGGCCAAACCGTTAGACAATTTCAGGTATTCAAATTGTCTGGGATCATTCGGGCTTTGCAGGATAGATGTGCTTGCCAAGTGATATCCTTTGGAGTGGCTGGGAGTATCCGGCCTCTCATAGCGATAAGTAATAACCAGCATGAGTCTTATGCTTTAATAGCAGTTACGCTGGCCGCTGACTTTCATTATCATAGCGCACTATTTTCACCTGACGCATGCTTATTTGCTAAACAGCCGACCAGATGGGACAGACAGACCACCGAGATGGGACAGATAGAGTAGTATGGTAACAACTTCATGGTAAATATCGTGATTATGCGTCACGGCGAAGCCGAGCCGCCAGCAGTGGACGATCAGCAGCGCACCCTGACCACACAGGGGCGCAGCGAAGTTCAGCAAATGGCAAGCTGGTTGGCGCAGGCATACCCGGCATTTGATTACCTGTGGGTCAGCCCCTATTTGCGAACCCGGCAAACGGCGGCACTGATGTTGGAAGCACAGCAACGCGGATGTCAGTTGCAGGTGATGCAGCAGTTAGTACCCGATGGTCAGGCAGAACAGGTGAAAACTGCTCTCGATTTATTGCTCGCTGAACAACCTGATGCCAGAGTGTTATTGGTATCGCATATGCCGTTGGTAAGTTTTCTGGTGGAAAGCCTGACCGAAACCGGCAGAGCGCCGATCTTTACCACTGCAGCCTTGTGCTGTATCGACTATCAGACGGCACGGGGCGGAAAATTGCTGGAGCAAAATTCGCCACTCGAATTGACGTTGTTAAAAAGTTAGCGCCGGCCAGCAGCGGGCAGATCGCGAAATTGCTGCTCGTTGCTCTGATTGATTTTAAGCAATAACAACAGGGCGCCATGCTTGCCCCAGGTTTTCGGAGCAGTGTGAAAGGCGCGCACATTCGGATGTTGCACCAGCCAGTTTGGTACCTTACGTGCCAGTATGCCCAGCCCCTTGCCATGTACGACACAGGCGCAATTAAATTGCTGCTGCTGACAGTAGTCCAGTAAGCCAGCCAGCTGTGTTTTCGCTTCATTGGCCGTCATGCCGTGTAAATCCAATACCACCTGCGGTTCTAATTCACCGCGGCGTAAGCGGCCGGCCAGCATCGGATCGTCACCCTGCTGCACATAAGACAAGCTGCCGCTGGTGTCGGTAATGGCTTCATATTCATCGGAGAAAAAGAACAGTTTTTGCGCAGATAGCTCAGCGGCAGCTGTCGGCAGGCGTTTTTGCTTGCTGCGTCTGACAACTGGCGGTATCTTGTCCTGCTCAAGTGGGCGGGCACCGGCGACACTGTCGCGAAACAGGGCGCGCTCTTCGACGCTGAGTGCATCGGGCTTCGGCTTTTTTTGCTGCATCGGCCTTAATCTATACTATCTTATTAGCTGCTACCGGAGCCAAGGATACCATGTCTGACACCTTACCCGCACCCTTTAGTCCTGAATTACTGGACCGCGCCTATAGTGAACTGCAGACCCTGCATGACTGGTTACGTTGGGCCGTTAGCCGGATGCACCAGGGTGGGGTTTATTTTGGCCATGGTACCGATAACGCCTGGGATGAAGCCGCAGTGATGCTCTCGCATGTGTTGTACTTGCCGCCCCTGCGCGATGAAAAGTTATTTAGCGTGCGCCTGACATTGGATGAGAAACAGCAATTTGTCGCGCTGTTAGAACAACGGATTGCGCAGCGCATTCCAGCCGCCTATCTGACCCAGCAAGCCTATTTTTGTGATCTGCCGTTCTATGTCGATGAGCGGGTGTTGATCCCGCGCTCACCGATTGGTGAGCTGATTAAGCAGCAGTTTCAGGGCCTGCTACCGGCTGGCAGTAACCCGGCCCATATTCTGGATCTCTGTACCGGCTCGGGCTGTATTGCCATTGCCTGTGCGGTGGCTTTCCCGGAAGCGCAGGTTGATGCCGTCGATATCAGCGAGGATGCTCTGGCTGTATGTGAGCTGAATATTGCCGAGCATCAGCTGCAGGACCGGGTCTACCCCATTCTGTCAGATGGCTTTAGTGCCCTGGCTGGCCAGCAATATGATTTGATTGTCACTAACCCGCCTTATGTCGATGCTGAAGATATGGCTGATCTGCCGGATGAATACCGGCACGAACCAGAACTGGGGCTAGCCTCTGGTATCGACGGCCTGGCATTAACCCGGCAGATCCTGCGCGATGCGGCAGCACATTTAACCGAGCAGGGTATTTTAGTTTGTGAAGTGGGCAATAGTATGGTTGAATTGCAGTATAGATATCCAGACGTCCCATTTCGCTGGCTGGAGTTTAGTGCCGGAGGCCTTGGTGTCTTTGCACTGAGCAAAGCACAACTTGTCGCTTGCCAGCATTTATTCGAGGAAAGTTAAATGGCAGGTAACAGCATCGGCCAGTTATTTAAAGTTACGACTTTTGGTGAAAGTCATGGTCCGGCGATTGGCGGCATTGTCGATGGTTGCCCGCCTGGTATGGCATTAACGGCCGACGATTTACAATTGGATCTTGATCGGCGCAAGCCCGGCACCTCACGCTACACCACACAGCGCCGCGAGGAAGACAGTGTCAAAATCCTCTCTGGTGTGTTCGAGGGTAAGACAACCGGCGCCAGTATTGGCTTATTGATTGAAAATACCGATCAGCGCTCGCAAGACTATGCCAATATCGCCAGCCAGTTCCGGCCTGGCCATGCCGACTATACCTACTGGCATAAATTCGGCATTCGCGATTACCGCGGCGGTGGTCGTTCGTCGGCGCGCGAAACGGCAGTACGGGTGGCGGCCGGTGCCATCGCTAAAAAGTATCTCGCTGAGCACTGCGGTATAGAAATCCGCGGCTATTTACAGCAGCTGGGGCCGATTAAGGCCGAGCAGCTGGATTGGTCGCAGGTGGAACAAAACGCCTTTTTCTTCCCGGATGCCAGCAAGCTAGAAGCGCTGGATGACTATATGCGGCAGCTGAAAAAAGACGGTGATTCGGTTGGTGCACGGGTTAATGTAGTGGCAACCGGGGTGCCGGTCGGTCTGGGTGAGCCGGTGTTTGATCGTCTGGATGCGGATATCGCCCATGCGATGATGAGTATCAATGCCGTTAAGGCAGTGGAAATCGGCGATGGTTTTGCGGTAGTTGAGCAGCGTGGCTCCACCGGCCGTGATGAGCTGACACCGCAGGGCTTTACGGCGAATCATGCTGGTGGCACCCTGGGTGGTATTTCCAGTGGCCAGGATATTCTGGTCAGCATGGCGTTAAAGCCGACTTCCAGTATCAGTATACCGGGCAAAACCATTAATACCGCCGGTGAAGTGGTAGATGTCGTGACCAAAGGCCGGCACGATCCCTGTGTTGGCATCCGCGCGGTACCGGTAGCCGAAGCCATGCTCGCCATTGTGCTACTGGACCATCTGCTGCGCCATCGCGCCCAAAATGCCGGGGTGCAGGTCAGTACACCGGATATTGCGGCACTGGCACGGCAGCAGTAAAGTAATTAATACCGCTTTTTAATAACACTAGTTTAACGGAACAGTCGTGTTAACACTTGCCACCAAGCCAGCCCTTGCGCTGGCTTATTTTGCTTATTTCGGCGTCTTAGGCCTGTTTGTGCCTTATTTCGGGCTGTTTCTGGATGGCCGCGGTTTAAGTTCGGCGCAAATAGGCTTATTGCTGGCGCTGGTCACGGCGACGCGAATTGTTGGCCCGGCGCTATGGGGCACGCTGGCTGATAAAACTGCCAGGCCGCTTAGCATTATGCGCTTTGGCGCCATTATCGCGATCCTGGCCTGGTGCAGTAGCTTTGTCGATGCCGGCTTCTGGCCCTTACTGGCCGGCTTTGCGCTCTTTAGTTTTTTCTGGACCGCTATTTTACCGCAGCTCGAAGTCTGTACCTTTCATGCGCTGAACGATGATGCCGGTGCTTACAGCCGCATCCGCACTTCCGGCAGTGTCGGTTATATCATTCTGGTGCTGCTTGGCGGCTATTTATTTCAGCGCTTTGGCAGTGAATTTATGCCGGCGACGGCGCTGCTGTTTTTAGGCTTACTACTGCTCAGTTTATTTAAACTGCCGCCGCTGCCTAAGCTGTCGGCCAGTCAGCAGGTGCACTTATCCTGGCGTCAGTTATTCAAAAGTAAGGTGCTGTGGCTGTTTATGGGCGCGGCCTTAATGCTGCAAATGAGCTTTGCGCCTTACTATGGCTTTTTTACGCTGTATTGCCGCGATCTGGGTTATAGCGGCACTGTTACCGGCTTGTTGATTGGCGTAGCGGTGGCGGCGGAGATTGTCGCTTTTTATTTTGCCGGCCGCATTTTGGGCCGTTTCAGACTGGGGCATTTACTGGCCGCCTGTTATGGCTTAACTGCGCTGCGCTGGTTAATCGTCGCTTATCTTGGTGATCAGCCGCTGGTGCTGGCGGCCAGTATGCTGTTACATGCCGGCAGTTTTGCCATTGCCCACAGCGGCGCTATGCAGTTTATTCAGCAGTTTTTCCCAAAGGCACAGCGTGGCCGCGGACAGGCGTTTTATGCCGGTATTATTTATGGCGGTGGCGGGGCTATCGGTGCTTATATTGCCGGTATCAGCTGGCGCGATGGCGCTGGTGCCAGTGCCACCTTTACGTTAGCAGCACTGGCAGCGGCAATAGCGACGCTATTGGCGCTATGCTTACCGCGTACTATGCCGCGAGCGGATGATAAAGCGACGGATTCGTCTTAGCGCATTAACCACTTAAGCAGTGCTTTAAACAGCGGCCGGTTAAAGGGCGGGTAAATCAGGATACTGCTACTAAAGCGGCCTTTCTGGTGCACCGCCTTGGCGTGGGAAAAACGCCAAAAGCCTTCCGGACCATGGTAGTTACCCAAACCTGATGGCCCGATGCCACCAAAGGGCAAATCCTCCTGCGCTACATGCAACAGCGTATCGTTAATACAAACACCACCGGCATGAGTTTGGGTTAACACTCGCTGTTGTAACCGCTTATCTTCACTAAATAAGTACAGCGCCAGCGGCCTGGGTCTGGATTTAATATAGTCAAGCGCCTGCTCAAAGCTGTCATAGCCGATAATCGGCAACAGCGGACCGAAAATTTCCTGCTGTAAAATCTGACACTCCTCGGACACATCAACCAGCAAGGTTAGCGGTAGCCGGCGCTGTTGTTGTTGCAGCTCGCTGCCTATGACTGCACAGGGATAAGCGGTTGCGCCTTTAGAGATCGCCTCGCTTAGCAGCTGCTGTAAGCGCTGATAATGCTGAGTATTGATCACCGTGCTGTAATCGGGGTTAGTGGCAAAATCAGGATAGAGTTTGGCAAAATCGGCTTGCAGCTGGCTAATCAGCGCTGGGATCCGGGCTTTTGGCACTAACACATAATCGGGTGCGACACAGGTTTGGCCGGCATTGGCGGTTTTGCCAAACAATAAGCGCTGGCTAAAATGCACTAAGTCGGTATCCGCTGTCAGCAGTGCCGGGCTTTTACCGCCCAGCTCAAGCGTCACCGGGGTAAGATTGGCCGCCGCAGCCTGCATCACTTTGCGCCCAACAGCGGTAGAGCCGGTAAACAACAGATGATCAAAAGGCAGGGCGGCAAAAGCGGCGGCGACGTTGGCATCGCCCTGTATCACACTAACACAATCAGTTAAGCCCTCTGCCAGCATTTCAGCCAGCACCGCATTGGTTGCCGGAGTAAACTCCGACAGCTTTAACATCACCTGATTACCGGCTGAGAGTGCCGCCATTAGCGGGCTAAGTGCCAGAAAAATTGGATAATTCCACGGCACAATAATACCAACCACACCTAACGGCTGCGCCAGCACAAAGTTTTTTGCCGGCGCAAAGGTATAGTGCACGGCACGGCGCTGCGGTTTTAGCCAGCCTTTAAGCTGTGATAGCTGATATTTGATGCCCTGCAGACTGGGCGCGATTTCCAGCAGCTGCGTTTCAACCCTGCTGCGCTGGCCAAAATCACGGGCGACGGCCTGTTGTAACGCCGTGTCGTATTGTTTTAGCAACCCAGCCAGACGCTGCAAGCGTTGCTTGCGTGTAGCAAGTGATGGATAGGGTTCGGCGTTAAACTGCTGTTGATGCTGTTGAAACAGGCTTTCGATGCTCATCAGAACTCACTACTGCTTAAAACATAATGGCTATGCAGTTACTCTAAAGTAGTCCAACCAGTGGAGCAAGTTTAGTTGCCAGGTTACCAGGCTGCTTCGTTGCTTCGTTGCCAGGTTGTCAGGCACAGCGCTGGGCAAGCCGCAGTCAAATCGCTACAATGCGCAGCAATTTCGAAAGCTGTCACACAGGTGAGGTCGATGACAACGCAGTTTCGCTTGGGTTTAATTGTTAATCCGTTGGCTGGTTTAGGTGGCAGTGTCGGTTTAAAAGGCAGTGATGGCATGGCAGAGCAGGCGCTGGCGCTTGGTGCAGTGCCGATGGCGCAGCAGCGAGCCAGACAGAGCCTGGAGCAACTGCTGCCGCTGCGTGACAAGCTACAAATCGTCACCGTCGCCGGCGAGATGGGGCAGCAGCTTTGTGAAGAGCTGGGTTTTGATTACCAGCTTTGCTATACCCCAGCGGATTCACTTACTACCGCGGCAGATACCGAGCAGGCTGCAGCTGTGATTGCCGAATCTGGTGTTGATTTACTGCTGTTTGCCGGTGGTGATGGTACAGCGCGCAATGTCTGTAGCGTTGTCGGCGCTAAAACTACTGTCTTAGGTATCCCTGCCGGTTGTAAGATCCATTCCGGCGTGTATGCGATTTCGCCACTGGCCGCCGGTAAGCTGCTGGCCAAACTGGTCGCCGGTGAGCTGGTCAGTCAGCAGGAAGCCGCAGTGATGGATATCGATGAAAGTGCTTTCCGTGAGGGCGTCGTCAAAGCCCGCCGCTATGGCGAGATGCGCATCCCGGCCGAGCTGCGTTATGTACAAAGCGTAAAAATGGCCGGCAAGGAATCAGAAGAGCTGGTACTGGATGATTTAGCAGCTTACGTTGCCGGCTTAATGGAGCCGGATGTGCGTTATGTGATGGGCTCTGGCTCGACTGTTGCTGCGGTGATGGCGGAACTGGGGCTGGACAATACCCTGCTTGGTGTGGATGTGGTCGAAAATGGTCTGTTGCTGGCCAAAGATGTTACCGCCGCGCAGTTGCTTGAATTGGTTCAGCATACCCCCAGCAAATTGATTATTACCTTGATTGGCGGTCAGGGCCATGTGTTTGGCCGCGGTAATCAACAACTCTCCCCGGCCGTGATCCGCGCCATTGGCCGCGATAATATTCTATTGCTCGCGACCAAGAGCAAGTTGCAGCAACTGAATGGCCGGCCATTACTGGCAGATACTGGCGATCCGGTGTTAGATCGCGAGTTACAGGGCTTAATCCCGGTGCTTACCGGTTACAACGATTATGTGATTTACCGCTTAGGTTATGAGGACGAAGCATAATGCAAGATAGCAATACCGAACACTTTATTGCCCGGGCGGCGGAATTTTTTGACCAGTTAGTGCCGGTTGCCACGGACGATGAGCTATTTGCCGCCGGCTATTTACGTGGTCATGTTGATTTAGCCGTCGGAACCCTGCAACTGGCCGAACAACCTTTTAGCCTGGCCACCTTGCTGCAACAGGTTAACGATAGCCTGGAGCAGGCGATTGCCCAGGGCGAGCTAAATGCAACAGACGAATTGCTGGTGCAGGATATCTGGCAACGTTTACAACAGGCTGCCTGAGTTAAGGCAGCCTGAACAAGACTTTTGGCGGTAATTGACGTAAGATATTGCCATCTTTTAACAGTGGTGCAGCCCGGCTGCACCCGCCAATACAAGTGAAATCCATGTCAAAATTTACTACGTTAGAGCAGCACGCCAGCTACGGTATCGGTTTACAAATGGGTCAGCAACTGGCTGATCGTCCGTTCGATGGTTTAGATATTACCGCTGTCGCCGCCGGTTTAGCCGCTGCTTACAACGAGCAGGCGCCAGAAGTTAGCGATGAGCAAATCCGTGCTGCTTTCACCGTTATTAGCCAGCGCATGCAGGCCGAAGAGCAGGAAAAAGCCCAGGCACTGGCAGAAGCCGGTGAAATGTTCCTGGCAGAAAATGCCAAGCGCCCGGAAGTGACCGTTACTGCCTCTGGCTTACAGTATGAAGTTCTGGTTGCCGCCGAAGGCGATAAGCCAACGGCAGCCTCGACCGTGCGTACCCACTACCATGGTACCCTGATCGACGGCACGGTGTTTGATAGCTCTTATCAGCGCGGTGAACCAGCGGAGTTCCCGGTATCCGGCGTTATCGCTGGCTGGACTGAAGCGCTGCAACTGATGGCGGTAGGTTCAAAACTGCGGTTATATATTCCGCATAACCTGGCCTATGGTGAGCGCGGTGCCGGCAATGCTATTGCACCTTTCAGCACCCTGGTATTTGATGTAGAACTGCTGGCGATTCTGTAACCTTTAGTTTCCACCTCCATGTGAAAAAGCCGGCGTTGCCGGCTTTGTCGTTTTGATGGTGATGAGATTGCTGAAAAGATCAGCAATCAGTCGCCTAAGCTACCAGTTTTTCTGCAGTTTTCTAAACAGCCGTTATACTTTCAGCAGGCAATGATATTCACCGAACTGAGAGTAGCTTATGGCAAATTTGACCATTCAAACCCGTATCCTCCTGCTGGCATTATTACCCAGCACCTTACTGGCAATAGTGCTGGTAACTTTTAGCTTAATGCAGGCGCGTAGCCTCGGCCAGCAGGGCGTGGATGGCTTTGCTGAGGTGTATAGCCAAAGCCAGCAGGCGGTGATTAAAAACTATATGGAGCTGGGTAAAACGGCCATTGCTCATCTTTATAATGCGCCGGATGCGGCGACCAATCCGGCTATTCGAGAGGAGGCGATTAATATTCTGCGCCAACTGCGTTTTGATGACAGTGGCAGCATGGGTTATTTCTTTATCTATGACCAGCAGGGTGTCAATGTGATGCACGCTGCTAACCCCGCCTTGCAGGGTCGTAATCTGATGGATCTAAAAGATCCGAACGGCGTTGAAGTCATTCGGGGCCTGTGGAATGCCGCCCGCAGTGGCAAAGGCTATTTGTATTATCACTGGAATAATCCGGAAACCAATACCACGGATCCGAAACTTGGTTATGCCGAAGAACTCACCAAATGGGGTTTAATGCTAGGCACCGGCTTTTGGATCGACAGCCTGGATAAACAGGTTGCAGTAATGCAGCAGCGGGTCGATGACTCGCTGGCAACCAGCCTCTGGAGTTCGATAGTCACCGCAGCTATTGCGTTAATTGTGATTACCTTGCTGGCACTGGTAGTAGTACGCAGTATTATTACACCACTGAAATCGGCAGTAAGCGCCATGACAGATATTGCCCAGGGTGGCGGTGATTTACGGCATCGCTTAACAGCTGAGGGTAATGATGAATTAGCGCAACTGGCGCAGGCCTTTAACCGTTTCGCCAGTCAGGTCCGGGATTTGGTGGCACAGGTCGCCGGTTCGACCAAAACGCTGAATGAGAGTGCCAATGAGCTAAATGGCATTATGCGCCAGGCCGGGCAGGGCGTAGCACGTCAACAATCTGAAAGTGATCAGGTGGCTACAGCAATGAACGAGATGGCGGCCTCGGCGCAGGAAGTGGCTGATAGCGCCATGCGGGCGTCAGAAGCCGCCGCCAATGCTGAAGATCTGGTTAGTAATTCTAAACAAACCTTGCTGCAAACGGTACGGGTGATTGATGGCTTGGCGGAGCAGGTTAGTCATGGCGTTTCTGTCATCGGTGAGCTGAGTAAAGAGTCTGATAGTATCGGTGGTGTACTGGATGTTATTCGCAGCATTGCCGAGCAAACCAATTTGCTGGCGCTCAATGCGGCTATTGAAGCGGCTCGGGCCGGCGAAGCCGGTCGCGGTTTTGCGGTAGTAGCCGATGAAGTGCGCACTCTGGCCAGTCGTACCCAACAAAGCACCCAGGAAATCCAGCAGATGATCCAGCGCCTGCAAGCCGGTATTAAAGGTGCGATCGATCTGATTAGTAAGTTAAAACAAAGCAGCCAAAGTAGTGTTGATGAGATCCGGCAGGTCGAGCTGGCACTTAACCAAATTAGCAGTGCGGTTAATACCATCAATAATATGAACGCGCAGATCGCCACCGCCGCTGAGGAGCAAACCCATGTCTCCGGCGCTATTAATGAGAACGTGCATCAAATTGTTGCTGTAACTGAAGAAACGGCTGAAGGAACGCGCCGCGCTTCCAGCACCAGTGAACGCTTAAATGCGCTGGCCGCTGAACTGGATAGTCTGGTGGGGAATTATAAAGTCTAATTTTTACAGTTGGTTAGGGCGTGTTGATGTTTTCTGCTTAGATTTTGTTCGCACTGGCGGCGCTTTGATCGCAAAACGAAGAGCGCAGTTTAGTTATTCTAAATAAGTGACGAGTGACAAAGAGCAAAGCGCCGCCAGCGCGAACCCTTCGGGCAGCGTTTGGCTGGCGTTTCTACTGCGTTATCGCTTGTTCATGTAGAATAACTACACATCACAAGCTCTGCCTTGTATAAACACCAGCCAAACGGCTGCAAAAACAAGCCGCAAACGTCAACACGCCCTAGAGCACCATATAGTTTAAAAACTAAGCAGCCATGGCCATGCTAATATGTAAATTGGTGATGGCTGCTGTACGGTTGAGATCATATTCGTTTAATCTTAATCCAATGTATCTTGCTCTGTGT